>OKRX01000780.1_pt1 | contig 24870 bp, 16 predicted proteins | sample 1601241 | NCBI WGS metagenome assembly OKRX01 (sample SAMEA3541500, study PRJEB24748) | human gut metagenome | biome: human gut; feature: human-associated habitat; material: faeces | place: China | collected 2012
CTGCTTTGTATGTTACTTTGATAGTAGATCCGCTTACTTTAACGTTTGTGATAACCGGAGCATCTGGTGTGATTGCTGTTACAGAGAATGGATAAGCATTGGACCATTCACCAAATACTTTCTTACCGTTCTCATCACGTGTCCAAGCGTGGCAGTATGCATAGTACATACCCTGATCTACATATTTGAATGTAGTAGAAGTCTGTACCTGATTCTTACTGATAGATGTATAATCTTTGTTTGTGATGCAATCACGGTCTGTAGAAATTACATAATCATAACCTGCAGCGCCGTCAGCTTCACCAGAAAGGATAACAGTTGCTTTGTTACCAACAACTTTAACATTGCTGATTACTGGAGCACCAACATTTTCAGATTTCTTTACAGATACTTTCTGGCTTCCTGTATAGCTCTTGCTATCAGCTTTAGCTGTTACAGTAGCAGTTCCATCACCATTGTCTTTTACATCGTATTCTGTTGCTGGAACGATTACGCTACCATTAAGTACAGTAGTTGTTAATTTACCGTTTGTTTCGGAAATTTCAACTGTTGTATTAGCAATGTCTTTTTTAACAATCTTCCATGTTATATCAATAGTATATGTGTTTGTAGTGTCATTTACAACTGGATTGCTGAATACTCCAGTCCATTCACCTGTACCATTGCTCAGTTTATATCCATTTTTAAGCTTTAATGTAGCTTTTAATACTTTATTTGAAGCTGTAACATCTACATTGTTAGAAAGTCCTGTGAATTCATAATCAGTTCCTTCTACTAATGTTTTATCGCCAACCTTAATTATTACATTTGGTGTAACAGCTACACCACCAGCATATTCTGTGTCTGATACAGTAATATTTTTGCGACCTACAGTAACTCCTTCAATTGCGAAGTCCTGAGCTTTTGTATAAGTTACATCGCTTCCTTCAAATTTTGTAGAACCAGCATAGTTTCCAATACCTGTAACATAAACATATGCTTTTGGTCCGGTAATATTATTGAAATACTTGATTTCATAATCTTTACCTTCAACAAGATTCATAGTTCTATATTTAGCTACGCTTGGAACAAATTTAATGTCTTTAAATGTTTTTTCTGTTCCGTCATATCCAAATACATAATTTGTTTTGGTAAAGTCAATCTTATCACCGTTTTCATCAAATGCGTAGAATGTACCATTTAAATAGCTGGTAGTAAGTGCTCTAGGAAGAATCTTAAATCCAACTTCTTTAGTTTCACCAACAAAGTTAGTATTTGTTTTTACTGGTGCTAATGTTACTGTTGCATCACCAACATTTACATTTACTTTAGAAGTTGTTGGGTATGTAATTGCAAAATCAGAAGCGCTCAGTTCAACATCATTTAATGTGATTTTAAAATTAGAAGTTGTTGGCTTAATCTGACTTCCTGTATAGGTAAATGCTTCTTTTTCTGCGTCAGTAGTAGCTTTTGCTTCAACTTTAACATCACTCAGATTTGCTTTGTTAATTGTAAATTTAGCTGTCTGAGTTCCAGAATAATCACCTTTTCCTACAACAGTTACTGTAGCTTCACCAGCATTTTTGTTGTTAGAGCAGGACTGGATTTCATAATCAATACCAGATGCCAGTTCTACACCATCAACTGTTAATTTTACAGTCGGTGTAATTGCTTTTCCAGTATAAGTATAAGATCCTACAACTTCAAGTTTTGCATTAGTATCAGCGATATCTTTGTTAGTTACAGTTGTTGTTTTGGAAGCAGTAACTTCAGTTGTACCAGTTGTATAGTTTTTGTTTTTAATATCTGTTTCTACTAATTTTGTAGTAATTGTTGCACCTACTGAAACAGGAGTTGTGCTTGAAGTATATGTTAATTTATATGCATCTGCCGGAACATCTTTTTTCTTTCCTGTAGCGCCTGCTTTAACAGTAACTTTTCCATCCATGTAGTCAGATGCGGTCTGAAGACTTCCATTGTACTGAACTTTTTCAGGAACAGTAATATCTGCAGCTTCGATTACTGCGGCATTAATTGCAAATGTACCAATTTTAACACGGCCACTATAGTTTCCAGTACCTACAATGTAAACTTCTACGTCTTTTTTGGAAACAGCCTTAGCATTTGTGTTATCATTTACATACTCTACTTTGTAATCACTTGTAGATAAGTTAACATTTGTAGTTCCACTAACAAATTTAACATCTTTAATATCTTTAGTGATTGCCTCACCAGTGTATGTTTCAGCTCCTAAATCTTCAGCAGAATTTGCTTGTTTATCTTTAGTTGTGCCAAGTGTATATCTTAATCCATCTACTGTAAGTTTATTTAATGTTACAGAAAGATTTACGGTTGTGTTTCCGATAACGTTTGTATTATCACCATTTACAGAAACAGATAAAGTTGTCGCACCACTTGCTAAAGTTGCTGGAGCAACAGTAATAGCAGAAGAAATATAAGATGTTACCTCTGTGTCGCCAATGTAGAAATGAATTGCATTCTTTACAGCTGTTGCATTAGATGCATCATCTTTTCCAATACTGTCAGTAACAATTTTGAAATCTGACATCTGATTAGCAACAACTTTAACTTTATCTGTTGTAACTTTTATTACATTACCTGTATAATTGCGATTTGTTTTTTCATCTTTATCTAAGGAGTCTGTAGCAATGCTCAATGTGCTTTCAGTGCCAACAGCAGTTAATCCACTTCCAGTAACTGTATATACAGATGTTGGAAGAGTTTCTCCTGTTACAGTGTCTTTAACTGTTACATAATCAGAAGAGATTTTAGATCTTTCTGCATAAGAAACAGTATTTTTCTTTAATGTTAATTCTAATTTGTCTGGATTCAGAGTACGTTTGTTAATTATAAAAGGTGCTTTAATCTGTCCTGTATATCCTGCTTTGTCTACAGTAGCAACAACCTGAAGTGTTTTTCCAGCAGGTGTAGCATTTACAAGATCGTCTCCCTCATATGTATACTTAAAGTCATTATATGAAAGACCTGAAATACCAGCAATTGTAAATCCAGCAATCTGAGTATCACTAAATGCCACCTGTTTACCAGTATAAGCTACAGTTGCGCCACCAAGATTTAATGTCGCAGATGAAACATCTACACTCTTAATTTCAATGCCTTCAATTGTAGTTTTAAATCCAGCATTAGCACCCGTTCCTGTAATCTCTACAGATACAATATGACCAGCATCAGTAGATACAAAAGTAGCTGATGTTAATTTACTATTTAAATCAGCAACACTTGTAGCACTTCCAGTATAAGTTCCTGAATGACCAACAACTTCTTTGCCATCAATACGAACTTTATAATCAAAGTTTGCAACATCAGTGCTACCATCTTTAAGATCACCAGATACAGCCAAAGCGCCTGTCCAATTTGCTAATGTTAATTTAGGTGCAGTTGCAGTTGCAACATCTGTCACGTCAGTAGTATTTTCTACAACCGGAGCTTCTGTAGCATCATCAGAAAATGTTTCAGCAGCCGGAGCTTCAGTCTCAACGGCAGCATCAGTACCATCGCTGAACTCAGCAGCCCATACCGGCACATTAGAAGTAGCAAGCATTGCAACAACAAGTGACATACTTAATGTCTTTTTTGCCATGCCCTTCTTTGTGTTTTTAATCTTTGTCATGATTATAGTTCCCCTTTCCTTAATATAACTATTTCTTTTTTGGGTAAAGATTCCTAGACATAATCTGTCTGTTATGGTTAATAATAGTGCTTTCACCACTTTTTGTCAAGGGTAATGCTCAAGAATTTTACGATTTTTTTAAATTTCATACACTTCAAAAGCATTTATTTTCCTTGATTTTTCAGGTTTAAAATCTATAACTTGTTACAAATGTGGTGAGTTTTTCTTGTTTATCACAAGATGATGTAGTATTCTCTTTTTTACCGATTCTAACAGTTAATCCTGATCTGTTCTGGAAGCTGGCTTACAATCTTTCTTTCTCCGAATAATTTATGATAGAATTCATATCCTGAATTAGAGTCTTCTGTTATTACCAGATCTGGTTGGATATCCTCTTTTGCCTGCAAATTATATAACTGATAAGTTTCATTATATATTCTTTTGGCGTTTTGATATTTCTGACTGTCTCGCTCTTGTCTCATGCCGTAAATTTCTTCGATACTATATGGTAAATGTTCCAGACTATCCCTTGTGACCAAAACGAAATAATTGTCACTGCCTTTTACCATTCTGGTAAATTCTTTACTGCGCAAAAATGGTGCTCCTTCATCAATAAATATAATGCATTGCTGCAGGGTGGCAAGCCTTTCTTTCCATGAAGCGTTTTCCATTACTACACATCGTTTTTCACATATTTGGGTAATTCCTGATGATATGCCATTGTTCTCATAATCAGAAATCATTCTAAGAAGTTCTGTTTTTCCTGTTGCAGAATCTCCCTGAATGACTGTGATATTTCTCTTTACTGTAAGATGATAATGAACTCGTTTGTTGTATATTTCAATATCATACTTTCCTGTCATGTTTTATTATCCCCTCAATAATCGGTTTACAATGATTTCGTCATCCAGTTCCAGCATGGAATGAACCGTTTTTCCTGTGTTTACAATATAGATATCAAATGACTGTTTTCCAAAGTCCATGATATAGCCCAGGCGAATTGTGATGTCTTTTTGTTCTGCCAGTTTTAAAATCCATTGTGCACAGTTGTTTCCGCAGGCAGATGCGTTAAATATATGATCTGGATCATTTTGCATCAATATCAGAGTTTTTACTCCTCCTGAGAGGCGTTCCGGTGGAATCGGGCCGAGAAATGGGCTGTCAATCATACATGGACCTTTTACCTCTGATCCATCTATATCTTTGATCATTTTTCTGGAAGTTTCTGATGTGATCCACTCATCTTCATATGTGTTATTGAAAAACACATCAGGATTAAAAATATAATTGTCTCCCGGATTGTCCCCAAAAAATATTTTCAGCATCTTGTATTCCTCCATTCTGTCAAAACTGATTATCTTTTCTTATTTTATCAAAAATATCTTCCTGTTTCCAGCATCACAAAAACAGCAGAGAACTTTTTTATCATTCTCTGCTGTTTCTCTACCATTTGCTTTAAGGTGTTAAAGCAAACATATTATTTCTTTCTGACAATAACCTTATCCAGATGCCAGATATCATCTACATATTCCTGGATGGTTCTGTCGGATGTGAATTTACCGCTGCATGCTGTGTTGAGGAGCGCTTTCTTAGCCCAGCCTTTTTCGTCTCTGTATGCTGCTTCTACGCGTTTCTGTGCGTCTGCATAGGAACGGAAGTCTGCGAGGATGAAGTAGCGGTCTGCTCTGTCTGTGTTCTTTGTGTTGAGAAGTGAATCGTACAGGTCACGGAAGAGTTCTGTATCATTGGAGAAGGTTCCGTTGATGAGCTGCATCAGTACCTGACGGATTTCTTCGTCTGTGTTGTAGATCACGTTTGGATCGTATCCGCCGTTGTTTTCGTAGTTGATTACTTCGTCGGAGCTTAAACCGAAGATGAATGCGTTTTCTGCGCCAACTTCTTCTACGATCTCTACGTTAGCACCGTCCATTGTTCCAAGTGTAGGAGCACCGTTGAGCATGAACTTCATGTTACCTGTACCGGATGCTTCTTTACTTGCTGTGGAAATCTGCTCGGAAACGTCTGCTGCTGCGAAGATCCACTCAGCGTTGGATACTCTGTAGTTTTCGATGAATACAACTTTGATCTTGCCGTTGATGGAAGTGTCGTTGTTTACTACATCTGCTACTGAGTTGATGAGTTTGATAATCTTCTTGGCTGTTGCGTAACCTGCGGATGCTTTTGCACCGAAGATGAATGTTCTTGGATAGAATTCCATTTCCGGATGCATCTTGATCTGGTTGTACAGATAGATAACATGCAGGATGTTCAGGAGCTGACGTTTGTACTCGTGAAGTCTCTTAACCTGTACATCGAAGATGGAGTGCGGGTCTACTTCTACGCCATTGTGCTCAAGGATGTATTTAGCCAGACGCTCTTTGTTCTTGAACTTAATGTTCATGAATTCCTGGAGTGCTTTCTCATCATCAGCATAAACTGCCAGTTTCTTTAACTGTGGAAGGTCTGTAACCCAGTCCGGTCCGATATGCTCTGTGATCCAGTCTGCAAGGAGTGGATTTGCGTGGAGCAGGAAACGTCTCTGAGTGATACCGTTTGTCTTGTTGTTGAATTTCTCAGGCATCATTTCATAGAAGTCTTTTAATTCCTGATTCTTCAGGATCTCTGTATGAAGGCGTGCAACACCGTTTACAGAGTAGCCTGCTGCGATTGCAAGGTGAGCCATCTTAACCTGTCCGTCATAGATGATTGCCATCTTTTTGATCTTCTCATAATTTCCCGGATATTTTGCCTGGATCTCAAGGATGAAACGACGGTTGATCTCTTCGATAATCTGGTATACACGCGGAAGCAGTCTGGAGAAGAGCTCGATCGGCCATTTCTCAAGTGCCTCGGACATGATTGTATGGTTTGTGTAAGCAACAGATTTTCTTGTTACTTCCCATGCTTCATCCCATCCAAGCCCTTCTTCATCCATGAGGATACGCATTAACTCTGCTACTGCTACAGTCGGATGTGTATCGTTCATCTGGAATGTTACTTTTTCATATAATTTATGGATATCGTCATGTTTCTTTTTGTATTTGGCAATTGCTGCCTGGAGGCTTGCAGATACAAAGAAGTACTGCTGTTTCAGTCTCAGCTCTTTACCTGCATAATGATTGTCATTCGGGTAAAGAACTTCTACGATATTGCGGGCAAGGTTCTCCTGCTCTACTGCTTTCTTGTAATCACCCTTGTCAAAGGAATCAAGCTCGAAGTCTACGATCGGCTCTGCATCCCAGATACGAAGTGTGTTTACTACATCATTGTCATATCCTGTAATCGGCATATCATAAGGAATGGCTTTTACTGCCTGATATCCTTCATGGATAAATTTGTTTCCGCCCTTTTCAGGATCGTACTCTACTCTTACATATCCACCGAAGTGTACTTCTTTGGCATATTCCGGACGACGCAGTTCAAATGGGTAGCCGTTCTTTAACCAGTTATCCGGTACCTCGATCTGATAACCGTTCTGGATTTTCTGTTTGAACATTCCGTAGTGGTAACGGATTCCGCAGCCATATGCTGCGTAATTTAAAGTTGCGAGAGAATCAAGGAAGCATGCAGCCAGTCTTCCCAGACCACCGTTTCCAAGTGCCGGATCCGGTTCCTGATCTTCGATACAGTTAAGGTCAAATCCCAGCTCTTCGAGAGCTTCTTTTACTTCACCGTAAGCGCAAAGGTTGATCAGGTTGTTTCCGAGAGCACGTCCCATCAGGAATTCCATGGACATATAGTATACGATCTTCGGATCCTGTTCGTCATAAGCTTTCTGTGTTGCAAGCCAGTTATCAATGATAACGTCTTTTACAGAGTAGCTTACTGCCTGGAAAATCTGCTCCTGTGTAGCTTCTTCAATTGTTTTTCGATAGAGGAATTTTACGTTGTCTTTTACGCTTTTCTTGAATGCCTCTTTCTTGAACATTTCGTTTGTCATTTCATACCTCCCGTAATGGTTTCACTGTTCACTTTATTCTCAGCAATACACCTTGCGGATATTGCCGGTGAACCTCTTCATTCCGTCAACTCTTCTGTTTTCTCATATCAGAGAAATTGGGGGCAAAGAATCTCTGCCTCCAATTTCCTCTCTGAAATCAGACTGTCAAGGATAATGATACTCTTTTTTCGACAGTCTGTCATGTGTATAATTGCCGAATTTTATAACAATTTTTTTTCGTGCATTGCGAAAGTAGTATATTTCCTGTGAAATACCTGTAACTCATCAGTTTCTTGTCAGTAATTGACCGAATGTTGTCTATTACAGTTTCTTAACACCCATAGTTACTGCTTCTTTGTTGATGTTCCACTCTTTCACATAACCATCGGTCTCGCCAAGTACCATTTCGTCCGCAAGTACTTCTGACTTGATCTCATCTTCGTGTGCTTTCATGACATCCTGAATCTTGTCGTTTCCGTGAGCGTATACTACGATCTTGTCCATAACTTCGAAGCCGGCTTCCTTTCTCATGGTCTGGATCTTGCTGATGATCTCACGTACAAATCCCTCTTCGATCAGTTCAGGTGTCAGGTTTGTATCCAGGACTACGGATGTTTCACCGTCAGATTCAGATACATAACCCTCTGTCTGTGCTGTTTCAATAAGAAGGTCTTCTTCTGTAAGCTCTACATCGTTTCCGTTGATATCCAGTTTCAGGACACCGTTGGTTCTCAGTTCGTTCATTGCTGCTGTTCCATTGATGTCTGTGAGAGCCTGTCTGATTCCTCCAAGGAGTTTACCGTATTTCGGTCCTACTGTACGAAGCTGTGGTTTGAAGCTGTAGGAGATAAAGGATTCTACATCATCTGCGAATTTTACTTCTTTGACATTCAGTTCGTCTGCGATGATGTCAGTGTAGAATTCACTCATTTTCTTCTCAGCTTTTACATACATGGTTCCGATCGGCTGACGGTTCTTGATGTTTGCTGTATTTCTGCAGGCACGTCCCAGAACTACGATCTCCAGAAGCTCTTTCATGTCTGCTTCCAGATCTTTGTCGATCCATGCTTCGTTTACAGTTGGGAAGTCGCAGAGATGGATACTCTCCGGAGCATCTTTATCCACGCTTCTTACCAGGTTCTGATAGATATCTTCTGTCATGAACGGAATCATCGGAGCTGCTGTCTTGGCGATGGTTACCAGCGCATGGTACAGGGTCATGTAAGCATTGATCTTATCCTGCTCCATTCCCTTTGCCCAGAAACGTTCACGGCTTCTTCTTACATACCAGTTACTCATCTCATCTACGAATTCCTGAAGTGATCTTGCTGCTTCCGGGATCTTGTAGTTTGCCAGATCATTGTCTACAGCCTGAACAGTTGTGTTTAATCTGCTGAGCAGCCATTTGTCCATTACAGGAAGCTGGTCATAGTTCAGTTCATATTTGGTCGGGTCAAAGTTGTCGATGTCTGCATATAATACGAAGAATGCGTAAGTATTCCACAGTGTGCTCATGAATTTACGCTGTCCTTCCACAACTGCCTTGCCATGGAAACGGTTCGGAAGCCATGGAGCACTGTTGATGTAGAAGTACCATCTGATGGCATCTGCGCCGTATTTGTTCAGTGCATCGAATGGATCAACTGCATTTCCTTTGGACTTACTCATCTTCTGTCCGTTCTCATCCTGGACATGTCCCAGAACGATTACGTTCTTGTATGGTGCTTTATTGAAGAGCAGTGTGGATTCTGCAAGGAGTGAATAGAACCATCCACGAGTCTGGTCTACAGCCTCGGAGATAAAGTTTGCAGGGAACTGCTGCTCAAATAATTCTTTGTTTTCAAATGGATAATGATGCTGTGCGAAAGGCATTGCTCCTGAGTCGAACCAGCAGTCAATAACCTCCGGTACACGATGCATTTCTCCACCGCACTCCGGACACTTCAGTGTAATCTCATCGATGTATGGACGGTGAAGCTCTACTGTCTTGGCTCTCTCATCACCGCTCATCTCGAATAACTCCTGACGGCTTCCGATGGAATGCATATGTCCACATTCACACTGCCAGATGTTCAGTGGAGTTCCCCAGTAACGGTTACGGCTGATACCCCAGTCCTGAACGTTTTCAAGCCAGTCGCCGAAACGTCCTTTACCGATGCTCTCAGGGATCCAGTTGATTGTATTGTTATTTCTGATCAGGTCATCCTTAACTGCTGTCATCTTGATGAACCAGGATTCTCTTGCATAGTAGATCAGTGGTGTGTCACATCTCCAGCAGTGTGGATAATCATGCTCGAATTTCGGAGCATCGAAGAGCTTGCCTTCTTTGTCCAGATCTGTGAGGACCATAGAATCTGCTTTCTTTACGAAAACGCCTGCGTATGGTGTCTCTTTTGTCAGGTTACCCTGTCCGTCTACGAACTGTACGAATGGCAGTTCATAGTTACGTCCGATTCTGCTGTCGTCTTCACCGAACGCAGGTGCGATGTGAACGATACCTGTACCATCACTCATAGTAACGTAGTTATCACAGGTTACGAAATGAGCTTTCTTTTTCTGTTTTGCTGCTGCCTCTCCTGCACATGCGAAAAGCGGCTCGTATGCTTTGTATTCCAGGTCTGTTCCTTTGTAGGTTTCCAGAACTTCATATGCTTTCTCGCCTTCTTCTTTTGCAAGCTTGCCAAGGACTTTGTCAAGGAGTGCTTCTGCCATATAATAGGTATATCCGTCTGCTGCCTTTACTTTGCAGTAAGTCTCATCCGGGTTTACGCAGAGTGCAACATTGGACGGAAGTGTCCATGGTGTTGTTGTCCATGCAAGGAAGTATGCATCTTCACCAACAACCTTGAATCTTACAACTGCGGAGCGCTCTTTTACAGTTTTGTATCCCTGGGATACTTCCTGTGCGGAAAGAGGGGTACCGCATCTTGGACAGTAAGGAACGATCTTGAAGCCTTTATACAGAAGCTTCTTGTTCCAGATTTCTTTTAATGCCCACCATTCGGATTCAATATAATCGTCATAGTAAGTTACGTATGGATGTTCCATATCGGCCCAGAAACCAACAGTAGAGGAGAAATCCTCCCACATTCCTTTGTATTTCCAGACGCTTTCCTTACACTGTTTGATGAATGGCTCCATACCGTATTCTTCGATCTGCTCTTTGCCATCCAGACCAAGCTTCTTCTCTACTTCCAGTTCTACCGGAAGTCCGTGGGTATCCCATCCTGCTTTACGCGGAACCATGTAGCCCTTCATTGTACGGTATCTCGGAATCATATCCTTGATAACGCGGGTAAGTACATGGCCGATGTGCGGTTTGCCGTTTGCAGTGGGCGGTCCATCATAGAATGTATAGGTTTCTCCTTCTTTTCTGTTCTCCATACTTTTCTCAAAGATATGGTTTTCTTTCCAGAATTCTTCTACTTTTTTCTCACGGTCTACAAAGTTTAAGTTCGTATCAACTTTCTGGTACACAGTAATTTACCTCCTGTTTAAATTATTTGTATCAGACACCTGAAAATATGCAGGACGTTTATATACACTGAAAAATATTTCCGGTGTCCTTTAAGAACGAAAATAAGCCCATAAAAAAATCGCCCTTTTGTAAAAGGACGAAGGTTTATTGACGTTCGCTATACCACCTGTTACATTGTACGGGCATCCTCTGCCGATACATGAATCTTTTAACGGGGATTTCCGTCAGCTCTTACCTGTCTGTACACCCTTCAGAGCTGCAACTCCGGAGTGATCTTCACTGCATTTACTCACCACCGGGCTCACACCCTCCCCGGTTCGCTGTCTGCTTTCCCCTGCAGTTACTCTCTCCATCAACGTTTTTGTGGACATATCATTTATTTAACTATGCGGATTCATTATAAGGTCACAAAATTCACTGTGTCAAGTATTTTTTTGAATATTAGGGTAATCCTGTTACTGTTTAATAACACTGGTTACTGTCAAACTCCCGAACAGTAACACACTGTTAACATACTATCATATAAATTTTACACAGGCATTGTAATTAATGATATAATAAGGTAGAATATTTTGTCCGAACGTCATTTAAAACGATGTACTAGAGCGTGTCTAAAAAATCATTCCCGCAATCTGCACGCCCCACTTTGCGGTATATTTCACCCGAATTCAGTTGCCGTAGCCCGCTACGGCGCCCTCATCCGGGCAAAATATACCACAAATTGTGACGCACATCTTGCAGAAAGCCTTTTTCAGACACGCTCTAGGATATGGAAAGCAACTACTATGTATATTTAATGAAGGGTAATTTCAAATGTTTAAAACAAAATTTCATAAATTAATGAAACGTTTCCTCACCGGAATGCTTTGTGCAGGGATTCTGACCTCCCAGCCTGCAGTCACTTACGCTGCCGAGACCTCTGCCACTCCTGAAGCCGGTCATTCAGAAACCTATTCACAGGCCTCAGATATCGATTCTGTCAAAGGATGGCCCACAGGTCCTAATATCGAGGGACAGTCCGCAGTGCTGATGGATGCAGTCACTGATACTATTCTTTATTCCAAGAATGCCAAGGATAAGCTATATCCCGCCAGTATCACTAAGATCATGACCGCTCTTCTGGCCTGTGAACATCTGAATATGGACGATACGATCACCATGTCGCAGGAAGCGGCTTATGGGATTGAGGCCGGAAGCTCCAGCATTTACGCAGAAACAGGAGAGGTTTTCACAGTAGAGCAGGCCCTGATGGCTCTGATGCTGGAATCCGCCAATGAAATGGCTCTTGCTCTGGCAGAAAAAACAAGCGGTTCTGTAAAGAAGTTTGTTGAACTGATGAACCAGAGGGCAGCTCAGCTTGGCTGTAAGAACACCCATTTTAATAATCCAAATGGTCTTCCGGATGAGACGCATTATACCACCGCAGGTGATATGATGAAGATTGCTAAGGCAGCCTGGTATAATCCCAGATTCCGTAAATTTGTGACCACACAGGTTTATGAGATTCCTCCGACTAATAAGCAGTCTGAAACCCGTTATCTTCTCAATCACCATAAGATGATGCCCGGACAGTCTTATGCATACGATGGGGTTCTGGGAGGAAAGACCGGATACACCGATGCAGCGGGAAGTACGCTTGTCACCTATGCCAAGAGAGGAAATTCCATTCTCATTGCAGTTGTGCTGAATTCTACAAACGGTGCTTTTCCTGACACAACTTCTCTGCTGGATTACGGCTTCGACAATTTTGAAAAAGTAGACTTGAATATAGATACCGATCCGGTACCGGCAGTATTTCTCCCATGCGAAAAGCACCTGTTAAAGGACTGGAATAATCTGTGTTCCTTCTATTATATGAGGCATGTGTACGTAACTGTCCCCACAGGAACCGATGTGAGCCAGCTTGTAAAGAAGCAAAAACTTCTGAACAATTCTGTCGGTCCAAAGAGAATTAAAAGTAAATATTATTTAGACGGCCATATGGTCGGATATGGAATGCAATATGAAAAGGAGATCCTTTCAGATCTCCTTCTCAACGCTTCTTTTTAGTTTTCGCCTGAGGCGGAGGACTTCTTTTCTTTCACGAAGTTCCTCCGCTTCTTCTGTATCTGTGAAACGCAATGTCTTCACAGCGAAATATTTCTCATCTTCTGTTTTTCGGATGCGGATCTTGCCTCTTATCAGTCCATGTTCTTCACAATTGGATATGCTGTAATAAACCTTTGGATTATTCATAAACCATCGGAGTTTGCGCTTTGCAGGCAGATGACAAACCGGACATCTGGTGCTGGTCACCTCGCGGTCTTTCATGATTCGCTCTCTTGTGGCAAATTCTCTGGATACATATTTGTCATGATCCGGATAGGAAATATGTATCTCGTCTTTTTTCTTCTTTGGATTCTGGTAAACATCCAGTGACGGATGATTGATAATGATTATGTTATTTATTTTCTCCAGGACTTTCGCTGTATACCAGGCATCTGCAAGCGCCCGGTGAAATCCCCTGGATTTCTCTATTTTCAGCTCATCGATCGCATGCTCCAATGCACACCTGTGTGTACCGTCATCATAACTGATACTGTATAGTTTCTGCACATCATAATAGGTCACAGGTCCGGGAAGCAGATCCAACAGGCCATAGAACTTCATATTTCTCTGAAGTTCCATCACGTCCTGATTTCCCCAGGTAAAAAAGTACCAGTCTTCTCCGCACCAGTCAATAAATTCCCTGACTGCCTGCTCAAAGGGCACTCCTTTCATAAGATCTTTATAATCTACATGAATTACCTCATGGATGCTGTCATGAATCCATTTATAGACCTGTGGTTTGATCAGTCGGTGAAAATGATCCGTTATTTCTTTTTTGCTGTTTACTTTTACAGCCCCAATCTCGATAATCTCAAATGGAAGCCTGTCGTTACGTGTTTTCTTTCCCGAAGGATTCTGATTCCATTCCAGGTCAAAGACAATATAGTTCATTCATCCGGTCCTTTTTGTTTATTACTTTTTCGCATTTATTTTCCACTGCTGATAAACATATTATTTCACAATCTTCAGTTCATACTGTCTGGTTCCCAGACCAATCTTCTCTGCCTGATCCAGTGTTGCCTGCCATTCAATGTTCGGGTTGGAATCTTTGAAATGGTCGTGGTGGCAATGCCAGTCAGGTTTTGCCAGGTGTTCTCCAAGCTGGCTGTTCTCGATTGGAGTTGCTTTCAGACAGGCATCTGCGCAGGCCTGGTCCAGAGCAACCGGGTCAAAGCTTGCAAACATTCCGATATCAGGAAGGATTGGTGCATCATTTTCGCCATGGCAGTCACAGTTCGGGCTGATATCCTGAACAAGCGCTACATGGAAATGCGGACGGCCATGACAGACTGCCTGTGCATATTCGGCCATCTTACGGTCAAGAAGTTCATTTGCACTGCTGTTTGGATTGTATACTGCATCAAAACCGCAGGCTCCGATACAACGGCCGCAGCCTTTACATTTATCATAATCAATGACTGCTTTTTTATTCGGATATGTAATCGCATCACTTCCGCACTCTTTTGCGCAGCGACGGCATCCGCGGCAGAGTTCTTCATTTACTGCAGGTTTTCCGCTGGCATGCTGTTTCATCTTACCTGCGCGGCTTCCGCATCCCATTCCGATATTCTTCAGTGCACCGCCGAAGCCGGTTGCTTCATGTCCTTTAAAGTGGCTTAAGCTGATAAAAATATCTGCATCCATGATTGCATGTCCGATCAGTGCAGTCTGACAATATTCACCGTTAACTACCGGTACTTCTACTTCGTCTGTACCGCGTAAGCCATCACCGATGATGATCTGGCATCCTGTTGAAATGCTGTTAAATCCATTGAGATTTGCGCACTCCAGATGCTCCAGTGCATTCTTGCGGCTTCCCGGATAAAGAGTGTTGCAGTCTGTGAGGAACGGAAGTCCTCCCTGCTCTTTACAGAGATCAGCTACTGTTTTTGCGTAATTCGGGCGCAGGAAAGCCAGATTGCCAAGTTCTCCGAAATGCATTTTAATAGCCACGAATTTTCCATCCATATCAATGTCTTTGATTCCGGCTGTAACGCAGAGTTTCTTCAATTTATCAAGCTGGCTGGTGCCAACCGGACATCTGAAATCAGTAAAATAAACGGTTGATTTTTCCATCGTTTTTCCTCCTGTTTTTATTGATCAAAATTTGATTTTCTTTTTTATTTTATCACAAGATGCAGGTTCTTTTCGAGATATTTTTTTGCTTACATCTGTTCGTAAAATTTTGTCACCTTTTTGTATTCTGCAGGCAAAGTGATCTGCTCTACCACAACATCTCCATCTTCTGCATTGTGGTAACGGTAAATGTAAACGCCCTCCTGGATCTCATCTCCTTCGATCAGAGAAACTGCCAGATATCCCTGTCCTTCAAATTCAAAGGTATCCATGATCGCAAAATCCCGTTCTGTTCCGTCAGATACCGGAATGCTGATTACTTCATATTCTTCCATCGTATGTTTTCCTTTCATTCATAAGCAGTCTTATTCTTATTTTCGCTGTTTTTTATTGTAGCAAAGAGTGTTAATTATATCAATCCTATTTAACCGAATCAAGTAAATCGTTACTGTGAACGGAGTGAACAGTAACAGTAAGGCCCCTGCGGGTTACAAAAAGAAAGACTGCACCTCCAATGAGCACAGCCTTTCCGGTTTGGTATATTTTATTCAGTTCTGCTTACAATTGCTTATGCCATAATCGGTTTTAATGCTTCTGCAAGCTTTTCTTTCTCAGCTTCTGCCTCTTCCAGATTCTTGCCGAGAGTTGTGTAATAGATTTTGATCTTTGGTTCTGTTCCGGATGGGCGGACAACTACTGTCTCGCCGTTATCCAGCTTGTAGATCAGTACGTTTGCTGCAGGAAGTCCTGTTTCTTCCGGTTTCTGGTAATCTGTTACTTTTACTATAGTATGACCTGCGATCTCTGTGAGAGGTTTGTCACGAAGTCCCTGCATCAGAGCTGACATCTTATCCATTCCGCTTAATCCCGGGAATTCGAAGCTGTCTACTTTATTCAGGTAACGTCCGTACTGTGCATAGATCTCTTCCATTCTCTGTTTCAGGGAACTTCCTATGCTTCTGTAATATGCAGCCATTTCACAGATCAGCATAGATCCGATAACAGCATCCTTGTCACGTACATATGGTCCTGCAAGGTATCCGTAGCTCTCTTCAAATCCGAAGATAAATCTGTCTACTTCATCTGCTGCTTCAAGCTGTGCGATCTGATCGCCGATCCACTTGAATCCTGTAAGTACGCTTCTGAGTTCTACTCCATAGTGCTCTGCCACTGCATCTGCAAGTGGTGTGGAAACAATGGATTTCACTGCTACCGGGTTCTTTGGCATTGTGCCTTTTTCAATGCGGCCTGCACAGATATAGTCAAGAAGGAGTACACCTACCTCGTTACCTGTTACCAGTTCATAGGAACCATCCGGGCATTTCATTGCAATACCAACACGGTCTGCATCCGGGTCAGTTGCAAGCATTAAGTCTGCACCTGTTTCTTTTGCAAGGTTTAATCCAAGCTCCAGAGCTGCAAAGATTTCCGGGTTCGGATAGCTGCAGGTTGTGAAGTATCCGTTAGGATATTCCTGTTCCGGAACGATTGTGATATCTGTGATTCCGATATCTTTTAATACCTGAGTTACAGGTACAAGTCCTGATCCGTTTAACGGGCTGTAAACCAGTTTCAGTCCTGCTGTCTTGCAGAGACCCGGACGAACCTGACGGGATTCGATAGCTTCATAGAGAGCCTGCTTGCAGTCATCTCCTACAAAACGGATCTTTCCCTGTTCTACGCCTTCTGCGAAGGACATATATTTCGCACCTGTAAGTACGTCTGTTTTCTGGATCTCTTCATATACAATGGCAGCTGCATCGTCTGTCATCTGGCATCCGTCAGGACCGTATGCTTTGTATCCGTTGTACTTAGCCGGGTTGTGGGATGCTGTTACCATAATACCTGCATTGCATTCATAGTAACGTGTTGCAAAGGAAAGTGCAGGTACAGGCATCAGTGCGTCATAAATTCTGACATTGATATCATTTGCCGCCAGTACGCCTGCTGCTGTTTTTGCAAATACATCACTCTTAAGACGGCTGTCATAGCTGATGGCTACTGTCTGATTACCGCCCTGTGTTTTTACCCAGTTCGCAAGTCCCTGTGTTGCCTGGCGAACTACATAAATATTCATACGGTTGGTTCCGGCTCCGAGAACTCCGCGAAGTCCGGCTGTTCCGAATTTCAGCGCTACTGCGAAACGATCTTTGATCTCTTCATCATTTCCTTCGATTTTGGATAATTCCGGATTAAGATCCGCATCCTGCAGATCTACTGCCAACCAGCGTTTGTATTCTTCCTGATACATTTTGACCACTCCTGCCTTATTTTTATAGATTTTTTTGTATATATTAGCTGAATATAATTATATAATACCATAACTCAGACAAATCAGCAACAAGACAGCGGGATTTCCGTTAAATTTTAAAAATTACTTTCTTTTCTGTTTGTCCGCTCTCTGCAGGCGTTTCCTATATTGGTCAGGCAGAGCACTGTGGTGATCAGGAAAAGTCCCGGGATCAGAATGATCCACCAGGAACCTGTCATTAATGCCTTATCTGACAGAGACAGCATACTTCCCCATGTAATAACCTCTATCGGAAGTCCAATGCCCATAAAGCTTAAAGTAGCTTCAGAGATCATTGCAGTTCTTACATTCATGACTACCATAAACATAATGGATGAGAAAAAGTTCGGCACCAGGTGCTTCCACAAAATACGGAAGAATCCCGCTCCCATACATCTTGCAGCGATGATATACTCACTGTTTCGTATCTGCCGTACCTCTGTGCGTACTACTTTCGCAATACTGGTCCAGCTGGTCACACCGATCACAAAGGACAGACTCAGGATATTTGCATCTCCCATAATAGCCTGCAGCAAAATGATCAGGAGCAGAGTTGGTATACTTAAGAATATTTCTGTAAATCTCATGATCAGTTCATCAAGCCAGGCAGGTGCCACTCCACTGAAGGCACCGACTACCACTGCAATAAAAGTAGAAATAACTGTGGCTAATCCACCGATCAAGATCGAGATTCTTCCTCCATACCAAATCATGGAAAAAATATCCCTTCCCATAGTATCTGTTCCAAAAAGGAACTCCCTGTCAGGAGCTTTATTATAGTTTAACAGATCCATATAAGCAGGATCCTTTGTCATGATCAGTTCCGCACACAGGCAGCCCAGTACGATAAGAATCAGGATTGCTGCTGAAACAACGGGTTTTCCCTGATACCACTTTTTCTTTGATTTGGGAATTACGGTTTCTGTCTTTCTGTTTCCTGCCAGTTCAAATAAATGATTGGTCATCCTTCTACTACCTCCGATTTCTCGGTTATTACTTCATCCTTCATACGGGGATCTATCTGTTCATTAATAGTCTGACTGACGATATTACAGAAAATAACCAGGATTCCTGACATCATACAAAGCAGCATCAGCAGATTGTAATCATGATATCTGGCACTCTCATAGGACAGAGCTCCGATTCCGGGATAAGAGAATACACTTTCTACCACATAGGTTCCTCCAAGTACATGGGGGACTGCAATGGCCATAATACTCAGATAAGCAGGCATTACATTTCGGACACAATGTCTGAACATAAGCTTTTTCTTATCCAGTCCTTTTGCCTTTGCCAAAAGTACATAATCTGCGCGAACCTCTTCAAGGATCTTATTTCGGATCATGTAAGCATAATACCATAAATGCTCCATGACCACGATGGTCAGAGGCATGATCAGATGCAGCACTCTGTCACCGATATCTCCTGCATTTCCTGTACTGTAAGCTCCACTGCTTGGCAGGATCTTAAGATTTACGGAAAAAACAAGGATCAGGACCAGAGCCATCCAAAACTCAGGAATACAACTGGATATGGTTCCCAGCTTACACAGGATCCGGTCTGCCAGCCGGTTTTCGTACCAGGCACACAGGATTCCCAGGAGCAAGGCTCCGGCAAACATAATGATAAATCCGATTCCTCCAAGTACAAGTGTATTGCCAATACGGCCGCCGATCACTTCTACCACATCCTGTTTATATTTAAATGAAATTCCAAATTCTCCATGAAAGGCATTTTTTACCCACTTCACATACTGCACAGAAATCGGTTCGTTCAATCCCAGCTTTCCCATAGCCCATTCACGTTCTTCCGGACTCATCTTCTCTGTACGTTCACCATAATAGGAGATCAGCGGATCTCCCGGTGCAAGACGGGCTACATAAAATACAGCTACAGACAATATAAATACTGAGATCAGGAATATCAGGCATTTTTTACCATAGTAGACTAACTTTTTTTGTCTCATTATATACTACACCCCTTTCCTTCAGCAGGAAGCATTGCAAAATGTCCGGGTGACACTTCTGTCCACACGCTGTTTTCCATTCCTTCACCATCATAGTACTGCAGAACTCTTTTTCTCTCCCTGATCGGGTCAGGAACAGGAATTGCAGACAGCAATGTTTTTGTATAAGGATGCACCGGATTGGAATACAATTCTTCTGATGGCGCCAGTTCTACCAGTTTTCCATGATACATAACTCCCACACGGTCACAGAGATACTCAACCATAGCCAGGTCATGGGCTATAAACAGAAATGTAAATCCATGCTCCTCCTGCAGATGACGGAACAGATTGATGATCTGTGCCTGTATGGACACATCCAGGGAAGCTATCGGTTCATCAGCCACCAGAAATTCCGGTTCCATACACAGAGATCTGGCTATGGCCACTCGCTGTCTCTGTCCCCCTGATAATTCAGATGGATAACGGTCCAGGAAACTGTTCTCAAGTCCTACATATTCCATCTGAAAAGCAGCTTCCTTCACAAAGCTTCCTCTCGGAGGTGTGATATGCTGGATTCTCATTGGTTCCGTAATAATATCTGACACCTTCATTTTCTGGTTCAGACTGGATGCGGAATCCTGAAATATCATCTGGCGGCGGGTCTGCAGCATTTTTTTATGCTTTTTGAATTCCTTTTTGTCGCAGATATTTACATCTTTATACCAGATTTCTCCCTGAGCCGGCTGATATATATTCATCAGACATCTGGCAACTGTGGACTTTCCTGAACCAGATTCCCCTACCAGACCAAAGATCTCACCTTTATGGATCTGAAATGAGACATCATCTACAGCCTTTACCTTGATCTTTTTTGTCAGATGAAACTGCTGAGTCAGATGCCTGACATCCAATAAAATTTCTTTACTCATGGACGATTCCTCCCATAGGTGATTTGATCTGCGGTGCTCTTGGATCCAGCAGCCAGGTTGCCGCATAATGAGTATCTGTTATCTTAAACATAGGCGGCATTTCTTCATAATCAATATTCAGGGCATATTCATTTCGACATGCAAAAGCATCACCTTTCGGCGGATCTATCAAAGTAGGAGGCATGCCGGGGATGGTGTACAGGCTTTCTTTTCCATTTGCAAATGCAGGCAGTGATCTCATCAGTCCCCATGTGTATGGATGTCTGGGATCATAATACACTTCCTCTGCTGTACCGATCTCTACGATCTTGCCTGCATACATGACTGCCACTCTGTCTGCCACACGTGCAACCACTCCCAGATCATGGGATACCAGTATGGTAGCTGTTCCAAGCTTCATCTGTATTTCCCGCAGAAGATCCAGAATCTGTGCCTGTATGGTCACATCCAGTGCAGTAGTTGGTTCATCTGCAAATAAAATATCCGGATCTGCTGCCAGAGCAATGGCCATCACACATCTCTGACGCATTCCTCCGGAGAACTGCCAGGGATACTGATGATATCTTTCCTTGGGATGGGAGATACCTACCAGTTCCATAAGTTCCAGAACCTTCTTATTTACCTGTTCCTTCGTGTAATTCTTATTGTGGATCACCACTGCTTCCCCAATCTGTTTTCCGATTTTAATAGTTGGATTCAGGGAAGTCATAGGATCCTGAAAAATCATGGAAAAAACTCTTCCTCGCAGTTTCTGCATCTCCTTTTCCCTGTAACAGGTGATATCCTGTCCGTTCACACAGATGCTGCCCTCTCTAATCTTTGCGCTTGGTGGCAAAAGCTTCATGATACTTTTGCAAAGCACACTCTTCCCGCATCCGGATTCTCCAACTATGGCCAGCACCTCTCCCTTTTTTAATGAAAAAGACACATCTCTTACTGCCTGGACTTCTCCGGCAGGACCATCAATGCTGACTGAAAGATTTTTAACCTCTAATAAATGTTCCATTTTTAATCCTTTTTCCGCTCGTGTAAAAAGGGGGCACCTTTAGTGCCCCCGTCACAACCTTTATCTTTTTTATGATGTTAGAGTCAAAGATCTTATGGCGCAAGCATGAATGACTTTTTGACCTTTTGACCCTGATATCATTTTATTATTCAATAGTCCAGTCTACTACATTCCAGAAGATTCCAACTCCATGATGTCCCATAATTGTATCAGAATCAATTCCTTTAATATTGCTGTCAGCAACATAGTTGGCATCAATATAGCAGATCATTGCATAAGCCGGATCCTCTGCCAAAGCTTTCTGGAAATTAGCATAGGCTTCTGCACGAACTTCCGGATCAGCTGACTGTCTTGCTTCTGTCAGATACTTGTCAACGTCTGCATTAGAATAGCAGGAGTAGTTTGCTCCCTTATCTGTTCCGAATACTTTGTATGTATGGTCGTCAGCGTCAAATGGGCTTCCCCATCCGATCAGGAATGCCATCTGTCCTGCCCAGTCTGTCTGTGCAGGAATCTCTACTGATACATCCATGCCAATCTCTTTCAGTTCCTGTGCTGCGATCTGAGCCATATCAATACGTACCTGATCTCCTGCACTTACGCTGATTACAAATCCCACTTTTTCGCCGTCACGATAATAGAATCCGTCATCACCCATCTCGCATCCTGCAGCTTCCAGAATTTCTTTTGCTTTTTCAGGATTGTAATCATAATGCTCTACATCTTCATAATTGTAGATATTTCTCTGAAGAGGTCCATAAGCCGGCATTCCCTGTCCAAGGAGAACTGCGTCGATGATCGCCTGACGGTCAAGTCCATAGCATACTGCCGGGATCAGATCACGGTTTTTCTGCCAGTATTCATTTCCAAAGTTAAACATGATTCCACGATAGTCAGAAGTCTTCATATCGTAGCATGTATATGCCTCATCATCTGCAAAAGCAGCTGCATCCTTTGGTGTTAATAACGCCAGATCAAGTTCTCCGGATTTTAACTGAAGTGCTTTCGCATTGTCATCCGGTACGATCTTGAATACAACTTTATCAATGGAAGGCTCACCCTTAAAATAGTCTTCGTTCTTAACCAGTGTGATCGCCTGTCCCTCATCCCAGGATTCGATCTTGTATGGACCTGTTCCTACCGGATTACGGAAGAAATCAGAGGTCTGCATATCTTCTCCCTCAAGCAAATGCTTAGGAAGAACTGCCATTGTCATATAGTCAAGGAATGCAACGTTTTTGTCCTCAAGCTTGAACGCAACCGTATGATCATCAATAACGTTGATCTCCTCTACATCCTCGTAGTTGGGTGCATTCTCAGAACCATTTTCCGGATCCATAATCGCTTCAATAGTAAATTTAACATCCTCTGCTGTCACAGGTTCGCCGTCCTGCCACTTGGCATCTTCTGCCATATGGAATGTATAAGTATTGGTTTCATCATCAAAATCCCAGCTCTCTGCCAGTCCCGGAACTACCTGATTCTCTCCGTCATGTGCAGTTAAACCGTTGAAGATCAGAATATTGATCTCTCCATGTTCATCCATAGCAGGATTGATCCTGGTATAATCTCCGCTTCCATATACCAGTGTTGTTTCTTCCTCTGCCAGTACAGGCACTGTTGTTCCGGCACTGACCAGTGATACAGTCAGAAGCACTCCGGTCATTGTCAATAAACCCTTTTTCATTTCATGTTCCCTCGCTTTTTCTTTATTGGTAACTGGCTTTTATGATATCAGACAATTCTGACATCAGTAAGCCCTGCGGGGGGGATATTGGCATATTCCTTTTTGTGCCTTATATATGCCATATATGGCATACCTGCAGCAGTATCATTACTCTCCATCGCAGTGCGATCCTGCCCGGAGTGTTATTTATGTTATAGGAACATTACAGAGTAATTTCCTATAATATAAATAACACTCCGCCTTTAGTATTTCACTAAAAGCGAAGTGTCCTGATATTAATATAATTTTGCACCAGCCGGAATATGGTCATCTACCATCAGAAGATGAAGTTTTTCTTCGCCCTCTTCCTCATGGATTGCACTAAGTAACATTCCACAAGATTCAATTCCCATCATTGCTCTAGGTGGCAGATTTGTGATAGCTATAAGTGTCTTGCCTACCAGTTCTTCTGGTTCGTAGAATGCGTGAATACCGCTTAAAATGGTACGTTCTACGCCTGTTCCATCATCCAGAGTAAACTGTAAAAGTTTGACTTAACTATTTATGACAACCTTCGTGTTAAATACCAAGTTTTTCAAATAGTATTCTATTCCTTTTTCCTGCATCATCAATAATTTTGTCAAACGACAAGATTTCAATATATGCTCTCTTTTTGTCGTGGTATTTATACATACCGCGCTTATCTGGCGTTTCAATAAAATCAAAATCTTCTGCAATTTTTCTCAATTTATAGCAATCCTCGTAAATAATGCATTTAAGACAGTTCAGCAGAGTGCGAAAGACAAGGAAGATATCTGCAGGCGTGCTGACGCACGGCAAAGATATCTGACGCAGGATTTCACACTCTGATGGGCTGGATTAAGATGCATTATTTTAGAGGATTGCTATAGATGTGATATCACATACCGCATATAATCATCGTCGATAATGTATGGTAAGTATGTATCATAATATTTCACGAGAATTCCACCTTTCCAATATGACAAGCCTATAACCGTACTTCGGCTGCCGGGAAAAGTTTTTTCACTTCAAGGCATTGTTGAATGACTCCTTTTTTCAAAAATCATAAACAACAACGATAACAAATAACTCATGAAATAACAGACAACAGCATCTTTAAACATAAACGCAATATTTTATATCTGAAATTTTGAGTAGTGCCTTAAAGGTGACGGAAAGATATTATCCCTCAACTACCAGTTCGTCAACCGTAAGCTGAACAGTTGAATTAACCAGGTCGAGCTGGAGCTGAGCACGGTCTAATTCGCTCTTGCACTTATAGTAATCGTTTTCGACTTTCTCAATGTCATAGTTGACATACCGATAGTCGATGACGGAATTGTTCCGACCGTATCCGAGCACAGTTTCACGCGCTTTGGGGAGTTTGTTCATCATTTCCCAAAGTTTGCTGCATCTCTTAGTCAGCTGGGGTATATAGATTAGAGCCTGATCTACCGTCATGTTGATTTCCGGAACCATAGTCGTTGTGTTGAATACATTGATTGAGTGCTTTAGTAACCGAATCTTCGTTTCGATTTCGTCAATCTTCTTGCTTGTATCCTCATAATCATACTTCGGTCGTACTGTCTCTGGATCCTCGCCCATTGCCGCAAGAAAATCCTTGCTCTGTTCTTCTTTACGCATAACAGAACTCAACTCTTCATTGAGTTTTTTGAGAATCTTAGCTGCTTCTGCTGATGTCAACTGAACCATAATACTTTACCTCTCTTATTTATAATATTTAGGTAATTGCGAAACTCGCGGTGCTCGTTCGTAACCTTGAACCAAAACAAGGAA
>OKRX01000783.1_pt1 | contig 24749 bp, 20 predicted proteins | sample 1601241 | NCBI WGS metagenome assembly OKRX01 (sample SAMEA3541500, study PRJEB24748) | human gut metagenome | biome: human gut; feature: human-associated habitat; material: faeces | place: China | collected 2012
ACGGACGCCTCGACCTTGCGCCGCGGCTGATGCACGGCCAAGCGGGCGACCGCGGACTTGTCTTCGGGGCTGAGCACCTTGTCGTAATCAGGCCGATCATCGATGCCGGGGCGAATGTACACGCTGCCCGGCAACGGCTTCGGAGCGGGGAATTCGTTCGGTTGCTGCTGATCATCGGTCATGATATCGGTTTACTTCTCTTCTCTTGTGCGCTCTCGTTACGGGTATACAACTATCGTAACGTTCGCATATTACACGACGACGCGGCACGGCCGATATGCCGGCCGCGTCGCGTGAGACTTTTGGGAGCGCGGGACTTGCGAGATTCGCCGCGCGGGCGGCAGATGCCGGCGAGGTCTTCTTCGGTGGCGCCGTTCGGGAATACGGAGCTCATGGTCAGGAACATCGGGTAGTACTCGGATTTCTCGCCGTTCTTCAGCACGTCCTGGAACTGCGCGGATTCCCAGCTCATGTGGTTGACAATCGCGTCGACGATGATGTCGTGGGACTTGCTGAGTTCGGCCACGTCATCCCAGGAGCCCAGGCGCTGGTCCACCTTGGTGTGGTCGATCGGATCAAAGCCGGCGTCGGCGCCGTCGAACGGCGTGAAGAACGGCAGGACGTGGACACCGTCGTACACCCCGGCGAAGCGGGTGCGCAGCACATCGGTGAGCGAGGCGATGGTGCCGTCGCCGAAGCGGTTGGCGTAGGTACCGCATCTGGACTCGCTGGCGGAGGCGCGGCAATCAGCGCCGAGTGGTGTCGGCCTCGCGCAGGGAAACAGGGATTACGTCACCGGCGGAATCGACCGGGCGCCCCTCGATGTCATCCGTCATGCGGGCGACGGCCGTGCCGGCAAGCGCATCGAAGTCCTGGCATACGGCGGTCAGACGCAACCCTGCCATGTCGGTCAGATACGTGCCATCATAGGCGACGACCTGCACGTCCTGCGGCACACGCATGCCGCGGCGAAACACCTCCTGCACGCAGCAGGCGGCACCGATATCGGAACTGACCACGGCATCCACGTCGGTAAAACGGTCGAACAGTTCGCGCATGGCCGTCGCACAACCCTGAAAATCCGCCACTTCCCCGGCCTCGATGTACTCGCACCGAATGCCTGCACGCTGCAGTTCACGCTCCAGCGTCAGGTAATAGCGCACGGTCGGGAACGTGGTGTTCCCGGGCGATTCCGTCTGCCCCGCCTCGCCAGTCGGCGTCTGCGCCAGATCATGGAACTGCCTGCACGGGCCGCCTACCATCGCCACATGCCGGGAACCATTATGAATCAACAGGTCGGCGATCAGTCGCCCGCCCTGCTCGTGATCGGAGCCGACCGATGGGATGCCCTCGCCGAGATAACAGTCGAACCCCACGATGGGCCGACCGATCGAAGTCCAGTAATCCGGAGCGTGCTCGGTGTGCGCCGCCATCACGATGCCATCCATCATATGCCGGCGGAGCATGTCGACGTACTCGGCCTCGCCAGTACCCGAATCGGCCGTCGAGCACAGCATGGTACGCAGCCCCCGCTCCGACAGCTCTCGCTGCAGACCGGCCGCCAACGTGGCGAAGAACGGATGGCGGATGGTGGGCACGATGACGCCGACGGTGTTGGTGCGGTCATGATACAGGTTGCGGGCGAGCTCGTTCGGCACATAATTGAGCGCACGCATGGCTTCGGCGACGCGCTCGCGCATGTCATCGGACACGCACCCGGCACCATTCACCACCAGCGACACCGTACTCAACGACACCCCGGCCTTTTTGGCCACATCACGCATCCCGACCATGCCCCCACTCCATCGTTTGCCGTCACAATATGACTGTTCGCCTAATTGTATACAGAACGACGCTCTCAAAACTTGCAGATACAAAAACAGAACCCCTATTTTCCAACAACATCGTTTTTGTATCTGCGAGTTTTGAGAGCCACTCCAGCGCAGACGAGCTACCGCACCAGCGCGATCAGCCCCCAACCCAGCACCACACACACCACCGGCACCAGCACGGTCATCATGAAGTACACGGCGGCCGCGGCGTATTTGCCGCTGCGGGCGAGCGACACCATCTCGTTGATAGCCGTGGAAAACGTAGAGAAACCGCCTAGGAAGCCGGTGACGAACAGCAGGTACGACGAATGGTCGGCCGTCTGGTAGAAGTAGGCCGCGGCGGCCACGCCGGCGAAGAACGTGGCGAGCACGTTGATGATGAACGTGGACAGCGGGAACGCGCGGTTCCACCACCGTTGAATCGAGGTGTTCAGGACGAACCGCGTCACGGCGCCCAAGCCGCCGCACATACAGATCAGGGCAAACATGTCAGCGCACCTCCCCGGTTTCAGGATCAGGCCTGAGCGGAATTTCCGCGGTGATCGGATCCGGTTCGAACGACGGAAGGTGCTGTTCGTCGGATACTGGCATGTCTTGTACGCGGCCCGCAGCCGGTTCCGAACCGGCCTGACTTTCAACAGCCAAGTCTGCTCCGGACGGAGCGCCGGCGGCCTGCGACTCGCGCACCGCGCGAGCCACCACGCGCGCCTCGCGTTTTCGGCTCAGCGCAAGGCCCAGCATGGTGCCAAGCCACGCGATGATCAAACCGCAGATGAAGCTCAGCAGCGTGTAGGTCACGAATCCCACGATGTTCTCGGCGCGCAACGAGTTCAGGTCCTCGATCATCATCGCCGACAACGTGGAGAACCCGCCGCACATGCCCATGCCGACACCGCGGCTGACCAGCTGGCGGATGCGCTTGCGAATCCACGCCGCCTGCGACATGTACGTGCTCAGGGCGGCGAAGATGAAGCACGCCAGCATGTTCGCTATGAACGTGGCGGTGTGGAACGAATGAAGGAGACCACTTGGCGCGGCCGGATTCGGCAGGAGCAGCGAGAGCCCGTATCGTATCGCCGTGCCGAAGAACCCGCCGACGAACACCACCAAATACAGCATGCCATCGGCGAGGGGATTGAATTTCGCCTGCACGCGCTTGGCCGGGGCCAGTGGAATGGAAGGTGGTGCTACTGCGGCTGCCAGTCCGGTGGGCCGAGGCGCCGAGTATTCGATTTCGGAGGCGCTGATCTCTTGGGTCGATGGCGCCGGCTCGTCCGCGGCGAGGGCGTGAGCCTCGCTTGGAGTCGAGTCCGGCGCGGAAGTGTCGGCGACGTCGGACCCGGCAGAGACGGATTCGATGTCCCCCGCGCCGGCGGCGTCGCCGCCATCGGATTCGTCATGCGAGGAGGGCACGAACGGTACAGACTGATTCATGATCTGAAACCCTTGTAGTACGCGGATTCACTCTGTCCCGGCAGCCGTGGGTCGGCGAGATCGCCGAATGGCGACTAGTCGAGAAGCGAGTGGACGGAAATGATGTGGTCGCGCTGAGGACCGGTGCCGATCACGGAGATGCGGCAGTTACTCAGAGCTTCAAGACGCTTGACGTACGCCTGGCAGGCGGCGGGCAGCTCGTCGAACTCGTGGACCTGCGAAATGTCCTCGGTCCAGCCGGGCATGGTCTCGTAAATCGGCTTGGCAGCAGAGAAGGCGGCCTGATCCGTCGGCATATCGTCGTAACGCTCGCCATCCACATCGTAGGCGACGCAGATCGGAATCTCCTTGAGACCGGTGAGCACGTCGAGCTTGGTGAGCACGAGGTCGGTCAGACCGTTGACCTGGCTGGCGTAGCGGTTCACGACCGCATCGAACCAGCCGCAGCGGCGCGGACGGCCGGTGGTCACGCCGAACTCGTGGCCCTGCTGGCGAAGCCATTCGCCGGATTCGTCGAACAGCTCGGTGGGGAACGGGCCCTCGCCGACTCGGGTCACGTACGCCTTGGAGACGCCGACCACGCGGGTGATCTTGGTGGGGCCGACGCCGGTGCCGGTGCAGGCGCCGCCGGCGGTTGGGTTGGAGGAAGTGACGAACGGGTAAGTGCCATGATCCACGTCAAGCATCGTGGCCTGGGCGCCTTCGAACAGCACGGTCTTGCCCTCGTCGAGAGCCTTGTTCAGAATCAGGCCGGTGTTGGCGACGTACGGCTTGAGGCGTTCGCCGAGCTTGAGCAGCTCGTCAGTGGTCTGGTCCACGTCGATGGCGCGACGGTTGTACAGCTTGACCAGAATCTGGTTCTTCTGGTGCAGACTGGCTTCGACCTTGTCATGCAGGTGCTCGGCGTTGAACAGGTCGTGCACGCGGATGCCGACGCGGTTGATCTTGTCGGCGTAGGCCGGGCCGATACCGCGGCCGGTGGTGCCGATCTTATGCTTGCCGAGGAAACGCTCGGTCACCTTGTCGAGCGTGCGATGGTAAGGCGCGATGACATGTGCAGCCTCGCTCACCAGCAGGCGGGAGCAGTCCACGCCGCGGCTTTCAAGACCATCAATCTCCTCGAACAGCACTTCCGGATCCACGACGACGCCGTTGCCGATCACGGGGGTGACGTTCGGGCTGATGATGCCGGAAGGCAGCAGGTGCAACGCATACATCTGGTCGCCGACCATCACGCTGTGGCCGGCATTGTTGCCGCCGTTGAAACGGGCCACATAGTCCACTTTGGTACCGATCAGATCGGTAGCCTTGCCTTTGCCTTCGTCGCCCCACTGAGCGCCGATCAACACGATTCCGGACATACTGCACCTCCGCATCCGCACGATTCCGCCGGGAACAGCCTACCGTATGCCCTCTACTGCGAAGGTAAGCGCTGGGGCGGGTGCGGTAACCGCCGCATTCGTTTTGTCAACGCCCATATCAACATGGGCGCGAACGGCTGCAACTTGCCGTCCTTGCCTTGTTGAAGTTCCTGCAGTCTCTCCCTGCACTTGCGTGGGAAATCCCGCTCCGACGCATTTTTTTGAAACCATTGGTAAAGGCCAGCCAGCGCCATCGCACGTTCTTCTTTCAACCAGTGATAGTTAAGATTCAACCGCACATTGATATCATCGTTGACTCCCGGAATGGATGAACTCAGTGTAGCGTCAAATTTGCCGTAACTCAACGAATCGATGTGGTCTTTCCTCCTGGGATCAACGGTCAGCTTGCTGTTGCCTCGCAACGTATCACATGTCACCTTGGGGCCGCTGCTTTCCTCATCCTCCTTACGATGCGGGGTACGATGTCCGTCTTGGGCTGACGCCTTTTCGTCTTCCTGATATTTTCCATCGCATACGGCAAACAGATTGCGATAATCCAGAGAGTGACGGTCAAGATCAGCCTGCGTATATCGAGGGTAAGGCAGCTCCGCCTCCTTGCCATGTCGCCTTGCCTCTTCGTATCCCTCGTAGTCCTGATGACGAGGAATATAGTGCTCGTTATGCATCTTCCGCGAGACGCCACTCACCGGCTGCACCGCTATACACCGCATGCAGTAAACGCACAGCCATCCCTGATCGGCGCCCAAACTATCCCACAAGTGGGGGATTAACTGAGATGCCTCTTGAACCTGTCCCAGAGAGTCATAGCGAACCTCCACGCCATCAGTGTTTTTCAGCACACGCTTCGCCTTGGCAATCTCAATGCTCGGCGGATGCGCATTGTCTTTGTCCACGTACAGCATCAGTCCCTCACATCCCCGGCATAGAAGAAATACGAGGAACGGGCACCGCTGAGATCAGGATTGTCAGCGCCTATCGTTCGCTCCAGCTCCCCCAATGTCTGTTTCGCCTCGGGGAACTCATCGGCATCCATCTGCCGGGAGAATCGGTCGAACAGATCCTGTACTTTCCGCGGCTTGTCCAGAGATCCCATCACATGGCGCAGAACCAGGCTCGCACTGCTGCCATATGTCTCGTTTCTTGGGGAAACCGCCTGATAGATTCCATCGTTCTTGTCATCCAACGTGATGACGCGCAACCTGTCCGATGCCACGGAGGAGATCACCATCGGCGCATGCGTGGTGACGATAAATTGGATTTGCGGGAACGACTTCATCAGCACGTCAAGAATGCAGGACTGCCATTTCGGGTGAAGATGCAAGTCGACCTCATCGATAAGCACCACGCCGGGCGTCCAATCAATCACGGAATCGCCCATGAACGGGTTCAGCGCCGCAATCCGCCATGCGATGTCGGACACGAGTCCCACCACGCCGCGGTATCCGTCGCTCAAGGTCCACAGCGGCATGCTCTCCAAGCGCACTCCATCGGAATCCGTGTAGCTCAGTCGCAAACCATCATCGAAATCATATTCGAGCCGGGCCTCAGTCGCATGCCCATTCTCGCGCAGAAGCGTCTCCAAGCACCGTTCAACGGTCTTGCATACTGCGCGGTAGGTAGGTACGTCATACCCTTTCAGAGACCGGTCATATTGCTTGCGCCACCAAGCATCCATCTGCCTGTAATTCAGACTGGATTGAAGGCATCTATCATATCCGCGAAAACGATTTTTGAAAGCGGATGCTCTTGCCTTTCCCGTCATTCTGCCGTGCAGTCCCAATCGATCCGTGCCATAGTAGGCCAGTAGCGGAAGCACCGCATCTGGATCCATTTGAACCAGCTTCTGATACATCTCTGACAAACTGCATATCTCAGACGCCTTGGAAAATGTGGTGCTCCCGTTCGCACTGTTCAGTTCCCGTCGCCATTCGATAGGAACAGCAATCGGATTCCCTCGTTCCTGCACTGTTCTCCACTGCACCGGCTGCGCGATGTCCGCTTGCGCATAGATACTGACGGGAAACTGCTCTTGGATATCGGTTTCCCCGTATTGTGAATAATATTTGCGGCGCGCATCGCTCCCTTGAATCCGCAATCCGGAAACCTCTGGAAACGCTTTCAGGAACGTGCCCAACGCCACGGCGGCGGCATCCAGCACCGCGGTCTTTCCGGCACCGTTTTCGCCGACCAATACGGTCATCTGCCTGTCGAAGTCAACGGTCAACCCTGGAACCATGCTATCTGAATGTCCGCCGTTGCTGTTGGCATCGGCACTGAATCGGCCCCCAAACTTCCGATAGTTCGTCATGGACAGCCTTCTCAGCCACATCATGCTCTGTGCTTGATTATCCATCATCGTCCCCTTTGCCGGTCAATATTCAGCCATCATATCGGAAGACCGTAACTCGACAGCTGCGGTTGCATCTACCGCGGCGACCGACGTCACTTCAGGGCTTTGCCGGCGGAACCGAGCTGCTTGCAGGCCTCCACGACGCGGGCCGCCATCGCGCTCTCGGCCTCGCGGCCCCAGGAGCGCGGATCGTACAGCTTCTTCTCGCCGACCTCGCCGTCCACCTTGAGCACGGCATCGTAGTTCGAGAACACATGATCGGCGATCGCACGGGTGAACGCGTACTGCGTGTCCGTATCGATGTTCATCTTGACGACGCCGTACCGCACCGCCTCGGCGATCTCTTCCGGGCGAGAGCCCGAACCGCCGTGGAACACCAGAGCGAACGGCTTGCCGTTCGGAAAATCGACGGCCCCGGCGGCGGATGCGATACGCCCGTCCACCACGGCCTGAGCCGCCTCGCGCTGGATGTCGCCCAACAGTTCCGGGCGCAACTTGACCACGCCGGGCTTGTAGCTGCCGTGAACGTTGCCGAACGTGAACGCGGCCATGTACCGGCCGCGCTCTCCCAGGCCGAGACGCTGGGCGACCTTCACGCCATCGGCCGGCGTGGAATACAGTTTTTCGTTGATTTCGGCGCTATGACCGTCCTCTTCGCCGCCGACCGCGCCGATTTCGATTTCCAGGATCGTGCGCGCGGCGACGGACTTGTCGAGCAGCTGTTCGGCGATGGCGAGGTTTTCGTCCAGCGGAACCGTCGAACCGTCCCACATGTGGGACTGGAACATCGGCTCGCGGCCGTGCGCCACCTCATCGGCCTCCATGTCCAGCAGGGGACGCACCCAACCGTCCAGATACTGCTTGGCGCAATGGTCTGTGTGCAACGCGACGGTGATATGCGGGTAGCGCTTCGCCACCTCATGCGCGAACGCCGCGAACGCCAACGACCCGGTCACGCGGTCGTTCACGCCCTGACCGGAAAAATACGCGGCGCCGCCCACTGAAACCTGGATGATGCCATCCGACTCGGCATCGGCAAAACCCTGCAGCGCAGCGTTCAGCGTTTGGGAGCTCGTCACATTGATCGCCGGGTAGGCATATCCGCCGCGGCGCGCGGCGTCCAGCATTTCAGCGTATCGTTCGGCAGTTGCAATCGTCATACCTGCATTATCCCGCGACCATGCAACATTTGGCACCACCGCTACTCCGGCCGGAGCCGCCGGGCGGAATCCATCGCCTCCGCACGCCGCGGCCCGTTCCTCACCTTTCTCCCATCTTCACCTCCGTAAAATTAGGACGTGACAAAAGAACCGCAGTACATTGAAGAGCTGTCGTTTGGGGACAGTGTGCGCCGGGCGGGGAAGACGCGCGGGAACGAATATGGCGAGTACGGAGCCGGCCCCGATAACGGGCGGCGCGGCAGGGGACGGCATCGGCTGATTGCATTCGTCGCCATTCTGGTGATATTGGCGTTGGCCGGTGGCAGTGTCGGTGGCTGGTGGATGTGGGACCGGCATTGGCGGCAGATACCGATCACGGTAAACGGCACTTCCATGAAAGTCAGCGTCGACATGACGTTGGGACGACTGCTGCGCGACAATGGCGACTTCGACGCGCATCCGGGCAATCTGGTCGACGTGGCCGGCGACATGATCGAGAAGCATGCCGGCAAACCGATCGTCGTCAGCATCAACGGCGCTGCCGTGCGCCGGGATGCAATCGACAGCACGACGATCCCGCAGGATGGCATGGTGATGGTGACGTCAGGCGAGGATGTGACCGAAGACCATACCGTGAGAAAGGAGACCGTGCCGCACGGCGAAAGCATCGGCATCGCAGGCGGCTCGATACAGATACTCAAGCAGGCCGGGAAAGACGGCGTGCACGAATACTGGGTCGGGAAACGTTCCGGCAAGCATGTGGACAAAGGCGTCACCGTCGAGCCGCAGGACACGATCGTCGTGCCGTTGAACCCGCGCCCGGAGGGGAAGAAGGTCATCGCGCTGACGTTCGACGACGGGCCGAGCAAATACAGCGGCCCGATCCTGGACATCCTCAAGGAGAAGGGCGTCAAGGCCACGTTCTTCGACGTGGGCGAGGAGTGCCTGTCGTTCCCGGACGCCGAGAAACGCATGCTGGAGGAGGGACATCAGGTGGCGAGCCATTCCAACACGCATCCGGACATGCCGACACTCAGCCGCGACGCGTTGCGCGCTGAAATCATCGCCGGGTTTTCGAACATGAAGAAGGCGTCCGGGCATGTAACGAAAGTGCTAAGGGCGCCATACGGGGCGTTCGGCAAGAAGCAGTGGCAGGAGACGTCCGACCTGATCGACATGAACGTGCTGTGGGATATCGATACGCTCGATTGGAAGCGTCCCGGAGCCAAGGCGATTCATGATGCCGTGATGACGGGCGCGCATAACGGGGCGATCGTGCTGATGCACGACGGCGGCGGCGACCGTTCGCAGGACGTCGAGGCGCTTCCCGGCATCATCGACGATCTCAAGAAGCAGGGGTACGAGTTCGTCACCATCGAGCAGCTGATTAAGATGGCCGGCGACGCGGGAGATACGGGGGACGCGGGCAACTGAGCCCCCTGCTGGAGCTGGCACGTGTAGCTATCTGATAGGTGGAAAACCACCCTCAGTCTCGCTGACGCGAGCCAGCTCCCGCCAGCGGGAGCGGAAAGTGGTGGGGCGGATGACGGGAGTCGAACCCGCCTTGACCGATGCTATAAAGCCGCTAAATACCAGTGATTTAGCGGCTTTAACCGCTTGATTACAACCCTGTATGACAACATGGTGACAACAATTTGGGAACGACTCGTTATGAGACGTTCTCTCATGCACCGCAGGGTCCATCGCATCCCCATGTCCTAGCTGTTCCTAAGGAATCGGCTGATCGAGTCCGCCAGTTTCGCCATATAGATCAGGTGCGCGGCAACAGTGAGAAGGATCCACCAGGTGGGCCAGCCCATCGGATTATGCGGGATCATGGCGAGGCGGTCGGCCAGGACGAAGCCCACCATGGCAACCAGCGTCCAAAGAACGATATGGACTCCCAGGGTTCCTTCCGTAAACCAGCCTCTCATCGTCGTAAAAACAGCCACCGCATATCCGCCCGCTGCGAGCAGAGGCATGCCGCAGACCACGGCTATCGGCAACAGCATGAGCAGAAACACGAGTGGCCGATCCCACCATCCGCTGGGGACGATCTCGTTCAGCTTTGCATTGATGCCCGCAAGCCATTGGCCGACCGCCGTGAGCTGTTTCCCGCGCATATGAAGCCAGTCGAGCAATGAGTCGGCGAAGGTTTGCCAGCGGCCTTGCATGACGACGGCGAGCATCGGCAACATGGATGAGCACACGCCCAGGCACAAGGCGAAGAGGATGCGCTTGTCACGCTCACGCTGCCTGTCGCCGCTCTCCTTGAGACATCGACGCATCCGCTCCGATTCCCGTTCGACTTGTTCGGCGATGTCCTCACGTATCCGCTTCCGCTCGTTTTTAAGACGTTCGCGTTCATCCCGAACTCTGGATTCGTCGGCTTCAAGAACCGCCTCGCGACGGAGGATGCGGTCACAGCGTTTTTCCCTTTCTATGCACGCGCGTTCTCTCTTCCTGGTCTCTTTGAGCAATCTGGCCGTCTCGTTGACTTCGGAGAGTTGCTTCCTGAGCGTCTGATTCGCCGACAAGAGCCGCCGATTCGTTGATTGAAGCTCTTGATTCCGTGATGAGAGCGTCGAATTCTCGCTCCGAAGTTCCGCGACCTGCCGGTTGAGCCTCCGGCTCTCTTCCTCCGTCCGAATCGGATCGGCTTCCGACGCCGGCATGGTGTTCGTTGGCTCCATCGGCTGTATCCGGTCGAACATCTGGGAGAACATGCTGCCAGTCGGATCGGGTTCCATCCTGTTGCTTACGTTTGTTGGCTGGTTCATCGTTCCGTTCCTTGCATATCCATTCGGGCAGTCCGACTCCGGAATTACGGGCGGCTGATCTGATGGCGTCGAGTTGTCTGCGGCATTCGAGCAGCGTTCGCTCGCGACGTTCGATCTCCTCACGCGCTTCCACCACAAGATCGGGGTCATGGCTGTCGATCACGTCGTTCAACGCGACGACCGCGGCACGCAGTTCGCCATACGCCCAGTCAGCCTTGGCAGTTAAGTCACGCAGTCCCTCGGCCAGGCCGCCACCGTTCTCTCGCTGGAGTCTGCACGCCACGTTCAACCCCTCGGCCATCGTCCTCAGCTCGTCGAGTTTCCTTGCCTGCACTTGGTAGTAGCGGTACTGCGCGGGGCTCGCCGCATAGCGTCTGGGCATCGTGGAATCGTCTCCTGCCAACGATTCGACGCGCTGCCTCGGGTGGCCGAACGCCTCCGACAGCGTGCCGGTGTCGAAACGGGCCGCGTACCTGTTCGACTGGTCCATGAGCATGCCGGTGAACGTTGCGGGCATGAGCAGATGCCATGTGCTGCCATCGCGGCGCAGCATGCTCACGGGCAGATTGACCTTCCTCCGCCGTTTGGTTCCGGGCAGCCACACGCTTACGAAACGATCGTTCACGGCGGCCACGAGACGGTTGTTGAACGTCAGATGCAGCATGCTTCCACCGTCCGAGAGCCGCATGCCGAGTGCGTCGAGCGAATACGCCGGGCCGAGACGCGCGCCACGGAATCTGCGACCCGTGGCCCTGTCCATGAAGGTCACGCCGCCACCGTGCAACGTCAATCCGACGCCGTGCGAGTCGAGCAGTTCGGCGAGCTCTCCGATGCTGTTCGCCCTGGCCGCATCGAGATCGATCAGGATGCGCAGCCGCTCTTTGACGCCCACGCCCCTCGCCGCCGCATACAGTTCGCCCATGTCCGCGCCCACGCCCGTGGACGCGATGACAGGGGACTCAATTCCGAACTGCCGCCCGCTGCTCTGGCCGGGCGCATGCCGCATCGCCTTGAGCATCTCATCGTGTTCCACGGCGGTTTCGACCTTCGGGTTCTCCAATACGGCAAGGCCCTCACGACGGCATAGCTCGTCGCTGACCGCGCGCCACCGGTCGATGCTTCTGCGGGTCAGACGCATCTTCCTTCCCGTCCTCCGGTTCGCCGCGCAGATGACGATGTGGTTGTGCAGGTGATGCCGATCCATGTGCGTGGAGACCACATACTTGTAGTCGCCGCCCGTGATCGCCTCGGCCAGCATGACGCCCAGCTCATGCACCTGTTCCGCGCTCACACGCTCGTCGGGACTGAACGAATGCTTCAGATGCAGGGCGAGCACGCCATCCTTGCGCAGCCCATTCGCGCATCGTTCCAGATCCCGGATCATCGGTTCGGCGAGCGTGTTCGCGTCATGCCGCTCACTGCTGTAGCTCGCGTATACGAGCCTGCCGCCATCGTTCTTCTCGGGATTGATGACGTAACGAATCGTGTCCGGAAGATTCGTCTTGACCTTGTTCCCAAGTTTGACCACGGCCATCAGTACAGCCCCTGTACCGCATCTATCTCCGCTTTCTCGCGCTCCATCCCCGTCATCCTCTCATCGATCAAGGCGAGCAGATCACGCAGCTCACGCATCTGTTGCGGACTCACGGAGCCCGTCAGATTCGCGATCCTGGCGATCTGGTTCACGTTCACGCCGATGTGGTGGAGCTCGGCCTTGAACACCTCCGGATCGCTCGCCAGCGTCACCGAGACATTCATCAACGCTCCATGCATGAGGGTCTGACGGGCGAAATCACCCCACCGCCTATACACCGGAATGTTCCTTGCCCAACGCTCGTGGATCCTCCTCGCCTGTTCCCATTCCTCCGGCGTGAACATGATTTTCCTGCATATGCTGCGCCTGCGATTGTCACGCCAGCCCATAAGGAAACACCTCCCCACGGGAGCCGGAACGGTTCATTCCATAAGCCGCGTCAGCGGTCCGGAGGCCTTGCCGACCATGGGGTCCGGGTCTCCCGGCAAGCCGCCCCACGTCTGTGGAGCGAGCATGTGTGGCCACACATGCGTCGCTTGCTATCCCCGTATCCGTTCCAGGGATCTGGGATGGTTCCGCATGATGCGGCCGTGGGATTCCTTGAGGGATGATCGCGCTCATTGCTCCGCTCCTTACGTCATCAGCTTTAGCGGCAACAACCTGTTGCATATTCATCATCCATCAAGACAGCGGAGACCAGTTTGGACGTTGGACAAGCTGCTGGTTTAGACGGCAATCGGGGCTCCGCAGATTTTTCTGCGGAGCCCCGATTGCCAAAAGTATGGTCCCCGGTGTCCTCATTCCGTTTCGGCCCCTGGGACGGCCGTTCCCTCACATTCCGACGAAGCGATCGAAGTATTGGCGGAACCGTTCGACGACTCGGCTCTTCATCAGCTCGTACGCGTTGCTCGGCGCGAAGCGTGACACAGGGGGCAGCATCGACACTATTCTGGTGCCGTCCGTGTCGACATAGCCTTCCTTGAAGCAGTCGATGATGAACTGCTCGGCCAGTCCCGTCTTCAGGTGCTCCTCGCTGACAATGCGCTCGAACTCCTCCTGCTTCTTGCGGACGATGTATTCCTTCCAGTCGCGCTGCACGTCCGTGCCTGAGGACAGGGACTCGACGAACGAGTCGATGAGGTCCTTTTTGCTGCGCAGGTCGGGCGAAGACATGATGGTGCGGCTGATGTCCGCGAGGATCGACTTGTCCTCCATATGCCCGTCATGGTATTTGGCTACGAGTTCGAGGATGTAATCGATGTTCACCTCGATCTGTTTTACCAGTTCGGCTTCGAAGACGACGTCGTCGTTGATGATCTCCTTGTCGGCTTCCTCATGCGAACGCCGCTGTTGGTAGAGATCGATGTACAGGCTCTGGTAGTCCTGCAGGTCGCGCAGACTCAGCACATCATCATTGGAGAAATCGTCGAAAGCCTGCAGGATGTTGCGCAGCCGCAGAATCGAGCCGAACAGGGTGAGGAAATCCTTCTGCGCCTGTTCTCCGACGATTTCCTCGCCCAAGGGGAACTGCTTGAGCAGCTGCGAGACCTTCTCGGTGTATGCAGCGAGATATTCCGCATATGGCTTAAGCACCACCGTGCCCTTGGCGTCCTTGTCCCCGAACAGAGCCAAGGCGTCATCCACCTCCTGCCGCAGATCACGGAAACAGACGATGTTGCCGAAGGTCTTCACCGAGTTCAGGATGCGGTTGGTGCGGCTGAACGCCTGCATCAGGCCATGCTGCTTCAGGTTCTTGTCCACCCACAGGGTGTTGAGCGTCGTGGCGTCGAAGCCGGTAAGCAGCATGTTCACCACGATGGACATATCCAGGTCGCGGTTCTTGAGCCTGAGGCACAAATCCTTGTAATAGTTCTCGAACTGGTCGGGTGCCGTGCTGAAGCTGCTGCCGAACATTCGGTTGTAATCGCAGATCGCGGCGTCGAGGAAATCCCGCGATGACTGGTCAAGGCCAGCGGTCTCGAAGTCCTCGTCATCAATGAAGCCCTGCTCGCCGGGATCGGCCTCGTTCGGCGCGAAACTGTAGATCAAGGCGATTTTCAGCGGTTCCCCGCCGCGCTCGGCCTGCTGGCGCTGGAACTCGGTGTAATACTGCTTGGCCATGCCGATGGAATCAGCCGCAAACAGCGAATTGAAGCCGCGGACGCGTCGTTCCTTGAGCATGTAACTGGATTGCCGCTTGGTTTTCTGGTCGAAATGGTCGAGCACATACGACGCGACCGCGCTCACGCGCCGCGGATCGCTCAGCGCCTTGGCTGCGTCGATGCCATACACCTGCTCATCCCTGACGTCTTCCTTACGGCGCACCGTATCCACGTAGCCGATGCGGAACGGCAGCACGTTGCCGTCCTTGATCGCGTCCACCACCGTGTATGAGTGCAGACAGTCGCCGAACGCCTGTCCGGTGGTGCGCAGATTGGGGGAGCCACCGGTTTTCGCGTTCACGGCGAAGATGGGCGTGCCGGTGAACCCGAACAGATGATAGTTCTTGAAATGCTTGGTGATGGCGGTATGCATCTCTCCGAACTGGCTGCGATGGCATTCGTCGAAAATCAGCACCACATGCTGCGCGTAGACATAGTGCTTGGGATTGCCGCGGATAAATGAGGAAAGCTTCTGAATCGTGGTGACGATGATCTTCGCGTCGGGGCTGGCGAGCTGATCGGCAAGCACCTTGGTGCTCTTGTTGGAGTTGACCGCGCCCTTTTTGAAACGTTCGTATTCCTTGATGGTCTGGTAGTCGAGGTCCTTGCGGTCCACGACGAACAGCACCTTGTCGACGCCATCCATGTTGCTGGCGAGCTGCGCCGTCTTGAAACTGGTCAGCGTCTTGCCGCTGCCTGTGGTATGCCACACGTATCCGCCCGCCTCGGGCGTGCCGAGTCTCTTCGGATCGTATTCGCTGATGAGAATGCGGTTGAGGATGCGTTCGGTGGCCGCGATCTGGTACGGGCGCATCACCAGCAGGTCATGCTCGGCGGTGAACACGCAATATCGCGTCAGGATATTGAGCAGTGCATGCCGGGCGAGGAAGGTTCTGGCGAAACCCGTCAGGTCGGCGATGACGTGGTTGCGCCCGTCGGCCCACCAGCTGGTGAATTCGAAACTGTCGGAGCTCTTCTGCGAACGGCCTGTTGCGGGACGGCCTTCCATTTCATGGATGTGCTTGAAGCGCGTGGTGTTGCTGTAGTACTTGGTGTGCGTGCCGTTCGAGATGATGAAGATCTGGGCGTACTCATAGAGTCCCGATCCGGCCCAGAAGCTGTCGCGCTGGTAACGGTTGATCTGGTTGAACGCCTCCTTGATCGCCACGCCCCGCCGCTTCAGCTCGATCTGCACCAACGGCAGGCCGTTGACCAGAATCGTCACATCATACCGGGTCGGGTGGCTGCCACCCTCCTCCTCGAACTGGTGAAGCACCTGGAGGCGGTTGCTGTGAACATGCACCTTGTCGATGAGACGAATGTTCTTCGTCGTGCCATCGTCACGGTTCAGAATCTGGATGTTGTCTTCCTGGATCAGCCTGGTCTTGTCCTCGATGCCCGCCGTCGAAGAGGCGATGACCCCATGGAAGAAATGCGACCACTCATTGTCGGTGAACCGGACATCGTTCAGCTTCTCAAGCTGGGTGCGCAGGTTTGCGATAAGCTCGGACTCCGTATGCGCGGAAAGTCGTTCATAGCCCTGGGATTCGAGGATTCGCAGCAGCTCCTCCTCCAGATCCGCTTCGCTCTGGTACGCGGTCTCACGGCCGTGGTCAGGCTCGTATTCGGCCACCACGGTGCTTTCCGCGCCCTCAGCCACGAGCTTGTACGACTTGCCGCCATCCGGCAGATCCATATCCGACCGCTCCGTCATCATGGGCTCCTTCTTCATCCGTATTTATCCGCCATCCTACTCAAAGGAATTCGGATTCCGCAGCGCATATGGGATTCCTGAATCCTGCAGCTCATTCCCAATGCAGGGCCGTCCTGATTCCAGAGGCGTATGCCTCATTCGAGTCGAGGAAGCGACGAATCACCATGGCGTAGCCATCGTCGCCCTCGATATTCCGCACAAGATACATGAGCGCAAGCAGCGAGGACGCCACGGACTTCTCGCCGTATTCGAAATCATCGAACGCCGTTTTCATGTCACGCGTCATAGGCGACGGGATGACCATCTCCCGATGCCACAGCCTGGCATGATGCGAGCACAGATTACGCAGATAAACCATGGCGTGCACGACCTCCGAGGAAGTCCGCAGATTGGTGCGCAATCCGACCGATCTGTACAATTCCCTGAGCGCCTTGGCATCCGTGTGCAGGGAAAGCATTCGGGAAAGCGTATCGAACGGGAACGTCTCGACGGCCGCCCACACGGGCACCGGTCCGCCTTTGCGCCGGTAATGCCGCATGCATACCTCGTTGGACATCTTCATCCATTTGTCCATGTTGCGCAGCAGATTGTCGCGCAACAGTTCGCCGCGTTTGCTGCGCACGCTCTGATAGGATTCGGGATCCATATACGTGTAGGCATTGCCGTCTGACGCCAGCAGGTATGCGATTCTCGAACGCAGGGTGAGTTCCACTTTCGCGGTGCCTTTGAGGATGATGTTGCGCAGCTTCTCGTCCATCGCATAGGGAACAAGGAAATCAACGTCCCGAGTGCCCGGCCTGTACCTGTTGTCGCCGGCCGCTGGGTTGACTTGAAAGGAACGGAAGTATCCCGAGAGACGGTAATAGTTGCAGTCGAAGAGCACCTGCCGCAGCTCTGCTTCATCCGTGATCACCAGGCCTCGCTCCGACATCAGGGCGATCATCTGGTCGATGGTCTTCGCGGGCTTGGATTCTGCCTCGATATGAGAAGAGCCCCCTGGTTTGAGCACTGTGAGTAGGCTTAGGGAGCTGCTGTTATCTGCCATGTTAGTCGTGTCCTCACATTTTGAAAAGTCTGCGGCGCGCCCCAACCATGCTATGCATCCCTATGGTCCGGCACCTGACCATACATCAACTCGACCGTTCCCACGATGAAACGTCACACGGCAAGTTCGTCGAATGACAGCAGGCGGTCCCGGTAATACTCGTACTGCTTGCGACGGGCCTCGATCTCGGCGGGCAGGCCGGAACTTAGGTCATTGGTGAGCTTGTCAAAACGATCCAGGATGGAGACAATTCGGCGTTGCTCTTCAAGCGGCGGCAAACTAATGGGATACGACTTCACCTTCTTAGCATTAATATTCGATTGTGAGCCCTCACCCAATGCCTTTAGATGTTCATACTCATTGGAAAGCCAGTGGAACACATATCGGACATCAGCTTTGGTCTCGTCAATCTGCAAGTTACAACATGCTTGATTGGTTGTTAGGGGAATGCTGTTCACTGCTACCTTTGCTGCCGTTGCCCCATACATTGCCACAATCACACAATTGGCCGGTATCCACTGGGCAGCCGAATTTCTCAATCCTTCATCTGAAATGGTGGCTGAAGTTTGATTAATAACATTGAAATCAATATCCTGAGTCCTCAACCATGGGACATTCCCATCATAGTAATCATGACGCTTTGATGATGGCGTTCCGCCTGAACAGATTCGGATGCAGATATCCTGAATACAAACGGTTACGACTCTCTCGAATGTGAGGAGTTCATTGCGATAATAGGCATACTGCTTCCTCCGCGCCTCCAGCTCCGCCTCCAGCTCCGCCTCCAGCGAGCTGAACGAATCCAGAATCCGAACGATCTCCTCCTGCACCGGCAATGGAGGAACGGGAACGACAATTTTTGCCAAGTCATCCTTCTTGATTTCCATTACCTTGGTTCCATGCACATATGCGCGCTTACGCTGAAAGAAATCCAGCGTTTGGAAATAGTAAGAAAGATACTTCGCATTCTGATGATGTCTAACAACAATTGAATGGCCGCCAGTCACAATGTCCGATCCACCCAGCCAGGCAACTGCTTTACATACATCCTCAAGATTTTCGCTAGTGGCTGTCACAATCAAATCATTTGGATGGACCTTGAGGAGTTTGTCTGCGAGCTTCTTGTCTACGAACGAAATGGTCTGAGACGTAAAAGTATCGTATCGCGTATAAATCTGACCATAATGGATGCATCCAATGCCTTTGTCCGTAAAATCCTTCTTCTGCAGGCCATTCCCCCGGTATAACTTCGCAATAGCACCCAGAGGCTTGCGTTCAACCCCATTCGGACAATATTCCGCGATCAAATCGTCAATCCTGCTCATTGCTAGTTCCTTCAATTCCTGAATATGCATTTAGATAATCCGGCCGCTCACAAAACACTAGATTCCAGTCGCCATCATTAAAAGCAACCTCATTGAAATCTTTGAGCTGTCTATAGCTGACCGATCTTTTTTCAAAGGTGTGTTGACCATCATCCGTTAAGATGACTGCGACCTGCGAACTCAACGGATAGTACAAGGTTGTCAAGTTATCAGTTATGACCGTACGAACTGGCTTATCTATGCCAATAAACGGGTGCCCAGATGAGGTCGTCAATACAAGCATGCTGCAATCTCGCAGATATTCCACGGCTTTATATAGTGAGGAAGAACGAACAAATTTCTCATCCTTATTGATTCCTGGCAGTATTTGCACCCACAGGGAAATCTGCTCAGCTATCGCTTCAGGGTCAAATGTCAGCGTTTCGTCAAATTCTTCCCGCGTTTGTGTTTCGCGGTAGAGTTCTTTCAATTTTTCGCTTGAGCCTAAGTCCAGCTCACGCATTGTCTCAAGCACGTCTTCTGCGCGGTTCTTCGCATATCTCACCGATTCCGGGCTGCGGGAAACAATATGGGGAATGAAAATTGAAACGAAGCTCACCAATCGATCCAAATCGTCATCCTCGAGACGATCACTCGGTCTCATGTCTAATACAGTGTGCAGGAACCGGTCAAGTTCCCCGTTAAGCTTGTCTTCCGTTAAGGACAGCGATTTTTCGATGTAATTAGGGAAGTAATAGTCTCCGTTTTCTCCTGATGGGCAGGCCGTCTCATACAAGCGTTTCTGCACGCCTACGTTTTCCACACGGGCGTGTCTTACCACTCGATTCTTTTCTGCTCGCGCGACGTATGAAATCATTTCTTTATCATCCACAAAATGGCGCAGAAAAAACCGAGGCAGATAGTGCTCCCTCTTGGTTCCGATCTTTCCGATTGTGGGTATCATCTGTCGGTCGCTCACATCAGTTTTCCAGATTCGCGACGATGGCGTCGATCTGAGCACGAAGTTCGTTCTCTCGTGCCACGATGTCGGAGATCTGCCGGTTGAGTGCGGCGATGTCGATCTTCTCTCGCGTGTCTTCGGGCTGCACGTATCCGTTGACCGACAGCACGTAATCGTTCTTGCGGATGTCTTCAAGCGAGGCGACGGCGGAGAAATGCTCAACCGGTTCGCGTTTCACGTAGGCGTCCATGATTGTGGCGATGTCGTCGGGTGAAAGCTGGTTTTGGTTGCCGACGTGCACGAATCGTTCCGACGCGTCGATGAACAGCACGCTGTCGTCGTTCTTCGATTTCCTGAGCACGATGATGCAGGTGGCGATGGAGGTGCCGAAGAACAGGTTCGGCGGCAGCTGGATCACTGCGTCGATGAAGTTTTTCTCCAGCAGGTATTTGCGGATTTTCTGTTCCTTGCCGCCGCGGTAGAGCACGCCGGGAAACTCGACGATGGCCGCGGTACCGTCGGCCGCCAGCCAGGAGAGCATGTGCATGGTGAACGCCAGATCGGCCTTCGACTTCGGCGCAAGCACGCCAGCCGGGGCAAATCGCGGATCGTTGATGAGCGTGGGGTTGTCGTCGCCCTCCCACTTGGTGGAGTAGGGCGGGTTGGACACGATCACCTCGAACGGTTCGTCGTCCCAGTGCTGGGGATTGATCAGCGTGTCGCCGTAGGCAATGTTGAAATGGTCGTAGTTCACATCGTGCAGGAACATGTTGATGCGGCACAGGTTGTACGTGGTCAGGTTCTTCTCCTGGCCGAAAAACCCTTGCCGGACCTTATCCTTGCCCAACACCTTGATGGATTGCAGCAGCAGGGAACCGGAACCGCACGCCGGGTCGTAGACCTTGTTCACTTCGCTCTTGCCATGGGTGGCGATTCTGGTCAGCAGCTCGCTGACCTCCTGCGGTGTGAAGAACTCGCCACCGGACTTGCCGGCGTTCGCCGCGTACATGGTCATCAGATACTCATACGCGTCACCGAACGCATCAATTGTGTTGTCCGCGAAGCTCTCCGTACCCAAGTCCAGATCGCCAATGGCGTTGAGCACCTTCACCAGCTTGGCATTGCGATCCACCACGGTATCGCCGAGCTTGCGGCTGTTCAGGTCCAAATCGTCGAACAGGCCGCGCAGACTGGATTCCGAGCGGGAGCCGATGGCTGAGCCCTCGATGTTCTTGAACACCCGCTGCAGCGTCTCGTTCAGGTTCTCGTCCGCATCGGCACATCTGCGCACGTTGGCGAACAAGTCGGACGGGAGGATGAAATAGCCCTTTTCCTCCACCATCGACTTACGCACCTGCTCGGCCGTGGCATCGTCCAGCTTGGCGTAGTCGAAATCCACATCGCCGGCCTGGTGCTCGTACTCGTTCAGGTATGAGGTGATGTCCTCGGAGATGAACCGGTAGAACAGGAACCCCAACACATACTGTTTGAAATCCCAGCCGTCCACTGAGCCGCGCAACACATTGGCGATACTCCAAATCGTTTTGTGCAACTCCGCGCGCTGCGTTCCGCTATTCGTCATGCCATGCCTTCTTCAAAACCGTAGATATAGCCTTCAACAATACCAAGTACGCAGATTCACACACCAGTAGAAGCAGACGACACCCACACTGTGCGTCATGCTGAGGGTCATGGCTTTCCCATGTTCCAGTTTCGATAGCCGGGGTTTAATCGTCGGTCAGAATTGGTCTATTCCCAAAAACCTACCAACCTACCGACCTACCTGGTGGAATCACTGGGATTTGGTCGCCTACTGAGCTCGCCTACCGACCTACCTTGGATTCCCGTAGGTAGGTCGGTAGGCTCGGGTCGGTAGGTCGCGGAAAACCTTACGGCAGTAGTGAGTAGGCGGGTAGGTCGGTAGGTCGCTCACGCAAGCGAATACCAGTGGCCGCCCTTCATGCCCTTCCTGTGTTTGATCTTTCCTGAAGCCATCAGGTTCTCCAGAGCGGCATCCAGACTGGCTTTCTGTCTTTTGGACAGGGAACGGGTCAATTCCCCTTTGGACACGGATGGCTTCGGCGAGTTGGACAGCACCTCCATGATGCGCTCCTCGGTGGCGAGCTGGGAACGCATATCGACCTGTTCGCGGACCAGCTCGTCCTCCTCTTTATAGTCCGCGCGTCGTTTGAGGTTCTCATTCCTATACTCTTGCAGGTTCTCCTCGTAGCATCGACGCGAGTAACGCATCATCATGCCCGCGAGTTCCCAGTCCTCCTGCATGATTTCGGATGACAGCGGGTCTTCAAGCAAGCGGAAGGCCGCCGACAGTTTGGCACGCAGGAACATGCCGTGGGCCCGGCGCGGATCGCCGCCATGCTCCCTGTTGACCCGTATTTTGTCGGCTCTCATTTCGGCTATCGCTATCGGCGGCAGACGCATGGGGCGCTTCTCCAGATGGCTGGAATCCGGCGTGGAGTCATTGGCCTTTGCATAGCTGCCGCACTCGTAGAGCCGGTTCATCTGCTCGATGGGATAGTCCGCGGGCAGCCGGCCGGTGTCGTAGGGGAACCTCGTCAATGACGACAGCGCGATCGGATCCTCGTCAAGGGCGCGGACGTTGAGCCTGTCGCTGTACGCGGAGACGTACAGGAACCGCTGCTGGAATCCCACGCCGACGCCGGCCTCGAACATGCCCATCATCGATGGCTGGGCGGAGATCACCAAGGCCGCCCTGTACCCGTGTTCCGGGATGGTCACGGACAGTTCCCTGTTCTTGGTGTAGTCGCCGATCTGCTGGCCGGAGAACAGCGACAGCACCTCCGCCTGGAGGTTGCTTTCCTTCGCGCTTGACAGCGCCTTGAAGTTGGACGCCTCGGAATACCTGATCATGGCGCGGGGAGTCTTGCATTCCAGTCTGAATCTGCCGTCCTCCTGCACGCGCTGCCCGAACAACGCGCTGATGGCCTGCCCGCTGGCCACGCTGGTCACCGGGGCGTCGCGAATATCCGGCACCAGCGCCTTCGCTGCGCCGAAGGCCGCGTCCTTGCCCGAGCCCGGATTGCCGAGAATCACCACGCCGAAATTCAACGATCCGCAATCCGCGCCAATGGTGGGTGGCAGCACCACATAGGGCGGCGTCGCCACGATGATGCGGCAGAGCACCACGGAAAGCACCGCGTAGGGGGAGACGAACCTGCTGACCGCGTAGTCCCTGATCTGTCGCAGGCTCTCCCTCGAGTTCCAGAATTCGTCGTCGGGGAATGACGCGTTGCCATCGGATTCCGGATTGTACGGGATGTTCCCCGCGGTTCTCGCTATGCCGTCCCCGACGAATTCGCCCCTCTCCGGGCGTACATCGCTATAATCAATCATTGCAAGGTTCCTTTTGTCTCGCGCCGTTTTTCCAGCAGCAACGCGTATGGACATGGGTTCTTTGAGGTCGCGTCAACTCCTATTGACGCGACCTTTATTCGTTTCGAAGTGCTTTGCCAAGAAACGACAGCAACTATCGCGTCTTCGTCTGTGCATGATCCTCGATCCAGTTCTGCACGTCGCTCCACTTGTAAAGCACTACACGCGGTGACGGCTTATAGAACTTGGGGCCTTTGCCCGTGTAACGAAGCTGGGCAAGGTTTCCCTTGGTCATGCCAGGCATACGGGACACCACTTCATCATCGCTAATGTACGGTTCAAATCCAGTTATTGTTGCACTCATTAGAGATCCTTCCAATTGAATTGCCTATTTGTTGACAGATTTGCCATTGCTGTGATTGTAGCATACTATTGCCTATATGTTGTCAATATGGCTATTGCAAAGTGATTGTCGCCCATGTAATACTTGCTGCCATGAGCACAGAAGAGGCGAACCCGTTATACGAAGACACGACCTACGCCCTCGACGTAGACAAATGGAAATTCATCGTCTTCACAGATTTAGAGCGCATGGACCGAACATCATTCGTCTCTATCGCCCCAGGAATCGCCGTCAGAGCCGACTATTGCATCCGCGCAATGGAGGACCACATCGGGAAATACGACATCCGCCTGCACATGGGATACAGCGAGGAAGAGCGGCGCATCGTGCTGCGGAACTGCGAGATAGGCACCACACGCGAACTCAAGATCAGAGACATCGCACGACTGCCAATCGAGCAGATCATCCGCTCCTACCATCCCCCGCTGTGGTCCTATGAGATCACGGACACCGGAACCAATATCTTCGGCCCACTGCCGGATTGGGAACATGACGTGTTGAACAGCGTCGACTTCCCCGCACTCCGCAGACAGGGCCCTGCACCCGACACCCTGAAATGGGCCTCACGAGTCTATTCGGTCACTCAGCTCAACAAAGGCCCCGCAACAAAACGTTTGACGGAAGTCTTCGGCATTCCCCTGCGGACGGCCTCGCATTGGCTGACGCTCATGAAAGAGCGCGTTCCCGAATCGGTTTCCATGAGGCTCCCGTCACCCATCACCGTTCACGACGAAACCGAACCCGACACAGCTCCCGGCGTCGCTCTGAAAAAGCTTCTGGAATAAAAGCTGTCTCCTTCGGCAACGTCGAAGGAGACAGCCAAATCATGCCCATATATTCCTACAACACCAAGTCCGGCGACAAACTATATCGAGTGAGTTACCGCGATCCGAATCATATTCAGCGCACCAAGCGCGGTTTTCGGCGGCGAAAAGACGCACAGGATTATCTGGCTCGCATGACGACATATATCGCAGACAACGATTACATCGCCCCGAACGCCGGTAAAACGTTGGTCCGACAATTCGCAGACACTTGGCTGAAAGGCAAGAAAAACGTCGTCAAGCCCAAATACTACGGCGATCTTGAATGCTCATGGAGAGTGCATGTGTGTGATGTCTGGGGAGACCGAGAGATCGCTTCCATCAGGCATAGCGAGATTCAGACTTGGGTCAGCGAACTTGCTCAACGGCGTTCCGCGACAATCACCATTCGCGCGCATGGAGTGCTCAAAGGTGTGCTAGACCTTGCAGTCCGAGATGGCAGCATACGCCGCAATTGAATATTCGTAGCTTTTGAGGCCACTGGTTATTGTGTTTGGAGGCCGGGGTTAT
>OKRX01000798.1_pt1 | contig 24567 bp, 22 predicted proteins | sample 1601241 | NCBI WGS metagenome assembly OKRX01 (sample SAMEA3541500, study PRJEB24748) | human gut metagenome | biome: human gut; feature: human-associated habitat; material: faeces | place: China | collected 2012
TCTCTTTGCATCGAGCAAAGAGAATGAAGTCGCGCCAGCGAAACCTGCATCACAACTCAAAGTAATCAAATTGACTTCCCCTGACGCTAACCATGCTTTTTTGGGCACTTTTCTTCGATTTGATCGACAAGCTTTCGGGACTGTTTGTGACAAACAGTCCCGATTATTATTGTTACGATTTCACGCCGCGCAGGATGCGCACCAGCTCTTTGAGTTTCGGCGGCTTTCCATACATCAGCACGCCCACGCGGTAGATACCTGCCGCGAGGAAGCCGATGCCGATGATCGAGACGATCAGGATCATGATCGACAGGATAATTTGAATCGGAGCGACCTCGCTCATTGCAATCCGGGCGAACATTGCCATCGGTGACGTAAAGGGCACAAATGAAAGCACCTTCATCAGCACACTGTCGATTTTGCCACCGACCATGGAGAAGATCGTCACCATAAAGGAGACGATAAAGACCAGCATCACTGGCATCACCAGCGTATTTGTGTCCTCCATGCGGCTGGCGAGAGATGCGAGCGCGCCGAAGAGGAAGGCATAGAGGAAATAGCCTGCCACAAAGAACAGGATCGTATAGAGCACCAGACCCAGCGGCATGTCGAACAGGGACGTGATGACAGAGCCGCTGTCCCAATAGCTCCGGTTCAAATTAAAGAAGACAAAGGCCGAGCCGACGATTAAAATAAGCTGCACAAGGCCCGCGAGCCCTGTGCCGACCACCTTGCCAAACATCAGGCTGCTCGGCTTTGCGGAGGTGATCAGCAGTTCCATCGCCTTCGAGCTCTTTTCCGTGACCACGCTCTGTGCGACAAACTGGCCGTACACCAGGATGGTCATATATAGAGCAAACATCAGGATAAAGGTGTAGAAATAGCTCTTCATCTGATCCTTGCCTAGGGTGATCGTCTCCCCCTGTGCCTGGGCGGAGAGGAGCTGCTGTGATTCCTGTGCGGTCAGGCCTAGCTTCTGCATGGTATCTGCACGATATTTGGTGACGATGAGCTCATCGAGCTCGTTGGATACGGTGTCCGTCATGCTGATGTTGGCTACGATATACTGGTATTTCAGCGGGGACTGCAAAATCAGGGCGAAGCGGTACGAACCATCCTCCACCTTTGCCTTGAGCGCGCCTGTGTCTGCATCGGACAGCTTCCACTCGTATTGTGGCAGGGCTGCGGAGAAAAAGGCGAGGCTTTCCTGCGCGTTGGCGCCGGATGAGTCCGCCAGCGCTACGATTTCCCGCTCCTGGCCAGGCTCCTCCGTCTGTGTGCCGGAGCTGAACGCCTCCTTCACGCGCGGGAAGAAGAGCACACCGCCAAGCAGGAGGATCGCAAGGAGCGTAATGGCGATAAAAACCTTGTTTTTGGCGTAGTTTTTGAATTCAAACCGGAATACTGTAAAAAACTGCTTCATACCGCTCCCTCCGTGTAGCTGACAAAGATATCGTTGAGCGAAGGCTCGTAGACCCGGAATCCGTCAATATCGAAGCCTTGCGCCGTCAGTGCGGATAAAAACGCATCCTTTTGGCCGACATCAGCGAGCGTCACCAGCAGATCACCCTCCTGCTCGCCAACCTGCATTACCAGCTCTGCCGGAAGTGCCGAAGCCCATTGCCGCACGTTTTCGGCCTGCCGTGTGGAAATCAGCAGGCGGTTGCGCTCATATCCGCGCTTGATCTCGCGGATATTACCGGAAAGGACGATTTTACCCTGGTTGAGGATCGCGATCTCATTACAGAACTCTTCCACATAATTCATTTGATGGCTGGAGAAAAACACGATTTTCCCCTGCTGAATGCACTCCTTGACCAGATCCTCCAGAAGCATCGCATTCACGGGATCAAGGCCGGAAAACGGCTCGTCGAGGATGACGATCTGTGGATCGCAGATGAGCGTTGCAATGAGCTGAATTTTTTGCTGGTTGCCTTTAGAGAGCGTGTCGAGCTTTTTGTTAGCATATTCGCCCATGCCGAGGCGGTCAAGCAAGCGCAGTGCGTCCTTTTTCGCCTGCCGGGCGGAGACGCCCCGCAGCGCCGCAAAATAGAGCAGCTGCTCCAGAATCACTTTCTTTGGATACAGGCCGCGCTCCTCTGGCAGATAGCCGATCTTGATCTGGTTGGTATCCAATGGTTTGCCGTCGAGCAAGACGCGTCCGCTATCCGCGGGGAAGACCTGCATGATGATGCGGATCATGGTCGTCTTGCCTGCACCGTTTCGCCCGAGCAGGCCGAGCGCTCGCCCGCTTTCCACACCCAGATGGATGCCCTTGAGCACCTGTTTTGCACCGAAGCTCTTTGTGATGTTTTCGGCTGTCAGCCGCATAGGACCACTCCTTTCATTGGGCTCCCACCGCCCCTGCTGTGCATTTTGGTAGAATGTATTTTCAACGCTTTTAGTATAAGGAATTTATTGGTTACCGTCAAGCAATTCGATGAAAACACGGGATCAAAGCTTCCGTTTATAATAGACAAGGGAAATCATCAGAACAACAATAAAGAAGAGCATTATGGCTAGCAGCGTCAGATAGATGGCACTGCTGAAAAAGCTCGCCGTTATAACGGCGGGCGGCAGCACAAAAAACAGCGCCCAGCCGACTACGGAGAACGCTTTTCGGCTGATGAGCTGCGTGCGCTCATCCGTTTCTTCCACATAGGCCTTCCGGAGCTTCTCCGGATTGCGGCAGGTGAGAATGGTGGAGATCAGCGCCAGCAGGCTGCACCCCAGCAGGCCCAGCACCATGCCATCCTGAAATCCCAGCATGAAATCGGTCAGATTGCTTTGCGCCAGCGGGCTCCACTGGAAGCGGAACAGCAGAAAGCTCCCGGCGGAGAGCAAGGTCGGAATCCAGACAAGGATCCCCCTGCGGATCATTGTTTTTTTGTATTTGCTGTATTTGTTCGGCTCGTTCAACGGTTATTCCTCCTCAAACAGAAACAGTTCTTCAATCGCGCATCCAAAATAGCGCGCCAGCTTAAACGCCAGCGGTAAAGAAGCAGTGTATTTGCCCACCTCCAGGGAGGTGATCGTCTGCCGCGATACACCGACCGCCTGCGCCAACTCCTCCTGGGAAAGCCGGCGCTGCTTGCGGAATGCGGCGATATGATTTTCCATGCCGCACCACCTTTCTTACATGTGTGTAAAGCTCACTTTGCAAATTTAGTATAGCGTGCTTTGCATGATTTGTCAAGTATGCTTTGCAAAAGAGTTAGATATAACAAGAGTTGCCAAACGGAATTCACCACTTGGCAGCCCTTTTCAGATTGCTATATTTTTTAAGCTTCGATTTTTACCGGTAGAGCGGGCCGTAGGCAGCGCATGCTCTGTAATCCGCGCTCTCGAGGTCCTTTGTGCCGAAGGCGGCCCAAGCGTGTGGGCGATAGAGGTCGTCATCTGCCACATTGTGCAGCGCCACCGGGATGCGCAGCATGCTGGCAAGCGTAATCAGATCCTTGCCGATGTGCCCGTAGGTCAGGGAGCCGTGGTTTGCCCCCCAGTTTGCCATCACAGAGTAAACATCCTGAAACGCACCCTTGCCGGTCAGGCGGGGAACGAACCAGGTCGTCGGCCAGGTTGGGTCGGTGCGCTGGTCGAGAACGCTGTGGATTTCATCCGGCAGCGTGACCGTGTAGCCCTCCGCGAGCTGAAGGACCGGGCCGACGCCTTTGATGAGGTTGACGCGGATCATCGTCACAGGCATTTCGGCCTGTGTTTTGAAGTGGGAGGAAAATCCGCCGCCTCGGAAATAGCCGAGATCAGTCGGGCACCAGTCGGTGGCTGCGGTCATGGCCTCGATATCCTCGTCTGTAACGTCCCACCACTTTTTGATGAGGTTCCTGCCCGCCTCATCTTTGCATAATCCGGTCGCATCGAGCGCAGCCGCGCCGGAGTTGATCAGGTGGATAAAGCCGCCCGCTGCCGGCCCCTCTGGCGTTTTACCGGTAACGCGTTTGACCGCCTCCGGGCTCCAATAGGTGCGTACGTCCGCAAAGACGCTCGCCGTGCCTGTGAGGAGCTTCCCAAAGAGCATGGCAAGGCCATTTAAGCCGTCGTTTTCGGTCGCAAAGGTAATCGGCTCCTTCTTGCCGTTCCAGTCAAAGCTTGAATTGAGGATCGCCTCAGTGAAATCGCCGTTGGGCATGAAGTCCGTCCACATGCGCTGGCCCTGGAAGCCGCCGAGGATCGCGTTGCGCCCGAGCGCCTCTTCGTGGCGGCCGATGCCGTTTAATTTCTCGTTGCCAAGCAGGATATCACGGCAGATAAGCGTCATCTTCACGACGAAATCCCACTCGTATTCCTTGCGCGCACGGTCGTGCGGATTGGCATTTTTATCAAAGCCTTCTTTGCAGTGCGCGCGCGTCCAGGCATATGCCTTTTCAAACTCTTCCTGATCATAGATATCGAGCTGGTAACGGCGTAGAACCTCGGACATATCGACCCACTCTGCGCGGATGCCAAGATATTCCTGCAAAAACTGCGCGTCGCAGTTGGAACCCGCAATGCCCATGGCGACCGCGCCAATGCCGACATACGCCTTGTTTCGCATCTGACCGACCGCCGCCGCACAGCGGGCGAAGCGCAGAATCTTTTCTGCCACGTCGGCGGGGATGGTATTGTCATTCGCATCCTGCACATCGTGGCCATAGATGGAGAAGGCGGGCAGGCCGCGCTGCGCATGGGCTGCCATGGCCGCCGCGAGATACACGGCGCCCGGGCGCTCCGTGCCGTTAAAACCCCAGACGGCCTTGACGGTCAGCGGGTCGAGATCCATCGTTTCGCTGCCGTAGCACCAGCAGGGCGTCACAGAGAGCGTGGCGCACACATTCTGCGTTGCGAAGTAGTCGGCGCACTTTGCCGCCTCCGCACCGCCGCCGATCGTGCAGGGGGAGACGACGCATTCCATGGGCGTGCCGTCAGTATAGAAGACGTTTTCCTCAATCAGCTGTTTGGAAGCCTGCGCCATCGCCATGGTCTTTTCCTCCAGGCTCTCGCGCACGCCGCCCCAGCGGCCGTCGATGATTGGGCGGATTCCAATTTTTGGCTTTGCCATATTCAGCATCTTCCTTTCAGGTGACAATATAGTGTTGAAATTGATCGTAAACTGCGTCCCAGCTTTGGGTATCCTTCGGTGAGTAGGGGGTGACTGCTTCACTCTGCGCGATGATTTTCCGTGCCTGCCGGACGTTTTCGATTGCCCCGCAGGCGATGAGCTGAACCGCAAGATTACCCAGCACCGTTGCCTCGACCGGCCCTGCAAGCACCGGCACGCCGCAGGCATCGGCCGTCATCTGGCAGAGGAGCCGGTCCTTCGTACCGCCGCCGACCACATGGATTTCCTGGTAGTCCCTTTGTGTGCAGCTGCGGATTTCTTTGAAGGCGAGCCGGTATTTAAGCGCAAGGCTCTCATAGATGCAGCGCATGATTTCGCCGACGGTCTGCGGGATATATTGACCTGTCTTTTCGCAGAATTCCCGCACGCGGCGCGGCAGATCGCCCTGTGGGACGAATTCCGGCGCGTCCGGGTCGATGAAGCACTGGAAGGGCTTTGCGGCGAGCGCTTGTTTTTCAAGCTCTGCGTAGCTGTAATCCTGCCCTTCCCGCTGCCACTGGCGGCGGCTCTCCTGAATGAGCCACAGACCAATGATATTCTTCAGGAAGGTCGTCGTACCCTCCACGCCGCGCTCATTGGTGATGTTCATCGCGGCGGAGGTTTCGTTGATGAGCGGGGCCTCCAGCTCCGTACCGAAGAGCGACCAGGTGCCGCAGCTGATGAAGATGAAATCCCTCTCCTGCGTCGGGACGGCGGCGATGGCACTCTGCGTATCGTGCGAGGCGACGGTGACCACCTGCGCGGGATTGAGCCCCAGCTCCTCCCGCATTGCTTCGTCCAGCGGGCCCACGACAGTGCCGGGCAGGACGATGGGCGTGAGAATCTCTTTGGGAAGGCCGAGACGGTCAAGAACCTCATCGGACCAGCCGCCTGTTTGAGCGTCCATGAGCTGGGAGGTAGAGGCGATGGTATATTCTGTGCGTTTTTCGCCCGTGAGCAGGTAGTTGAACAGGTCCGGCATGAACAGCAGCGTTTTCGCCCGCTCCAGCAGGGCGGGGCGCTGCCGCTGGAGCGCCATGAGCTGGAAGACGGTGTTGAGCTCCATGAATTGGATACCTGTCAGCCGATAGAACTCTTCCTGCGGGATGCTTTGAAAACTCTCCTCAATCATTCCTCTGGTGCGCCCGTCGCGGTAGTGGACAGGGTTTTCGAGCAGGCAACCGTCCCCGTCGAGCAGGCCGAAATCCACGCCCCAGGTATCGATTGCCACCGTGTTGAAGCCGCCGTGCTGTTTGGCTTTCAGCAGGCCCTGTTTGATCTCATAAAACTGACGCAGCACATCCCAATAGAGCGTGCCGCGGATTTCGACGGGATCGTTGGAGAAGCGATGCACCTCTTCCATGCGAATTTTTTCACCGTCGAATGTGCCAAGGATGGCGCGACCGCTCGACGCGCCGAAATCAAATGCCAGTGCGCGTGTCTGATGTTCCAACGTGGACCCTCCTGTCATTCGGTGACAACGCCTTTTTTGAGGATGAGATTTGCATAGAGCGCGGTTTCGCCGGTCGCAATGATGGCATATGCCTGTTTTGCCCGCTCGTAAAAAGCGAAGCGCTCGACTGTTTCCATTTTTACCTTCTGATGCGTTGCAAGAATCCTCTGATATTCCTCCCAGATCACCGGGCGGGGATCACCCCGCGTCGTTTCCATAAGGGCGACAGGCGCGTCGACATAGGTGTCCAGCGGCATGAGCGTGAGGATTGCGTCGAGCAGCGCCGGGACGCCATGCCCATCACACCGGATGAGGCGCTGCGCATTGCTGGCGGCGGGAAAATTGCCGTCGCCAATGACGAGTTCATCGCCGTGGCCCATCTCCATCAAAATTTTCAACAGCTCCGGGGATAGAATGCTGGGAATGCCTTTGAGCATAAGAAAGCCTCCTGAAAGAAGACGTCAGATTGCAGACAAAAGAAGCTGCCTGGAATCTGAGATCTGATTTTATTTCTCTTCGCGGTAATGCTTGAAGCCTGGATGCTTGCCCGTGATGCCGTAGCCTTCGCGCATGGAGCACAGGCGCTCAATATTTTGCTGCGAAATCTCCCGCTCGCCGCCAAGCAGATGCGCGACAAGGCTGATCTTCGCATTGAGCTCAAGCGTCTCCATGCGGTAGTAGGCGGTGATGAGATCGCAGCCAACCGTCAGTGCACCGTGGTTCATTAGCAGCACAGCATCATGCTCCTGGAGATACGGGGCGATGGCCTCCGGTACCTCGTAAGTAGAGGGCGTGCCATAGGGCGTGACGGGGACGCTGCCGAGAGTCAGCACTGTTTCAATCATGTTGTAGCGGTCCATATCGAGATGGGCTACAGCGAAACCGGTTGCCGTCGGCGGATGGGCATGCACGACCGCTCCCACGTCCGCGCGCTCCTGATAACAGCGCAGATGCATCTTGATCTCGGAGGAGGGGCGGTAGCCATCGAGCCCCTCGAGCACCTCGCCCTTGTCGTTGATGCGAACGAGCTTTTCCGGCGTGATAAAGCTTTTGCTGATGCCGGTGGGCGTAGCGAAAAAGGTGCCGTCTTCGAGCTTGACGGAAACATTTCCGTCATTGGCGGCCACCCAGCCGAGCTGCCACATTTTGTGGCAGACGTCACAGATCTGGTCTTTGAGTTCCATTTCGTTCATTGATGTAATCTCCTTATTTTCTAAGGCGGTAAACCGCCTTCTTTTTCATAAGTAGCGATAAACTTCACAAAATAATCAGGCGAAGCTTCTTAACGGGTCGTGCGCAGGATGCCGCCCCCGCTGCCGATGAGGCTACGCCGATAGACAGGCTCTTGCGGTGGGCGAAGGCTAGAGGATTGATCTCCCACCAGATTGGGCAGGGGAAGCAACAGCGTAAGGAATACGGAGAGGGTACGCCCGGCGGTATACAGCATAAAGAGAATTTCTTTCTATCTTTTTCACAAAATATAGTGGCTGAACAGTAGAAACTAATGTGGATATATTATAATATAAACGTCTGTTTTTTACAATCCATTCATTGGATTTTCAATAACAATGAATGTTCCGTTGCGTATTGTATGGATTTTTCCATCGCTTGAAAGGGCCGTTTTTTCGCTGAAAAAGATTGTGAATGGCGTTCCAGAAAGGTTTTACAAAGTGTTCATAATTGGAATGTTGACAAGGCGGAACAGGCGATGTAAACTATATATTAGTTAGCACTCAGAACGTTTGAGTGCTAACAACGTAGATAATCCAGTAAAGGATTTTAACTTATGGAGAATTAGGGGGTGACCGGCATGGAATTGAGCGAACGCAGGCAGCGCATTCTTGCAGCGATTGTCGAGCAGTTTATTGCTTCCGGTGAGCCGGTCGGCTCGAAGGCTCTGTGCAATTTATTCGAAATGTCGATCTCCTCGGCAACCATCCGCAATGAGATGGCGGCGCTCGCGGAGCTGGGGCTGATCGAACAGCCGCATACCTCGGCGGGGCGTATCCCGTCCCATTTGGGCTATCGGTATTATGTTGATCATTTGATGAACTGCCAGGCGCTCGGCACAAAGCAGCGGCGTGCGCTGGAAGAGAGCATGTCTGCGCACTCGGGGGACCCAGAGCAGATTCTGGAGCAGGCAGGTGAGCTGCTCGCCGAAATAACCAATTGTGCGGCGGTGTCCACCACGCCTACGGATGAATCCGCAGTGATCCGCAAGGTGGATCTGCTCCCAATGGGCGGGCGCACGATCATGCTTGTGCTGGTCACGTCCAATGGCGTGGTGCGCAGCCGGGGATGCCGCCTGGCTGAGCCGGTTACACCAGAGCTGATCGAGACTTTTTACGCCATTACGGAGCACACATTTCTCGGCCAGCCGGTGGCGAATGTCAATCTGGTGCTCATCAAAAGGCTCACGCCCCTTCTGGGCGACAATGCGCCGCTGATGCAGCAGATCCTGATCGCGTTGTCGGAGCTCGCGTGGGATGCAGCGAAGGAAGAAATCCTGCTGGAAGGGCAGACCAATCTGCTGCATCACCGAGAGTTTGGCAACAATGCTTATGAGCTGCTCGAATTTTTGGGCAGGGGCGAGCCGATGAGCCAGCTGCTCTCTACGGCGTCGAGCCCCCTGCGAGTGATCATTGGGCGGGAAACGCCGTTTCACGAGCTGGAAAATTCCAGCCTGATCGTGGCGCGCTATACGATTTCCGGCCGGCGCGGCGGCGTGCTGGGCATTATCGGCCCCACGCGCATCGATTATGCGAAGCTGATTCCCAATGTGGAATACCTGACAAAGCTGGTCGGCCGCCTGCTCGGCGAGGTGCTGGGCGAAGAGGGGACAGATATCGGACCGGGCACAGAATAGTGGTACCCGGCGGAAATAAGACGACAAAAGCCAGGAAAGGACGAATTGACTGATGAATACAACGCAGAACGCAGAGCCTGAGAATCAGAAGGCTGAGCAGCAGCCAGAGGAAAACACCGCCCCGGCGCAGGAAGAGGAATCCCCGAAGCGCAAGGAAAAGAAGGAAAAGGGGAAGGATCAGGAGGCTGCAATGCTTCAGGAGCAGCTCGATGCGATGCAGAAGGAATTGGACGCCCAGAAGGACCAATATCTGCGGCTTGCTGCAGAGTACGACAATTTCCGCAAGCGTTCCCAGCGCGAGCGGGAGGCGGCGTTCAACGATTCTAAGGCGGCCGTCCTGACGGAGATCCTGCCTGTGATCGACAATTTTGAGCGTGCTTCGCAGAATAAGGCAGCGAGCTACGAAGATTTTCAGAAGGGGATTGACATGACCTTCCAGCAGCTGATGGAAATCTTTACAAAGCTCGGCGTGGAGCCCTTCGGAGAAGCTGGCGAACCATTTGATCCCAATATCCACAATGCGGTGATGCATGTGGAGAATGAGGCGCTCGATGAAAATGTCGTGACGGACGTATTCAGCAAGGGCTACAAGCTCGGCGACCGGGTGCTGCGCCATGCGATGGTCAAGGTCGCAAATTAGCGAGGCGCAGGAAGAGGCAAGCAATGGCAATCAGCGGGAAACCGCTTGATCTGATAAATTTTAAAAATCCAACCGATACATTGGGAGGCTGTTAATGATGGCAAAAGTAATTGGTATTGACTTAGGTACAACGAACTCTTGTGTGGCTGTGATCGAAGGCGGTGAGCCTGTTGTGATTGCAAATGCGGAAGGCGCGCGTACGACGCCGAGCGTCGTGGCGTTTTCCAAGACTGGCGAGCGCATGGTCGGCCAGGTTGCAAAGCGCCAGGCCATCACGAATCCGGATCGCACTGTCGCTTCCATCAAGCGGCAGATGGGCTCCGATTACCATGTGAAGATCGACGACAAGAAATTTACGCCGCAGGAAATCTCCGCGATGATCCTGCAGAAGCTGAAGACGGACGCGGAGGCCTATCTGGGCGACAAGGTAACGGAGGCCGTCATCACGGTTCCGGCATATTTCACCGATTCCCAGCGCCAGGCGACCAAGGATGCGGGCAAGATTGCGGGCCTGGAGGTAAAACGCATCATCAACGAGCCGACGGCGGCTGCACTTGCCTACGGCATTGATAAGGAAACCGACCAGAAGGTCATGGTTTACGACTTGGGCGGCGGCACGTTCGACGTGTCCATCATCGAGATGGGCGACGGTGTGCAGGAAGTGCTCGCCACGGCCGGTAACAACCATCTCGGCGGAGACGATTTCGACCAGCGCATTATTGACTGGATGGCAGACAACTTCAAGAAGGAGCAGGGCGTCGATCTGCGCGGAGACAAGATGGCCATGCAGCGCCTGAAGGAAGCGGCGGAAAAGGCCAAGATTGAGCTGTCCGGCGTGACAACCTCGAATATCAGCCTGCCCTTCATCACGGCGGATGCGACTGGCCCGAAGCACTTGGAAGCGACGCTGACCCGCGCAAAATTCAACGAACTGACCGCAGACCTCGTGGAAAGCACGATGGGCCCGGTTCGTCAGGCGATGTCTGACTCCGGCCTGAAAACCGGCGAGATCGATAAGGTCCTTATGGTGGGCGGCTCCTCTCGTATCCCGGCGGTACAGGAAGCAATTCAGAAATTTATGAGTAAGGAGCCCTTCAAGGGTATCAACCCTGATGAATGCGTCGCCATCGGCGCCGCACTGCAGGCGGGTGTGCTCGGCGGCGAGGTCAAGGGCCTGCTGCTGCTCGACGTAACGCCCCTGTCCCTCGGCATTGAAACCATGGGCGGCATTAATACGAAGATCATTGAGCGCAATTCCACCATCCCGATTAAAAAGAGCCAGATTTTCTCCACCGCCGCAGACAACCAGCCCTCCGTTGAGGTCCATGTGCTGCAGGGCGAGCGCGAGATGGCGAAGGATAACAAGACCCTTGGCGTATTCCATCTCGACGGGATTCTTCCGGCCCGCCGCGGCGTGCCACAGATTGAGGTTACGTTTGACATTGATGCAAATGGTATCGTCCATGTTTCCGCAAAGGATCTCGGCACCGGCAAAGAGCAGTCCATTTCCATCACCTCCTCGACCAATATGTCGAAGGATGATATCGAAAAGGCCGTCAAGGAAGCTGAGCGGTATGCGGAAGAGGATAAGCAGCGCCGCGAGGAAATCGACACGCGTAACAATGCCGACCAGCTCGTTTACCAGTGCGAGAAGGTGATCAATGAAGAAGGAGACAAATTCCCGGAGGCCGACAAGAAGGATCTTCAGGAGAAGGTTGACGCGCTGAAGGAAGCGCTGAAGGGCCAGGATCTCAATCTCATCAAGTCCCGCCAAGAAGAGCTGACGAAGAAGTTCTATGAAATTTCGGAGACGCTCTATAAGGCCGCGCAGCCTGAAGCGGGCGCGCAGGGGCCTGACAATGCGGCCGGCCAGCAGACGGCGGGCCCGGATGCCAACGGCTACTATGAGGCGAACTACACGGATGTCACGGATGACGACAGCAAGAAATAAGCGTAGCTGCTCATAGCCTTTCTCTGCAACCTCAGGCGGAACTCCCGCCTGAGGTTGCGGGCGGATATAGCGAAACGCAACAGCGCCGCAATATGCACAAGGCGGCCGCAACATAGAGATTCGGTGGGAGAAGGCGTTTCCGCCGAAAACGTTAAAAGATGGGGCTGGGCCCCTTATCGTAGGCAGGGCATGGCAATACACAGAAGGCCTGAGCCCCTGAAAGGAGCGTTTTACTTGCCGGAAAAGCGAGATTATTACGAGGTCCTGGGCGTCAGCAAAAATGCGACGGAGGACGAGATCAAAAAAGCCTATCGCCAATTGGCGAAAAAATACCATCCGGACTTGAATCCGGGTGATAAAACAGCCGAAGCGAAGTTCAAAGAGGCCAACGAAGCCTATGAAGTGCTTTCCGACAGCGAGAAAAAAGCGCGCTACGACCAGTTTGGCCATGCCGGCGTAGACCCGAATTACGGTGCGGGTGGGCCTGGCGGCGCAGGCGGCTTTGACTTCGATTTTGGGGATATTTTCAGCAGCTTCTTCGGAGGCTCCGGCTTCGGCGGCTTTGGCGGAGGGCATGCAAATCCAAATGCGCCGCAGCGCGGCAGCGACAATTCAACGAGCATCACCATTTCATTTGAAGAGGCGGCAAAGGGCTGCAAGCGCACGATCGAGACGATGCGTGTGGAGGTTTGCGACGAATGCGGCGGCTCGGGTGCTGCGAAAGGCTCTTCGCCCCAGACCTGCCCGGAATGTAACGGGCGTGGTCAGGTCAGCTCCCAGCAGCGCACGCCGTTCGGCGTGATTTCCACCTCCAAGGTCTGCCCACGCTGCAACGGAAAGGGTACCGTCATCCAGAAGCCCTGCTCCAAATGCCGCGGCAGCGGCCATATCCGGAAGGCTCACAAGGTGGAGGTCAGCATCCCGGCGGGCATCGACGACCGCCAGATCGTCAATATCCGCGGCCAGGGCAATGCGGGCCTCAATGGTGGACCGGCCGGCGACCTGCGCGTGGCGGTCAATGTCCGTCCCCATCCCTTCTTTGAGCGCGACGGTTACGACGTGTGGTGCGATGTGAACGTATCGTTTGCACAGGCGGCGCTCGGCGCGGAGCTCCAGGTGCCGACGTTGGACGGAAAGGTAAAATACGAAATGCCAAAGGGCACTCAGCCCGGCACGGTCTTCAAGCTGCGCGGCAGGGGCATTCAGAATCTCAACGGACGCGGCCGGGGCGATCAGCTTGTACACATTCTCGTGCAGGTGCCGACTGAACTCAATGCTCGTCAGAGAGAGCTGCTGCGCGAATTCGAGGAGGCATCCGGGGGCCGGCCAAGCGGCGGGAATGACCCGCAGGCAGACCATTCGGAAGGGCATAAAAGCTTTTTCGATAAAATAAAGGATAATATCAATAAAGAAAAGGATAAATAAGGGGATCCCTTCCCGCGCGCTGATCCGTTTTTCCGGAAAGGCGGGCGGGATTTTTATGATTCAGCGTTCCATTGTGGTATAGAAAGGGGCGGTTTTGTGCAGTTGTTTGCCTGCCCGGTGTGTATGTGCCGGCTGGAGAAGGAGGAAAAACGCTACATCTGCCCGAATGGGCACAGCTTCGATCTTGCAAAGGAGGGCTACGTCCATCTGCTGCCCTCCAATCGGATGCATACAAGGCTCCCTGGGGATGGGAAGGAGATGCTGGCGGCCCGCCGCCGGATTCTCGATGCAGGTTATTATGAGCCGTTCAGCGATTGTCTCAATACGCTTATCCGGAAGCTGACGGTCGGGATGAACAAGCCGGTCATCTTGGATGCTGGCTGCGGAGAGGGCTATTACACGGGCAGGCTGCAAAGAGCCCTGTGCGGCAGCGGAACAGACGCACAGGTGGCTGGCTTCGATATTTCAAAAATCGCCGTACGCATGGCGGCAAAGCGCTATCCCGGTTTAGAGCTTGCGGTAGGGAGCATTTTTCATATGCCGGTCGTAAATTGTGCGGCGGACTGCCTGGTGAGCATTTTTGCACCGATCGTCCCGGCGGAATTTGCACGTGTGGTAAAGCCGGGCGGGACTCTGGTTCTGGCGGTGGCAGCTCCGCGCCATCTCTATCAGCTCAAGGAGGCCGTGTATGAGCATCCTTATGAGAATGAGACGAAGGATACGTCATATGAAGGCTTTATATTTCTGGAGCGCATCCCGGTGCGCGGGGAGATTACGCTGGAGAGCGCCGGAGCGGTTAACGATTTATTTACCATGACGCCATACCATTGGAAAACATCCGCCGGAGACAAGGAGAAGCTGAAAGCGCTGGGAAAGCTGACGACGGAGGTCGGATTTGACTTTTTATGCTATCGGCGGCAGAGCGCCTGATTTTTTCATGCTTAAAGGGACCAGAATTTCCGGTCCAAGCTTCTGTATTGAACTGCTTCAGCGAGGTGTTGCTGTGTGATTTCGTCCGAACCGGCAAGGTCTGCGATCGTGCGCGCTACCCGCAGCACTTTATCATAGGCGCGTGCGGACAGACCAAGCTTCTCAAACGCCTTTTCGAGCAGGGCGGAGGCCCCGGCGGTGAGGGTGCAGAATTGCCGCGTCTGTGCGGAGGACATGTGCGCGTTGCAGGAAATTCCTGTCCCCCGCAAACGTTTTGCCTGAAGCGCGCGCGCCTTGCCGACCCGCTCCCGGATGGCGGAGGAGGGCTCGGCATTTGCCGTGTCGGACAGCTGCTGAAAGTCCACGGGAGGGACTTCAATGTGGATGTCGAGCCGGTCGAGCAAAGGGCCGGATACGCGGGCGAGATAACGCGCCGGGGCGTTCGGCGGGCAGGTACAGCGCCGGACCGGATGGCCGAAATAGCCGCAAGGGCAGGGATTCATTGCGCAGACGAGCATCACGCGGCAGGGATAGGAGAAAGTGCCCGCGACGCGGGAGATCGTGACCGTTCCATCCTCAATGGGTTGGCGCAGCGCCTCCATCGCTGCGCGCGTGAATTCCGGCAGCTCATCGAGAAAGAGCACGCCGTTGTGCGCGAGCGAAATTTCCCCCGGATGCGGCACGGTGCCGCCGCCAGATAGGCCTGCGGAGGAAACGGTATGGTGCGGCGAGCGGAAGGGCCGCGCCCGGATCAGGGAAATCCCTGCGGGGAGGGCCCCTGCCACAGAATAGAGCTTCGTGGTCTCCAGCGCCTCCTCCTCATTCATGTCGGGCAAGATGGAGGGGATCCGCTTGGCCAACATACTTTTCCCGGAGCCAGGTGGGCCGATCATCATCACATTGTGCCCGCCCGCAGCCGCGACCTCCAGCGCCCGCTTTGCCCCGAGCTGGCCGCGCACGTCGGCAAAGTCCGGAAGTCCAGGCGGGGATTCATAGGCCTTGAAATGGAGCGGCGTAACGGGTGTGATCTTTTCCTGCCCGCGCAGATGGGCAAGCAATTGCGTCACATGCGCCACAGGGTACACGCTGATTCCGGTCACCGATGCACCTTCTGCCGCATTATCGGCAGGAATGAAAACACTTTGGATTCCCCGCTTTTTTGCCTCCAGAAGCATGGGTAGCACGCCGTTGATCCGGCGGACTCCGCCGCCTAGGGAAAGCTCGCCCAGAAAGGCGGAACCGGAAAGCTCCGCGGTGATCTGGCGGGTCGCGCTGAGCAGGGCAATAAGGATGGGCAGATCATAAAGCGGCCCTTCCTTGCGGATGTCCGCCGGCGCAAGATTCACGGTGATGCGGGATACCGGAAAGTCCATGCCGCAGTTTTTGATGGAGGAACGGACCCTCTCCCTCGCTTCGCTGACCGCTGTGTCCGGCAGGCCCACGATATCAAAACGCGGAAGGCCACCGGAGAGGTCGCACTCAGTTTCCACCAGAAAGGTCTCCATGCCGAAGAGGCCGAGGCTGTGTACAGATGTAAACATAATTTAGTTTTCCCCCATCCTTGGGAAATTTAATGTAAAAATAAGTCTTATCATACATTTATATATAATTATACACTCATTTTGGGCGAAAAACAATCTTTACGCAATGCTCTGCCGCGTTGACAGAAAACCGTATAAGGGGTAAAATAAAACCGTCTATGGCCGGTGAGCCGGATTGCAGGCAGGCTTTTCTCAACCCGTGGAGGAGATGAGCTGCACTGCCCGGCAGTTCGCCTGTGCCCAGAGGCCTCCAGTTTGTAATTCACAAGAACAGATAGGAAAAGCGGGGTACTTTATGATGTTCCCGGGGCGGATTTTCGATCCGCTGTGCACCGGATGCGGAAAAGCCCCGGATTGTATGAAAGGATGAACATTGGCATGAATGACATCAATGCTCTCTATGCGCTCTGGCGTGAAAAGGCTGGGCTTGATCCGGACCTGAAGGCGGAGCTCGATTCCATCGAGGGGCAGGAGGACGAGATTTTAGACCGGTTTTATCGCAATCTTGCCTTTGGTACGGCGGGGCTGCGCGGCGTAATCGGCGCCGGTACCAACCGGATGAATCTCTATACCGTCAATCAGGCGACGCAGGGCCTCGCAGATTTTCTGAATGCCCGCTATGCAGCGCCGCAGGTTGCGATCGCCTATGATTCACGGATCAAATCCGATCTCTTTGCGCGTGAAGCGGCCGGCGTGCTTGCTGCCAACGGCATCGTCGTCCATTTCTTCCCGGAGCTTGTTCCCACACCGATGCTCTCCTTTGCCGTGCGCAGGCTGCGCTGCCAGTCCGGCATTATCATCACGGCAAGCCACAATCCCGCAAAATACAATGGCTACAAGTGCTATGACCCGGAAGGCTATCAGATGACGGATGAGGCGGCCGAAGAGACCTATCGGTGTATTGAGAAGGTCGACATGTTTGAAGGCGTCAAACGCATGGACTTTGACGAGGCCTGTAAGGATGGCAGAATCCGCTTCATCGAAGACAGCCTGATCGAAGAATTTTATACGCGCGTACTCTCGCAGCGCGTCAATCCCGAGGCATGCGAAAACGCGGGATTGAAAGTGATATATACCCCGCTCAACGGCACGGGAAACAAGCCTGTGCGGGAGGTGCTGCGCCGCGCTGGGATTGCCGACGTGGCGGTTGTGCCCCAGCAGGAGCATCCGGACGGTAACTTCCCCACCTGCCCATTCCCGAATCCGGAGATCCGTCAAGCGTTTGAATGCGCTCTGGAGCTGGCGAAAGAGCGTCCGGCAGATTTGCTGCTTGCCACCGACCCAGATTGTGACCGCGTAGGAATCGCAGTGCGTGACGGTGAAGCGTATCGGCTGATGTCGGGCAATGAGGTGGGCGCGCTGCTTGCGGATTACCTACTCTCCCAACGGAAGGCAAAGGGGACGTTGCCAAAGGATCCAATCGTTGTCAAAACCATCGTGACAACACAACTGGTTGCCGCAATTGCGGATCAGTATGGCGCAAAAACAGTGGATTTACTCACGGGGTTCAAATATATTGGCGAGCTCGTTACAAACCTGGAAAAGAAGGGCGAAGCGGATCGCTTCGTCATCGGCATGGAGGAAAGCTACGGCTATCTTTCTGGCACGCATGCTCGCGATAAAGACGCGGTGGTGGCTTCCCTGCTGATCTGTGAGATGGCATCCTTTTATAAGCAGCAGGGGAAAACGCTCCTGCAGGTGATGGACGCGCTCTATGAGTCGCACGGCATGTATCTGAGTAGCCTGCTCAATTTCGGCTTTGAAGGCGCGGAGGGCATGGAAAAGATGGAGGGCATGATGCGCTCCCTTCGGGCAGAGCCGCCTAAAGAGATCGGCGGGCTGCCGGTTGCGCTGCTCTATGATTATCAGACCCGCGTGGCAACGGATATGATCAGTGGCGTTCAGCGGGAGATCACGCTCCCGGAGTCGAATGTTCTGTCCTATAAGCTGCCGGGCGGAAGCGGCGTGATTGTGCGGCCGAGCGGCACGGAGCCGAAGATCAAGGTGTATATCACCGCCAGGGAGAAAACGCGGGAGAAAGCGCAGCAGCTGACGGACGCCCTTGCGGCGGATATGAAGCGGTATATGAAGATTGAGGGCTAAAACTGCCTCTGAACATCAGAAAGGATGCTGTATCATGTCAAATAAAGTTGTTCGGATTGTTGCAATCGTTTTGGCCGTCCTGATGGCGGGCGGCGTGTTTGCGGCGGCTCTGCAGGTGTTTGCCGCATCGCCTGAGACGGTGGCTGTAGCGGCAACAGGGCAGCGCTCTTACTGGCCGGTAGTCGTTGCTTTGATTGCGGCAGTTGTGCTGATTGCATTGTGCATTATTATCCCGAAGGTTTCAAAGAAAAAATAGTATTTGCCGTCAAGCACAGCCTGGAGGGATTGTTGCAAAACGGGCCAGAAGAACACGTTGCAAAATGTGTGTTTTTACATTTTGCAACGTGTTCTTTTTATGTCAAATGGGAGATGGGTAGAGCCCGTGGGAGGAATTCCCGCTTTACAAAATACGAAAAGAATGTTATCATAAAATAAAGAACAAATGTTCTCAACGGGAGGCAGAAAAATTGATGGAGCGTGTTATTTTGCATTGTGATCTGAATAATTTTTTCGCCTCTGTGGAACTCTTAAGCCGGCCTGAATGGAAGCAGGTACCGATGGCGGTATGCGGCAGCGTGGAGGCGCGGCATGGCGTGATTCTGGCAAAAAATGAACCGGCAAAGCGATATGGGGTGAAAACAGCAGAGACGCTGTGGGAGGCTAGGCGGAAATGTCCGCAGCTCATCACCGTGCCGCCGCATCCGGATCAATACCGTATTTTTTCCCGCCGGGCGCACCGCGTTTATGAGCGCTTCACAGACCGGATTGAGCCCTTTGGGATTGACGAATGCTGGCTGGATGTCACAGGGAGCGTACCGCTTTTTGGCTCCGGGGAAGAGATTGCACACGCGATCCGCCGCGCGGTCAAGGAGGAGCTGGGGCTTACGGTTTCTGTGGGTGTCAGCTTCAATAAGGTCTTTGCGAAGCTTGGGAGCGATCTCAAAAAGCCGGATGCCGTAACGGTGATCCGGCGTGCTGAATTTCAAAAGCTTCTCTGGCCTCTGCCGGTGGAAGCGCTGATCGGCGTGGGGAAATCGACGCTGTGCATCCTGCATGGCATGGGTGTCATTACCATCGGAGACCTTGCACAGGCGCCTCTGAGCACACTGCGGGCCGCTCTTGGAAAAAACGGGGAGCAGCTTGGAAAAAACGCCCGCGGACAGGATCTTTCGCCTGTGCTCTCTACGCAGGAGCAGCCGCCGGCCAAAAGCATCGGCCGCTCGATAACCTGCCCGCAGGATTTGATGGGGCCGGAGCAGGTGCGCCGCGTTATTCTTATGCTTGCTGACGAGGTGGCAAAGGAGCTGCGGGCACACGGGGCGCTGGCAGGAGGTATTCAAATTGGTGTGCGGGACAGTCAACTGCGAACCAGGGAATTTCAGCGCCGTTTTTTGCAGCCAACGCGGTTGACCCGTCAGCTTTTGGACGCCGGAATGGAGCTTTTCGAGGAGCATTGGAGCTGGCGTCTGCCGGTGCGCGCACTGGGCTTACGCGTATCCCCCTTGATTGGGGAGGGGGAAAATATCCAGCTGGCGCTCGGCTGTGATCCTCAAAAAACAGCGCAGGAGGAAACGCTGGAAGCGCTGATGACCAAGCTCCAGAAAAAATACGGGCGGGGAACCTTGATGCGCGCGGCGTTTCTCGAACCACCCAAATAATACCCTACCAGCGTAGAAAACAGGGCGGATATTGCGAAAGGCAAAGCCACTGTTTTCTGATCTCAGGCAGCCTTATAGAGCGGGGGAACCATACATGGTTTATTGTGTTTCTGGAGATAGCAAAAATATACAAAATTTTTAATTGACAAAACCGGATTTTCCGCGTATCATAAGAGGGTATCCATTGAACCCTTGTGAGGTGGGCTTTTTGATGCCAAATCCCGCATTCGACGCAAAGCTGGAACAGATGACGGATGAATCGTTGGCTGTCAGAGCGCGCGGCGGGGACGACGGCGCCATGGCCCTTTTAACGGCGCGAATGGTCCCGCTTGTCAAAACGCTTGCCGTAAAATACGGAGGCGGTGCAATGGAGCCGGAGGATTTGGCACAGGAAGGGATGTTTGGCTTTTTGGCTGCCGTTCACGGCTTTGATGAGAAAAGCGGCGTTCCATTTCGCTCCTATGCCGGTGTCTGCATTGCAAACCGGATCCGGTCTGCGGTGCGCGCGGGAGCAAGGCTTAAAAATATTCCGCTTAATTCTTACATTTCGCTCAGCGACGACAGTGTAATGCTTTCAGAAACGCAGCCGAATCCCGAGGATTTGGTGATTGCACGCGATGAGGTCGTCCGGCTTGATGACCTGATGGTGCGAAAGCTGTCCAAGTTTGAGCGCAGCGTCATTCAGTTATATCTCGGCGGCCGCAGCTATGAGGATATCGCAGCGCGGCTGGGTTCTACCGCCAAGTCGGTGGATAACGCATTGCAGAGGGTAAGGCGCAAGCTGAGGTTTATGGCAGAAGGCTGATCGATGGGGACAAGGGCGCAAGGCGCCTGTTTCATAACTTCATACGCCCGGTATCTTAGTAATAGCGCGTTGTTTCATCCAACGGCGGCGGTGCGATTCCGCCCAAGGGCAAAATACTTTTTTCAAGCGAGGTAAAAAACATGTACGAAGACAAGACTCTTATCTGCAAAGAGTGTGGCGAGGAATTCGTTTTCACCGCCGGCGAGCAGGAGTTCTATGAAGCAAAGGGCTTCGTAAACGAGCCCCAGCGCTGCAAGGCCTGCCGCGATGCCCGCAAGAATGCAGCTAGGCCCGAGCGTGAAATGTTCACTGCTACCTGCGCATCCTGCGGCGGCGAAGCAAGAGTTCCGTTCCGTCCGCGCGAGGATCGTCCTGTGTATTGCAGCGAGTGCTTCGCAAAGCAGAAGGAAGAGCAGGCATAAATTAGAGAAGTCTAGCAAGCTTTTACAGTATTTATGCGGCAATGAGGCGTCCCGGATTTTCCGGGACGCTTTTGTTGATCGGACCAAGGGCGCGTTGCCAATGTTACACATGTTGCAACGCGCCCTTGGTCTCATATTCTATTTGAAACATACCCAGGGAATTTATTGCTTTTCCTGATACATCACGGTCGGGTTGTTGTGCTTTTCCGTATCCGTATCGTTCCAGATCATATCCGCAACGGGCGCCCACTTCTCAGCGAAGGGCTTCGTCTTGGCGATCAGGTCGTCCACGCTCTCAGGCGCAAGCATTTCTGTGGAATGCGCGCCGGAACGCTCGACGGCTTCCTTGATTTTTTCTGGATTGTCGAGTACCGGGCAGGGACGAAGATGGTTTTCATTCCACGGCTGGCCTTTATAATATTCCATGAATAAGGGGGATTGCAGCGCCTCAATCAGGGAGCAATCCTTGATATTGACATTGGAATAGTGGACAAATGCGCAGGGTTCCACGTCGCCGTTGGCATTGATGTGCAGGTAATGGCGACCGCCCGCGATGCAGCCTTGGACATATTCGCCGTCGTTCCAAAAATCGAGCGCGAAGAGCGGCTGCTCCTTACGGGCCTGCCGAATTAACTCATATGCCCGTTTGCGCTGATCTGCATTGGCAATGAGGTCCACTACAGCATCCTTACCGACGGGCATATAGGTAAAATACCAGGCGAAGAGAGCGCCTTTATCGATCAGGAATTCAATATATTCCTTGGAGCAGACCTCTTCCACGTTTTTGGAATGGTAGCATGCGGAATAGCCGAACGGAAGACCCGCAGCCTTCATCTTATCCATTGCGGCAAGAACCTTTTCATAGGTGCCATCGCCGCGGCGCATGTCGGTAGCATCCTCATAGCCCTCAATGCTGAAGGCTAGCGCAAAGTTGCCCACACGCTTGATTTCCTTGACGAAAGCATCATCGACAAGCGTACCATTGGTAAAAGCGAAAAACGCGCAGTCTGGGTTCTCCTCGCACAGGCGGATGATATCCTTTTTGCACACGAGCGGCTCGCCACCGGAGAAAATGTACATAAAGGTACCGACCGCCTTGCCCTCTTTGACCACGCGGGAGAGCATTTCAAAGCCGAGCGTAGAATCCTTGCCGTATTCCGCAGCCCAGCAGCCTTTGCAGTGCAGGTTGCAGGCGGCGGTGGGATCAATAAGGATTGCCCATGGGATATTGCAATGGTATTTTTCAATCGCCTGCATACGCAGCGAATAGCTGTTGAACGCAATGTTCATGAAAACGGGTACGAACTTGTCGAGCACATCGGGATCTACATCAAAAAGAATCCGCTTGATAAACCGCGTCCAGTTGTTATTGGGATCGTTGAGGACCTTGTGCAGATTCTCATATGTAACGCGGTTGACCTTTTTGATATCGGCCTTCTCGACCAAGGTCAAGAGATTCATTAAGTTTTTATCAGGGTCCTTCCGGGCATAATTGAGCGCTTGCCGGATGGCAAACGAGGACACGGTCTCCTTGATGGACTTCATCAGTTAACTCCTCCTACTAGAAACACACACATTCCCTATTTTTCCGTGCATAGTTTAGTATACTTGATTTGTGCGAAAGTGTCAATTAGGCTCTCCTTAATTTTACAACCTATTCAAATTTGCAATGTCGGTTTTAACAGGAATTTGTATCATTCCACCCCTCGATCATTAAGCATCGAATGAATCCGGCCCTTTTTCCGGCAGACGCCTTCCGCATATAGAACCGCGCCCCTGCCGGAGCCTGTTTTAACAGATAGGGCCGGGTCACGGGCGCGGGTTGTTTTATGCCTTGTAAATCACGAAACTTTCGCCCTCCATCTTCAGCGTGCAGCCGGTTTCGGATGGGACGGCCTCGGCCGATCCGCCTAGCGAATAAAGTGCTTCTCCCACTTCATATGGAATTGCAGCCTTGCTTGCGTACGCCGCCGGATTGACGGCGACAATAAGCCTCTGCCCACCGCCTTCGCGTTCGTAGACGAGTGGGTAGGTATTTTCCTGCGCAAACAGGATGCGAAACTCCGCCGTGTTGCCCAGCGCGGGGTTTGCTTTGCGTAGCGCGATGATTTCCTTCACAAAGTTCAGAATAGAATCCGGATCCTGCTCCTCCTGTGCTACGTTGGGGCGGTTTTCCTCTGGATCAATGGGCAGATAGAGATCGTCCGCGTCCGCGGCAGAGAAGCCGGCATTTTTTTCGGCGTCCCACTGCATAGGTGTGCGCGCGCCAGTGCGGAACATGCTGCCCTCGACGGGATCAAGGCCGTTTTGCTGCCGCATGCCGATTTCGTCGCCATAGTACAGGAAGGGGATGCCGGGCATGGTGTAGATGAAAGCGTAGGCGAGCTTGATATCGAGGGGGCTTAAGCACTTCGGGCGGCGGAAAATGTCATGGTTGCCCGTAATCAGGCAGATATAGCCCTTGCCCTTTGTTTTTGCGAGGAAATCCGTGTATTCATCCGCAAAAACCTTGGGGTCGCCCTTGCCGCGCGGATCGAAGAATGGCGTTGCGTCCAGATCCTCCGGATCGCCGAAGTCGAAGAGCTTGGAAAAGCCCTGTGCATTCATCTGTAGATAAAAATCCATCGCAAAACCAGCCGGAATCGATTCGGTCGGCACGCCCCATTCGGAAACGAACGCCGCTTGAGGAAATTCACGGTTGATATCCGGGAAGATCTGCTGCCAAACTTTAACGGTCTCCGGGCGGCCTGGACCATCATCCTTGACGAGCGAAAAGGCCATATCCACGCGGAAACCGTCTACACCCTTCTGCAGCCAGAAGCGGATAATATCTTTGATCCCCTCGATCGTCTTCCTTACGGCGGGTGCACCGGCAGGCGTCTGCCAGGGCTGCGTGACCTTTGCAAAGCCGTAATTTAAGGATGGCTGGATGGGATAGAAATTATAGTGATACAATCCCTCGCGCGTACCGCGATTTTTGTTCAGCCCAAAAACCTGCTTGGTGTCGGGCAAGGTCCAGATATAGCGGTCGGAGTATTCGTTTGGCTCTTTCTGGCTGGATTTTAGGAACCATTTGTGCTCTTCGGACGTGTGGCCCGGCACCAAATCGAGGAACAGATGCATCCCGCGGTCGTGCATTTCAGAGATCAGCTTTTCCATATCGGCCATCGTGCCATAACGCGGCGCGATCTGCTGATAATCCTGCACATCATAGCCGGCGTCGCCAAAGGGAGAGAGATAGCAGGGATTTATCCAGATGGCATTAAAGCCGATGCCCTGGATATAATCGAGCTTTTCGAGGATACCAGGCAGGTCACCGATGCCGTCTCCATTGGTATCTAGGTACGACTGCGGATAGATTTCATAGAACAAAGCATCTTCAAGCCATTTTGGTTGGTTTGCCATAACGCTCATCCTTTCTGATACAGCTGTGTATAGAACGGAATTGTCCGCTCTGCCCAAAAGATACGACTTCAGTATAATATTATCTGTTAAAAAAGTAAATCAAATTTCAGAATTTTGAAAACGCCTTTTTGAAAGGCATCAGCTTGTCGATAAGGTCTAAGAGAAAAAGTGCACAAAAAAGCATGGTTTATGATCGCTTTTGGAACCGGCATCTTTATGCGCCGCTGGGCGCTGCCTTGGCCTCCAGAGAGCTTTTCACGCTGCAATTTATTT
>OKRX01000802.1_pt1 | contig 24543 bp, 17 predicted proteins | sample 1601241 | NCBI WGS metagenome assembly OKRX01 (sample SAMEA3541500, study PRJEB24748) | human gut metagenome | biome: human gut; feature: human-associated habitat; material: faeces | place: China | collected 2012
CAACACCACCGCCGCCACCGGTAAGGGCTTCGCCATCGGCTCCGCCGCTCTGACCGCTCTGGCCCTGATGGCCTCCTACATCGAGAAGGTCAAGGAGGTAGGCGCTGACGTCACCTTCCAGGATTTCAGCCTCATGAACCCCGTGGTGCTGGTGGGTCTGTTCATCGGTGCCTGCCTGCCCTTTGTGTTCGCCGCCCTCACCATGAACTCCGTGGGCCGTGCCGCCCAGAGTGTGGTGCTGGAGGTGCGCCGTCAGTTCCGGGAGATCACCGGTCTGATGGACGGCAAGGCCGATCCCGACTATGCCCGCTGCGTGGACCTGTGCACCAAGGCATCTCTGCACGAGATGATCCTGCCCACCATCATCGCCGTGGTCTGCCCCATCGTGGTGGGTCTGATCCTGGGCTACATGGGCGTTGTGGGTATGCTGGCCGGCGCTACCGTCACCGGCTTCCTGATGGCCATCTACATGGCCAACGCCGGCGGTGCGTGGGATAACGCCAAGAAGTATATTGAGGCCGGCCACTTCGGCGGCAAGGGCTCCGACTGCCACAAGGCAGGCGTGGTGGGCGACACCGTGGGCGATCCCTTCAAGGATACCTCCGGCCCCGCCATCAACATCCTCATCAAGCTGTTGAGCATGGTCTCCATCGTGTTCGCCGGTCTGGTGGTGAACTTCCACCTGCTGTAAAAAACTCCATAAAAAGAAGGCTGAGCATCCGCTCAGCCTTCTTTTTGATGCGTTTTTTGAAGCTTGCGGGCGTAGGCCAGCGTTTGCCGCAGGGCTGCCTCCCGGTCGAGCCCCGCCAGATGGAGCTTGCGGGCGTAGGCCAGCAGCTGGGAGAAGTCCCGATCCGGGGTCAGTCCGGCGGAGATCAGGTCGCTGCCGGTGACCATGGGGCGGGCCATGGTGGCCCGGTAGACCTCCAGCCGCTGCCGCAGGAAGGGCTCCGGGTCCGGACGGGGCGGGTCGCACCGGGAGCCACGGTGATCCGCCAGCGCCAGCAGGATCAGGTCCTCCGGCTCTATGGCGGCGTCCAGCAGACGGTTGGTGGACTTGACGGAGGCCCCACTCAGTGCCATGGCGTTGGGTTTCATGTGCAGGGCCACCAGATTTTTCACGCACCGGTGGAGGGCCTTCTCCCCGATCACCCGATGCAGGAAGTCCTCTGTCAGCGGCAGACCCGCCTCCTCGTGGCCATAAGCGTGGATGACGCCGCCGGACTCCGTGGTGGCGGTGACCTTGCCGAAGTCGTGGGCCAGTGCCGCCAGCATCAGGGCCATGGGCTGGGCTGCTTGGGGCCGCAGCTCGGCGGCGGTATCCAGCACCGCCATGGTGTGCTCCCACACATCCCCCTCCCCGTGGTAGCGGGGCGGCTGGGGGACGCCCTGTAAGCGCTGCACCTCCGTGAACCACGGGCGCAGCTGGTGCATGGTATCCAGTGTGCGGAAGAAGATGGAAGGGCGGGGCGCCTGCAGGAGGGCCTTTTGCAGCTCCCCCTCCACCCGTTCACGAGACAGGGCCGACAGATCCATGGTGCGGCACAGGGCCACCGTCTCCTCCGCCACGGTGAAGCCGAAGCGGGCGGCGAACTGCGCTCCCCGCAGCACCCGCAGGGGATCCTCCGGGAAGGAGCGGTCATCCACATGGCGCAGGAGGCCCCGGCGGAGATCCTCCCGGCCGCCGAAGAAGTCCAACACCTGACCGGTGAGCACGTCCTCCATCAGGGCGTTGACGGTGAAATCCCGGCGGCGGGCGGCTCTCTCCGGCCCCAGCCACGGGTCCACCTCCACGGTGAAGTCCCGGTGCCCCCGACCCACGGCGGCCTCCCGCCGGGGCATGGCGATGTCCAGTCCGCAGCCCGCCAGTCCGTAGACGCCAAAGCTGGCCCCCACCGTCCGACGGCTGCCCATCCGGTCCAGCACGATCTCCAGCTGCTGGGGGGTGACGCCGTGGACCTCGATATCCAGATCCTTGCTCTCCCGGCCCAGCAGGCGGTCCCGGACGCATCCGCCCACATAGTAGACGCTGCCGCCCAGCGGCTGCACCTGCTGTGCGATGCGGCGGGCCGTCTCACGATCCCGTGTCATGCAGTCTCCCCTCCTTGCGAAAAAAGCCGTGGCCACGGGCCACGGCTTTTGTGTTCACGCCAGAATGTCCCCCAGATCGTCGAAGGTATGGGCATTGGTGACCACCACCACGTGGTCGCCCTCCTGAATGATGCTGGTGCCGCTGGGGATGATGATCTCGCTGCCCCGTGCAATGGCCGCCACCAGCACGTCGTCCTTCAGGGACAGCGCCCGCAGGGGCTTATTCAGCACCGCACGGCTCCGGGCCGTGGCGGTGAACTCCAGTGCCTCCACGGCGCCGCCCAGCATCTTATACAAGCTCTCCACGGCGCTGCCCTCGGAATTGGCCAATGCCCGGACGTAGCGGGTGATCTGGTTGGCCACGATATCCTTGGGACTGACGATGCTGCCCACCCGCATATCCCGGACCAGATCCATGTAGTTGGGGCGGGTCATCTTGGCCAGCACCTTGGGGACGCCCGCCCGCCGAGCCGTCAGGGCCATCAACAGATTCTCCTCATCCCGGCCCGTCAGGGAGACGAAGGCATCCGCCTCGAAGATATTCTCGCTGGTCAGCAGTTCCTCCTCCGTGCCGTCGCCCTCGATGATCATGGCCGTGGGCAGCTGGGCCGCCAGCTGAAGGCACTTATCGTGCTTCTGCTCCACGATGCAGACCTTGGTATTGCTCACCGCCAGCTCCCACGTGAGATACATGGCGATGCGGCTGCCCCCCAGCAGGGACACGGTTTTGACCCGCTGCTGGGTGCGGCCCATAGCCCGCAGCATCTTCTGGAGCTCGGACTTGGTACCCACCATGTAGAGCTTGTCGCCCTCTCTCGGCACAAAGTTGCCGTTGGGGATGATGCACTCGTCCCCCCGCTGGGCAGCGCAGATCAGCACCTCCGCCGAGCGGATACGATGGAACTCGCTGAGGGCCACCCCGTAAAACCGGTCCCGCTCCGTCACCTGTATGCCGATCATGTCGATACGGCCTCCGGCGAAGGGCTCCACGGAGGAGGCGGAGGGGAAGCTGAGGATGCGGGCGATCTCCCGTGCCGCCGCCAGATCGGGGTTGATGACCATGTCCATCCCGATCTCCCGCTTCAGCAGGGCGGCGTCCCGGCGGTAGTCCGGATTCCGCACCCGTGCGATGGTGTGCTTGGCCCCCATGGTTTTGGCGATGAGGCAACACACCAGATTCGTCTCGTCCAGATTGCTGACAGCGATGACCAGATCCGCCGTCCGGGCGCCGGCCTCCTCCAGCACACTGATGCTGGCGCCGTTGCCCTCCACGCACATGAGGTCCAGGGTGCTGTCGGCACGGGCCAGCGCCACCGGGGAGGAGTCCACCATGGTGATGTCGTGGCCCTCCACCGCCAGCTGGCGGGCGATAGCGTAGCCCACCTTTCCGTTTCCTACAATGATGATCTTCATGAGCCTGACTGTTCCTTTCCCGGTCGTTCCGGCTGCTCTTTTTCCGGAGGTATTGCTTCTTGCGGCGGCTGCCCCTGCGTCTGCTTAAGTGGCTCCGCCGGTTTGGGTGGATCCGCCTTTCCCGGCTGCTCTGCCGGTTTAGGCGGCTGTGGCTGTCGGGGCGGCTGCGTCGCCCCGGAAGGCTTCTTCGCCGCAGCTTCCTGCCGTGTCGGCCGGGCAGCCTTTTCCGCCGCCTTTTCCTCTGCCGCACGACGGCGCTGGGTGCGCCGGTGCAGCACCACCGCATTCAGCTCACCGCCTAAAATCAGCACCGTCCCGCTCATATACAGCCACAGCAGCACCACCACAATGGTGGCGATGGAGCCGTAGAGCTGGGTATAGTGTGCCAGATTTTCCACATAATAGGAGAAGGCCAGCGACAGCAGCATCCACGCCGCCAGCGACACGGCCACGCCCGGTGCCACCTCCCGCAACGGGCATCGGCGGCCCAGCGCCAGCATATACAGCACCGTCACCAGCACGAACATCAGCAGCGCCACCGCCACGAAGCGGAGCTTGCTCCAGAGGTTGATGAAGCCGTCCGGTACGGTGATGATCCCCGACACAAAGTACAGCGCCCGGCGGCCCACGGTGATCATCAGCAGCGTCAGGCCGATGGATACCATGAGCCAGATGGCGAAGAGAAAAATTTTCAGCTGATCCAGCAGGATGTTCTTGGGCTGGCCCTTACCGAAGGCCTTGCGCAGCGAGTGCAGCAGGCAGCCGGTGGCCCGCATGGGGAACCAGATGGAAAACACCAGACTGAACCACATGAGCTGGCGGCTGGCGTTGCCGGAAACGTATTCCAGATAGCCCCGCACCACCTCCGCCACGTCCCCCGGCACGATCTGCCGCAGGCCGGTGACGATGCTGTCCACATCCAGCTCCAGAATACCCAGCAGGGTGCTGACGAAGATCAGCAGCGGGAAAATGGCGAACAGCAGGTAGTAGGTCAGGGCTGCGCTGTCCCGTGCCACGTCATGGAGATAGTACCGGCGGATCATCTGCGCCGCCGTTTGCCCCAGCGCCGTGCGGGGGTGGGTACCTTTACGCATAGTTCGCTCCTCTCTGTTTCAGCTTATTATTGTAGCACAGCTGTGAGCAAAATAAAAGGAGATTTTCCATTACACGGAAATCTCCCACCTGTTTTTTATCATAAATATTCCAAAAGTGTTTCTTTTTTGTAAAATTTTGTTTTTTCCGCTGAAAATTTAGAAACTATTCACTATTTAGTATTGGCATTTAAAAAAAAGCGTGTTATAATACGTACGATCGGAGTTGTCTCCCGTGCATGGAAAAATTTGTAAAGAGGGTCTAAACTATGGATAACTTAACGAGAATCGTCAAAACTGAAATTTCCCGTCAGTACAAGAGCGTGCGGCAGTTTGCTTTTGCGGTCAATATCCCCCTATCTACCATCAACAGTGCGCTGCACAACGGCATCGGAGGTTCCTCCTTTGATACGGTAGTGCAGATCTGCCAGACGCTGGGGATCAAGGCCATCTCCAGCGATGCCTCCTTCTATCTGACGGAGGACACCCAGCAGCTGCTGGATCAGTATGCCCAGTTGGACGACTACGGCCGCCACACCATCGCTTCGGTGATGAAGGTGGAATACGACCGCTGCTCCACGCAGGGCGCCCGAAGCACAAGCGGCAGTGATTATGAGCTCCGCCCCAGTGTCAACGTCTCCTCCGACCTGGGCGGCTCCTCGGTGGAGCCGCTCCAGGTACTCAGCGACCATCGCAGTCTGTAACCTACCAAACAGAGCTGTGACAAAATCTGCCGGAGATTTGCGGCTCCGGTTGGTTTTGTGTCGCCAGCCACGGGCTCTCCCCCACTTGGGGGGAGGGCCCGTGGTTTTTTTATAGGGAGTTATGGTGCGTGATAGGGAGTTTACTGTTCTTTGCGCTTGCCGGTACGCAGCAGGGCTGCAAGGCTCATGCCGCACAGGGCCGCCAGCCCCATCCACAGGCCGGTGTCGCCGGTATCTCCGGTGGGAACGGCGGGGGTGGTGGGCTCTGCGGGAGCGGGCAGCTTGGCCACGGACTCGGTCCGCAGCACCTGACCGCACACGGTGCAGGCGTAGGTCTTGACGCCCTCATGCTCCGTGGTGGCAGGCGTGGTGATCTTGCCCTCGCCCTCCGTATGCTGGGCGTTCACGGTGAAGGTGACGGTAACGGTGTTGCCGAAGCGGTCGGTGGCCGTCAGGGTCTGGACGCCCTCGGCAGCGGAAACGGTGAGCTTACCGTCCACCAGCTCCACGGGCTGGCCGTTGAGGGTCACGCTCTCCAGATTGGGGTCGGTAACGGTGATCTCTGCCGTCAGGCAGTAGGTGCCGCCGTCCATGACGCCCTCCACCGTGGGAGCCGCCTCGTCGATGAGCTTAGAGCCCACCTTGGTGCGGGTATCCGTCAGGCCGCAGCCGTGGTCGCACTGAGCCGTCTCCGTGCCGTCGTCGTCATAGGTGGCGTTGTTGTCGTAGACATAGTGGGTAAAGCTGTGACCCATGGCCTCCTGATAGAAATCCTCCGGGCCAGTGTAGGTCTTGCTCTCGTCCAGCTTTCCGTCAACGTCAGCGAAATAGCTGCCGCAGTCCGGGCAATACCAATAGGCGGCGCAGCCGTCCTGCGTGCAGGTGGCGGGGTCGCCTGCCGTGCGCTGGGCATTGGCGTGGTGGGTAGCCGGAATGACGGTATCGGTGATGGGCTGGGTAGCCCCTGCGTCAGCGAACAGCTTGTGGCAGTCGCTGCACTGCCAGTACTCCAGACTTCCCGGCTGGGTGCAGGTGGCGGCGGTTCCGTCGTGATGGGTCAGGTCATGATGGTTGGGATCCGTGGTGCCATAGGTGGCGCCGCAGATGCTGCAGGTGGCCTTCTCGGTGCAGGTGGCGGTGCCGTCATGGCTGCCCAGAGAGCCCTTCACTTGGCAGCCGGGAACGGCGCAGGACCGCCAGTGCTGGGTGTCATCGTGCTGCCAATCGCCCCACTGGTGGTTGCCGGTGTGGGTGATGGTAAAGGTCCAGCTGGGATCGGTCAACTCGCTGACGGCGTTGATGTCCTCGTTGCCGGGAACGGTGACGTAGACCTGATAGGTACCCATATCCGTGGGAGCGGCCACGGCCTTGCCGTTTTGCTTATAGATGACGGTAAAGGTGTTGTCGGGCCAATAGCCCATGCCCATGGTCCGGTCGCCTCCGGTGCTCCAGCGAACGGTGGCCTCCTTGGCGGTGCCGTCATACTCCAGATTTTCCGGAGCGGTGAAGGTGAAGTCGCCCGCTGCGGGAGTGCGTTTCACGATCTCCCACCGGAGCTTCTTTTCGCCGGTGGTGCCGTCGCTCCACTTGAAGCCCGCTGCGGGGCGGACGGTAACGGTATAGGTACCCACGCGGCAGGCTCTATAGCCGTTGCCCAAAAGCTCGTAGCCGTAGACTTCGCCGGGCAGCAGACCGTACTGCCAGTTGCCGTTATAGGTGAAGGGGCCGTAGACCGTGGGAACCGGGATGGCCTCCAGATACTGGTTCAGGGTGACAGTAGTGGACGGAGAGGGCTTCCGGGTCTCGGTAGCCGCATAGCGGACCTCATAGGTGCCGGCCAGAGCGGAGGTGAAGGCGCTGCCGCACTGGCTCCATCTGGTGCCGCCCACGGGGCGATACTCCATGCTGTTGTTGGTGCCGTTGATGCGGCCGTAGCCCGTCCGACTCTGGGGATGGGTCACGGTAAGGCCGGTGGGGGGCTGGGTCTGGGCCGTTTTCTCCGTGGGGGCGGTGAGTGTCATGGCGGTATCCGCCGTGGCCGTACCTGTGACACGGATGGTATAGCTGTCGACCTTGGCGGCGGTGATGCCGTTGAGAGTCACGCTGTACCCGTCGGGGATGTAGTAATTGTCGGGATCGGTAACGCTGATGGTGATGGGCGTCAGGTCCAGACAATCCTGCGTCAGCCGGCCGCCGTTCTTATAGGTGAGGCCGTTCGGCAGGGTGACGCTGACCTGATAGGTCTTGAGGCGGAGATAGATCAGGCCCTCAGAGTTCAGATAGGTCTCGTAGCCCGCCCGGTCGGCGCTGACGTACTGGATGCTGCCTGTGCAGGCGTCGCTGCTGATCTGGACGGTCTGTCCGCTGGCCAGAGTTCTGCCGCTGCTGATGCCGATATCGGCACCGCTGCTGAGTCTTCTGGCGCTGACCTGCTGCGACGAGTTCTCCAGATACAGGTTGTTGTCCTGATTGTCCTTATCGACGTTGTTCTGGATGATGGAGCGGCCGGACAGGGTGATGGTATGGTCGTAACCACGGACAAACACGCCGCCGCCACGGTCATCGACGGTGTTATCCTGAATGGAGCCGCCGCTCATGCTGAAGTCGCTCTTGGAATAGAGGTACACGCCGCCGCCATCGCCGCCACGGCGATCATCGTTCCCGTATTTGTTCTTATAGTTGGCCAGACCGGCGAAGTTGTCGCAGATCTCGCCGCCTCTCATGTTGAAGGTGCCTGCCACGTACACGCCGCCGCCGAAGCCGCCGCCGAAGGTGGCGCTCTCCTTATAGTCGACCGCACAGGCGTAGTTACCGGAGATGCGGGCGGTGCCGGAGAGGTCCAGAGTCGCATACAGATCCACATACACACCGCCGCCGCCGTCAAAGCCCAGGTCGTCATTGGTGCTGTTGACACGGTTGCCGCTGATCTCGCCGCCGGAGAAGTTCAGCGTGCTGCTGCGGCTCTGGATGCCCTTGGCGTATACACCGCCGCCGAGGGTATTGGAGATGTTATCCTTGATGGTGCCGCCGCTCATATTCAGGGTGGATCCGGAAACCAGGACAACGGCAGCACCGGCGGAAGCATCGGTGTAGGTGGTATCATTGCCGCTGATCTCGCCGCCATACAGATTCATAGTGGCGTTCTCATTATACACGGCATGGGACTTATTGCCGGTGATCTTGCCGCCGCAGAGGTTAAAGGTACCCCTGTTGAACACAGCGGCGGGGTAAGGGGCGCTGTTTGCGGAGGTGTCAAAGCCGGTGATCTCGCCGCCGAACATATTAAATTTGCAGCCGGCATCGATCTCTACGATGCAGGCACCCTTGGGATCCGCCGTGTCCTTGCGGGTGATCTGACCGGCCTCCTCGGCGCAGTCGGTGATGGTCAGGGTATGATAGTTCGTCACATGAATGTATGGGCGATAATACCCGTTTTCCAGAATGATATTATGCCCGTTGAGGCAGATCCGCACATCATCCAAGTTGCTGCCCCACCCCTCATCGGTGGTGGTTACATCATTGAGCAGATAGTAGCAGCCGTAGCTCTTGACGGACTTCAGGCTGCTGATGCCGACCCACTTGGTGTTCTTATCGTGGTCGTGGTAGGGGCCATAGTTCTGGTTCTGCAGGCACACGCAGTGAGTGTGCTCCTCATTGGCCAGCAGGTCCAGATTGAAGCTGACGGACCCGTTCTTCGTGACGGCGCAGTTGGCGCGGTCACTGGTAAACACATTGGTATCGGAGGAGCCCCGCACGATGCGATAGGCGGGGATCAAATCGGCGTTGAGGCCGATGCGGGAGTCGGAGGAAACATTGCCTGCAAGGACGGCCTGATCCTCCGCCGAGGCAGCCACGTGCAGATTGCTGGCGGCCTTGTCGTCCCCCTGCGTATTGCCGGTGATATTCACTGTACCGGCTACCTTGCAGGTGGTCATACCACCGAAGTACACACCGCCGCCGGCGATCCCGGCGGTGTTGCCGGTAATAGTGCCGCCGTTGAGGTTGATCTTGGCGGTGTCGTTGGAGCCATACTGCTTGTTGGCCTCGCAATATACGCCGCCGCCGTACTTCGTTGCGGTGTTATTGGCGATGGTGCCGCCATTCATGGTGAAGGCAGCCAGTATATTCGCCACATACACACCGCCGCCGTAATCGGCCTCGTTATCCTCCATGCGGGCGGTGCCGTTCATGACAAATTCCGACGTGCCGGTAAACAGGCCCACAGCGCCGCCGGCGTAATACTGGCTCTTGCAGTTGCGGAGCACGGCGCCGTCATCCAGCGTCAGCGTGCCGTACCGGCTCACATAGATGGCAGGATTTGTGGCAGCCGTCTTGTCGCCGCCGCCATCCACGGTGATGTCCTTCAGGGTCAGGGCGGCATAGGCGGGATGATCCGAGCCGCCTGCGCCGCTATACCCCTGCTCACCCGTCAGATTGAACAGGCTGCCCTTGAAGCCCTCGGCACGCACCAGCTTGCTATTGGCATCGGCGCCGCTGATGACCACACGCTGGTTGTAATACTCATACCAAGCCATGCTGCCGTTGGTGGTGCGGGTGGGTCTGATGTTCAGAGTTTCGCTGATTTCGATGGTACCGCTTACAACGATTTCGATGGTATTGTTGTAAGAGAGCTCACTCATGGCGCTTTTGAGCTGCTCGAGGGTGGTCACCGTCGAGGTCCACGCCCATGACGTCTTGGGGACCAGACTCAGTACCATCACCAACGCTACCAGTACGCTGGCGATTCGCTTTTTCATAGATTTCCTCCCTGGCAGGTCTTTTGTATTTTGCAGTTACCACTTGCAATGACCTGCATCTTTCTGTATACTGAGCATATACCGTACACCAATGTACGATGCAAGTACTTTTTAAAAAATATGGCAAAATCTGGAGAGTTCGTCATGAGTGAGCGCAACAGCCGTCTGATGTCCATCGGTGAGGTGGCCAAGTCCCTGCATATTACCCGACGCATGATCCTCAACTATGAGGACAAGGGCATTCTGCTGCCCGACGTAAAAACCGGCTCCGGCGGGAACCGCTACTACACCCCGGAGACCCTGACCCGCATCCGGGCCATCCGGCGCTTGCAGACGCTGGGCATCTCACTGGATGAGATCAAGCTCTATTTCGAGGATGCCGCCGACCTGCGGGATATCATCGCCCGGCTGGAAACGCTGCGGGATGAGCTGAACCTGTGCATCGAGAAGCTGCAGCTGCGGGTCCGGGAGAACAGCAACGATACCCCCATCATCCGCACCATCCCCGCCCAGACGGTGTACGTCTACCGCTGCCCCTCCCCTACGGTGGAGGACCGCAAGGAGATCTTCCGGGACGTGATCCCCGCCGCCATGCGCCAGTACGGCACGGACTCCGCCAAGCGGATGTACTTCATCGACTACCCTATCGACGAGCCCAACGACATCAACTTCTGTGTGGCGGTGCCGGATGGCAGCAAGGGCCCCTATGTGCAGGACTGGCCGGAGGAGGAGGCTCTGTGCCTCTTCTTCCACGGGGACTATGACGAGATCCCGGAGGTTCGGGAGCGGCTGGTGGCCTACGCCAGGCAGCAGGGCCTGAAGCTGAAGGGTACCTGCCGCAACATCTATCTGGAGGGCCCGCCCCACCACAAGGACAAATCGAAGTTCGTCACGCAGGTGGCTCTGCCGCTGGTACAGGATGAGCTATGAGGAAGAAAACCGCCGCATCTCCTGCGGCGGTTCCGTCGTGTCGAAAAAGTCTTTTCGCCACGGCGAGACATCTTTCAGAGCTTCAAAAAGCTCTGAAAAATGGGGATCATCATCGTGTAGGACACCCCTTCCGGGTTTCCCGCACACACCCTTCCGCCCTGTTGACGAAAGGTTCCCGCTCTTTTGGCTGGCTCAGAAACCGCCGCATCTCCTGCGGCGGTTTCTTTCATATCCGGAGGGGTGGGGCGCATACACTGTCCGTGAAAGGACGGGATGCATTATGCGGGGAAAAGTCTTACTGCTGCGCCGTGGCACGCTGCTGCTGATCCTGACGGCGCTGGTGGCCGCCGGTATTTTCATGGCTGTGGGAGGCCCCAGCTTCGTCAGCGCCTCCGCCGCCAAGCGGCAGCTTCCCATCTACTCGGTGGAACGGGAGGAGAAGGTCTGCGCCATCAGCTTCGACGCCGCATGGGGCAACGAGGACACTCAGGCCCTCATCGACATTCTGGGCAAATACAACGTCAAGGCCACCTTCTTCGTGGTGGGCGACTGGGTGGATAAGTACCCGGAGTCCGTGAAGGCCCTCCACGACGCCGGGCATGAGGTCATGAACCACTCCCTCCACCACGACCACTACAACGCCCTCACCGCCGATCAGGTGGTGGCGGACGTCACCGCCTGCAACGAGAAGATCGCCGCCATCACCGGCGTGACCCCCTGCCTCATCCGCTGCCCCTACGGCGAGTACGACGACCATGTGATCTCCGCCATCCGCTCCATGGGCATGGAGCCCATCCAGTGGGACGTGGACAGTCTGGACTGGAAGGACTATGACGCCGACACCATCTGCCAGCGGGTCACCTCCAAGCTCTCTCCCGGCAGCATCGTGCTGTTCCACAACGCCGCCCTCCACACGCCGGAGGCGCTGCCGGCCATTCTGGACCACATGGCCCGTGAGGGGTATTCCCTGCTGCCCATCAGCCAGCTGATCTATCGGGAGAACTATACCATCGACCACGCCGGGCGGCAGTTCTGTCAGGCCCAGAGCGAGCAGTGAAATTTTTGCCGGTTTTTCAAGAAATCGGTTGATTTTTGCAAAAAATCTGATATACTCGATAAAGAGACGTACGTGTATTTTGTGCGCTCTGCAAAAAAACAAAAGGAGAGAGTATGGTATGATTTTGGAACTGATTATCGGTATCCTGACGCTGGTGGCGGAGTGGATGATCTTCAAGAAGATGGGCCGTCAGGGCTGGGAGGGCATCGTCCCCTTCTACAACACCTACGTGCTGTGTCAGGAGCTGTACGGCAACGGCTGGAAGTTCCTTCTGCTGCTGATCCCCATCTACAACATCTATTTCGTCATCAAGATGAACATCGACTGGGCCAAGGCCTTCAATCAGGGCGTCGGCTTCGGTATCGGCCTTCTGCTGCTGCCCTTCATTTTCCAGCTGATCCTGGCCTTCGGCGGTGAGCAGTATCGGGATGGCAGCTATACCAATACCCAGCCCGACATGGTGGAGAATGTAGTCAACAAGGCCAAGGATACCGTTTCCGGCAACCGGGACGACCACAAGGAGCAGTAACTGCACCAAACAAAATGGGACAGGAGAACATCCTGTCCCATTTTTTCATGTATTCAAAAGAAATGAGCGGAAAGAGCGTATGAAAAAGCTGATTGCGCTGCTTTTGGCGGCGGTAATGTGCCTGAGCCTTGCGGCTTGCGACAATGGCAAGACGGAAAATACAGATCATTCGCAGGGACAGAACACGGAAAATACATCGAAGGAGAACCAGCAGACAGAAACAGCGTCGCAGGGAAACGGAAACACCGAATGCTGAGGAGCTAATGGGGGACTATAAGAACTACCATGTGGAATCAGGTAAATAAACGATTTAAGGAAAAGAGGGGAAGCGGAAAAATCCGCTTCCCCTCTGAAATTCCCTGTAAAATTACTTGCCGAAGTACCGCTTCAGCAGGCCCTCGAAAGCCTTGCCGTGGCGGGCTTCGTCACGAGCCATCTCGTGGACGGTATCGTGGATGGCATCCAGATTGTACTTCTTGGCCAGCTTGGCCAGCTCGAACTTGCCGGCGGTAGCGCCGTTCTCGGCATCCACACGCATCTGCAGGTTCTTCTGGGTGGAATCGGTGACCACCTCGCCCAGCAGCTCAGCGAACTTGGCGGCGTGCTCGGCCTCCTCCAGACCGGCCTTCTCCCAGTACATACCGATCTCGGGATAGCCCTCACGATGAGCCACACGGGCCATGGCCAGATACATACCCACCTCGGAGCACTCGCCCTCGAAGTTGGCACGCAGACCGGCGATGATCTCCTCACGGACCTCAGCGGGAACATCCTCACCGAACACCTTGCCTACGCCCACCACGTGCTCGGCGGCCCAGGTCTTTTCCTCTGCCTGCAGGGTGAACTTGTCACCGCTGACGTGGCACACCGGACACTCGGCCGGGGGATTCTCGCCTTCGTGAACGTAACCGCAAACAGGACATACCCACTTCTTCATAATCATTACCTCCATATTTTTATCATTCGTTGATGGTTTTTTACTCTCCGGGGGCGTTCCCCCCTTGGGATGATCTAAGTATAGCACGGAATCCAGAGGATTATAAGTTGCAAATGCAACATTTAGAAAAACTTTCCATGAACTTTTTTGCGGCAGCGAAAATACGCCGGAGGAGGGTCCTCCGGCGTATTTTTATAGCAGCTTTACTCGGCATCGGCCAGAGCCTTGGCCTCGGCAATGGCCTTCTCCTGCGCCGCAGCGGGGCAATCCTCGTAGCGGACGAAGTTGAAGGTGAAGGTACCACGGGACTGAGTCATGGACCGCAGATCGATGGCGTAGCTCATCATCTCGGCCATGGGGACCTCGGCCTCCAGCACGGTCTCGCCGTCGCCGGTGGGGTTCATGCCCATGACGCGGCCCCGGCGCTTATTCAGGTCACCCATGACGTCGCCCACGTAGTTGTCAGGCACCGTGACCTTCAGCTCACCGATGGGCTCCATCAGCACGGGCTTGGCCTCCGGCAGAGCGGCCTTGAAGGCCAGATTGGCGGCCAGCTTGAAAGCGATTTCGGAGGAGTCCACCGGGTGGTAGGAGCCGTCCACCAGCGTCGCCTTCAGGTACACCACGGGATAGCCCGCCAGCACGCCGTGCAGGCAGCTCTCACGCAGGCCCTTTTCCACGGCGGGGAAGTAGTTCTTTGGCACGGAGCCGCCGAACACGTTCTCAGCGAAGATCATATCCTCCTGCTCGGTCTGAGGCTCGAAGATGATATGCACGTCACCGAACTGGCCGCTGCCGCCGGTCTGCTTCTTATAGCGGCCCTGCTTGCGGACGGTGGAGCGGATCTTCTCACGGTAAGCCACTCTGGGAGCGGACAGCTCGGCATCCACGCCGAAGCGGGTCTTGAGCTTGGAGCACAGCACGTCGATCTGGATATCGCCGGCGCCGGAGATCACGGTCTGGTGGGTCTCGGCGTTGTTGACCACGTGGAAGGTGGGATCCTCCTCGTTGAGCTTGTTGAGGCCGGTACCCAGCTTCTCCACCTCCTGCTTGGTCTTGGGGGAGATGGCACGGCTGTAGCAGGGCTGGGCATAGTCCATGCCGTGGAGACGCACGATGTGCTTGGGGTCGCACAGGGTGTTGCCGGTCTTGACCTTATCCATCTTGCCGATGGCGCCGATGTCGCCGCAGCAGATCTCCTTGACCTCCTCGCCCTTCTTGCCCTTCATGATGTACAGGCGGCCCAGCTTCTCGGTGTTGCCGGTGGCGGGGTTATACAGGGCCATATCGCTGGTGATCCTGCCACGGAGCACCTTCACCATGGAGTACTTGCCGTACTGATCGGAGATGGTCTTAAAGACGATGGCAGCGGTGGGGCCGTTGGGATCGCAGGCCACCTCGACGTCGTTGCCGTCGTCATCCTGCGCCGTCTCGGCGGGCATATCCGTGGCCACGGGGACCAGATCCAGAATGGTCTGCATCAGCATCTCCACGCCCAGACCGGTGACGGCGGAGCCGCACAGCACCGGGCAAACACTGCCGTCCCGGACGCCCAGCTTCAGGCCGCGGGCCATGTCCTCGGCGGACAGCTCCATGGTGTCGAAGAACTTCTCCATCAGCTCCTCGTCGGAGCCGGCGGCGGCCTCCATCAGCTCGGCCCGCAGGGCCTCCACCTCGTCGGCCATATCGGCGGGAATGGCGCAGGCAGCGGCCTTGCCGCCCTTGACCTCGTAAGCGGTGTTATGCAGCAGGTCCACGATGCCCGTGACCTTCTTGTTGCCGTCAATGACCGGGGCCACAATGGGAACCACGGACTGGCCGAACTTGCCCTTCAGAGCATCCAGGCAGGCCTGATAGTCGCTGTTGTCCTCGTCGGTGCGGTTGACGAAGATCATGCGGGGCTTCTTGCCCAGCAGCTTCCAGCTGCGCTCCATACCCACGGACAGGCCGTCCTTGGCGGCACCCACCAGCACGGCGCACTCGGCGGCACGGATGGCGGAAACAGCCTCGCCGGAGAAATCAAAGTTGCCGGGAGCGTCCATGACGTTGATGCGGACGTCCTTATATTTGACCGGGGCAAAGGCCAGAGAAATAGAGATCTGGCGCTTGATCTCCTCGGCGTCGTAGTCGCAGACGGTGTTGCCGTCGGCGGTACGGCCCAGACGATCCGTTCCCTTGGTCATGAAGAGCATCTGCTCGGCCAGCGTCGTCTTGCCGGAGCCACCGTGACCCAGCAGGCAGATGTTGCGAATGTCATTGGCAGTCATATACAGTATTCTCCCTTCGTTTGGTACGAATGCGCCGTCCGGCGCAGCCAGTCAATAAGGAGAGTATATACTATTTTTTTGCACTTGACAAATACAACTTTCAGCGTCTTTTTTGTGAAAAATGCCGGGAGAGCCTTTGGCTCTCCCGGCATGGGTATGGAATGGTATCAGTAGTGGCGCACCAGTCCTGCCAGCAGCAGCACCGTCAGCAGCCACAGCAGCAAAAAGCACAGGAAATTCAGGGCCGACAGAGCGGCAAAGGCCCCCACGGAGGTGAAATAATACGCCAGCAGCAGGCCCGACAGCCCGCCCAGCCACGACAGCACCGTTCCGTCCCGGACGGCACGCCGCATCCGGCGGCTGCCGATAACCGTTTCGGCAAAGGCCATCAGCCCGTCCCGGTAGATGATGGCGTGGGGCCGGCCACGGCCCTCCGTCAACTCCGACAGGGCCAGACGGGTGGAGATATCCGGGTACAGGGGCCGGGCGTCCAGCCGGAATTTCCGCTTCAGCAGCGCCGGAGTGATGTTGGCGCTGCGGGTGGCCAGCACCGGAGTGATGCGGTTGCGGCGCATGGCCCGCAGCGCCCACTCCACATTGCGGGAGGGCTGGTATTTGATGGCAAAGATGGCGATGAGCTGACCGTCCACCGCCAGAAAAACGCCGGTCTTGAGCTTCAGGTCACGAGGCAGGGACACATGGTGCTTTTTCATGAAATAGGCGCTGCCCATGGTGACAGATTCCCCACGGATGGTACCGCCGATGCCGCCGTCCTCGTAAAAACGCAGGTCCTCCAAATGCAGGTGGGTGCCGCCCTCGCTGGCCAGCAGCTGGTCAAACAGCGGCGTCAGCTGGCTTCCGGCGGCCTGTGCCGCCGTGGCGGCATAGGACACCACCTTGCCGATCTCCTCGCCGTACAGCTTCAGTCCGTTGAGGCTCACCGTTCCCGGTGGGAACAGGTCGTCATCCGTCACCACCATCCGCCGGGCGGCGGTGATGGCGGAGGCCCCGGCATAACCTGCCACGGCGCTGCCGCTGCGGTTCAGACGCCGGTTCAGCGATGACAGGGGCAGCGTTCCCGCCACCGGCAGAGCCAGCGGCAGTCCGCCGGACAGCAATGCCGACCAGATCCACAGGGGCCGCACCGGCTGCCCCTCCCCGCCGAAGCACACCACCGCCGCCAGAATGGAGGCAGCGGCCAGCGCCAGCGGTGTCAGGATGATCTGCCAGCGATAGGAGACATCCGGCTGGTGGGAGAGGCGGTAGAAGCCCTCCGCCGTTCCCTGCTGCTTGCAGGCCCCGGCGGGAGTCACGGATACGTTATAGGGCGGCTCACCCCCCAGATCGGCCAGCCGGAAGCCTGCGAGCCGGGCTTTGGCCGCCAGCAGCTGGCCCCACAGACACAGCAGCAGGGAGATGACCGGGACGGCCGCCAGCGGCAGCTGCTCCCCGCAGCCCAAGGCGGCGTAGACGCAGTCCCCCAAACACACCAGCGATGCCAGCAGCGCCGCCGTCTCGCAGGTGATGCGGCGCTGGGACAGCTGCTTGCGGGCGCTGCGCCAGACCCGGCCCGACAGGGCCAGTGCCAGCAGCAGCAATCCGCCGGGGATGATCCCCCGCAGCACGGGCAATGCCGCCCACAGCTGGGGAACATACAGTTCCAGCCCGTCCAGCACGGACAGCACCGTCAGCAACACCGCCTCCGGCAGCACGCACCAGCACTGGCGTTTTAAGCGGGCGCAGCGGCGCTTCTCGGCCCGGACGGCCACGTCCATATCCGGCTCCGGATCGGGTTCCGGCTCCGGCTGAGGCTCCTGCGGCTGCTCCCACAGAGTCTCCGTATCCTGCGGGATGGGGGTGGCGGTGCGTGGCCTTGTCAGCTTCTCCCACCAGTGCCGCAGCACCTCTCGCAGGGGTGGGCGTTCCTCCAGAATGCCGTCCTCCTGCTCCTCCAGCACAGAGGAGACCGTGTCGTTCATGATCCGCTCCAAGGAGACTTTAGGGGCCTCCTGCGGTTCCGGCGGTTCCGCTGATCCCTGCGGCTGCTCCGCCGTTTCCTGCTCCGGGGCCTTCTCCTCTGCGGGTACTTCTTCGGGGGCGGTCTCCGCCGCCGGTTTCCCGTCCTCCTCCGGTACCGGTTGGTGCGGGAAGTGGATGATCTGGGTTTCGGACGGCTGGTCCTCCTCCGGCAGCAGCGGGCCGCCGGAGGAAAATACCTCCTCCAGCACCTCCGCCGGGAAATCCATATCCACCGGGTCGGTGTCGGGGGTGAATCGCAGTCCTTCCGGCTGTTGGGTGGTTTTCACCGCAGCAGAGGTCTCCGGTTCAGCGTGGGGCTCCGGCTCTGCGGAAGCTTCCTGCTGAGCAGGGGCTTCTGCCGGAGCAGGCTCCGGGGAGTTTTCCTCCGCAGGCAGATCCTCCGTCCGGTACAGGTCGCTGCCGCTGCCGAACTCCGCCAGAATATCCTCCAGGGTAAACTCCGGTATTTCGTTGTGATCCTCTCGGTGTTCCATGGTACCTCTCTTTTAGATGCTCCGGGTCCTTACACGGTGCGCTGCCGCACCGCCTCATACAGCAAGATGGCAGCCGCCGCCGATGCGTTCAGGGAAGATATCCTCCCCCGCATGGGGATGCTCACCAGAAAATCGCAGTTTTCTGCCACCAAGCGGCTCATGCCGTCGCCCTCGGAGCCGATGACAATGGCCGCCGGGCCCTTGAGATCGGCGTCATAGAGCCGGGTCGTTCCCTCGGCGGCAGTGCCGAACACCCAGACGCCTTGCTTTTTCAGATCCTTCAGCAGGGACGGGATATTGGCCACCCGTGCCACCGGCATATAGCTGACGGCTCCGGCGGAGGTCTTGGCCACAATGGCCGTCAAACCGGCGCTGCGGCGTTTGGGGATGATGACCCCGTGGGCTCCGGCGCACTCGGCGGTGCGGAGGATGGCCCCCAGATTGTGGGGGTCGGAGATCTCATCGCAGACCACCAGCAGCGGCGGCTCCCCCTTGGCGGCGGCAGCGTCCAGCAGGCTCTGCACCGTCACATACTCCCGCACGGCGGCCAGCGCAATGACCCCCTGATGGGCGTGGGTGCGGCTCATGCCGTCCAGCTTCCGCCGGTCGGCCTCCACCACCACGATGCCCTGGGCCCGTGCCTTGGAGGCGATGTGGCCCAAGGTCTTGTCCGTCTCCCCCTTGGCCAGATAGATCTTATCCATGGCCGTTCCGGCCCGCAGGGCCTCGATCACGGCGTTGCGGCCCTCGATGATGCCGTCCGCCTCTGCCTCCGGCCGTCTCTGTTCGTTGTCTCTCATAGGAATTTTCCTCGCAATGCATACATAATTGGTTTCAGTATACCATACTCTGGCCGGGAGATAAAGCGCCATTCATAGAAATTTTACAGGAAAATTCCCGCCGTTCGCCTTGTGAAGATATCCGAATTGTGATATACTACACGGAAATTAAAGCACTTCTGCGCCCCGCCCGGCGGGGCTGCATGGAAGGAGACCGACATGGATCCCAACAACAAGAAAGACCAGAAAAATAACCAAAACCGCAACCGCAATATGCGGGGGGTGGTGACCCTCATCATCTGGGCGCTGGTGCTGACGGTGGTGTTCAACTATATCAACGCTTACAGCAACAATCTCACCAAGCGGGCCAGCAGCCATGAGATCCCGTACAGCCAGCTCATCGACCTCATTCAGGAGGATCAGGTGGCGGAGCTGAAGATCGAGAAGGGCGTCCTGTATGCCACCCCCGTGGACGGCTACGTCTACACCGAGGAGGCCGCCGATAAGAACAAGGAACCCAAGAGCTATACCCAGAGCGAGAAAACGCCTCTGATCCTGTATACCACCGCTCTCAACGACGCCAGCCTCCTGCCTCTGCTGGAGGAGCACAACGTCAAGTACACCAGCCCCGTCCAGACCCAGATGAGCCCCATTCTGGAGTTCATGATCGCCTATATCCTGCCGGTGATCGTCATGGTGGCCCTGTTCATGCTGGTGATGCGGATCATGGCAAAAAACGGCGGCGGTATCGGCGGCATCGGCAGCGTGGGCAAGTCCAACGCCAAGGTGTATATGGAGAAGTCCACCGGTGTCACCTTCAAGGACGTGGCCGGTCAGGACGAGGCCAAGGAGTCGCTGGAGGAGATCATCGACTTCCTCCACAATCCTCAGAAGTACACGGCCATCGGTGCAAGACTGCCCAAGGGCGCTCTGCTGGTGGGCTCTCCCGGTACCGGCAAGACTTTGCTTGCCAAGGCCGTGGCCGGCGAGGCCAACGTCCCCTTCTTCTCCATCTCCGGCTCGGACTTTGTGGAGATGTTCGTGGGCGTGGGCGCCTCCCGTGTCCGTGACCTGTTCAAGGAGGCCGCCAAGGTGGCTCCCTGCATCATCTTCATCGACGAGATCGACACCATCGGCAAATCCCGTGACGGCGGCCGCTTCGGCGGCGGCAACGACGAGCGGGAGCAGACCCTGAACCAGCTGCTGGCGGAGCTGGACGGCTTCGATCCCGGCAAGGGCATCATCGTTCTGGGCGCCACCAACCGCCCGGAGGTGCTGGACAAGGCCCTGCTGCGTCCCGGCCGTTTCGACCGGCGCATCACCGTGGATCGCCCCAATCTGGCGGGCCGTCTGGCCACTCTGCAGGTCCACACCCGGAGCATCCATCTGGCTGAGGACGTGAATCTGGAGAAGATCGCTCAGGCCACCGCCGGCTGCGTGGGCGCAGATCTGGCAAACCTTGTCAACGAGGCGGCCCTGCGGGCCGTGCGGCTGGGCCGCAGCGCCGTGAATCAGAATGACCTGCTGGCGGCCTTCGAGACCGTCATTGCCGGCTCCGAGAAGAAGGGTACCGTCATCACCGACGAGGAAAAGCGCATCATCGCCTATCATGAGGTGGGCCATGCGCTGGTGGCGGCCAAGCAGAAAAACGCCCAGCCCGTCAGCAAGATCACCATCGTCCCCCATACGCAGGGCGCTCTGGGCTATACCCTGCACCTGCCGGAGGAGGAGAAGTTCCTCATGTCCCGTGAGGACATTCTGGCGGAGATCCGCACGCTGCTGGCCGGCCGGTCCAGCGAGGAGGTGGTGTGCCACACCATGACCTCCGGCGCCGCCAACGACATCGAGCGGGCCACGGAGATGGCCCGGAATCTGGTGGCCCGGTTCGGTATGTGCGAGGAGTTCGACATGATGGCGCTGGGCAGCGTACAGAACCAGTATCTGGACGGCACGTACTCCATGAGCTGCGCTCAGGAGACCTACGCCGCCGCAGATCGTGCCGTCATCGCCATCATCCGTCAGTGCCATGAGGATGCCAGACGGATGCTGGAGGAGAACCGGGAGCTGCTGGACAAGATCGCCGCCTATCTGCTGAAGAAGGAGACCATCACCGGTCAGGAGATGATGGCTATCATCGAGGGCCGTGACCCGGAGACGGTGGACAACTACGGCGCTACCCGTGAGGAGAAGCAGCCCCTGTTCCGTCCCTCCTCCCCGGAGGTCATCGAGGCCCCTGCCAAGCACATCCACATCGTATCCGAGCCGGTGCCGTCCCCGGAGGAGCAGACCCCGGAGGAGCAGACCCCGGAGGAAGCCCAGCCGGATCGTGACCCGGAGGAAAACGAGCATAAGTGACCCGTTCCCTGCGAAAGGAGGCAGGACCCATGAAATATAAACGACTACTGACGCTGGTGCTGGCCGCGGCCCTGTGCATCGTGGCAGCGGCTTGTGGTACAAAGAACAATGCGCCCGGCACCGATACCCCCACCAAGACGGACACCCCCACCGCCGCCCCCGGTGGCACCCAGACCGTAGGCGATACCGGCAACGGCACCGTCCGGGAGGATGGCTCCTACGTGCCGGGGCAGGTGAACCGACTGCGGCTGACCTATAACGGCAACGTCAGCTCCGCCCTGTACGTCACCTCGGCGGCCCAGCTGCCGGACTACCCGGAGCTGTCCGCCTACGACGATGCGTTCTTCAAGGACCATGCGCTGGTGCTGGTGCAGGAGTCGGTGAGCTCCGGCTCCGTGGAGGTGGGCATCGAGTCCGTATCCTTGAAGGATGACCACACCGCCGTGGTGACGCTGACCCATCAGGGCCCCGGCGAGGAGCAGGTCGGCACCGCCGACATGGCCACATGGCTGCTGTGGACGGAGGTGGACACCGGACTGGAGGATTACCAGTGGACGGTGGCCAATCCGGCGCTGGAGTCCCAGCTGTCTCAGTATTGATAAAGCGATCCCCAACCCCCGTCTGCGTGGCAGACGGGGGTTTTTCGGCGCACTTCCCTGCCGTACCCACTGGAAAATGCGGCGGAGATAGTGTATAATGGCGAAAGCGAGTAAAAAACAGGAGGGACCCTATGGACATCAGGCAGCGCTTACACCTCTCCGGCATGGACAGCCACGCCCCGGAACTGGCCCGGAAATGGGGGCTGGGGCTGGAGGTCACGGACTTCTGCTACGCCCCCATGCTGGACGACCCCGCCACCCTTCCGGCGGTTCGGGAGAAGATGGCAGGCATCGACCATTTCTGGCTCCACGCCCCGTTTGCGGAGCTGGCTCCCTGTGCAGTGGACCCGCTGGTGCGGGAGGTGACGGCCCGGCGCTATCGTCAGGCTTTGTCCGCCGCCCGGCAGCTGGGCATCCGCCGTCTGGTGATCCACAGCGGCTATATCCCGCTGGTGTACTTTCCGGAGTGGTTCACGGAGCAGTCCGTGGCCTTCTGGCGGGAGTTCCTGCCGGAGGTCCCGGAGGATATGGTGCTGGCGCTGGAAAACGTCATGGACGAGACGCCGCAGCTGATGACGGACATCGTCCGTCAGGTGGACGACCCCCGGCTGGGTCTGTGCCTGGATGTAGGCCACGCCAATAGCTGTGCCAGCCGAACACCTCCTCTGGATTGGATCGCCCCCATGGCCCCCTACCTGCGGCACGTACATCTGCACAACAATTTAGGGGATTGGGATCTCCACAGCAGTCTGGGAGAAGGCAGCATCCCCATGCAGCAGATACTGGCGGCGCTGCTGGAGCAATGTCCGGCGTCCACATGGACCATCGAAAATCAGGACTGCACCCCGTCCCTTGCATGGTTGGTGCGGCAGGGCTATCTTAGTGAGGAGTAACCTATGACAGATCAGGAATTGAAGCAGTACTGCGAGGCCGTCACCGTCCCGGATCGGGAGATCATGGACGCTGCCCGCCGCCGTCAGGCGGAACTGGCCAAGCCCCCCGGCAGTCTGGGCAAGCTGGAGGACTACTCCATCCGGCTGGCGGGCATCACCGGACAGGTGCGCCCCCATGTCGAGAAGTGCCGGGTGCTGGTGTTGGCGGCGGATAACGGCGTCACGGCGGAGGGCATCTCCTCCGCCCCCACCTCCGTGACTCTTTCGCAGGTCATCAATATGACCCGCCACAAGACGGGGATGTCGGCGCTGGCCCACTACTTCGGCAACGAGGTGGTGGTAGCGGACATGGGCATCGACACGGATCGCCCCATCCCCGGCGTGCTGGACCGGAAGGTGCGCCGCTCCACCGGCAACATCGCCAGAGAACCCGCCATGACCCGGCAGCAGGCCCTTCATGCGCTGGAGACCGGCATGGAGCTGGCGGCGCAGGCAGCGGCGGACGGCGTACAGGCGCTGGGCATCGGGGAAATGGGCATCGGCAACACCTCGCCTTCCTCTGCGGTTGCCGCTGTGCTGACCGGAGCACCAGTTGAAGGGGTCACGGGCATCGGCTCCGGCATCCCATCCGAACGTGTCCGGCATAAGGCCGAACTCATCCGGCAGGGCATTGAACGCAACCGCCCCAATCCCGCAGACGCGGTGGACGTACTGGCCAAAGTCGGCGGGCCTGAGCTCGGCGCGATGGCGGGCTTGATGCTCGGTGGCGCGTCACTGCGCATCCCCGTGGTGGTGGACGGCTTCATCGCCGGAGCAGCTGCGGCCATTGCCATCGGCATCCGGCCCGGCGTGCGCGACATGCTTGTGGGTTCGCATTCGTCCTTTGAACCGGGCCACCGCATCCTCATGAATCACCTCAATATCCCCACTTACTTGGATCTGGGGCTGCGTCTCGGCGAAGGCACGGGCGCGGTGCTCCTCTACCCTCTTATTGATGCTTCCGTGCGTATTCTCACCGAAATGCGAACGCTCAAAGAACTGGATATCAACCGATGAAGTTCCGCGCCGCCCTCGGCTTCTTCACCCGGCTGCCCGTCGGCTCCGCCCCGCTGCCCCCTACCTTCCAGGGCGTGATCGTATGGCTGCCTGCCATTGGACTTATCGTCGGGCTGCTCGCGGCGCTGGCTGTGGCCCTAGCGACCCTGCTCCTGCCCGCCCAGCTCGGCGGGGTCATCGGGTGCCTCGTCTGGGTCTTCATAACCGGCGGGTTGCATCTCGACGGCGTGGCGGACTGCGGCGACGGCCTCCTCGTGGAAGCCCCTCCGGAACGGCGGCTGGAAATCATGAAGGACTCCCGGCTTGGCACCTTCGGCGGAGCCGCACTGTTCTTCGTGCTGGCGCTCAAGGCCGCGGCACTGTGCACACTGGCGGCGTCGTTCGACGGAAGCTGGAGCGGCCTCCTCACCCTTGCGGGAGCCTGCTGCATGGCCGGAGCACTGGCGCGAAGCATGGTCTTTCCGGCGATGCACGTCCCCTCAGCCCGACCGGGGGGCCTTGGCGCGGCGCTGCATAATGGCGTCGGCCACGGCAACCTGGCGGAGCGTGCCCTGATCCCCGTGCTGCCCAGC
>OKRX01000809.1_pt1 | contig 24425 bp, 20 predicted proteins | sample 1601241 | NCBI WGS metagenome assembly OKRX01 (sample SAMEA3541500, study PRJEB24748) | human gut metagenome | biome: human gut; feature: human-associated habitat; material: faeces | place: China | collected 2012
GACTGTCGTTCAAACCAAATAAAACATTTGGATATTTCACAAAATATAAATTTAACCGGCCTGGCGATCGCGCGCCGCTGGTAGTCATAGGAGCTCCTCGATATCCTCAAGAAAGCGGTGAGTTCTCTCAAGGACCACTTCCCCGCAGGCCTCAGGCGGTCTATCACCAGGGTCTTCTCCCTGTTCGACATCCCGTCGAGGCTCGCGGCTTTTAAAACGTCGTTCACCGCCCTGAGGACGGCGTTCTCCAGGACGAGGCGCTCTATCAGGGCGTCCTTGTCGTCCGGGTCGATGTCGGGGTACACCGGACCGTCCCCGACGACCTTCGGCAGCTCCATCTTCGCGACCGCCCTCCCGACGGTTCCGCCCGCGGCCACGGACCTCGTCCAGCGCGCGACGGCGCTCTTGCTCGGCCCGTCGAGCTCCCGGGCTATCTCCCTGCACGAGAGCCCGGAGCGGCGGAGCTCCCCGGCCCTCTCTACTACGGCTCTACTGTATGTCATGCGGACTCCAAACCGGACCTTGACGGTCCAACTTTTTGTCCGCAGTCCCCGGCCTCAAAGTGGGAGATTATCCACTCTCGTTCGATACGTGTCCAAAAATCCACTCTCACCCTTCGGATTAGTAAATAACCTATGCGTACCGGCTGGGCTTTGTACATGCAATCCATATCGTTGTTCGATAAACTATTCCGATAACGATAGATTCGATGAGGGTGAGTATATGTCCAACAGCGTTCAGCGTATGGCCAAGGCGGGCGAGACTGTAAGGAAGCTTGGCTTTTGCATGGCGGTCGTTTTTGCGGGAATGCTCGTCGCTTTCGCCGCGTTGGTTGTTTACGTGATCTGGTATGCGGTTGCAAACGCTGCTTCTGTCGATTCTTTCGGTGTTGTGACGCTTCTCAATGGCGGGTGCATCGTTATCCCAAGCGGACTGTGCATGGCGCTTGTCATGGGTATTTCGCTTGTCGTTTTGTGCGGAATCAGCCGTGACATTTCGCGGGGCGTATCGCCCTTTACCAGGGCGCATGTGCGGCTTATCCGTGTTCTCGCGCTTGCCTTTGCTGTTAACGCCGCGGTTTCGCTTGTTGGTGCCTATGGATCGGTCAATCTTACCATTGGTGGGCTGGAGCTTTGCGTCGTGCCTCATTCCTTCGTTATCGCGATTTGCCAGGGCGTTGCCTTTGACGCGGGGTCGCTTATCGGCGCGGCCGTCTGTTTGTTTGTCTCGGTGATCTGGAGCTATGCCTCGCTGCTCCAGGAGCAGTCTGACGAGCTTGTGTAGGAGGAAACATGAGCTATCTCATCATCGAGCTTGAGACGCAGCTGCTTAAGACCGGAAAGACCAGCTCTGATCTGATTCGTGCCACGGGGCATACTCCGGCTAATATTTCTAAGCTAAGAAACGGAAAAATTAAAGCTATTCGTCTTAAGACGCTTCTTGAAATCTGTGATGAGCTTGATTGTCAACCGGGAGATATTATTCAGCGCGTGAGCGAGAAGGAGCTCGAGGAACTTATTGTCGAGCGCGCGAAGAATGCCGTGAGGCAGATGCGGGATGGCAGAGGCAATGAGGTGTCGCTTCCGACATCGGTCTTCGCTGTAGATTTGAGCGACGAGTAGCATAAAAAGAACAACTATAACGAAATATCAGTGTAACGGAACCCGTGTCTAACACGGGTTCTTTGTTTATTAATTATCTTGACAAATATAAGTTATCGGCAAACAATAACATCAAGAACGAACGATAAAAGAAAGGAGGAACGATATGAGCTGGATTGTAAAGCCGAGTTATGTGGACCCCGGTGGTGGGTGCAACGGTTACTGCAAGGCATTCTGTGGAGCACGCGTCTGCGTCAATAACTGCAGCAAAAACTTGTGTGTTGTTAATTTCTAGCAGTTGCGGCTGCTGCCAGGCGACAGTCTGGCAGCAGCGGTTTTGTTATCAAGCAGAATAGGAGGCCAATGAGCGCATCAGCGATAAAGCTATCAAAGGTGTCAAAGCGCTATGGAAAACGGCGTGTGTTGCATGACGTTTCCTTCGAGGTGAATCAGTCTGAACTTTGCGCCCTTGTTGGTGCAAACGGGGCGGGCAAAAGCACGCTTATTAAAATAGTGCTGGGCCTCTGTGAGCCATCGTCGGGGAGCGTGGAGCTCTTTGGAGGCAAGTCGAAAAAAGAGCTGAGCCTGATGCGGACGCGTGTCGGCTATGTGCCAGATTCCAGCGGAGCATACCAATCCCTCAGTGCGGTGGAGAATCTTCGGATCCGATGTGCGGAATGGGGGCTCGATGAGACACGTGAGGTTCCTCGCGTCTTGGGCCTAGTCGGGCTGGACGTCGATGAGAAAAAGAGCGTGAGCAGTTTTTCTCTGGGAATGAAACGGCGACTGGATATAGCTACGGCTTTGTTGGGCGACACCGACGTACTAATTTTCGATGAGCCGGCAAATGGGTTGGACCCGCTGGGCATCGAGAGTATATGGGCCCTTATCGGCCGATTGAATCGAGAACAGGGTAAGACCATGCTCATCTCTAGCCATGATTTGGATGAGTTGGCATCGGTTGCAACAAGTTGCGTGTTTATTCATGACGGTGAACTGCTGAAAAAGGAATCGATGGATGTCATAAGGGATGAGGCGTCGTCCCTAAAAGAATATTACAGGCGCTTGATGAACGCGGTCTCGCTATGAAGCGGGCGATCCATCCCATAAAGGCAGATATGATGCGTCTACACAGGATGTTTCCGGCGCAGTTTGGTCTTACGCTTATGTTGGCGTGCGGTCTTCTCTTCGGTGTTTTTTTAAATAACGGAGCAACGTTGCTAGGCTTTGGCTATGGCGTTTGTGGGGAGGATATTGGTTTCCTCTGGAATGCAATCGATCCTTCTGCGCCTGATGAGTCCCTTGCGCGCAGCGCTTTTGCCGGTACATCCCTGTTCGTTCCACTCATCGTTTGTTTGGTGCTTTTACAGGAGCATGGCTATAAAGAGGGATACCGAATTTCTTCAGCAAGAGGTCTCGCCCGCTTTAATGGGGCTCTGGCACATGTGCTTTCGTCTGCTTTAATAGTCGGTGCAGCATATAGCGCACTTTGCCTTCTTTTGTTTGCAATAGCCATAATGCGTGGGGAGCAAAACTACACGCACGGCATGCTGGCTGCATTTTTTCCTGCGATGATAATCAACGCCGTATTGGTGATATCGGTTGCGTTGGAGACGATGACCATCTATCGGATTACAGGCAGCGCTGTATTGAGCGGGGCTGTAATAATAATTGGATTTGTCATGAGCTTGACGCTCTACGGAACCTTCCTTCAGGCACCTATACCATCCTTGCGATGGATCTTCTTCCTTCCTGGGCCGTACCTAGGGGTCGGATGTGCCCTTGGGTATAGCGATATGGGGCACCTGGCGCTTCTGGGCTATGGCGTGGCAGCCAGCTGTCTATCGGTATTGATTTACGCTCTCGTGACCTGTCGTGTCGGAGGTGTGCTCAATGGCTCGTCAGATTAAAAGGTTCCTCCATTCAGAATTGAAGCATGTGAGCAAATGGACGTACGTCTTAATCCTGGCAATTTATGCGTGTATGGTGATATTGCAGCTTAATTCTTTCCCGATGTGGTTCTGTAGCCTCCGCGAGGGCAGTTTCTTGGGCTTTTTCCCAGACCCGACGCTTAAACTGTCGGCAGAGGACGCCCTTCTATTTGGTAATGCAGAGGTTTTTCGCGGCTTGCTGTTCAACGTGGCCCCGTTGGCTCATGCATTGTTCTTTCCGTTCATCGCGGCTTGTATTGTGCCGCGCTTTGTTAGTTCGGGCTTTGTCGAGGAACCGTGGGGGCTGTCGGAGGCTCGGGGAGGGAAGCGGGCGTGCGTTACCGTTGCGCGAACGGTGCTGTCTTCTTTCGCCCTATTGGGCGCGTTTGTCCTGTCAAGTGTCGTTTTGTACTGTCTTAACTGTGCAATCGTTTTGGATGCTCAACAGTGTTTCAACCTGAATATGTTTTGCGATCGACTTCTTCTGGCGAGTGCCGTCTGCCTTGCATATGTGGTCTCTTGCGTGATCGTTGTTTCCTATTTTGGGTCCGGCTTCGGTCCTATTGGCATGCTGCTGCTTGTCAACGTCGTAACGATCTACATACAGGTCGGAGCCAATTCCATGCTTCCGTTTCCGTCCTCGATGCTCATGTGGATTTGCGGCGTGACCCCGTTGGAGGATAGTCAATGCACCTCGATTTTAATTGACTGCCTGATTAACGTAACAAGCGTTCTTGCCATTTGCTTTACCGTCGACCGATTGCGGTCGAGATTTCTTTGATTGTTTGTGAGGGATGAACATACCGAGCATATCAAATACAGGGGGCGGGCACCGTAGTTGGTGTCCGCCCCCCCTGGCATGGATGGTTTTAGCCGGTGTGGTTCGTAAGCTAGCGGGCCTGCTTAACCTTGGTCGCTGCCTCGACAAACGACTTCCACAGGTTAAAGTCGGTCTCGAGCGTCTTCCACGTGTACTCAGGGTGCCATTGCACGCCCAGGCAGAAAGGCTGGCCTTCGACTTCGATGCACTCGGGAACGCCGTCAGTTGCCTTGGCGACCAAGCGCGTGCTTTTGCCCAGACGATCGACGCAGCAGTGATGTGCCGAGTTGGTCTGGATCAGCCTGTGCCCGCCAACCGCGCGCTCCAGCAGCGAGCCCGGCACGACCTCGACAGGGTGCACAGGGTCGTTGAGCACGTGGGTGTGGCGCCACTGCGTTCGGCCCTCGCGCGCACCCAGGCTCGGCACGTCCATGCACAGGGTGCCGCCAGTGGCGACATTGAGCAACTGCGTGCCGCGGCAGGTGGTAAAGAGCGGCTTCTTGGCGCGAAGCACCTCGTTAACCAGCTTAAACTCAAAGCGGTCGCGAATTTCGCAGCACAGCGTGGGGTCGTACGGACGCTCGTCGCCCCAGCGTTTGGGGTTGACGTCCGGGCCGCCGGGAATGGCGATACCGTCAGCGATTTCCACGTAATGACGGATGACATCGACGTCTTCGGTAATGGACATCTGCAGCGGCAGGCCGCCGGCGGCAAGGATGGCATCGACAAAGACGCTCGCAATCTCCTCATTGGGGGAGAGCGTCTCGCTCAAATAGGGTTTCGCTTCTTCCCAGCGTGGTGCTACCAGGATGAGCGGGCGGTCGGCGGGATTGACGTCGACGTGCGGAGTGTAGGACGATGAGGTGCGGGTTCCGATCATGGGTGTGGCTTTCGAATCCGGGTGGACATGGCACAGGGGTGACGTGGGACAAACACTGGTGATGAATTTGCCCGCGTGGCAATTGGGCTAGTGGCCCTTGATGGAGTTGAGGAAGTCCTGGGCGCGCTTGGTCTGGGGGTGGTCGAAGAACTCGTCGGGCGTGCCAGTTTCTACGATCTGGCCGTCGGCCATAAACACGACGCGGTCGGCCACGCGGCGGGCGAAGTTCATCTCGTGTGTGATGACGATCATCGTCATGCCCTGCTGGGCCAGACGGACCATGACCTCGAGCACCTCGTTGATCATCTCGGGGTCAAGGGCACTCGTGGGCTCGTCAAAAAGCATGGCCTTGGGTTGCATGGCAAGCGAGCGGGCGATGGCTACGCGCTGCTGCTGGCCGCCCGAGAGCTGTGCGGGCACCTTATCGGCCTGCTCGGCAACGCCCACGCGGCTCAGCAGGTCCATGGCGCGCTCGCGGGCCTCGTCCTTGGACACGCCCAGCACGTCGACCGGTCCCAGCATGACGTTCTGCAGCACGGTCATATGTGCGAACAGGTTGAACTGCTGAAACACCATGCCTAGCTCGGCGCGCATGCGGGCAAGATCCTTGCCTTCCTGCGGCAGAGGCTCGCCCTCGATGAGGATCTCGCCCGAGTCGATGGTTTCCAGACGGTTGATGGTTCGGCACATGGTCGACTTGCCCGAGCCCGAGGGGCCGATCACAACGACGACCTCGCCGCGGTCGACCGAGAGATTGATGTCGTTGAGGACGTGCAGATCGCCATAGTGCTTATCGACGTGCTTGAGCTCAATCAGCGGCTGATTGCCGGTAGAAGAAGTGCTCTGTGCCATGGTGCTCGGCTCCTTATGACTCGAAATGGTAAATCGTTAGCGAATGATGGTCGCGCCGGTCTTGTGCGAAACGTAGACAGCGGCCTTGTTGATTGCGACGTTGATGAGGATGTAGATGACCGCGATGACCAGGTAGACCGACACGAGGGCGTCGTAGTTGGTAATGAGCACGCGGGCGTTTTGCATAAGGTCGGGGTAGCTCACCACGTAGGCGACGGTGGTGTCTTTGACGACGACCACAAGCTGCGAAATCAACGACGGAATAATAAATCGAATAGCCTGCGGCAGCACGATTTTAAAGGTGATTTTAGCCTTGGAGAGACCGAGCGCCTGGGCGGCCTCGACCTGGCCGCGCGGCACGGCGTTGACGCCGGCACGGAAGATCTCGGCAAGTACGCCGGCTGCAGCGAGCGCGACGGGAAGCGTGAGCATCCAAAACGACGGCAGCGCGATCTTGTACTGGGGCAGCACCAAAAAGAAGAAGTAGATGAACAGCAGGCTCGGCACACCGCGGAAGAAATCGGTGAGCACGCGGCAGACCAGCTGCAGCGGCTTAATGTCGCTCGTGCGGCCGAGCATGAGGGTCAGACCCAGCACCAGCGCGATGGCGCCAGCGGTGAGTGCGACTTTAACGGTGCCCTCAAAGCCGGCAAGCAGGAACTTCCAGGTGGTGAGGTGTGTAAAGAAATACCAATAGTGGACCGAAAGCTGACCGGTCACATAAAAGCGCTGCAGCACGAGGGCGACAAGTGCGGCCACAGCGACAAGCGAGATGGCGGTGCCGACGCGAATCTTGGCGCGCATCTTGGGGCCGGGAGCCTCGTAGAGCGCGTCGCGCATGGTGAGTGCGGGGGAGGAGTGCTTGCTCATCGGAGGATCCTCACCTTCTTATCGATATAGTTGCCAATGTGACTCACCACAAAGGCCGTGCCCAGGTAGCCGAGCGCCGAGACAAAGAACGCGGCGACGCCGCCGAGCGAGCGCGTGTTGATGTAGCTCACCACGCCGGTGAGCTCTTGCGGTTTAAGGGGTACCTGGCTGCCGAGCGCGGTGGTGAGCATGACGGCGATAAAGAGGTTGGTCATGGGCAGTACGCTCGAACGCAGTGCCTGCGGAATCACGATCTTGGCGAGGATGCGGTTGAAGCTCATGCCGAGCGAGCGGGCAGCTTCTACCTGGCCGACACCGACGGTGTTGATGCCGCTCATAAAGTTCTCGGAACCAAAGGCAGAACCCAAGAGCACTGTGGCGACGATGACGCAGGTGCGGTAGGGCAGGACGACCTTGAGCGGGGGCAGCGCATAGACGACGATAATGAGCAGCGCGATGCCGGGGATGTTACGGAAGACCTGGACATACAGGTCGCCAAAGACGCGCAGCGGCTTGAGCGGCGACACGCGCATCACGGTGACGGCGACGGCCAGCACCATGGCGATGGCAAACGACTCAAGCGTCATGCCCCAGGTTGCTAGCAGCGCGTCGATATAGTTCTGGCCATAGAGCGACCAGAGCTCGGAGAGACTCATGCGGACCTCCCGCCGATAAGGAAAGGGGCTCCCGTGTGTACGGAAGCCCCGACAACTCAGTAAGGAAACAGTTTAGCGCAATAAAGCGCACCGTGCGTTTCCGTATGGTTTCGTTGCGGCCGTTACTAGGCGCGTTGCCTAGGCGCCGATCTCGGGCAGCTCGGGAACATTGGTGTCACCCGTGCGGTCACCGATGCAGATCTGCCACAGCTCGGTCCAGGTGCCGTCGTCCTCAATCTTCTTAAGGAAGTCGTTGACAAAGGCGACGCCGTCGGAATCGAGCGGCAGGCCGATGCCATAGGGCTCCTTGCTGCCGAAGGGCTTGCCGGCGATCTTATACTTACCGGGCTCGCGGACTAGGGCGCTCTGCTGCATGTTGTTGTCGATGACGTAGGCGTCAACGCGGCCCTGCTGAAGTGCCTGGCGGGCTTCCTCGTCGGTCTTGAACTCCTGCTGGCTGGCCTTGGGGGCGAACTCCTCCAGGATGGCGGGGCCGTTGGAGCCGGACTGGACGGCGACGTTCTTATCGGCCAGATCGTCGACGCTCTTGATGTCGTCGTTGTCGGCGAGCACCAGGATGGCCTGCTGGGTGTAGTAGTAGGGGCCGGCGAAGGAGACGAGCTTTTTACGCTCGTCAGTGATGGTGTAGGTGGCAAAGACGGCATCAACCTGGCCGTTCTGCAGGACGGACTCACGCGTGTCCGAGGTCACCTGGGTGATTTCGACCTTGTTCTCGCCCAGGATGTAGTTGGACAGGAGCTGTGCGATGCCGGCGTCGAAGCCGCGGGTCTGACCGTCTTTCTCGTTGAGGAGGGAGAAGAGTGTGGAGGTCTGAACGCCACCGATCTTAAAGACGCCGGCGTCCTTGACGGCCGTGGCCCAGTTGCTGGCGGCGATGGCGTCGTCATCGGCCTTGGGGCCATCGTTGACGAGATTGTCGAATGCCTTGGCGTCGAGCGTGGCGGAAACCTCGGTATCCTCGGAGTTCTTGGAGGAGGCGGCGGAGCCCTTGTCGGCCTCGGCGCTGGTGTCGGAGCAGCCGGCAAGACCAAGGCCGGCGACGGTTGCGAAGGTGGCGGCAACGAAGCCGCGGCGGTCGAGAACGACCTGCTGGGAGAGGTTCTTGCTCATGGTAGAACACCTTTCTCAATAAAATCCCTAGCGGTTGAGTAGAGTTATACCCTATCGCGCTCAGACGGGTCAACACGAAATAACTCAGAAACATACTTACCTTATGGGTTATTGTACCCACCAAAAGGGGACAGGCACCTTTGCGGTGGTTTGGGCGGGTGCGGCGGCATGCCTTACTGTTTTGTCTCAATCTGTAACATCTGCAGCCATTTTTGCCGAGTAACTGTTACAGATTGGGATTTTCTCTTCAGCGGAATTCGAATGTCTCGATCTGTAACAGTTAGACGGGCAAAAGGTCTCTATCTGTTACAGATTGAGACAAAGGTCAGGGGCAAAGACGGTTTGTCTCGATCTGTAACAGTTAGACGGGAATTCGGGCCATAGATGTTACAGATTGAGATAATCGCGCCGCGAAAATAAAAACCTCCGCAGGGGTGCTTTCCTTGCGGAGGTTTTCTTACTCGTTGAGTAGCCTTACGGCTTCGGCGGCCATGTTCTCGACCGTCATGCCGTTCTGAGCGAGCAGCTCGTTGGGGTCGTAGCGGTCGGGGAAGCCCTTGGCGATGCCGAAGGTGCGCGTGCGCAGCGGTGTGCAGGCCAGGTAGCACGCCACGCGCTCGCCCCAGCCGCCGTCCAAGATGCCGTCCTCGAGGGTGACGACAACGCGATGCTCGGCGGCAAGGCTGTCGAGGAACTCACGGTCGAGCTCAGTTGCATGGCGCGGGTTGACGAGCGTGGCCTCGATACCGTACTCGGCTGCCAAACGGTTTGCTACGCGCTCGCCCAGCTCAAAGAAATCGCCGAGCGCGAGCACTGCTACGTCGCGACCCTGGCGCACCACGTTGTAACGAACGGCGCCGTAATCGGCGTCCTCGGCAGGCGCCAAGTCGGGGCGGCTTACCAAGCCAATGCCCGGCACGCGAATCGCCACGGGATGCTCGCGGTGATCGAGCGACCAGCTCAGCATGGACAGATATTCCTCCATGCAGGTCGGCGCCAAGTAGTGCATGTTGGGAAGACCGCCCAGCATGGAAATATCAAAGAACGAGAGGTGCGTCTCGGATGTGGTGCCAAAGATCGACGCGCCAAATACCAGGATGGTCGCCGGGGCGTCGTTGAGGCACAGGTCGTGCCACAGTTCGTCGTAGGCGCGCTGCAAAAAAGTGCCGTACACACCAAAGACCGGCTTGGCGCCCGAGCGCGCAAGCGCGGTGGCAAAGGTCACGGCATGCTCCTCGGCAATGCCCACATCGACAAACTGCTTGCCTGCCGCGGCGCGAAGCTCGGGTGTAAAGCCCATGATGTAGGGCGTGGCGGCCGTGATGCCAACGACCTGCGGATCGCGCTCGATGGCGGCGCTGAGCGCCTCGCCCGTAATGTCGGCATAGGTGCGCGGCGCAGGCTCGCTCGGATGGCCCGGGCAGAGCTTGCGCCCGGTTGCCATGTCAAACGGACCCACGTGGTGCCAGCGCTCGGGGTCGCTCTGGGCCGGCTCAAAGCCCTTGCCCTTGGCGGTGGAGACGTGCAGCACGATGGGATGATCGATATCGCGCAGCTCCTGCAGCGCGTCGACGAGGGTCAACACATCGTTGCCGGCGTCCAGATAGCGGTAGTCGAGCCCCATCGCGCGGAAAACGTTGCGCTCGCAGGTGCCGTTGCTGGCGCGCAGCTCGGCCAGATTGCGATACAGGCCACCGTGGTTTTCGGCGATGGACTGGTCGTTGTCATTGACGACGATGATCAAGTTGCTGTCGAGTTCGGCGGCATTGTTGAAGCCCTCAAACGCTAGACCGCCCGAAAGCGAGCCGTCGCCAATGACGGTAATGACGTTGTAGATGTCGCCTGCCAGGTCGCGCGCGTGCGCCAGGCCGCAGCCCAGGCTCACCGACGTGGAGGTATGGCCCATGGCGAACAGGTCGTGCTCGGACTCGTCGGGATTGGCAAAGCCAGAGGCCTCGCCGTAGCGTGCCGGGTCGATATAGGTATACGCGCGCCCAGTCAGCGCCTTGTGGGCGTAGGTCTGGTGCGAAACGTCAAAGACAATTTTGTCGATGGGGGAGCTAAACACGCGATGAAGCGCAACCGTAAGCTCAACGACGCCCAGGTTGGGGGCAACGTGCCCGCCGACGGCGGCGGAGCTTTCGAGGATTGCCTGACGGATCTCGCCGCAGAGCAGCGGAAGCTCGGCGCGGTCGAGAGCCTTGACGTCCTCGGGCGTTGTCGTTTGCGTAAGCAGCATCGTTGTGGGTTACTCCATGCGAATCGAGCACCGGCGCTCCCTCGGCCGGCACAATTGCACAAGACAGTCTCGCACATTTTGGCGTTTGATATGTGACGGCGGCGCGGTAATTCGCCAACTGGCGGGGCAAAACGTTTTGCCCGATGCCATACTGATAAGTTCCATGGTGATTTTATTCATTGCGTGCAGGCTGTGGCTTGCCGTCGAGAGCCGCTGGAAGGAGGCCGCATGTCCGAAACCGTTCGTGCCGAGAGCATCGCGCGCGAAGTAGACCATGCTGCCCGTCAACTGGCGCAGGCGGGCCGTCTGGACCTGACGCGCGAGTTTATCCAGCATGGCGATGTGACGGTCTATGCGCATGTGACCTCGGTGGCGCGGGCAAGTCTGTCCTTTGCCGAGCGCCTGGGCCGTGCTGGCATTTCGGTCGACCGCGCCTCGCTGCTGCGCGGAGCCTTGTTACACGATTACTTTCTCTACGATTGGCATGACTCTGATCCGAGCCATCGGCTGCACGGATTTCGGCATCCATTTTTTGCCTTGGCACGTGCCGAAGAGGATTTTGAGCTGACGCCGCGCGAACGGAATATTATCGCGCGACATATGTTTCCGCTGGTGCCAGTGCCGCCGACGTGTCGCGAGGCATGGATTGTGTGCCTGGCTGATAAGTGGTGCGCGCTGCGTGAGACGGTCGCCGGCCGTCTGCCGCGCAAAGGCGGCGCGAACGATTTGAACGAGGGCTCGAGTGACGGCTCGAGTAAAGAATCGAGCGAAAAGAGGAGAGGGTAGACGGTGGGAACCGCGATTGATATGGCATTTGACGGCGCGACACTTGCCGCCTGCCCACTCTCAGCGCTGGTACTCTCGTTTGCCTTTTACGGGTTTTGCGGCTGGGCGTGGGAGTCGACAGTCTGCGCCATGCTCAACCACGGACGCTTTGCCAACAGCGGTTTTTTGCTGGGGCCGTGTTGTCCTATCTATGGTGTGGGCGGCATAGCCTGCTGGCTTTTGCTGCGCGGGATTCCGGATGCCTCGAGCCAGTTTGTTGCCGCGGCGCTCGTATGCAGCGTGATTGAGTACGGCGTAGGCGTTTTGTTGGAAAAAACAACAGGTGCGCGCTTTTGGGATTACTCGCACCTGCCGTTTAACCTGCACGGACGCATCTGCCTGTACTGGGCCTTCGCGTTTGGCTTGGGTGCGTTGTGCATTTGCCGTTTAGTGGAGCCGGCATTGCTGGGGCTGCTTGGCCATCTGCCGGTGCCGATTGTGCGGCTGTCCGCCTTTATCGTCGCGGTCGCGATGATGGTCGACGCGGTGTGCTCGTTGGCCAGCTGGCGCCGCCTGTCCGATCAGCTTGAGCGTGTGCGTGCCGACCTTGCCGACCGCATCAACGAGTCGCTTGCCGATGCCTCGGACTCAATGCTCGAACGTATTCCCGATTCGGCGATCGACTCGGTGGCGCAGACGCATATCCGCGGTCGCGCCGTTAACGCGTGGCTGGCCGAGCTGGGTGACGCCGCGCTCGATGCCCTGCGCGAGAAGGCTTCGATGCCGACGTTTATCTCGGATGGTGCTCGCGGCCTGGCGCTTGCTGCCCGCCGCGTTGCCGATGCCGCGCCGAGCATGTCGCGTCCGTCGCTCAGTCGTCGCCTTGCCGGCAAGCGCATGAGCCGTCCGGTGCCGAGCGTGTCACTCAGCCGTCGCGACCTGCGCTTCTTTAACGCCTTCCCGCGTCTGCGCATCAATCGCTACGAGGGCGTCATCCGAGCTACCGACCTCCGCGATCGAGCCCGCGAGCTGTTCCGGCGCTAGCCAGAGCGGGGCCAAGCGCGCCCTTCTCGTTCGCACGTTTCCCGTTCGTTTCGCGCCCGTTGCCGCGCCGTTTCCAAGATTGCGGCACCGTTTCCATTCGACAACGCGGCGTTTAACAACGCCGTATCTGGTCTACACCAGTTGCCCCTCGGCCGCATTATGGGCGCCGACAACGTCCATGCGACCAAGGGGGAGCGAATGTACGATACGGGATCGACAACGTTTATGCTCATCTGCACCATGCTCGTGTTTTTAATGACACCGGGTCTGGCGTTTTTCTATGGCGGCCTGTCCAGGCGCAAAAATGTCATCAACACCATGCTTATGTGCTTTGGCGCCATTGGCCTGGTTGGTGTGCTGTGGATTGTTGCCGGCTGGTCGCTGGCCTACGGCGGCGACGGTTCCAGCCCGTTTATTGGAGGCCTTGACCAGCTGCTGTGCCTGCCGGTGCTCAACCAGGTGCTGCAGGCGGCCGAGGGCAATGCCGCGGACGGTGCCGTCTACCCTCAGATCATCAACATCGCCTTTCAGATGGCGTTTGCCATGATCACGGCAGCTATCGTCACGGGCAGCCTGGCCGGTCGCGTTAAGTTTGGTGCCATGACGGCCTTCCTGGGCATTTGGCTGCTTGTGGTCTATGCGCCGCTCGCCCACATGGTTTGGGGCGGCGATGGCTCCTTTATCGGCGACATCATCGGCGCACTCGACTTTGCCGGCGGCGACGTGGTGCACATTTCGTCTGGTCTTACCGGCCTGGTCCTCTGCTTAATGCTCGGCCGTCGTCGCGGTTTTGGCATGGTGAGCTATCGTCCGCATAACGTACCGTTTGTGGCGCTGGGCGCCGGCCTGCTTTGGTTTGGCTGGTTTGGCTTTAACGGCGGCAGCGAGTTTAAGGCCGACGCCGTGGCGGCACTCGCCATCCTCAACACCGTGACGGCCAGCGCGGCAGGCATGGTCTCGTGGCTTGCCGTCGAGCGCGTGCACACCGGTCGCCCCACGCTGGTGGGTGCCAGCACCGGTCTGGTTGCGGGCCTTGTGGTGGTCACGCCGGGCGCGGGCTTTGTCGAGCCGTGGGCAGCGTTGGTCATGGGCCTGATCGTATCGCCCGTCTGCTACCTGGCCATCAGCCATCTTAAGACCAAGTTCGGCTACGACGACGCGCTCGACGCGTTTGGCTGCCACGGCATTGGCGGCATCTTGGGTGGCGTGCTCACGGGTCTGTTCTGCGTGCCGGGGCTTTCGTGGACCGGTAAGGGCGGCCTATTCTACACGGGCGACGTGTCGCTGCTCATCTCGCAGGTCCTGGGCATTGTGGTGACGGTCGCTATTGTGCTGGTGCTCGACTTGGCAATCGCCGCGGTGGTCAAAGCGCTGTTCCACGGTAGCCTGCGTGTGGGCGAGGCCGACGAGGCGCTGGGCCTGGATGCCAGTCAGCACGGCGAGAGCGCGTACCCCTCCTTCTCGGGACTCGATTAGCAGCTTCCCCAGGCTCCGCACCTTGCCGTTCAATCGTCGCGCGGCTTCCCCAGGCACCGCACCTTGGGTTTCAAACCGTCGCTTGCGTACAAAAGTACGCGGCGCTCCTCTTTCAACCCAATCTGCGGCACCTGGGAAACCCGCCTCATTGAATGGCAACTCATTTCTTTTATTGAAGAGAGGAATTCACTATGAAGAAAATTACGGCGATCGTTCGTGCTGAGAAGCTTGAGGTTCTTAAAGATGCGCTGTTTGCTGCTGATGTTCGCGGTATGACTATCAACCAGGTGCAGGGATGCGGCGCGCAGCATGGCTGGAAGGAATACGTGCGCGGCAACGAGTTGCTCGTCAACACGATCCCCAAGGTGCAGTTCACCCTCATCTGCGCCGACGAGCATGTCGACGGTATCGTTGACATTATCTGCAGCGCCGCTCGCACCGGTGCCGTCGGCGACGGCAAGATTTGGGTCGAGCCGGTCGAGGATGTTATCCGCATCCGTACCGGCGAACACGGCCCCGCCGCGGTGTAGGGCCGACCGTCTGTCATCTGCAACGTTAAAATACTGCAGTGAGGCATAAGGCTTGTGTTGCGGATGGACGGATTATGGGTCGCAATAAATATCCCGAGGAGACGGTCGCGAAGATTCTCGACGCGGCACTGGAGCTATTCTGTGCACAGGGTTATGAGGGGACGAGCATTCAAGATATCGTTGACCGTCTCGATGGCATGACCAAGGGCGCTGTCTATCATCACTTCAAGAGCAAAGAAGAGATTTTCAACGCCGCGTTTGATCGGGCGATGGCTCCCGTCGTCGAGGCTCGTCAAAAGCTTTTCGAGGACCGGCGCCTTGACGGGGCGCAGAAGCTCCAGCGCCTGTACTCTGCGGATTCGATCGTTCCCCAGGTAGAGCTGTGGCGACGTATGAGCCCCGCTGCCGACCCCATCAAGAGCTCGCGCTTATTGGCGATTCAGTTTCAGGGCACATTTGATGAGTCAGCCAATCGCTGCCTATTGCCCATCATCCGGGAAGGCGCGGCGGATGGCTCTCTCACATGCGAGTACCCGGAGCAGGCGGCAGAGGCCATAGCGCTCCTTGCGAATCTTTGGCTGATTCCGCTATTCAGACCAAACGATTCGCTTGAGGCGATGCTCGCGAGGGCAGAGTGCCTCTCTAGGATGTCCCGTGCGCTTGGAATCGACCTGGGGCAGGACGTTTGCGAGACTACCAAGAAGGTCTGGAATGCCTGGACGGCAGACATCTAGATAGATACCAACGGTATGTATTGTGTGGAGGAACGCGCCGGCGCTACCCGGAGAAAGTTGGCTGTACATAATACATACCAATAGTATGTATCTGGGGAGAGTTTTGCATGTCCATCGAGCGGAAAAGACTTGACGCGGCGGGTGCCGATACAGTCCGTCGCGCGAGCACACGGCGGTTTGCCGCCTTGCTGCTGGCCCAGGCATGCTTGCTTCTGGGAAGTGTCGTTCTCTGCTTTGCTTATCCACTTTATGTGCTGGACGAGACGGGCTCTGCCACCGCATATGGCCTTGTGGGGGCGGTGTCTTTTCTTCCTTATCTTGCGGCAACACCTTTGGGCGGTGTGCTTGCGGACCGCGCGGATTGCGGTCGCATCTTCAGCGTTCTTGGGATGGCGCTCGCGGCGGTGACTGCTTGCATGCCCCTGTGCCGGAACGCGTTTGGCTGCGTCTCGTCGACAATAGTGTTGCTGTGTACCGACTATGCCGCTCAGGCAATCTGCAAACCTGCGGTTCAGGCCGCTATTCCCGAGCTGTTGGGTGAAGATCAGGTTGAGCGAGGGTGCGCCTGGGCTTCTCAAGTCACGATGGGGGCAAACATCCTGGGCCCCTTTGCCGGGGCGGCCCTTTACGGCTGGGCTGGAATCGATGGCGCAGGAGCCGTGGCATCTTTGGGCTTTGCCTTCTCCGCAATTGTTGGCACGCTGTTTTCTCGGGCGCCTTCATGCAACAAAGAAAGAGATGCGAAAAAGGGCCAGGGCCCCGATCTTGGCCTACGTAATGCGATTGCTTTCTTTGGGGCTAAACAAACGCTGTTGCTCACAGTTTTGCTGGTAGCGTTGTTCAACCTGGCGCTCGCGGGCGCCTCGTTGGGTACCCCCGTTGTCGTTTCAGTGCATCTCGGGGCGTCCGCTCAATGGGTTGGCCTCATTGAGGGGACGGCCGGGGCCGGCGGACTCGTTGGCGGACTAATGGTCGGTATGTCACCGTATAGGTTCAACGCGGGGCACATGGGGCGATACATCCTGTTGTCGACTCTTGGGGTCGTTCCGGTTTGGATATCGTTGGCGATCGGCGCGCCCGCATGGGCCGCATGCATCGCCTATTCGCTCGGCATGTTCTGGGTGATGCTGTGGGCCAATATCGCTTCGATCGAGCTTATTGGGCGCGTGCAGCGCGAGGCTGCAAGAGGGGTGAGAGGAAAGGCTCTCTCGATTGTTCACCTGCTGCTTTCGTGCACCACTCCGATAGGGCAGATGGTTTATGGCTACGCTTACGACATGGCAACGCCTGCGGTCGTTATGGCGGCGATGGTCGCTGCCGGCGTGCTCGTCGCTCTTTTGCTCGGCATGTTTGAACGCAAAGGGGCGGGCGAGTAAGGCCTTGGGCGGTGTAAGCCCTCGCGTAAGGTTTGCTTACCCCGCCGTTTCCAGTTCTCCTGCTCGTCTACAATATCGTGCAGACGAAAGAGAGGTATGTCCATGATCAAGATGTTCGCGAGTGATTTAGACGGAACGCTGCTTAACGCCCTGCACGAGGCAGATGGGACTATCCGCCGCGCCATTCGCGAGCTGACCGAGGCTGGCTTGCATGTGGTTCCCGCGACCGGACGCTCGACGCTGCCGATCGGCGAGCATGGCTTTACAGGCCTGGCGCTTGACGCCTGCTGCTCCAACGGATCCATCGTGCGCGACAGTCATGGCGAGGTGCTCAAAACCTGGACCGTCGACCCGCAGATCACCGAGGAGCTACTCAAGGAGTTTCCGGATATCTGCTTTGACTGCTCCACGCCCGACGGCATGTTCTCGAGTGGTTCGTTCGAGATGCACCAGGCGGGCTTTAAAAAGGACAGCCCCATCAAGCGTATCGTGATGCGTGGCATGCGTGCACGTGGCGGCTATCACGAGGAGCAGTATTTCGACCAGTCGATCGGCGACATCTTGCGCCACGATGTGTGCAAGATCAACTGTCGCGTGACCTCGCGCGAGCTGGAGCGCGACCTTAAGGCGTATCTTGCCGAGCGTTCGGACCGTGTGGTCAACGCGCCGTTTGACCCCGTGATGTTCGAAATCACGGACGTGACGTGCAACAAGGGCGAGAGTATTGCCTGGCTGGCGGGCTACTACGGTATTGCCGAGGACGAGGTCGCGGTCTACGGCGACGGCGGCAACGATATCGCCATGCTCAAGCGTTTCCGCCACAGCTACGCGACCAAAAACGCAAGCGATGCAGCTAAGGCCGCCGCGAGCGCAACTATCGGCAACTGCATGGTCCACGCCGTCCCCAAACACATGCTCGCCACCATGCGCAAGCAGAACTCCTGCACCGTCATCGAATAATGTGACAAAGGGACTGTCCCTTTGTCACAGTGGGGACGAGCTTCTTTAAACACGAACATATATTCGCATATTTAACTGCGCTTTGATAGAATCGGTATCGTTGGCGGCAGTTCCATGTGCCGGGCAGCGCCCTCCATCTGATGGGAGGTGATGCCCATGACCGATTTGATTGATTTCGTGAGGCTCCTGACCGCATTGGTCTCGCTTCTTACGACGCTTATCGGACTTTCCGAGGCACTCAAGCAACGCTCGAAGCGTAACAGAAGGGGTCGCCGCCGCTAAGGCGTTGACCCCCTAAAACAAGCAACGGCGCTGCCCAGCTTTCCAGAACTTGGGCTGCCGTCGACACTATTCTACCCACGAATGACATTTTGGACAATCGGCAATGTCGCTTCAGGCTGGGACAAAGGGACAAAGGGGCTGTCCCTTTATCACATCCAAAATATTGCCTTTACGTGTTGATGCACACGGTGTGCAATAATACTCGCACTGTGCAATAGCGCACAGGCTGAGTAACAAGGAGGACGCTTGTCCCAGCTCGAGAAATGCGATCGCCGGTCCCTTCGCTCGCAGCGTGCCCTTCGCCAGGCACTTGCCAGTGAGCTTGCCGAAAGCGGCGACCTTTCGCGCATTAATGTCGCGTCGCTCACCGAGCGCGCCGGTCTTACGCGCCGCACGTTCTATTCGCACTACCGCGATATCCCTGACTTTATCAATCAAATCGAGGACGGCTTGCTGGCCGAGATCCGTGAGCGCATTGAGCTCATCACCGCAGCTCAGCTGCCCGATCTCTATCACAACATAGATGAGCTCGAGCCGGCGCCCGGTTCGGTTGAGCTGCTGCGTTATCTTGCGGCCAACCGCGACTTAATCGGTGCGCTGTTGGGTCCGGGCGGCGACCAGGCCTTCATTAAAAGGATCATCGACACCGCTCGTGAGGCTGTGGTGCCGCGTGCGCAGACGGGCATTTTGGGCCTGGCGCTGGGCACGTTCTTTGACTACTACGTTACCTACGTCGTAAGTGCCGAGGTCGGCATGATTCAGCGCTGGTTTGAGCGTGGACTCACCGAATCGCCTGAGGCCATGGCGCGCATTATGACGGTGCTCGCTTTTGTGCGCCCCGGTGACCTGTATGGCCAACCCATCGATATCAACGTGCCGGAATACGGCATGAAGCTATTGAACTTGCAGCTCGAGGACGCGGCCGACACCGCCGCAACCGTCGAGTCCAACAACTAAGAGGAGAGACAATGAGCAAACTCGTCGAGGGCATCAAGGACCGCATGGTCGCTGCCGCACGCGAGGCCGCGCCCGCCGTGGTGGACGCCGCGCAGAAGGCCGCGACCGCTGCTGCCGAGAAGGTTGCCGAGGCAGTTGCCGATGCCAAGAACGCGGCAGGGGAGACGTCCGTCGCCGCCGAGCCCGCTACCGCCGTTGAGCCCGTAGCCGCCGCCCACGCCCCCGAAGGCGCGATCTTCAACCCCGGCAACGCCCACGGCAACCTGCACCTGGGCATCGACGTGGGCTCCACCACCGTTAAGCTCGCCGTGCTCAACGACGACAACCAGATTGTCTACGCCAAGTACCAGCGCCACCACACCGACGTCCGTGCCTGCGCCCGCGACCTGTTCGAGGGCGCTGTGACCGTGCTGCCGACGGCCCAGATGACCTGCGCCATTACCGGCTCGGGTGGCCTGCTGCTGTCCCAGTGGCTCGACCTGGAGTTTGTCCAGGAGGTCATCGCCAGCAAGCGTGCCGTCGAGACCCTCATCCCGGCCACCGATGTCGCCATCGAGCTGGGCGGCGAGGACGCCAAGATCATCTACTTCGATAATGGCATTGAGCAGCGCATGAACGGCACCTGCGCCGGCGGCACGGGCGCGTTCATCGATCAGATGGCAACCCTGCTGCACACTGACGCCAGCGGCCTTAACGAACTCGCGGCCAACGCCACCACCATCTATCCCATTGCCAGCCGCTGCGGCGTTTTTGCCAAGACCGACGTCCAGCCGCTGCTCAACGAGGGCGCCCGCCCCGAGGACGTGGCCGCCTCCATCTTCCAGGCTGTCGTGACCCAGACCATCTCGGGTCTGGCGTGCGGCCGTCCCATCCGCGGCAACGTCGCCTTCCTGGGCGGCCCGCTGCAGTACCTCTCCGAGCTGCGCCACCGCTTCTACCTCACGCTCAACCTGGACGAGGGGCACCGTATCGTGCCCCAAAACGCTCACCTGTTTGTGGCGAGCGGCGCCGCCATGGCGCACGAGTCCAATAAGCTCAGCACGTTCCCGCAGCTCATCGAGGCCATCGATGCCCTGGGTGACACGCAGGGTGCCGAGGTCGAGCGTCTGGATCCGCTCTTTGCCACCGACGAGGACTTTGCCGAGTTCAAGACCCGCCACGACACAGAGGTCGTCCCCAAGGGCAAGCTCGAAGGCTACACCGGACGCGTGTTCATCGGCATCGACGCCGGCTCCACCACCATGAAGGCCGCGCTCGTGGGCGAGGACGGTCAGCTGCTGCACACCTGGTACGGCAACAACAACGGCGACATCCTGGGCACGGCCAAGGTCATCATGGCCGATTTCTACAACCACATTCCCGCCGGCTGCACCATCGGCCACGTGACCACTACCGGCTATGGCGAGGCACTGCTCATCGAAGCCCTCAAGGCCGACTCCGGCGAGATCGAGACCGTTGCGCACCTGCGCGGCGCCAAGGCGTTCCTGCCCGGCGTCGAGTTTATTCTGGACATTGGCGGCCAGGACATGAAGTGCCTGCGCGTCAAGGACGGTGTAATCGAGCACATCATGCTCAACGAGGCCTGCTCGTCGGGTTGCGGTAGCTTTATCGAGAGCTTCGCCGTCTCTATGAACATGGACGTGCACGCGTTCGCCAACGCCGCCATCCATGCCAAGGCCCCGGTCGACCTGGGCAGTCGCTGCACGGTCTTTATGAACTCGCGCGTCAAGCAGGCGCAAAAGGAAGGCGCCACGGTGGGCGACATCGCGGCCGGCCTGTCCTATTCCGTCATCAAGAATGCTCTGTTCAAGGTCATTAAGCTGCGCGATCCCAAGGAGATCGGCAGCCAGGTGATCGTCCAGGGCGGCACCTTTATGTCCGATGCCACGCTGCGCGCGTTTGAGCAGCTCACCGGCGTTCACGCCGTGCGCCCCGACATCGCCGGCTGCATGGGCGCCTACGGTGCGGCCCTGCTCGCCCGCGATCGCGCCGGCGCGAACGGCACCTCGACCATTCTTTCTGCCGAAGACATCGCGCACCTCACCGTGACGCAAAAGCATGTCCGCTGCGGCCGTTGCTCTAACAACTGCCAGCTTACCGTCAACGACTTTGGCGGCGGCAGGCGCTTCATTACCGGCAACCGCTGCGAGAAGGGCGCCGGTCACAAAAAGCAGAAGACCGAGGCCCCCAACCTCTTCAAAAAGAAAAACGAGCTGCTCTTTGACCGCGAGGTGCTGAGCCCCGACGAGGCCCCGCGCGGCACCGTGGGTATCCCGCGCGCACTCAACATGTACGAGAACTACCCCTTCTGGCATGCGTTCTTTACGCGCCTGGGCTTTAGTGTGCAGCTGTCCGATCAGTCGAGCAAAAAGACCTACCAGGCGGGCATCGAGTCCATGCCGTCCGAGAGTGTGTGCTACCCGGCCAAGATGAGCCACGGCCACGTGATGAACCTCATCGACCGTGACGTCGACTTCATCTGGATGCCGTGCGTGCGCTGGGAGCGCAAGGAGGATCCGACCGCCGGCAACTGCTATAACTGCCCCATCGTCATGAGCTACCCCACGGCGCTGGCGCTCAACATCGACGAGATCCGCGAGCAGAACATCGAGTTCCTGTACCCGTTTGTGCCCTATCACGACAAGACCGAGCTCAAGCGCCGTCTATACCAGGTGCTCGCCGTCGACCGCGTGGCCGATGCAGAGGCCGGTCTCGGTCGCGTGCGTGGTCCCAAGATCACGCGCTCCGAGATCGACGCCGCCGTCAATGCCGCCTACGAGGCCGACGCGCGTTTCCACGAGGACATCCAGACTATGGGCGAGGAGGCCCTTAAGTGGGTCGAGGACCACGGTGGCCACGGTATTGTGCTCGCCGGTCGTCCCTACCACAACGATCCCGAGATCAACCACGCCCTGCCCGAGCTTATCTCGAGCTTTGGCTTTGCGGTCTTTACCGAGGATTCGCTCGCGCACCTGGTGAAGCCCGAGCGCCCGATTCGCGTCGTCGATCAGTGGATGTACCACAGCCGCCTGTACGCCGTCGCCCGCTTTGTGACCATGCGCAACGACCTGGACCTGATTCAGCTCAACTCCTTCGGCTGCGGCTTGGACGCCCTGACCACCGACCAGGTGCAGGAGATTCTGGAAGCCAGCGGCAAGATCTACACCGTGCTCAAGATCGACGAGGTGTCCAACCTGGGTGCCGCGCGCATCCGCATCCGCTCGCTCATGGCGGCGCTTAAGGACCAGGAGGCCGAGCGCTTGGCTGAGGCCACGGCCGCGGGCGAGGCCTACGAGCAGGGCGATGCCGCGCCGGTGGCGCCCTCCACGGATGCCCCCGCGTTCGCGAGCCGCAAGTACACGTTTGAGGCTCAGCGCGAGAGTGCTTCGACCGCGTGGCCCAAGGTGCCCTTTACCGAGCAGATGCGCGAGGAGGGCTACACCATCCTGTGCCCGCAGATGGCACCAATCCACTTTGACCTGGTCAAAGAGGTGTTCCGCGGTGCCGGCTACAACTTGGAGCTACTGCCCTCGACCGATCACGATGCCGTCGAGGCTGGCCTGCGCTACGTGAACAACGACATTTGCTATCCGTCCATTTTGGTGACCGGCCAGATTATGGAGGCCATCGAGAGCGGTCGGTACGACCTGTCCAAGACGGCCGTGGTCATCAGCCAGACCGGCGGCGGCTGCCGTGCCACCAACTACATCGCGCTCATCCGTAAGGCCCTGCGCGAGAGCGGCCACCCCGAGATTCCGGTGATCTCGCTTTCGGCAGTGGCGCTCGGCGAGGATAATCCCGGCTTTAAGATTACGCCGGCGCTGCTTAAGCAGGCAGTCTACGCGGTGCTCTTTGGCGACGTGATGATGCAGATGCTCTACCGCTGCCGCCCGTACGAGGCCACGCCCGGTGCCGCCAACGCGCTCTATGAGGAGTACATGGCGCGCGCTCGCAAGCTGGCGCCCAAGTTCAACAGGCATAACTACACCAAGCTGTGCCGTGAGGCCATTCGCGCGTTCGACACCATGCCACTTGTGGGCGAGGGCACCAAGCCGCGTGTGGGCGTGGTCGGCGAGATCTTGGTCAAGTTCCACCCCACGGCCAACAACCACGTGGTCGATGTCATCGAGCGCGAGGGCTGCGAGGCCGTGGTGCCGGGCCTGCTCGACTTCTTCCTGTACTCCATGAGCAATGCCGAGCTGCAGAAGGACGAGCTGGGCAGCTCCGCTACGACACGTGCGGGCATGCAGGCGCTCATCAAGCTCGTGGACTGGATGCGTACGCCGGTGGAAGAGCTGCTCGAAAAGTCCCGCCGCTTCGAGGCGCCCGAGCGCATCGGCACCATGGCCGACAAGGCCCGTACGGTACTTTCGGTGTGCAACAACATGGGCGAGGGCTGGCTGCTCACGGCCGAGATGCTCGACCTGATCGACCATGGTGCGCCCAACATCATCTGCACGCAGCCCTTTGCGTGCCTGCCCAACCACGTGGTGGGTAAGGCCGTGATCAAGGAGCTGCGCCGCCAGCATCCCGAGAGCAACATTGTCGCGGTGGACTACGACCCCGGTGCGTCCGAGGTCAACCAGCTCAACCGTATTAAACTCATGATCAGTGTGGCCAAGGAGAACATGCGCGCCGGCAAGGGCTTTAAGCTCGAGAAGGTGGCGCCGCTCGCGATGGACGAGGTCACCGGCCAGATGCGCGCCCACAATCAAAAAGAATTTGAAGAGAAAGTCTGTAAAACTACGTTTGTGCAAGATAATGAGAGTAAATCTTCTTTCGGTGTACTACGTGGTTTGCATTTCCAGAAGCCACCATTTGCTCAAAGTAAATTAGTGCGTGTTGTGAAAGGGGCTGTATTGGATGTAGCAGTAGATATCAGAACCGGTTCTCCAACTTTCGGTCAGCATGTTTCCATAGAACTTACAGAGGATAATCACCGTCAATTTTTCATTCCCCGTGGTTTTGCTCATGGCTTTAGCGTTTTGAGTGAAGAAGTTATTTTTCAGTATAAATGTGATAATCTTTATGCTCCTCAATATGAAGGTGCTATTGCTTGGGATGATCCGGATTTAGGCATTGACTGGCATATTCCTAAAGATAAAATGCTACTAAGTGAAAAAGACAAAATACACCCTAGGTTAAAAGAGGCGGAATGGTTATTTGATTATTCAGATATGCTTTATTGTGTTCCTGAATAATTGATGATCATGAGAATATAGAAATGCGAATATAATTTATTAGGGAATAATAATGGATATAAATTATAAGCTTATTGATACCCAGCGAATCATTGATTATATTATTTCTTTTCCTAAAGG
>OKRX01000810.1_pt1 | contig 24409 bp, 23 predicted proteins | sample 1601241 | NCBI WGS metagenome assembly OKRX01 (sample SAMEA3541500, study PRJEB24748) | human gut metagenome | biome: human gut; feature: human-associated habitat; material: faeces | place: China | collected 2012
GTAAGCCGCCCGCGTGTCCGCGGGCGGCTTTTGCTTTACCCTGGACAGGAACGGTGGTATAATACTACTATCTATGTCCCTGCCCAAGCGGGGAGCGGGATACGTAAGGGAGGAAACGATCACATGGATTTGACCGAGCGTACGGTAGAGAGTAAGACCCTGTTTGATGGGGTCATCGTAACCTTAAAAGTAGATCAGGCCCAGCTGCCCGACGGCAAGGTGGCCACCCGGGAAGTGGTGGAGCACCCCGGCGGCGTGGCCATCCTGGCCCTGGATGAGGAGAACAACGTCACCCTGGTGCAGCAGTACCGCTACCCCTTCCACCAGGTGCTGCTGGAGCTGCCCGCGGGCAAGCTGGACGCCGGGGAGGACCACCGCCCCGCCGCCATCCGGGAGCTGAGCGAGGAGACCGGCCTGGAGGCCGGAGAGCTGACCTACCTGGGCTGCCTGCTGGCCTCTCCGGGTTTTTGCACCGAGCGGCTTCACATGTACCTGGCCCGGGACCTGCGCAAGAAGGAGAGCCATCCGGACGAGGATGAATTTTTGAATGTGATCACCATGCCCTTCCAGCAACTGCTGGAGCAGGTGATGGACGGCACGGTGGAGGACGCCAAGACGGTGGCCACTGTGCTTAAGACCAAGGTCCTGCTGGGCCTTTGAGAGGGGGCGGCACTGTGGGAAAGACCGTGCTCATTGTAGAGGACGAGCAGAATATCGTGGACATCCTGTCCTTTAACCTGGAGCGGGAGGGATACGACACCCTGGAGGCCTACGACGGCAACACCGGCTTGCAGCTGGCCCTGGAGCAGAACCCCGACCTGGTGCTGCTGGATCTGATGCTGCCGGGGATGGACGGCTTTGAGGTGTGCCGCCGCATCCGGGAGACGGGCAGTGCGGTGCCCATCCTGATGCTCACCGCCCGGGAGGAGGAGGCCGATAAGGTGCTGGGGCTGGAGCTGGGGGCAGACGACTATATCACAAAGCCCTTCGGCATGCGGGAGCTGCTGGCCCGGGTCAAGGCCAACATCCGCCGCTCCGCCATGGCTCCCGTCCAGGGGGAGCAGGCCCAGCCTGCCTCGGGCAATCGCCTGGAGCTGGGCCGGGTGGTGGTGGACCAGGAGAAGGCCACCGTTTATAAGGACGGCAATCCCCTGGAGCTCACTCAGCGGGAGTACGATCTCATCTGCTATCTGGCCTCCCAGCCGGGAAAGGTGTTCTCCCGGGAGGCGCTGATGGAGCATGTGTGGAACTATGAGGGCTACGTGGGCGACGTGCGGGCCGTGGATGTGGCGGTGCGCCGTCTGCGCGAGAAGATCGAAGACGATCCCGCCTCTCCCAAGTTTATTGTAACAAAACGAGGGATGGGCTACCTGTTCGGCGGGGAATGACCGCGGAATCTTAGAAAGGAAGAAAAAGGGGGGAGTGTGCCGTGCTGCGCAGCCTGCACATGAAGCTGGTGATGATCATGGTGCTGCTCATCCTGTCGCTGATGACAGTGGTGGGCGCCTTTCTCATCAACTCCGTCATGGCATTCTATCTGGAGGACTTCTATACCCAGATGTCCAATGTGTTCGCCCGGGAGTCCCTGACCCGGGATCTGACCACGGCCACCCAGGGGGAGGAAGACGGAGCCCAGGCCATCCTTGACATCCTGGAGACCTACTCCGGCGAGCTGGGCCTGAACGGTTACAGCCGCACCCTGTTTATCCTGGACGGGGAGACCGGGGAGTACCTGGCCGGCAACAACGACGATGCGGGTAAGAACCTGTCCTATGATTCGGCCAATCTCACCCACGCCCTTGCCACCGGGGAGGACTCCAGCAGTCCCAATATGGCCGCCGACTATATGGACGTGGCCATCACCCTGGACCGGGGCGGCTCCTCCTATGTGATCTATATCCTGGACAACAAGACCACGGTGAACAGCCTCATCAGCCAGATGTTTGTGCTGATTTTGGAGTCCCTGGTCTTTGGTCTGGTCATCTCCATCCTGTTGTCCTTCCTGCTGTCCAAGACCATGATCATCCCCATCCAGCGCCTCACCGAGGGCGCCATGCGGGTGGCCCACGGAGACTTCTCCCGAAAGATCCAGGTGGCCTCCCGGGATGAGATCGGCGTACTCACCGATACCTTTAACGACATGGCCGGACAGCTTCAAGACACCCTGCGCCAGGTGGAAAATGAGCGCAACAAGCTGGATACCCTGTTTTTGCACATGACCGACGGCGTGGTTGCCTTCTCCCGCAACGGAGAGGTCATCCACTCCAATCCTGCCGCCGAGGAGATGCTGGGCCGTACCATTACTGCCGAGGCTACCTATGAGGAGATCTTCGGTGATCTGCTTTCTCTGGAACAGGTGCTCCAGGCCCCCGACTATCTGGAGGAGGAGCGCTGGGAGGGAGAACGCTTCCTGCAGCTGCTGCTGGCTCCCTTTGACCGGGACCGCCAGGGCGGCGTGCTGGTGGTGCTCCACGATGTGACCCAGCAGCGGAAAACCCAGGATATGCAGCGGGAATTTGTGGCCAATGTCTCCCACGAGCTGCGTACCCCCCTTACCAACATCCGCAGCTACGCCGAGACCCTCTCGGACAGCGCCGGAGAGCTGCCTCCCGCCACAGAAAAGAAGTTTTTGGGGGTCATCCTCAACGAGAGCGACCGCATGACCCATATCGTGCAGGACCTGCTCACCCTGTCCCGGTTCGACTCGGGAAAGGACGAACTGCATTTGGTGCGCTTCCCCTTCGATGTGGCGGTACAGGATCTGTACAACGCCGTGTACATGGAGGCCCAGCGCCACGACCACAAGATGAAGCTGCGTCTGGAGCCCGATCTGCCCGCTGTTGTGGCCGACCGGGAGCGGGTGCTTCAGGTGATGATGAACATCGTCTCCAACTCCATCAAATATACGCCCAACGGAGGACATATCCTGGTCTCTGCCGGACGGGAGGGAGACCGGGTGTGGATGCAGGTGGACGACGACGGCATCGGCATTCCTCCAAAGGACCGGCCCCGTATTTTTGAGCGCTTCTACCGGGTGGATAAGGCCCGCTCCCGCCAGTCGGGAGGAACCGGCCTGGGACTGTCCATTGCCAAGGAGATCGTGGACCGCCACGAGGGCGTGCTGGAACTGGTGGACCGGGAAGGCCCCGGCCTGTCCATGCGCATGGAACTGAAGATCGAGGGTCCCAGCCATGTTTAAGAAGAATAAAAAATTGGTAGAACGGGTGAAGAGCCTGCTGATCGTGCTGCTGAGCTGCTCGGCGGTCTATCTCGCGGTGCGCACCCAGCTGCCTGTGGCCCTCAGCGGGCTGCTTCCTTCGGAGAGCAGAGAGAGCGGCGGACAGACCACCCAGGAGAGCCGCACCCTGGCCGCCCAGCCCCTGCGTATGGCGGTGACCATCCGGGGTGGAGAGGAGACACTGCGCTATGGAGTGCAGTATGACCAGGAGGCACAGGACGCTCTGTTTCAGCAGGTGTACAGCCTGCTGGTGGAGGCCCTGAGCAGCGCCGGCACTCCGGAGATTGTGGATGAGCAGGCGTGGCGTCAGGCCCTGAATACCGCGCCGGGGCTGTACTTTGACTGGCAGGATAACTTGCCATTTTCCGTGCTGAACGGGTGGCTTTCGGTAAACAATGAGCAGCTGAGCGGTGCGCTGCGCCGCTTGGTGCTGACCTCTCAGGATGGTCAGGCGGTCATCTATTACAGCGCTCAGAATGGAACGTACTACCGGGCGGTATGCAGCATGGTGGATGTCAACCGCCTGAGTGAGGCGGTGTCCGGCGTTAAGGATAACGGAGCCCACTTTGCCTTTGAGCAGGAGGAGTACAGCGCCCTGGCGCCCGATACGCTGCTGCTGGGGGAGAACATTGCCCCCAAGGTCTACCAGGCGGCCAATCCTCTGGAGCAGGAGAGCGCCCAGGCGCTGGTGCGGCAGAAGCTGGACTTCTCCGCCGACTCCAGCGTATCCTATATTACCTCCGATGAGCAGGTCATCCGAAACGGAAACGATACCCTGCGGCTGGCCTCGGACGGCACAGTGACCTTTACCGCCGCCGATGACGGCGCAATCCGCTATCCGGTGGCCGGTTCGGGGGTGTACTGGGCAGTGGAGAGCTGCCGCCAGCTGGCCACAGACACCCTGGGAGAGCTGGGCGGTCAGGCCCGGATCTATCTGATGGCAGTGGAGGAGATCGGAGCGGAGAGCTGGCAGATCGAATTTGGGTATCTGCTCAATGGAGTCCCGGTGCGTCTGGGGGAGGAGGGCTATGCGGCCAGCTTCCAGGTCAGCGGCGGCCGGGTGAACAGCTTTACCCTGCATTTCCGCAGCTACACAGACAGCGGGACCACCTCGGTGGTGCTGCCTCAGCTCCAGGCCATGGCGGCCATGGAGGCCAAGGGCCACGAGGGCGAGGAGCTGCTGCTGTTGTATCTGGACAGCGGGGCACAGCAGGTGAGCGCCTCCTGGGCGGCGGCCAGCCAGTGGAAGACGGGAGGATGAGAGCATGGAGTGGTCAAAAATCAAAACCATCATCCTGATCATCCTGGCCGGGACCAATTTGCTGCTGCTCTCTTTTGTCCTGCGCCAGGATCTGCAGAAGCGTACCGTACAGCTCCAGGCCCGTCAGGAGGCGGTAGCCTTTCTGGAGAAAAACGGGGTGACCGTGGAGGAGAATATCATTCCCAAAGAGGACACGCTCCAGCCCCAGCAGGTGGAGCGGGACCGGGAGAGCGAACCCAAGCTGGCTCAGGCTCTTCTGGGCGGCCAGGTAGAGGAGCGCCTTCTGGGCGGTGAAGTATATCGCTACCACAACCAGCGGGGCTATATCCAGTTCCATGCCGACGGCACGTTTCAAGGCGAGTTTGTCAGCGGGGCCTTTCCCCTGGACGGGGCAGATCCCCGGAACTATTCAGTGGAGATCCTAAAAAAGCTGAACTTCCAGGGTGAGATCCTGGAGGTGACCGGGGAAGAAGACGGCGCGGCGGAGACTACGGTCCTGCTGCGGCAGATCTGGAACGGGAGTCCTCTGTTTGACCGGCAGGTGACTTTGACCTACCGGGGCGGAGACCTGGTGTCCATGTCCGGCGGGCGGCGCCTGATGGGAACGCCACAGCCTGACGAGAGCCGCCAGACTCTGGAGGTGCCTACCGCGCTCATCCGTTTTTACCACGGATTGACTGCCATGGGCGATGTATGCAGCCGCATCGACAGCATCACCCAGGGATATGTGGCCACTAACTACTCCCCCGGTTCTACGTCGCTGGTACCGGTGTGGCAGGTGGCCACCGACACGGGGACCTACCTGCTGGATATGCTCACCGGAGAGGTGAGCCGGGTGGAAACTGCCGCGTCCCAGGAAAATGGAACGTAAGGGCGGGGCAGATTTGGGGAACTTTTCCCTTGTTTTTTTGTAGGCAGCTGTGTATGATATTGCGTGCACCAAGCCACAAACAGGAAAATGCAGGTGATGCTATGTCCAATCAAAATCGTCCCATCGGGATCATAGACTCGGGCATCGGTGGGTTCAGTGTAGCCCGCCGGGTGCGCAGGCAGCTGCCCAACGAGAATATCCTCTACTTCGGAGACGGGGGAAATAACCCCTATGGCAACCATACTGCGGAGGAGATTTTGAGTCTGACCCGGTATATGCTGGACTTTATGCGCCAGCGGCAGGTGAAGGCGCTGCTGGTGGCCTGCAATACTATTTCCTGTCTGATTGACGAGTACCGCAGGGAGATGGATTGTCCGGTGCTCAGTGTGGTGCAGGCGGGTGCAGAGTCGGCAGCCCATCGGCCGGAGAAGCGGGTGGGCGTAATTTCCACCTGCTTTACCGCTTCCACCGGTTGCTATCCCGCTCTGATTGCCCAGCTGGCGCCGGAGAAGAAGGTATTCAGCCGTGGATATAAAAATCTGGCCGCTATGGTGGAGCATGGGGCCAGTCAGCAAGAGATTGACGAGGAGCTGCGGGAGAACCTGGACGGACTGGTGCATCAGGACCAGGTGGAGTGCTGCCTGCTGGCCTGCACCCACTACCCTCTGGTAGAGGAAAATATCCGCCGCCTCTATCCTCAGCTGCAGCTGGTAGACCCGGCAGATCGCATGGCCAGGGAATTGGAGCGGTGCCTGAAGGAGACGCGGCAGATCAGTCGGCGCAGCGAGCCAGGGACGCTGGAGATTTATACCACCGCCGATCCCCAGGAGTATATCCGTGCAGCCCGGCGGGCTGGTTTGGAGGGTGTGATCACCGCCCAGTCCTGGCCGGCGATGAAACTGGAGAAAAAACAGAAAAAGAAGGAAAAGGACGCCTGAGAAGGCGTCCTTTTCTTACTTAAAGAAGCCCACAGCATGAGCCGTGGGCTTCTTTAATAGGTTTTAATTGTCACGCTGCGGCGGCTGCGCCACGCACGGCTTCTCTCCGTCTCGGGCTTGAAACAGTGACGCTTTGCGTCCCTTCGGTTTCGCGCCCTCGCTCCGGTCCATCCGTGCTGCTCCGCACGCCTACGCGCTTCTTTTTGTCACGCTGCGGATTGGGCGCGCGGCCGGGTCGATAACTCCGCCGTCTTCGCCGCCAAACAGAAGTCCACTTGGCCTTCTTGGTTTGCCGGCATCCGCTCTGTCGTTATCTCTCCTGCGCGCCTATCCTCGCGCTTCTTAATACATACCGCCCTCGGGGAATTACGGCTTTCTATAAGAGATAAGTAGAGAAAAGAAGGGATATGCGTTATATTCTGCAATTTCTTTCCCATATTCTCTACCATAGTCTACATATCTTACCCACTGAAAATGGTAAGTTTTATGGTAAGCAGTCGGGTATTTTTTGCAGGAAGCAAAGACACTTATAGATTGGAGACTGCCTTGCCAAATGCCTCTTGAACCGCGTGAAAGTCAACATGCGTATAGACATCTAATGTCACGCTGACATTGGAGTGGCCCATAAGGTATTGCAGGCTTTTCACATCGATCCCGGCTCGCTGCATATTGGTACAGAAGGTATGGCGCAGCACATGGGGCGTTACACGCGGAAAGGATTTTCCATAGATCCGTTCCATCTTTTTCTGCATTCCCCGCATATAGTTTTCCAAGTGCATAGCAACCTTTGGCATCCCGGCTTTATCCAGGAAGAGAAAGCCGCTGTACCCATCCACCAGGAGTTCTACTGTTGGAGGCTGCCGGTTTGCCACAACACGCTTTAACGCCATGTAGACCACATCGCTCATGGGGATACACCGGACACCGCTGCTGGTCTTAGGCGATTTTACAAAGTAAGGCTTTTCTGCCGTCCGGCAGAGCTGGTGGTCAATAAAGATAAGCCGCTTTTTGAAGTCCACGTCTTTCTTGGTAAGGCCGTACAACTCACTGACCCGCAACCCGGTGCCCATCAGGATGATAATATCGTCATAGTAATTATCTTGTCCATTCTCCTGAATAAAACGGAGATAATTTTCCTGCTGTTGCTTGGTGAGAGCCGTTCTTTTCACCGCATCGTCCGGAATAATATCGGCCACCTTAAATTTGAACGGATTTTTGCGAATCATGTCATCATCGACAGCCATCTCAAAGGTGGGCCGTAGCACACTATGGTAGATAGAAATTGTGTTGCGTTTGCTTCCGGTATCATGCAGGTCAATGTAGAAACGCTTGGCATCGGACAGCTTTACATTTCGCACCTTCATCTGCCCGAACTCAGATTCCTTGATCCGGTTAATGACGGTTCCATAGGCCCGCTTCGTATTATGTCCAATGTCTCGCTTCAGGCTCATATAGCGGTCTACCAAATCAGCTACCGAAATTTCACCAGCAGCATAGTCGATGCCATCGGCGAGGTCCCTTTGGATCGCGGCTTCCTTCTTCCGAAGATCTTCTAATGTCTTAGCGTAAATACACCGCACTTTTCTGTGACTATCTGTATATCGGTAATCATACGTGCCATTTTTGCGCTGATTTTCACCTGTCTTCAGTACTCGGCCATTTCTATCTTTGCGCTTTCCCGCCACAATGCACACTCCTTTCCGGAAAAGCGCCCGATATGTATGATACAGTTATCATAGCATATCTGGGCGCTTTTTGCCATTCAAATGGAATATTCACTTTGGAGATATGCCTCAAATGGTTTCCGTTTTATCAGGCGACGATTTCCCACCCAAAGCACATATTTCTCGCACTCCTTGGTATCGGTCATCTGCCTCAGTTTGTTGATGCCAATGTTATAGTAGGTAGCGGCTTCCTCCAAAGTAAGATTGGCTTTTTGCCAAATAGGAATTTCATGCGCCACGGAAATCACCTCACAGTTGCTTTTCGTCCAGCAAGTAAGCCTGGAACACAGTACCATCCCCGGTGATGAAGCGGCCCCTTGCGTCCTTGGGTATCTGATCGGCGGCGCTGGTATTGTCCAGAATGATTTGAGAGAGTACATTGTCCGCCCTGCCGCATACCCGGAAATCCAGGTTGTTCTTGATCTGACCGGGGAGAATGTTGGCGTCCGGGCGCTGGGTGGCGAGGATCAGGTGGATGCCAAAGGCCCGTCCCAGGCGGGATAGTGTCGCCAGCTTGTTTTCAATCTGGGCCAGCACTTCCTTACTTTCTTTGCTGCGGCCTGTTTTGTCCAGCATCTCTGCTACTTCGTCGCAGGCGAACACGATCCGAGGGAGACTTTCTCCTGTGACCTCGTTATGGGTATCCAGATCTTTACACCCGGTTTCCGCAAGCCGGCCCTTGCGGTATTCCAACACCGTCACAAGCTGACCCAGGGTATACAGCAAATCTTTCTCGGTGAAGCACATCCGGCATTTTTGGTGCCAGACTTTGGGAAAGTCCACGCCGCCCTTGAAATCGGCTATGTAGACCTCCGCCCCCTTGTGGAGCGACTGCATAAGCAGCAGCTTTAACAGCACACTTTTTCCGCTGCCCGTAGAGCCGCCCAGCAGGATATGGGGGATATTTGTGAGGTTGACCGTCACCGCCCCTGTGAGGCTTTCCCCCAGCACCAGGACAAAACTTTCCGGGGACAGGTACTTGTCTTTCCAGGGGAGCAGGGCCGGGAAATCACTTTTTGCCGGGACAGCATAGACACGAATGAGCTTTCGACCCTCCGCCCAGGTCATTTTCGCTATGGTAATATCCAGAGCGGTTTCAATTCTGGCCCGCTTGTCCTCCCACTCGCCCAGCGGTATCCCGCAGGGGTCAAACTCCCAGATCGTCAGCCGGGGATTACCCCTGTCCTGCCGTTTGGCTATGAGGGCAGGGGCCTCCCCCGCATGGTTGACAAGGCCCACTTTCTGCAAACCCTCCTTTGCCGCTTTGCTGCCCCGGGGCGTTCCCAGGAGCGCCAGGAAAGCCAGGAGGCCGCCCATAGCATAGAGGGGAATCAAAAGGTTGATAGCCGCTTCCAGAACAGGGGAAAACATACCATAGGAATCCAGACTGAACAGGTATGCCCGAAACAGCCAAACCAGCGCAGCGCCCACCAGATAGGCTCCCAGCAGCACGCCCTTGTAAGGAGTATGCGTTACCACCGCAAGCCCCGTTTTCATGCGTTGGAGTAGGCGGCGGTTCTCCGTCCGCTTGTGAATCGTGTCTTTATCACTTCTTGTCATAGGGAAAGCCCCCTTTCTTGTGGACGATCGTGGAGCCGTCCGGGAGGTACTCCACCACAGTATGGATACGGCGGAGAAATGCCCGCCAGGTTTCCGGCCTCGCCTGCTGTTCCACCCAATATTGATTTTCCAGCGGCGAGTTAGATGTGATATATACTTTTGTGTAACAGGCAGTTTTGTCATTGTACCGGGCCGGGAGGGACAGGGGATAAATGTCCAGATAGTTGAGCATATCCTCTATGGGTATCTGGCTGCTGAACTCCTCGAATACAAGCACATCCTGCCCGTGGTAGCCGTCAAAGGAAATGCCCCTTGTGGCCCGGTAGTTTGTCACCCGGTAAATGCTCCGGGGGTCATGGGTGCTGTAAATGCTCCGTGTTTTGCCTGCACCGCTGGCCCCGTAGAGATAGGACACCTGTAAGGGCCTATTCTCCACGGCATACTTTTCCGCCGTCAAGGTCTGCCGCAGCAGGTCAATATCACGGACACGAAAGGCCATGGCCGGATTATCGTCAATGATCTCCGTGGTGGTCAAGCCGTCCCGGATATTCTGGACAAGCCGGAACATCTCCGGGTGTTTCTCCGCCCGTTCCGGTGGAGCATCGCCCCACTCCTCAAATGTTCCAGGCACCGCAGTTTCCGCCTTGTCGGTATCTGCCCATCGGCCCTCCTTGCGGATGTATGCCCGGTTTTCCTGCACCGTTCCATATGCCTTTTCGATGTGCGCCGTTGGAAAGCGGTTTTTGATGGTGGCAAAGCGCACAGGCGATGGAGCATAGAAAAACAAGTGCGTGTGATATGTCCCCGTTGACGCTGTTTCGTCGGCCATGCAGTAATAGGCCGGGGAAAACCTCTGTAAGATTCCCTTGATGGCGCTATGGTCTAATCCGGCCTCTGATGGATTGTTGATTACAAGCGCCCATTTTCGGGATTGGCTGTTGCTGCCCATGGAAAGCCTCCCTTGTATTGCTACATGCTACAAGTTTCCCATAAGGGGTAATACTGACCCTTATGGGAGGGCGGCGCTGGCGCTGCCGCCGGGGGCCATTCCCTTGAGGGGACTGTCCTTATCCCGGCTGGCCTCTCCAGCGCCGCCCAGGTCATCAGGCTTTCGGATTCACCAGATGGATGTCCGCAGCCCTGGCCCCCACCTGGGGCTGGCCCTGGCTCCAATAGATGAATACCTCCAGGCCGTCAAAGCGCACTTCCGCATAGCCGTCCGGGGTATCCATACGCTTTTCACCGTCAATGCGTACATTGACTTTTTCCAGGCATTTTTCCGGCAGAGCCACCGTATAGCGGTAACCGAGGACGGTATCCGTCCGCCTGTTGTTCTGGTACTCGTAGGCCGGGGACACCTCCACCAGCCACAACTTGCTCCCCAGGCTCTTAGGGTCAATGATAAGGTCAGTGATCTTCATAGCAATTTCCTCCGTTATATTGTGGGCGGCAGTTGGCCTGTCCGCCGCCCTGGTGATATGGTCACAAGTCCTTGTGTGGCCCTATCATACCGCAGAAAATCCCTTGAAAATTTCACTGGTGAAATTCGGACAAAAAAATTTACCGCCGTCCCACTTGCTGCCTGGGACGGCGGTTTTCTGTCATTCTTCAAAATTACTCCCCAACAAGGGAAGTCCCTGTTCGGCCAATTCACAGTTTACCAGGAACACACACCCGTCACGCCGCTTTAGCGCCTTGTCGATCTCGTACAGTTCGGGCCATGCGAGATACCGCAGGTTGTCCCGTTCTGCCATTGTCTTTCCAAGGCCAAGGGCTAACTGGTTAATGTCCTGTTCTGTCAGCCGTACTTTTCCACCTCGCAAAATCCGGCTCACTCTGGCCTCCGGCATACCGCTTGCGGTTGCCAGTTCCTTTTGTGTCATGCCGAGTTTTTGGAGGTCTGCCTGGATCTGCCTTGCCAGGGCAGATTGTTCGTTCCTTTTATAACCGGGGCTTTGCTTCGGCTCTCTGTAAGCCAAAGCGGTTTCCCCTGGTTATAAATTGCCTATGTGGGCCTATTGCCGGAGGTGGTCTGCTGATTGTTTGCGGTCAGCTTGCTATGGTGATAGATAGAATATGCCATAGCCGCCACCTCCTCCCGTGAAACGCTGTTGGTGAATAACTGTATTATCCACCTCCGGCGCAAAGCCCGTTCACGAAAGAAATTCATTGGCGCAGTTTTGGACTACGCTGGGCCGTTGTTCCCGCAGGATGCCGGGTTGGCAAGTGCAGCAAACTTTTCCCGCCTGCATGTGGGATTGTTTGGGCGTTTCCGCCCTCCGCATGGTTTTTCATGCCGTCCACAGGACGGCTTCCGCTTTGGTTGCCGCTGAAAGCGGCGGTTTCATTTGACTCGTGTTTTCAATTTCAACAAAGTTTTTTACCCGCTATCATACATTACCACAAACAGACTACATATTGATGAACTTTCTGTAAATTACTCTATATTTTGTGTTTCTCTTTTTTCTTCCAATATCATTTCATATCGCTTTTTAGCTGATCTGTACTTGCCAAAATAATGTTGCCATATGGCCCTCTTTTCCTCATAGCTGCTGGCTTTCTGCTGTAATGGCTCAATGAAATCTAAGACCTGTTGATGGTAAAACATATCGTATGTATGCTTTGCTTTTTCTGGTGTAATAGCCATTTCTTTTGCTATTGCGGTAAAGGTTGCTTTTTCAACTTCTCGCATTTCAACAATGCGGGAAACAATCTCCGGGTTAAGGCTCTTCTTTAGCGGAGGTAAGTTTTTAATGTATTCCTTTGGCATACCTGGTTCTCCGGCCCGATACTCAACCAATATGCTACTATATTTCTTTTCCAGGTACGCACAGGCATATGAGAAGTCTTGAAAACATTCATGTGCAGCGTCATAGACCTTTCTGACCTCAACTGTGTTGTCATAGCCAAGCGCAATTGAGATATGCCGAATGTATAGCCGGATCTGTTTAATTTTTATCCGGCTATATAGTTCTCTTGCCCGGACTAAAGATATTCCATACTCCTTTGCAATATCTGTAAATGTATTGTTGTACTGATCTCGAAGTAGCATGATGTCATAAGCACGCCTGTCCTCTTTTAACTCACTATATGGAATGTCTTTCATACATACACCCTCCCATCTGCTCAATCAGTTACCCGTATTACAGGTAACAACTATAACATATACAGGTATCAAATACAACAATTTGCGATACAATTTATTTGGGAGAGTGGTAATGTGATACGGTTAAAGGAACTAAGGGAAGAACGGCGGCTCAGTCAAGATGGATTGGCCCTTAAATTGAATGTTTCACAATCAACTATTAGTGCCTATGAGATTGGCGATAGAACACCCGACTTAGAAACATTGATTGCTATTGCTCAATTTTTTGGTGTGTCCCTTGATTATCTTGCTGGATTATCGGACTTGAAACACCAGATTAGGCAAGGTGATCTTACTTCAAAAGAGTTGGAACACTTGCATATTTATCGCCAGTTAAGTGATATGGACAAGGAAAAAGTGAGTTCATACATTGATGGTCTACAAAGCAGACAATAACGAATAGCCAATGGAGCGCCCCTGTCAATGGTCAAGATAAACGGCAATAGCCGCCATTGACAAGGGCGCTCCATTGGACTTTGCAGGTTATCAAGGGGTGTCAGCCGCAGGCTGGCTGACACCCGCAAAGATATTTTGAGAGAACGCAAAAGTGTATTTACAAATATCTTGATTTGTGATATTTTAACTTTGGCAGGAGGGATTTTCATGGAGCAGATTGGAAAGCGGCTTCGAGCCTTGCGCGAGGGTGTGCGGCTGACCCAGGTAAACATGGCGGGAATTTTAGGTGTGCAGCAATCCCGTATCAACCGATACGAAACAGGCCAGACCACCCCGGCCCCGGAAATCTTCATCAAGTACGCCGATTATTTTGATGTATCAATGGATTATCTGTATTGCCGTACCGATGACCCAAGGGGCAAGCTGTACGAATACAAGCCCCAGGCGTTGAAAGAGAAAACGGAGCAGAGCCGGGAAATGCGGGAATTTATAGAGATGTGCTTTGACCCGAAAGCACCTGTGAATCAACGGTTAAAAGAGGCACTGCTACGGATTATGACGGAGGAGGCGAAAGAAGAATGAAAGCGGTGATCTATGCCCGGTATTCCAGCGACAACCAGCGGGAAGAAAGTATTGAGGGCCAGCTCCGGGAGTGTACGGCCTACTGCAAGAAAAATGATATAACCATCTTGCGGACATACATTGACCGGGCCATGTCTGCCAAGACCGACCACCGCCCGGACTTCCAGCAGATGATTAAGGACAGCGCCAAGGGCCTCTTTGATGTTATCATTGTTTGGAAACTTGACCGTTTCGCCCGCAACCGCTATGACAGCGCCCACTACAAGGCCCAGCTTCGCAAGTATGGCGTTAAGGTGCTGTCCGCCACGGAGAACATTTCCGAGGGGCCGGAGGGTATCATCATGGAAAGTATGTTGGAGGGTATGGCGGAATATTACTCCGCTGAACTGTCCGAGAAAGTCATCCGGGGCCATACGGAAAACGCCCTCAAATGCAAATATAACGGCGGTACGCCCACCTTTGGTTTTGCCATTGACAAGGACAAGTATTATCAAATCGACCCGCATACCGCCCCTGTGGTGCTGGAAATGTTCATCCGCTACGACAAGGGCGAAACCATGAAGAATATCCGGGATTGGCTGAATGGTGCCGGAGTGACAACGGTACGGGGCAAGAAGATTGATTTGAATTTTGTGGCGGCGATCCTCCACAACCGAAAGTATATCGGGGAATACAGTTACCGCCATATCGTCACCCCCGGCGGTATTCCCGCCATTGTTCCGCAAGACCTGTTCGACAGGGTGCAGCAGCGGCTTGAAACCAACAGGAAAGCCCCAGCCCGTCACAAGGCCGAGGACGATTATCTCTTGACCACGAAACTCTTTTGCGGCACTTGTGGGGCTATGATGGTGGGCGAGAGCGGCACCAGCGCCAGCAAAGGCCGGAAGTACCATTATTACCGCTGTGTGAACACCAAGAAGCACAAGACTTGCACCGCCAAACACAAGAGCGTTCGCAAGCTGCCCCTGGAAAATGCCGTGGTAAACGCAACCATGGCGAAAGTCATGGATGACAATTTTGTGGAGTACATAGCGGACGCTGTGATGGACTTGCAGGGTAAGGAGAGCAGCCAACTCCCAGCCCTCCGCAAACAGTTGGAAGAAACCGAGCGAGGCATTACCAATATGTTGAACGCCATCCAAATGGGGATTATCAACCAGTCTACGAAACAGCGCCTTGACGAGTTGGAGGAACGGAAAAAGGACATTGAACTGCACATCATCCAGGAGGAAATCAAGAAGCCGCTACTTTCCCGGGAGGATGTGACATTCTGGATTTGCCGTTTCCGTAAACTGGATGTGAGCAGGCTGGACGAGCGCCGGCGGCTCATTGACAGCTTTGTAAACTCCGTGACCATCTTTGATGACCATATTTTGATTACCTTTAACTACAAAGAGGGCGAAACAAGGCTTGACTTTTCTGATATTGAAAGTTCGGATTTGAAATCGGTCGGGGGACCATACGGAGTATCATGAAAGGATCTGAAAAGGTCTGCTGATGATACTCCGCATTTTTTATTTCCAAGTTTATATAGAGATCTGTGCGGGGGCGTAGCTTAATGCTACGCCTTTTCTCGTTTCCAAAAGAATGTCCCGCTCGGGGATTTTCCGGCAATCCGGTACCTCAAAGGATCCAATGCAGTTTTGGTGATTCTGTTCTCCTTGACCGCAGGATAAACCTCGATGTACTGAATGAGCTCGGCAGCCGTGCGTTTGGTGATGGAGCTATTTTAAAAAAAGCTTAAAATTTGTTAAAGCTGCCCGCAAATCGACGGGAATATGCTATAATAGGCTAAATTTTGCGGCCAAGGCCGCATGGGAGGTTGTTATGAACAAAAAGATTCCCCCGCTACACAGCTTGACATGGCTGTGGTGCAGCTTATTCGCATACAGCGTGCTGTTTGGGTTACTGCAAAAACTTTTGTCTTCTGTTCCCGGCTTGCCGGAGGGTATCGTGCTGCTCCTTAGCTGCGCGGTGGCATCGGCGATCCCCCTGCTCTGGTCCTCACTAGTGAGCGGCGAAGCCCCTCACTTCTCTTCCCAGAAGGCCTCTTTGGGCACGCTGGTTTTTCTCATAAGTGTGGCGCTGAGTGGAAATCTTGCCGTCATGGTACTTACTCCGGTTCTAGAGCGGGTGTGGAACCTGGTTGGCTTCACCGCCCAAGCGGCGGCAGTGGGAGAAGAAATCGCCACACCGCTGCTGGCAATATATATTTGTATAGTCGGTCCTGTCCTTGAGGAACTGATCTACCGAGGAATGGTGCTGCGCCGCTTGCTGCCAGGGGGTGCGCGGCAGGCCATTTTACTGTCGGCCCTGTGCTTCGGGCTGATGCACCACGATCTCTATCAGGGGTTGTCCGCCTTCTGGTGCGGATTGATTTTCGGCTATGCGGCCCTGCACTACGGATTGGGGACGTCCATCGGACTGCACATCGCCGGAAACAGCATTGCTGAGGCGCTGCCGCTACTGCGCCAGGCGGGCACTCCTGGTGCCCTGGCTATCCTGGCTCTGGTGTTTGTCTCGGTGGTGATCGCAGTGACAGGAGGGATCCGCCTGCTGCTGAAAAGACGGGGACGGAAGCGCGAGAGAAGTCAGGCCGGCGGGAGTAGCGGCGTGTGGAGCAATCCCGCCCTGTGGATGCTGCTGGCCTTTGACACGGTTTATCTCGTTGTGGCCTCATTTACTCACCGCTGAAGTAGTATTTGGATAAAAGCCTTGCTTACAAGCCGTTGATATTACTGGATTTTCACAGATTCTTGAATGCCACTTGGACCAAACAATGATAATCCGAACTACATTATCCAGGTGGGTAATTCAGAGGTTGAAATGTGGACAAAAGCCGGTAAGATAAAAATCAATTTGCAAAAAGGGGCAGATATCCGCGCTCTGGACAAGATACTGGCAACATACATCCTGAATTAAGGCAATACAGCAAGAGCATTTTGCTAATTGAAAACGCCGCTGTCTGCGATTTGCAGACAGCGGCGTTCATACATATCAGGCGCTTTTCCTTTGCAATTGTCGTAAGTTTATCGTAAATCCACGGCTGCACCTCTGGCAATTGCTTGCGTCCCAATGGATTCAGGCAATATCTTAGTACATGCCGCCCATATCAGGGGCAGCGGGAGCAGCAGGTGCGGGGGGCTCGGGCTTGTCGGCGACCAAAGCCTCGGTGGTCAGCAGGGTGCTGGCGATGGAGGCGGCGTTCTCCAGAGCGGAGCGGTTCACCTTGGTGGGATCCACGATGCCGGCGGGGATCATGTCGCAGTAAACCTCGTTGTAGGCATCGAAGCCGTAGCCGGTCTTGCCGGACTCACGGATCTTCTCCAGAACCACGGAGCCGTCGATGCCGGCGTTGGCAGCGATCTGCTTGACAGGAGCAGTCAGAGCGCGGGCAATGATCTGCACACCGGTCTTCTCGTCGCCCTCGACCTCAGCCATCAGCTTCTCAACAGCGGGGATGGCATTCAGGTAAGCGGTACCGCCGCCGGCCACGATGCCCTCTTCCACAGCGGCGCGGGTGGCGTTCAGAGCGTCCTCGATGCGCAGCTTCTTCTCCTTCATCTCTACCTCGGTGGCAGCGCCGACCTTGATGACAGCCACACCGCCGGCCAGCTTGGCCAGGCGCTCCTGCAGCTTCTCACGGTCGTAATCGGAGGTGGTCACCTCGATCTGGCTCTTGATCTGGCCGATACGGGCCTTGATCTCCTCGGAGTTACCAGCGCCGTTGACGATGGTGGTGTTCTCCTTGGTGACCTTGACCTGGCGAGCCTGGCCCAGCTGATTGAGCTGAGCTTCCTTCAGCTCCAGACCCACGTCGGAGGAGATCACAGTGCCGCCGGTCAGGATAGCGATATCCTGCAGCATCTCCTTGCGGCGATCGCCGAAGCCGGGGGCCTTGACGCAGACCACATTCAGGGTGCCGCGCAGACGGTTGACGATCAGGGTGGACAGAGCGTCGCCCTCCACGTCCTCAGCAATGATCAGCAGCTTCTTGCCGGACTGGACAACCTGCTCCAGCAGGGGCAGCAGCTCCTGGATGTTGGAGATCTTCTTATCGGTGATGAGGATGAGGGCGTCGTCCAGATTGGCCTCCATCTTCTCGGTGTCGGTGACCATGTAGGGGGTGATGTAGCCACGGTCAAACTGCATGCCTTCCACGACCTCGGAGTAGGTCTCAGCGGTCTTGGACTCCTCGATGGTGATAACGCCGTCGTGGCCCACCTTCTCCATAGCCTCGGCGATCAGCTTGCCGATGTTCTCGTCGCCGGAGGAGACAGCGCCGACGCGGGCGATGTCAGCAGAGCCGTTGACCTTCTGGCTGTTGGCCTTGATGGCCTCGATGGCGGTGGTGGTGGCCTTAGCAATGCCCTTCTTCATGATCATGGGATTGGCGCCGGCGGCCAGGTTCTTCAGACCCTCGCGGATGATGGCCTGAGCCAGCAGGGTAGCGGTGGTGGTACCGTCGCCAGCCACGTCGTTGGTCTTGGTGGAGACTTCCTTCACCAGCTGAGCGCCCATGTTCTCAAAGGGATCGGGCAGCTCGATCTCCTTGGCGATGGTCACGCCGTCGTTGGTGATCAGGGGAGCGCCGAACTTCTTATCCAGCACCACATTGCGGCCCTTGGGACCCAGGGTGATCTTCACGGTGTCGGCCAGCTGATTGACGCCCTTCTCCAGAGCCTTGCGGGCCTCTTCGCCGTAGCAAATAATCTTAGCCATAACGCATTACCTCCAAGATAATTCCGCCTTGCGGAATTGAAATTAAAATAAGTCCGGAGCAGGACATGTGCCTGCGCAGGACCCCTTAACCCCTGGCCGCCGCGGCCAGGGCCGCCTTTCCTGTGGAAAGGCGAGGGGGGTATCGAAAGCGGTTTCCTTGGGAAGCGCTTTCGTATCTAGGGGAGACAACGTCCCCCATGGACGAGTTTTACTCGACAATAGCCAGAATATCGTTCTGACGCACGATGGTGACCTCGTCGCCGTCCAGCTTCACCTGGGTGCCGGCATACTTGCTGGTGATGACCTTGTCGCCCACCTTCACGTTCATGACGACTTCCTTGCCGTCCACCATGCCGCCGGGGCCGACAGCCAGAACCTCAGCCACTTCAGGCTTCTCCTTGGCGGCGCCGGTGAGGATGATGCCGCCCTTGGTGGTCTCCTCGGCCTCTACCAGCTTGACAACAACGCGGTCAGCCAAAGGTTTCAGTTTCATAACGGGTTCCTCCTTATATGATGGTTACTTAATAAACAAATTCCAATGAGATTTAGCACTCCAAACATCTAAGTGCTAACCACGTGTATTATAGTAATCGTTTCCTGATCAAAAATCAACCCCCTTTTTCAAAAAAGAGGGGTGATTCAAAAAATATTTACGATACGTTCACAAACTGACAAAAAGAGTGCTAATTTTGTCGGGCGAGTGTTTTCCGCAGCGCAGCCAGACCGGCAAGCAGCAGCAGGGGAAAGACCGCCGCGGCCAGCAGACCGTATTGCAGGCGGTCGCCCCAGGCGGAGGAGACCAGCCCCACCAGACCGGGGCCGGCGGAGCATCCCAGGTCTCCGGCCAGGGCCAGCAGGGCAAACAGGGCGGTGCCGCTGCGGGGAAAACAGGCTGCCGCCAGACTAAAGGTGCCCGGCCACATGCAGCCCACCGCCATGCCGCACAGGGCGCACCCCACCAGCGCCAGAGCGGGCCAGGGGGAGAGGGAGACCAGCAGGTATCCGGCAATACACAGGATGGTACTGGCCGTCATAAAGCCGGTGGGGGAGGGGTGGCTGCGGCTGTATGCGGCGTATACCAGCCGGGACAGGCCCATCAGCAGGGCAAAGGACAGAGGTCCGGCCAGATCGCCCACCGTTTTGGACACGCCCAGCGCAGACTCTGCAAAGGCGCTGGCCCACTGGGAGATGGAAAGCTCACTGGCTCCCGCGCAGGCCATCAGCAGCAGAAACAGCCAAAACCGGGGCGTGCGGAACAGCTGCCCCAGGGAGAGGCCGGACTCGCCCTCCGGCGTGAGAGTGGCCAGGGGGACCTGGGTAAACACCAGGGCGTTGACCAGGGGGAGCAGAGCCCAGAGCATGGCCAGAATACGCCAGTTCTGGGTGCCAAAGCAGACAAAAAACAGGGTGGACAGGGCGATGGTGGCCACGCTGCCCCAGCAGTAGAAGGAGTGGAGCAGGCCCATCACGGCCGACTTGCGGCGGGTGGGGCAGGCCTCGGCAATGGGGCTGACCAGCACCTCCAGCAGGCCGCCGCCCAGGGCGTAGATCACCACAGCCACCGTCAGACCGGCCAGAGGGGGGATGCGGCCGGGCAGCACAGCCAGCAGAACAAGGCCCAGTGCGGCAAACAGATGGGCGGCCACCATGCATACCCGCCAGCCGATCTTATCCACAAAACGGGCGGACAGGCCGTCCACGCACAGCTGCACCAGGAAATTGACGGTAATGAGCAGGGCGATCTGGTCCAGAGAGAGGGAGAACTCCCGCTGGAAGGTGAGAAAGAGCAAAGGGGCAAAGAGGTTGATGACCGACTGGACGATGTACCCGGCAAAACAGGCACCCAGAGTAGCTTGATAGCTGTGTCGCATAAAGATAGCCCCCCTATTTAAAGGTGGGGGGCGTAGCTTGCCCCGTTGGGATAGAAGAAGTGGATCTTCTTTTCGGAGAGGCGCACGGTAAAGGAGGTGCTCTCCAGCACCTCCCCATCCACCACCGCCACCAGAGGTTCCTTGCTGGACCAGGTGAGCTCCCGGCCGTGGAAATCCTTAATGAGCTGGGGGTAATCCTTGTAGCGGCCCTTGGCGTACTGGCCCACCAGACGGATAAAGGTGAGCAGGCTCACCTTGCCTACCAGCAGCATATCCAACACCCCGTCGTCGGGCATCGCGTCGGCCACCGGCATAAAGCCGCCGCCGTAGTACCGGCCGTTGCATACGCAGACAATGGCGGTGGGGCCGCTGTAATGGACCGGACCCATCTGCACCTCCATGGGACGGCAGATACCTTTTAAAAAGATGTTTTCGATCAAAGAGAGAATGTAGGCTCCCTTGCCGGTGACAAAGGGCAGGTCCTTATACCGGTGGACCCCGGCGGCGATGCGGGCGTCTACGCCCCCGCACACCACATCCAGTCCCAGCTTGCCGTTGCAGTCCATCAGGTCCAGCGTGGTCTGGGGACCGGCGGCCAGAGCCTCCAGGTCGTAGAACAGGTCCCGGTAATTGGGGCCGAATACCTTTAAGAAGTCGTTGCCGGTGCCTTTGGGCACACAGGTAATGGCGGCGTTGTCAAAGCCTGCCGCCCCGTTGACCACCTCGTTGAGGGTGCCGTCTCCGCCGCAGGCCCAGATGCGCACCGGCTCGCCGGTCTGGGCGGCCTGACGGGCCAGCTCCTCCGCGTGGCCCTCTCCTTCGGTAAAGACCCGCTGGTGGGGGAAGGAGACCCGGTCCAGCTGGTCCAGCAGAGCCTGGGTGCTGCCCTTTCGTCCGGCCACGGGGTTGATAATGAATAGATGGCGCAAAAAATCACCTCAAACGGCCCAAAAGGGCCGAAACTTATTTGATACCGTACATAAACAGGTCGCACTTGAGCATGCCGTTGTAGAGCTTGCGCTTCTTGTCCGCCTGCTTGCCGAAGGTGCGCTCGAACTCCGTGTGGGAGGACAGCAGATACAGCTTCCACCCGTCGGGGAACTTCGCCCAGGCCTTGCCGAAGGCCCGGTAGAGCTCCTCGGCCTCTTTGCGCTCCATGATGCGCTCACCGTAGGGGGGATTGGTGACCACCCTGCCGTAGAGCCCGCCCCAGTGGAAGGTGCGGGCATCGTCCACGTCAAAGTGTACCACGTCGTCCACCTCGGCCAGCTCTGCGTTATGCCGGGCCAGCTCCACCGCGTCCGGGTCCAGATCGCCGCCCCAGATCTCATAGTCCCCGTCAAACTCCTGGTCCATGGCCTGATCGGCGGCCTCCAGCCACAGCTTCTTGTCCACAAAGGCCCACTTCTGGGCAGAGAAGGTGCGGTTGAGGCCGGGGGCACGGTTTTTGGCGATGAGGGCGGCCTCGATGGGGATGGTGCCGCTGCCGCAGAAGGGGTCGCACAGGGGATCACGGCCCTTGTACCGGGAGAGCATCACCATGGCGGCGGCCAGGGTCTCCCGCAGAGGCGCCACCACGCCGTGGGCCCGGTAGCCCCGCTTGTGAAGCCCCGCCCCACTGGTGTCCAGCATGAGGGTAGCGGTGTCCTTCATAATGGAGAACTGGATCTGGTAGAGGGCGCCAGTCTCCGGCAGGGTGTTGAGCCCATACTTCTCCCCCAGCCGGGCGGCTACCGCCTTCTTCACAATGGCCTGGCAGGTGGGCACGGCGTGGAGGGCGGAGTTGAGGCAGTGTCCCTTCACCGGGAACTGGCCCTCCCGGGGGATAAAGCGCTCCCAGGGCAGGGCCTTGGTGCCCTCAAACAGGGCGTCAAAATTGTCCGCCGGGAAGGAGCCCAGCACCAGCAGCACCCGCTCTCCGGTGCGCAGATTCAGATTGAGGCGGGGGATCTCCAGCGGGCCGCCCTGGCAGAGCACCCGGCCGTTTTCCGCCCGCACGTGTTCCAGATTGAGACGCCGCATCTCGTCGGCGCACAGCCCTTCCAGCCCGAACAGATTGGGCACGGCAAAGGTCAAATCATTCACAGTAAAACCTCCCGGACCGGGCGCTGTACCCGGCCATTTTTCCAATAAAAAACAGTTCCCAGCCTGCGAAAAACAGAGAAAAAAGGAGCTGTATGGACGCTTATCACATATAGTATATCGGACTGGGGAAAAATTCGCAATTCCTTTTCCAAACTGGAAGGGTTTGCTATGGAGTTTTCACAAAAAATATGGTATGGTATGGGCAACGGGACGTAAGAGTATACAGAGTCTCGCAAGAAAGGAGTGTGCTATGGAAGCGATCATATGGCTGGGCGTGATGATTCTCTTCGCCGTGGGCGAGGCGGTCACCGTAGGGCTGACCAGCATTTGGTTTGCGGTAGGCGCCCTGGGCGCGCTGATCACCGCTGGGCTGGGGCTGGGATTCTGGCCGCAGATCACGGTATTCATCATCCTGTCGGGGATTACCCTGGCTCTGGTGCGTCCGCTGGCCAAAAAGCTGCTCCGGCCGGGCTACTCGGCCACCAATGCCGACCGGGTCATTGGAACGGTGGGCGTGGTCACCCAGGCGGTGAATAATCTGGCTGGTGAGGGGCTGGTGAATCTGGCCGGCCAGGTGTGGAGCGCCCGCAGCAAAACAGAAGAGGTCATCCCCGCTGGACAGGAGGTGCGTGTGCTCCATATCCAGGGGGTCAAGGTCATCGTGGAGCCGGTAACGGCAGACCAGACCAAGGCAGTATAAACATCGGGAACAAGGAGGAAACATATGGGCTTTATGGACATCATTACAAAATTGATCCCTGTCATCGTCATTATCCTGATCCTGCTCATCCTGGCGTCCAACATCCGAGTGGTACAGCAGTCCCGGGCCTACGTTATCGAGCGTCTGGGCGCGTTCCAGACTGTGTGGGGTGTGGGCTTGCACTTCAAGATTCCCTTTATTGAGCGGGTGGTCAAAAACGTGTCCCTGAAGGAGCAGGTGGTGGACTTCCCGCCCCAGCCCGTCATCACCAAGGATAACGTCACCATGCAGATCGACACCGTCATCTACTTCCAGATCACCGACCCCAAGCTCTACACCTACGGCGTGGAGCAGCCCATGAGCGCCATCGAGAACCTGACCGCCACTACCCTGCGTAACATCATCGGCGATCTGGAGCTGGACCAGTCTCTTACCAGCCGCGACCACATCAACGCCCAGATGCGTGCCATCCTGGACGAGGCCACCGACAACTGGGGCATCAAGGTCAACCGCGTGGAGCTGAAGAATATCATGCCTCCCCGGGATATCCAGGAGTCCATGGAGAAGCAGATGCGCGCCGAGCGTGAACGCCGTGAGTCTATCCTCCAGGCCGAGGGCCAGAAGCAGTCCCAGATCCTGGTGGCCGAAGGTGAAAAGCAGTCTGCCATCCTGAAGGCCGACGCCGCCAAGCAGGCCGCCATCCTTCAGGCTGAGGGCGCTAAGCAGGCCAAGATTCTGGAAGCCGAAGCAGAAGCAGAGGCCATCCTGAAGGTGCAGCAGGCCACCGCCGACGCCATCCGGCTCATCAACGAGGCCGCCCCCGGCGAAGGCGTCTTGAAGATCAAGGCTCTGGAGGCCTTTACCGCCGCCGCCAACGGCAAGGCCACCAAGATCATCATTCCCAGCGAGATCCAGGGTCTGGCCGGTCTGGCCGCAGGCGCCAAGACCATCTTCGATACCGAGGACCCGAAAGCGTAAATCCTTTGATTCTATCCCGGGGAGGGTGCTCCCCGGGATTTTTTATGCCAAAAATAGAAAAATTAGCAATCATTGCACCGAAAAAAACAAAGAAAAGCTCATATACTTCTTGTTGGAGAAAACAAAAGGAGGGAGCGGCGTGGGGCGAAGAAAGGGACCGGGCGTGGGGCTGGGCCTTTTGGTGATGTGTTTTGTTCTGGCGCTGACCCCGGTGGGGGAACCGGTTCAAAGCGCGGGGGGAGAGGCTGCGGTGGAGGTGCCGGTGGTGGCCCTCACCTTTGACGACGGACCCCGGGCGGATACCACCGGCTGGTTGCTGGAGCCGCTGGAACTGCGGG
>OKRX01000820.1_pt1 | contig 24318 bp, 18 predicted proteins | sample 1601241 | NCBI WGS metagenome assembly OKRX01 (sample SAMEA3541500, study PRJEB24748) | human gut metagenome | biome: human gut; feature: human-associated habitat; material: faeces | place: China | collected 2012
GAATATTACAAAATAGTAGATTTGAAAAACCCAAACGCGTACGCGCACCGCTTTGCAACCCGGTTCGACGATCGAAATCCCGAGCACATGCTCGCTCAGCCACGCTGTCGGCCCCGAAGCCCAGCCGTGGCAGAAGCTGTGGCGGAAACCTTTGTAGCAGAAATCCCCGTAACTGCGGTGCACATCGACTTTGCCTTCCGGCACCAGTTCGTCGATACGTGCGGCATTGTCGAGCCATTTGATATCGAAGTCCTCCCAGAAAGTGGTCGCACCCAGATCGAGCATCGCACCCCAATAGGTGTCGATATTGTCGATCGCACCGGCATAATCGCCCGCTTTGGCCTTCGCCTGCAGCATATAATAGCCGTAAAAAGTCGAGAATTCTTCCACCCCGCCCTTTTTAAGCACCTCTTCGTTCACCTGCCGGGCAGGCACAAGGCCGGCCAAAGCGGCCAGCGCCGCAGACTGTTTGGTCGTGGCGTAATCAGGCGTCACCTTACGCATCCGCTCCGCCGCCGACGAACATTTGGCAGCCAACGCCGTATCGCCCAGCGCACCGGCCATCCGGATCCCGGCATCGAAAGTCATCAGCAACAGCGCATGCAATCCGGCATCGACAGCCTTCCGGTCGCGACTGGTCGGCCAGTCGAGGAAGCGGCCCGCACCGGTCATGTGCTCATGCCCCTGCCCATCGACCATGCCGGCCGCCATATCGAACAGCGCATTCATATAAGACTGCTGCTCGCGCAAGTAGTCGAGGTCTCCGGTATACATATAATAATCGTGATGGATCAAAGCCCACCAGAGCGAATAGGCGCAAATACCGTTCATCCAACCCGGCAGCGGCGTCTGGTCGCGGGCCTGGTCGAGCGTCTTTTTCATCACCTCGTTGTCGCCGAAAACCGCCAGCATCGTACAGAGCTCCGGATGTGCATCGCCCATCCAAACGAGCCGGTCGCGCTTGATCCCGTCCCACAGGTAATCCTGCATATTGAGGTGTACGGTATAAGCTCCCGTCATCCAAATGCTGTCGAGGCGCGGATCACTCGAGCGGAACGAGCCCAGGTAAGGAATATCCCGGTAGGTAAATTTAGCGCGAATCTCCTGTACGGGTACCACCACATCGTCTTCCAACAGGTCGATCCGCACGAAACGGAATCCCGAATTGCCGGTTTCGCTCACACCGTACCACGGCAGGTACATCACATAGTCGCGCATCGCATGGTCGTTCGTCGCACCGCTTTCGGGCGTGATCTCGCACATCGCCTCGCTGGCCGACTCGCCCAGCCGGACGCGCACTCTGGCCGGCTTGTGCCCCGTAATGCCTGCTGTCACGATCTGAACGCCACCCTGTATCTCCCGTCCGAAATCGAGCAGCAGCGACGGGCGCCTGCCCTCGCGGCTCGTCATCACGCAGTGCGGATAAGGCGCATTGATCATCTGCCCCTTGCCCTTGGCGAGCAGATGGTCCGCTCCCTCGACCAGCTCTTCGTTTTGAATCCACATGACCCGGACAGGCGAAAGATAAGTCGTCGTCCGCAGATCGGCCTGGGATTTTTCGACCGCCTCCGCAGGAAAAACGGGGGGCAGGGCCGCACACACGGGCACAGCAAATAACAATAACAGGGATAGCAGAATAGGTTTCATTCGTCGGTTGATTTTAATTTCTTAAATTTCTCAGTCGGGCAGCCGGTATTTCTGAATCCGAAGTGATCCGAACGAGGTTAACGAAGCGGAATGCCCGTTATTTACTTTCTTCCCGCCCCGCAACGGTACGCGCACGGAGATTCGCGGATGTTCCTCCGCACGGCTATTTCACATGTGACTAAGGTTCGCCAGCAGTCTACCGGGCAGCAGCAAAGGTCAATTCGAAAACATGTTTGCCGGAACCGACATCGGGCACCTTGATAAATCCGTTCTCGGCCTTTACGCCCGGCAACGACTTCCCGTCCATCGTCAGCGTAAAACGTCCCTGCGAATAGAGCGGCAGGTAGACATCGCCCACCATATTGACCGGCATCGCCACTTCGAGCACGAACCGCCCCGGTGCGTTGTCGAAAGAGACGCCGACATCGCCGCGGATCGGCGGCATCGTAATCGAAGCCGTACGCAGCGGACCCGGCTGCGGCTTAATGCGGGCGCGGCGGAATCCCGGCTCGACGGGTTCGATTCCCATCAGTTTCCGGGGAATGACATTGGCCGGCACCGCACCCCAGATGTGGTTCCAATCCTGATTGTACTTGAAAAGGATGTCCCATGCCTCCATCGTAATCGTAGAACCGGCGCGAATCATGTTGTACCAACTCCGCAAATCGGTCGCGGTCAGCAGTTTGAACGCCGCATCGGCCTTACCCGTATCGTAGAGCGCATCGAGCAGGAACTGTGCCGCGTAAACGCTGCAATCCATCCCGCGCGAAACGAGATAATCGGCGATACGGGGCTGGTACTGCGGCGGCACGAGCGAAAATACGATCGGGAACATATTGCTGTAAACCGAGACATGGTCGGTACCGATTCCGTCGCGGTAAAGCCCGCTTTTTTTATCGAAAAAATACTTATTGATGCTCGCTGCCGTACGGGCGGCCTGCGATGCATACGCCGCCGAGTCGGCCTTTTTCCCCATAGCTCCCGCCAGTTTGCCCATCAACTCGAGGCTGGCATAGTGGAACACGTTGGGACTGATATTTTTCGGCATGAAGGTAAACTCGCCGCGGGGCCAGTCGACGATGTCGTCCAGTTTCTGGTTCTGCGGCAGGCGGATCGAATCGCGCAGTGCGGAATCGACCTTCGGATTATTCAGTACGACAATCAGTCCGTCCTCTTCCTCGAGCGCCGACAGCGTTTTGTTCTTCAGCAACGAGTAATTGGCCTCAGCCGAACGGATATCGCCCGTGTAGAGATAATCGTACCAGGCGATCAGCACCGACTGCAAAATCCATTCGGTCGGCCAGGTGGCATGGTTAAGCAGGTACTCGTGCGAACGGCGTGCAAGGGTAAACTCACGGTCGACCGAGTAGTGGCACAATTGGTTGAGCAGAGCGTCGGCCTCATAGGGAATGCGTTCGCGGTCCCCGTCGACATAAATCCCGGCGAAAGAGGTCGCCTTCACCGAATAGCGGCACAGTTCCCACACCCGATTCAGCACGGTATCGGAACTGGTAAAATGCACTGCAAAGTCATTGAACGGATAATGTACCGTCTGCCGTTCGATGTCGGCAGGAGCGATATCGTGCTTGTATCCTTCGATCTCGAGGTAGCGGAACGGCAGCACCTCGCCGACGTATTCCGGCATCGGAACGGCCAACGGCGGCGTGTTGCGCGTGTTGCGCGTATCGGGCATGATTTTGATCCGGTAAGTATGGCGCCCCGGCAATAGCGCAAGTTTGTGTTCACGGTAGCGGATCGTTCCGTCTGGCTTGCGGTCAAGCCGTCCGTCACGCAACGCCTCGCCGATACGGACAATGATCGTATCGGCCTGCTGCGCATCGAGGGTCAGCACCAACTGTCCGAACGAAGCGCGGCCGAAATCGACGGCCAGATCGCCGCCCGGCAACCGTTCGACCGATACGGGGCGTTCGTCGCTTTTGACCTGCGGATAATAGGCCGTTTTGTAGTCATAAAGCGTATCGGCCGTGCGGAAGGCCCGGATTTCGGACCAGTCCTGCTGCGCATTGTTGTTGTCGGTGCGCACTTTCCAGTAATAGACGGTATTGGGTTTGAGCGGCTCACCGTCGTAAATCACCGTAGTGGAGTTGTCGTTGTTTTCGAAGCGTGCGTTCCACATATCGCTCCGGTACCGGCTCAGTTGTTCGCGGCTCGTGCCGACCTGTATTTGTGCGAAAGTCTGCTTGACATCCGGGCGCACGTCATTGAGCACCCAGCTGAACATCGGGCGCCGGTTGTAAATCAGCGCCATCTGCACCGGCTCGATCGACCGGGCGGCCTCTTCGAGGGTCATCTGCGTAGGATAGCCGTTGATCCACACCCGGTCGGTGTGCTCGATCAGGTCGGTCATCAGCCCGGTGGGCGGGGCGGCGGTCAGCGCCGCAGGGGCGCACATCAGGCCCAGCAGACAGGCGCGGGCGAGCAGCAAAAGTCGGGTCATCGGTTTCCGGTTTTTAGTTCGGTTAGTCTACAAAATAACGCATCATTCGGCAAACATGCAAATCCTTTCCTCCGATTCGAAAAGATCCGCAAGGGGTTGCCGGTCTCTCCCTCCCATCGCTTCGGCCCATTGTCCAACCGCAAAACAAAAATTCCGGCACGATGCTCCCGGTTATACGCAGGAGTTTCGGAAATTATCGATACCTTTAGCATCCGGTATCTTGATATCGTTTTCAGTCCCGTCAATATACCGAATGAATACACCGACACCAGATAAAACGACAATATTTAAAATCAGACAGCATGAAAAATCTGTTCAGCGTACAAGACAAGGTAATCGTCATCACCGGAGCCGCCGGTGTACTCGGCACCTCGATGGTGCACCATTTTGCGGAACAGGGCGCCAAAGTGGTGATCCTCGACCGTAACGAAGAGGCGGGCCGCAGACTGGAAGAGGAGGTAAAGGCCGAAGGCGGCGAAGTCATGTTCCTTTACACCGATGTGCTCGATAAGCAGGTACTCGAAGGCAACTACACCGAGATTATGGCCCGCTACGGCCGGATCGACGTGCTGATCAACGGAGCGGGCGGCAACATGGCCGGTGCGACGATCGCCCCCGACAAGACGATTTTCGACCTCGACATCGAAGCCGTCCGCAAGGTCGTCGACCTGAACCTGTTCGGGATTATCCTGCCGACCATGACCTTCACCCAGGCGATGATCGAGCAGAAGCAGGGATCGATCATCAACATCTCGTCGGAATCGGCGATCCGGCCGCTTACGCGCGTGGCCGGGTACGGCGTGGCGAAAGCCGCGGTGACGAATTTTACCAAATACATGTGCGGCGAACTGGCCACCAAATACGGCGACGGACTGCGGGTAAACGCCATCGCGCCCGGCTTCTTCATCACGGAACAGAACCGGACGCTGTTGCTGAACCCGGACGGCAGCTACACCGAACGGTCGAAAACGATCCTCGCGCACACACCTTACGGCCGCTTCGGCGAATCGTCGGAACTGCTCGGCACGCTGCAATGGCTTGCCAGCGACGCATCGAAATTCGTATCGGGCACGATGACCGTGATCGACGGCGGGTTCGACGCCTTCTCGATCTAAAGCTCGTACGAAACAAAACCTGTGTGGGCCTGGTCGGCCCGAAAAAACGACACGCAACCGATTTTCCACAGCCCGGTCAGACACACAATCTCAAAACTCCAAACGATGAAAACCTTCGTACTGTTCATTCTTTTCGGACTTTCAGCGGGACAGATGTTTGCCGGGAATATCAAAATCCAGCTCTTTAACGACAAAGGATCGGTCATGCCTTTCGTTGATCTTTCCATCAACGGAGAATTCGCTGCGACAACCGATTCGTCCGGAGTGGCGGTCATTTCCGACAACGATATAGCTGTTGGAGATACGCTTTCCGCCTCCTGCCTGGGTACCGAGCCGGCCAGGCTTGTTTTCACACAGACCCTAAAAACACAGGGGAGTTGCGACCTGGTATTGCAAGAGAAATATTACATGCTGGACGAGGTCGAGGTACTGCCGAATGCGGATATGGAGCCTTTTTTCGAAAAAAGCATACGTAACATATTCTTTTTCAAAAGAAACGGACTGCTCAGCGCGCACTTCGCCATCACCGTACAGCATCACGGACAGCCATCCCGCAGGGTCGAAGGTTCTCTAACTGTCGAAAACGAGGTGACTGGCCCCGGTCTGGAACGTCCGTTCCAATACGGTGCATTCCATCATCCCATCCGGTTCACCACGCGTGACGACACGACCGGATTGTCGAAGATTATGGATGCATACATCCGGGAAGCTTTGCGTGGCGGAACAGCGGATGTGGCTGCATTCCTGGTGGATCGCTGGGCACGGCACCAGATGCGCAAAAACAGGTACGACATGCGATTCGACTATCTGGGCGAAGAGAACGGAATCCTGCGGTTCCGGGTGTTATCCACATTCAAAGCCGATAAGCGGTTCTCCATTCAAAGTATTTTATCGATTGACAAAGAGAGTAAATTGCTGCAACACTCCGAATCCAGACTCATCAGCCCTCCCAAATCCGAAAAATCCGTCATCTATTCAAGGTCGAGAAACTGGCTTCTCGATGCGGATTACGTTACATTCAAGCACAAGAGCTCCCCGGCGGTCCTGTTGCCGAAGACGATTCACTCTTTCAGCGACGACCGCTCAGACGGTTTCAGTGTCGAAATCGATCTGACAGAGATTCAGGTGCAGGTCAAATAACCGTTTGTTTTCAAACCGAACAAAATCGATAAAACCCCACTTTATTACTATGACATACCTATGCAAACAATCGTGGCGCTGGTACGGACCCAATGATCCGGTAAGCCTCGCCGACATCCGCCAGGCAGGTGTGACCGACGTGGTTACAGCGCTGCACCACATCCCCAACGGGGAGGTATGGACGGTCGAAGAGATCGCAAAGCGCAAAAAAGAGGTAGCCGACGCCGGGCTCACCTGGAGCGTTGTCGAGAGCGTGCCGGTACACGAGCACATCAAAACGCAAACGGGCGATTTCCAACGCTACATCGACAACTACAAGCAGAGCATCCGCAACCTTGCCCGGTGCGGCATTTACTGCATCACCTACAACTTCATGCCGGTACTGGACTGGACGCGTACCGACCTGGCCTACACGATGCCGGACGGATCGAAGGCGCTGCGTTTCGAACGGGCGGCTTTCATGGCTTTCGACCTGTTCATCCTCAAGCGTCCCGGTGCTGAGAAAGAGTATTCGGACATGGACAAAGGAAAGGCACAGGGCCGCTATTCCGAAATGAGCGATGCAGACAAAGAGCTGCTCACCCGCAACATGATCGCAGGGCTGCCCGGCTCGGAGGAGAGTTTTACGGTAGCGCAGTTCCAGGAGGCGCTCGACCGCTACAAGGATATCGACGCCGAAAAGCTGCGGGCCAACCTGATCCATTTCCTTAGAGAGATCGCTCCGGTAGCCGATGAAGTGGGAGCCGAACTGGTGATCCACCCCGACGATCCGCCCTACCCGATCCTGGGACTGCCGCGGATTCTGAGCACCGCCGACGATTTCCGCAAACTAATCGCCGCCGTACCCAATAAGTCCAACGGACTGTGCCTCTGCACCGGTTCGTTCGGCGTGCGTTCGGACAACGAACTGGCCGCGATGATGGAGGAGTTCGGCGACCGGGTCGGTTTCGTGCACCTGCGCAGCACACAGCGCGACGCAGAAGGCAATTTCTTCGAGGCGAACCACCTCGAAGGCGATGTAGACATGTACGGCGTGATGAAAGCGCTGCTCGCACTTCAGCAACGGCGGCAAACCTCAATCCCGGTACGGCCCGATCACGGCCACCAAATGATCGACGACCTGAAGAAAAAGACCAATCCGGGTTACTCCTGCATCGGGCGGCTCAGGGGCCTCGCCGAACTGCGCGGACTCGAAATGGGCATCGCCCGAAGCCTATACGGGAAATAACAAAAGAGTCATCGCATACAGGCTACAGAACCGCCGGGCGAATTCGGAACTCAAATCGTATCCGAATCCGCCCGGCTTCTTCATCCGGGGCATCCATCCGAAAAGATAAATTGTTATCTTTGCAACCTCTGTCAGACAATCGAACCAATCAAAATTTTTCACAGCATATGGGCGGATTCTTCGGAACCATCAAAAAAACATCGTGCGTAACCGACCTGTTTTACGGGATCGACTACAATTCGCACATGGGTACCAAGCGCGCAGGTATGGCAACGCTCAACGACGGCGTCTACACCCGTGCGATCCACAACATCGCCAACTCCTATTTCCGCACGAAATTCGAGCCGGAACTACCCACTTTCGCCGGTTATTCGGGAATTGGCGTAATCAGCGATACAGACGCACAACCGATCATCGTGAACTGCCACCTGGGCAAATTCGCCATCGTAACGGTGGCCAAGATCACCAACCTGCCCACGCTCGAGCGGGAACTGCTGGCCAAAGGCAACCATTTTTGCGAGCACAGCAACGGCATCACGAACCAATCCGAACTCGTCTCGATGCTGATCGCCGAAGGCAAGACCTTCACCGAAGGCATCGAAAACGTTTTCCGCCAGATCAAAGGCTCCTGCTCGATGCTGATCCTCACCGAAAGCGGCATCATCGCCGCACGCGACAAATACGGCCGCACGCCGATCGTCATCGGCAAGGGCAGCGACGGTTACGCCATCTCTTCCGAAAGCTGCGCATTCCCAAACCTCGGTTACGAAACCGACTATTTCATCGGGCCGGGCGAGATCGTGCTGGTCACCGCCGACAGTATCACGCAACTGCGCAAACCGGGCGACAAGATGCAAATCTGTTCGTTCCTGTGGGTGTATTACGGCTATCCGGTTTGCGAATACGAGGGTCGCAACGTCGACCAGATGCGTTACGACTGCGGGGTAGAGATGGGCAAAAGCGACAAGACCGAAGCCGATTTCGTCTCGGGTATTCCCGACTCGGGCATCGGCATGGCGCTGGGTTATGCCGCCGGCAAACGCATTCCTTACAAGCGCGGTATCGTCAAATATACGCCGACCTGGCCCCGCAGCTTCACACCGCCCAACCAACAGATGCGCGAACTGGTCGCCAAAATGAAACTGATCCCGAACAAAACGTTACTGCGCGGCCAGCGTGTAGTTTTCTGCGACGATTCGATCGTACGCGGCACGCAGCTCCGCGACCACGTGGCCGAACTGTACGACTACGGAGCCAAAGAGATACACATCCGCATCAGCTGCCCGCCGTTGATCTATCCGTGCAAGTTCCTCAACTTCACCGCCTCGAAATCGGAAATGGAGCTGATTACGCGCCGGATGATCCAGAAAATGGAGGGCGACGCGAATAAGAACCTCGAACTGTACGCGACCACCGGTTCCAAACAATATTGCGACCTGGTCGAGAGCATCCGCCAGCAGATGAATGTCAATTCCCTGAAATTCAATCCGCTCGAAACCCTTGTCAAAGCAATAGGATTGCCGAAGGAATGCATTTGCACGCATTGTTTCGACGGCAGCAGCTACGAATAGCCGTACGGACGATGGACGGATTCAGGCCCCCTGCCGGCCACACCGGTTTTCTGGCAAAACAACTCTTTGCCGGAGACGGCTCTGAACATTCTTTCGGCGAAATTATCGGCGGGACGATCGCTTACCTCGAACCGGGCGGTGGAGGGCCAACGCAAATGCACACCCATCCGCTGACCACTTGTTCATCGTGGTCAGCGGCCGGGCACGTGTGGAAACCCCGGCCGGGACGCAAACCGTCGGAGCGAATGAATCGTTGTTGGTCGAAGGCCCCGTTCCGCATTCGGTCTGGAACGACACCGATTCGACGACTGTGATGTTCGGCATTTCCGTTCATCCGGCCAGCTACTCCGAACGCATGCCCCGGGCCGAATCCGCCGGTCAGGCGGAATCTGCGAAACCAGCCGGGCCCACTGACTGCACGGAACCCATGAAATCTACCGAGGATATGTAATCTTCCGGGCCGGAATAGCCGCACCGGACACGGTAAGTTCCCAAACCACAGCCTAAACTACTCTGCCATGACTGCACCCGCCCCCACCCTTTCGACAACCCGCCGTCCCCATATCGTCTGGCTCGACGTGATGCGGTTGGTCGCTATCCTGATGGTCGTGATCTGCCACTGCACCGACCCGCTCAACGCTTCGGCCGAAGCCCGCAGCAATCCTGACATCGGCTTTTGGGGCGCAGTATGGGGAGCCGCGGTCCGTGCCTGCGTCCCGCTGTTCGTAATGATCACCGGAGCGCTGCTGCTACCGGTCCGCCAAGAGGCCGGAGCCTTCTATAAAAAACGCATACCGCGCGTTCTGTGGCCATTTTTGATCTGGTCGGTATTATTTAACCTCGCTCCGTGGTTCATCCAGTGGGTCGGCGGTTCATCCGCCCTGGTAACCGACTTTTTCCCGTATGCACCCGATCCGTCGGCCTCGCTCTCAGACGCGCTGCGGGACGTCGCCATGATTCCGCTCGCCTTTACCGTCTACGCCACCCCGATGTGGTATATCTACCTGTTGGTCGGACTTTACCTCTACATGCCGATCTTTTCAGCATGGGTAACCGCAGCTTCCGACAAGTCGAAGCGGCTGTTCCTCTATCTGTGGGGTATTTCGCTGCTGCTCCCTTACGCGACCTATTTCATCTCGCCCAATCTGCTGGGCGTTTGCTCGTGGAACGGCTTCGGTACTTTCTATTATTTCGCCGGATTCAACGGCTACCTGCTGCTGGGTCATATGCTGAGCAAAGGCAACGACCGGCCGACAGGGAAAATCGCCCTGCTGGCCGTTCCGATGTTCAGTATCGGCTTCCTGATCACATTCAAAGGCTTCCGTTTCATGACTGCCGATCCGAACCTGACCGAAGCGGGTTTCGAACTCTTTTTCACCTACTGTTCGATCAATGTCGTGATGATGACCGCGGCCGTCTTCCTGCTCGTGCAAAAAGCGCGCATACACTCGCCGCGGATCGTCGCCATGCTCGCAAACCTGACCAAATGCGGGCTGGGCATCTACCTGGCCCACTATTTCTTTATCGGCCCCGCCTATCTGGCGACCGTTGCGCTGGGGCTTCCTGCGGCATTGCGCGTGCCGACAGCCGCAATAATCGTTTTCGCCTGCGCCTGGACCTTCATCTTCGTGATTTACAAACTACCCAAAGCGAAATATATCGTCGGGTAATCCGAATCGGATCACATCGGCACACCCCTCAGGAGAGCGGTTACAACGAACGGTCGTTTTCCATCCGGCCCCAATCCACCCTTCGGCACGAGCACCCGACACAAAACAAAAGCCAAAAAGAAAATAAAGGGGAAAGGCTTATAAGCCTTTCCCCTTTTTACACCGTATCCGCCGGAGCGGATCACCATTAATAGTTGTGCTTCATCGGTTCGAAGTAAGCCTGCGGATGCGCGCAGGCCGGGCAGCTCTCGGGAGCGGTCTTGCCCTTGTGTACGTAACCGCAGTTGCGGCATTGCCATTCGATCTCTTCCTCACGCGAGAATACATTGCCGGCCTCGACATGGGCCAGCAGCTTGCGATAGCGGATTTCGTGCTGCTCCTCGACGGTGGCGATGTTGCGGAACACGGCGGCGATCACCGGGAACCCTTCCTCTTCAGCCACCTTGGCGAATGTCGGGTAGAGTTCGCTCCACTCCTCGTTCTCACCGGCTGCGGCCTCGATCAGGTTCTCCATCGTCGTGCCGATTTTACCCGCGGGATAGCTGGCGGTAATCTCCAGCATGCCGCCCTCGAGAAATTTGAAGAAGCGTTCTGCATGCTCTTTCTCCTGGTCGGCAGTCTCGGCGAATACGCCTGCGATCTGTTCGAATCCTTCCTTCTTGGCCTTGCTGGCAAAGAAAGTATAGCGGGTGCGCGCCTGCGACTCGCCGGCAAACGATTTCAAAAGGTTCTGTTCGGTTTTGGTTCCCTTAACACTTTTTCCCATTTTTCAAGTTTTTTAGTTGGTTGGATGCGGTTCCTTCCTTTTCTTCTTTATACAAAGAAAACGGGTTTGCGGCGAATTCGCAAATTATTCCAATAGTTAATTGCGATCCCCCAATAAAAATATCTGATACCCCGCAGACGTTATTATACTGCCTCTTCAGTAGAAAAATACGGCCCCGTGTTTGTAGCATCCGGTGAAAAAAGGTATCTTTGACCACATTTGAGACCATTATGAGCGATACGATCAAACACGAATGCGGCATCGCGTTCGTCCGGCTGCTCAAGCCGCTGGATTTCTACCTGAAGAAGTACGGCACTCCGTTTTACGGACTCAATAAGATGCAGATCCTGATGGAGAAGCAGCACAACCGGGGACAGGACGGGGCCGGACTGGCCAACATCAAACTCTACCCCAAACCCGGCCACGTTTACATCAACCGTATCCGTTCGAACGACGACACCCCGATCAAGGAGATATTCCAACGCATATACGACCGGATCGAACATGCCGTCGCTGCCGATCCGTCGAGACTCAATAATCCGGCATGGCTCAAGGAGCATGTCGAATTCACCGGCGAAGTATTCCTCGGCCACCTGCGCTACGGCACCTTCGGCAAAAACGACATCGAGAACGTGCATCCCGTCTCCCGCGAGAACAACTGGATGACCCGCAGCCTCGTACTGGCGGGCAATTTCAACCTCACGAACATCGACGAACTGTACGAACGGCTGATCGACCTGGGACAATATCCGCCCGCGAAGACCGACACCGTGACGATCCTCGAGCGCATCGGACACTTCCTCGATCGCGAAAATGAGGATAAATACCGCTATTTCAAGGACAAGGGATATTCCAAACGCGAAATCACCGACCAGTTGGCACGCCACATCGACCTCAAGGAGATTTTGTCGTTGGCCGCGCGCCGTTGGGACGGCGGCTACGTGATGGCAGGCGTCATCGGCCACGGCGACGCATTCGTAATGCGCGACCCGTGCGGCATCCGCCCGGCTTATTATTATAGGGACGACGAGGTGGTCGTGGCCGCATCGGAGCGTGCCGTGATCCAGACCACCTTCAATGTCCCGTATGAAAAAGTGCAGGAGCTGACACCGGGCCATGCACTGCTGGTGCGCCGCGACGGGGAGGTGGCCGACGAGCGCTTCATCGCGCCGCAGGAAGTTCGTCCCTGTTCGTTCGAGCGCATCTATTTCTCGCGCGGCAGCGACCAGGACATCTACTGCGAACGCAAGGAACTGGGGCGGCTGCTCGTACCGCAAATCCTGACGAGCATCGCCGGCGACATCGAAAACACGGTCTTCTCCTACATCCCGAACACGGCCGAGAGCGCCTTTTTCGGACTGGTCGAAGGGCTCGACGCCCATTGCGCCGAAACGCGGGTGCAAAAGATCATGGACGGGCGCGACACGCTGACCGAAGAGCGGCTGCATGAAATCCTGCGCTATAAGGCCCGTATCGAGAAAATCGCGATCAAGGATGTCAAGATGCGCACGTTCATCACGCAGGACTACGAACGCGACGACCTGGTAGCCCATGTGTACGATGTCACCTACGGCACCATCCGCCCGGATGCGGACAACCTCGTGATACTCGACGATTCGATCGTGAGGGGTACCACGCTGCGCCGCAGCATCATCCGCATCCTCGACCGGCTCCGCCCAAAAAAGATCGTCGTCTGTTCGTCGGCTCCGCAAATCCGCTATCCGGACTGCTACGGCATCGACATGTCGCGATTGGGCGATTTCGTCGCATTCCGCGCGGCGATCGAACTGCTCAAAGAGCGCGGCATGAATGATGTAATCGATGAAGTGTACCGGAAAGCCAAAATCCAGATGGGCCTCGAACGGAGCGAAGCGGTCAACTGCGTGAAGAAAATCTACGAACCGTTTACCGACGAAGAGATTTCGGCCAAGATCGCGCAGATCGTTACCGCCCCGGACATTCACGCCGGAGTCGAAGTGGTCTATCAGAGCGTCGAAAACCTGCACAAAGCTATTCCGCACCACAACGGAGACTGGTATTTCACGGGCGACTACCCGACTCCCGGCGGCAACGTCGTGGCGAACAAGGCCTTCATCAATTTCTACGAAAACCGGAACGAACGGGCCTATTAACCCCGGCAATCCGGCCCTGTAATCAGGCTTCGGACGAGGGTACCCCGACACAGGCACGCTGACACAAACCGGACTGTACTTGCTGCGGAATTTTAAAATTCAAGTATATGGCTCACGCATCTTTCAAAAAGATATTCCCGTTGTTCCTGTTGCTGCTGACCGTCACATGGCCTTCCCGGGCACAGGACGACTCGAACCCCGTACATTGGGGTACCGCGGTCGAAAAGACGGGCGACGGGATATACGATATCCGCTTTACGGCCCGGATCGACTCGCCGTGGCACATGTACGACATGGGCCCTTACGACGGCGGCCCCAACGCCACTGCTTTCACGTTCACCCCGAACGGCAACTATACGCTGGTCGGCAAAACACGCCAGGAGAGCAAACCGTCCAAAAAATTCGACCCGCTGTTCGACATGGAGATCGGCACTTTCGCCGGGCGTGCCGTATTCGTGCAGCAGGTGAAGCTGGTTCCCCCGGTCGGGGGTGCCCGGATCGCCGTCAACATCGAATGGATGGCCTGCGACGAGACGAGCTGCCTGCCGCCGGCAGACCGGGACTTCACCGTTACGATAGGCGATCCTTCGGTCAAAACCGCAGTTCCGGCTCCGTCAGCACCGGCCAGTCCGTCCGGAAACAACAATCCGGGCCTGAGCAACCTTCCCTCCGCTTCGACTGCCGGGACAACAGCCTCAGCGACAACTCCGGAAGAGTCAACTCCTGAGACTACCTCCGGCACAACGACCGCAAATGCCACCACCGATACGGCATCGGCCGAAATCAACGCCGCCACAACCGAAGGAGGATCACTCTGGAGCGCCATTATCGAGGCTATCCTGTGGGGATTCGCGGCACTGCTCACCCCGTGCGTCTTCCCGATGGTGCCGATGACGGTTTCCTTCTTCCTGAAAGGCAGCGAGAACAAGGCACGCGGACGGTTGATGGCCTCGCTTTACGGTCTTTGCATCATCCTGCTCTATACCCTGCCGATTGCAGTAATTATCCTTATTACGCGAATCGTGGGCGGCGACACCGTTACGGCCGATATTTTCAACTGGCTCGCGACACACTGGATTCCGAACGTTATCTTCTTCCTCGTTTTCATGATCTTCGCCGCATCGTTTTTCGGGGCGTTCGAGATTACGATGCCGAGTTGGCTCGTGAACAAAAGCGACAGCAAAGCCGACAAAGGCGGGATCGTCGGCGTCTTTTTCATGGCACTGACCCTCGTGCTGGTATCGTTCTCATGCACAGGGCCGATAGTCGGTTCGGTGCTGATCAAGTCCACCTCGGGCGAAGTATGGGCGCCGGTGATCACCATGTTCGCCTTTTCAGCGGCTTTCGCACTACCGTTCACGCTTTTTGCACTCTTTCCGTCGTTGCTGAAAAACCTGCCCAAAAGCGGAGGCTGGCTTAACTCGGTCAAAGTGGTACTGGGCTTCCTGGAACTTGCACTCGGACTCAAATTCCTCAGTGTCGCAGACCAGACCTACCACTGGGGCATCCTCGACCGGGAAATCTACCTGGCGCTCTGGATCGTGATCTTCTCCCTATTGGGCCTCTATTTGCTGGGCAAACTGCGTTTTGCGCACGACAGCGAGACCAAAACGATCGGCGTACCGCGCCTGCTGCTTTCGATCATTACCTTTGCATTCGTCGTCTACATGCTTCCGGGCATGTGGGGCGCACCGCTCAAAGGGCTCTCGGGCTACCTGCCACCGATCCATACCCAGGATTTCGTAACCGGTTCGGAAGCACCAGCCGCCGCATCGACACCTTCGCTGGATCTGGCGCGACCGCCCAAACACAGCGATTTCCTAAGCCTGCCGCACGGATTGCAAGGTTTCTTCGACTATGACGAAGCGATGGCCTACGCCCGTAAAGTAAACAAGCCGCTGTTCGTCGACTACACGGGGCACGGTTGCGTCAACTGCCGCGAAATGGAAGCGAGGGTGTGGGCCGATCCGGAAGTATTGACCTTGCTCCGCAACGATTTCGTCATTGTCGCGCTTTATTCCGACGACAAAAAGGAGTTGCCGCAGGACGAATGGGTCACGACCGAAACGGGCAAGGTACTCAAAAGCCTCGGCAAAATCAACGCGCACTTCGCGCACAAACAGTTCGGCATTAACTCCCAACCCTACTACATGATTCTCAACGATGAGGGAAAACAACTTGTTCCCGGACGCGGCTACAACCTCAACATCCCCGAATTCGTACAATTCCTAAAAAAAGGAGCGGAGCAGTTCCGCACACAACACAGCGCTCCGGAAACCACGAACTCGTAATTGCCAAGCGAAATTACAAAGGCCGCATCAGACGCACCGTAACGACAGTACTCATCGGCCACACTATTGGTAGATTTGCAAAAATGATCTATCTTTGCACGCGGACGAAACGGAGAGGAGTCGCTCCCGGGAAAATCCGCCGTCATCCATAAGGCAGGGCCCATAGCTCAGTTGGTCAGAGCAGCGGACTCATAATCCGAAGGTCGTGGGATCATGCCCCTCTGGGCCCACCGGAAACGCATAAGCAAATTGCTTATGCGTTTTTAATTTTTATCCCTGATCGGTCTTTGACGGACAGCGGATACACGCAAACAACCGTTTTTATTGCTAGTTTTGTAATAGAAATATTCAATCATGGACAATATTCATCCCAATGCGGCTCGGGCGTGGCTGTTGGCCGCGCGCCCCAAAACATTGGCCGCCGCCGCGACCCCGGTACTGTTGGGATGTGCGCTTGCACAGGCAACCGGCGGATTCGAATGGATACCGGCATTACTCTGCCTGTCGTTCGCTCTGCTGATGCAGATCGATGCGAACCTGATCAACGACCTGTTCGACTATACCAAAGGGAGCGACCGCCAGGACAGGCTAGGCCCGGAACGCGCCTGTGCGCAAGGTTGGATCACCACTGCTGCGATGAAACGGGGTATACTGCTCACCACCCTCGTCGCCTGTGCATTGGGATCAGGATTATTGTTCTATGGCGGCCCGGAACTGATCGCCGTCGGTGCGGTTTGCGTTCTTTTTGCCTTTTTGTACACGGCCGGTCCCTATCCGCTCGCCTATCACGGCTGGGGCGACCTGTTGGTCATTCTCTTTTTCGGCTTCGTCCCGGTAGGCTGCACCTATTACGTAATGTGTCACGGCTGGACGCCGGAAGTGACGACCGCTTCGCTGTCTTGCGGACTGGCAATCGACACGCTATTGATGGTCAACAACTACCGTGACAGGGAACAAGATGCCCGTAGCGGCAAACAAACGCTGGTCGTCCGTTTCGGAGCAAAGACCGGACATCTTTTATATCTGGGATTGGGAATAAGCGCCTCTCTGCTCTGTCTGTTTTTCATACATTACGGACATTTTTGGGCTGCGCTGCTGCCACAACTCTACCTGCCGCTCCATCTGCTGAGCTGGAAACGCATGGTTGAAATAGACCACGGCCGGGCACTCAACCGCATCCTCGGCCAAACCTCCCGAAATATGCTGCTGTTCGGGATACTTCTCTCCGTCGGTTTGATTCTGTAATACCTACAAGTCTCCCCATACGAAAAAGCTCCTATTCCTTCCGGAACTCCACAATCAGCTTATAAATATTATATAAAACGATCAACGGAGCGGTAAAAATCCCGACGACCACAGCCGCCAACACCTTCAGCAACGCATATATCCCCCAGGCTACAAGTGTCCCGGACTCCATACGCAAAGGCATGATCCGGTTCAGCGCCTGCCATCCGCAAACCAGAGCGAGCAGGATATAACCGCTCTCATAAGGCGAATGCCGCACGGTCTCCGAAGACATGAAATCCAGTTCATAACCGATGCAAAACAGTGCCACATACAGGATCACATACTTCAAATAATAAAACAGGCCCTCGGTTTGCCCGGTTCTGTCGCAAGCGGGACAGACAACCGCTTCTCCCGAATATCTAATACATTGGGAACACACTCCCTTACCTCACCGGGTGCATCGGGCAACGGCCGGCTCGGTCGGATGATAATAGCAATTCATACCGCACTCGTTAAAAAATGACAGTTGGTATCCGTTTTCTTAAATAAAATTAAGCATAATTTTAAATTCCTGATACTTATCCCCCATGCGAAAACACCGAATATGAAAGAAAACAAATACGACAACGACAAATTCTCCGAGCAATACAGCCGGATGCCCTGCTCGACCGAAGGCCTGAAAGGCGCCGGAGAGTGGCATGCAGGACGAACTGCGGCGTCCGATGATGCCGATCCTGTCTTTCGTTAAAAAATAACACTGCCCGTGATAACGATGGATTGATTTTTGCCCTTGATCCGGTTACACAATCATTCAAACGCAAAATCATCATGGACATCGCACCTCTATTCGATTTAACCGGCAAAGTGGCCGTCGTCACGGGAGGCGGTAACGGCATCGGACGCGCCAGCGCCCGGATACTGGCACAAGCAGGGGCAGACGTAGTCATCGCAGATATGAAACAAGACGACGCACAACAGGTCGCCGACGAGATTGAGACGACCGGCCGTCGCGCCATAGCCGTCGCATGCAACGTCGGCAAAGAGGAACAACTCCAGAACCTGGTTGAACGGACGCTCGATGTATTCGGCAAACTCAACATCTTGGTCAACAATGTCGGTATCGGCGGCGGCGGGCGCGAGAACCCATTCAAAATAACCCTCGCCGACTTCGAACGTGTGTACGACATCAATGTATTCAGCACATGGCGCCTTTGTCAACTCGCCGTCCCGCACATGAAAGCATCGGGCTACGGATCGATCGTCAATATTTCTTCGATGTCGAGCATCAACTCCAGTCCCGATATGAGCGCTTACGCCTCGTCCAAAGCGGCGATCAACCACATGACCGCCAACCTGGCTTTCGATTTCGCTCCGGAAGTACGTATCAACGCCGTCGCACCGGGAGCGATCGAAACGCAAGCGCTCGCATCGGTCCTTACCCCTGAAATCAAAGAACGGATGCTTGCCCGTACCCCGCTCAAACGGCTCGGGAAGGCAGAGGATATTGCCGGGGCAGTCCTGTTCCTCGCGGCCCCCGTTTCGGCCTGGATTACCGGACAGGTGCTTTTCGTCAACGGCGGCGGTAAACAAACCCTGGATTAAACACAGAATCGAAATATAACCACCTATAAAATATACCGCTATGAGCACCTCTATCTCTGGAAGCGACCGACTCGACGCAGAAGAGCGGCGTGAACTGCCTGACAGTGCGTTCGGAATTCCCGAAACACATGAATTCCCAATGCCCGACGCCGCACATGTGCGGGCGGCGGAAGCTTACTTCCGATACGCTCCGGAAAATAAAAAATCTGAACTTGCCCGGAATATTTTGGCGAAAGCCCGTGAATACGGTGTCAATGTCAAAAGTGAAACGATCCTTTCCAGGGCCCGGCACGAATAGCTCCCGAAAACCATTCCCTCGTCCACGCGATGCACTAGCCCCGCCGAAGCTTTCCGCACAGGCTGTCGCTTCACTGCTACGATTACTCTTTTGACATACGACATACTACCTTTTCCATACATACCTCTCTCCTCACGCTACATTCCGTTGCCACGACCTCCAACTGTATCGTATTAATCTTACTTACCAATTACCACCACACCGCTACGCCCACTATTTCACCATCCCCTATCCAATCTAAATACACCGCCTGATTCGTTAATGCAGGATATGCCCATCGCACTACCCAAAAGAATACTCTTCTCTTTTCTTCACTCTTTACACCTTTTTCCCAGTCTCTTCTCCGTACCTTTTCTCCGCCACACGAAATTTCATCCCCGGCTACCGAAAGCCATCCCGACCTCCCGGACTCTCTTTTCAGGCTGTTCAGCTCTGCCGGCCCATTTTTCACATTTACCTTTCTACTCTACATTGCCCCCAACACACTTCATCAAAACTCTTCCCCACACGCTCAACTTTTACGTACCGCATACGTGTCCCTTGCCCATTATGCTTCGTTCCGATCCTCATTGCTCAGTATTGTCTCTAAAAAACAACCCCGGGCGATAATTAATCGTCCGGGGTCTAAAAATACACAATATATTATTTCCTGAGGAAAAATTTTTTATTCGTCCTGTCTCACATATACGGCAAGAGGGAGTGTTTTTCCCTGCTGCAAAAGGAAATTACGGGCACCGACTGATGTTCCTGTCGTCGGATCAAGCACTACGGCATAACCTTCGAAATAGTTTCCGTCCACCACATTATATTCGCTCAGTTCACCGGATTTGAATTCGAACCTGCACACACCGTCTTTATCCGTCACACCGCGTTTGAACTCGACATACGGCGTCGAACTGATGCTTTTCGTAATAATAACCGGATAATCCGGCAACGGCTGTTTGGATGTCAATGTCTGTACGCTTACCTCCAATACACCAGCCAATTCTTCGGATTTGGAACATCCTGACAATATCACGGCAAACATGCCCGCAAACAGGGCAAAAATCATTTTCTTCATTATCGGCAATAAATTTAGTAGGATTTATAGGTTTCAAAATTATAAATTATTTCTGTTATTCCGCGACTAATCTTCTGTTCACCCTTTTTTATTTTTACGACATGGAACCTCCTTCAATCAACGAACTCCGGAAAATCAATATCCAATTGGGATGCAAAAGATTCCGGTTTCTCCAGCAAAGGATGTGAAACGCTGAGTCCCAGCAGGCGTACCGGCCGCATAAACAGATCGGGACTACGAGCCAACTGTTCCGCCAACTCCGTCACTTGCGGTGCCGTCATAATTTCGTAACCGGGACTTACACTACGGGAACGAATGGTAAAATCATCGAATTTCACTTTCAGGGTCAATGTAATTCCGCGAAAATCGGCCTTTTCCATGCGTCGTTCGAGCTTCTCCGCCAATAAACGAAGTTCCTGTACTATATCCGCCATCTCCGTCAGGTCATAATCGAACGTATCCTCACAGCCCACCGATTTACGTACCCGCACGGCCATCACGGGCCTCGGATCGATTCCCCGTGCAAAATCGTAATACAGCCGGCCGTTTTTACCGAAGTGACGCGTCAGGAACTCCTGCGAGCACGCATGTAGCGCAGCTCCGTCGGCAATACCCAAAGCGTGCATTTTCTGTGCAGTAACCCGGCCCACGCCCCAAAATACTTCGATGGGCAATTTTTCAATAAAAGCCTGCGCACGGTCGGGATGAATCGTACAAAGCCCGTCGGGTTTCCGGAAATCCGACGCGATCTTTGCCAAAAATTTATTATACGATACACCCGCCGAGGCAACCAGGCCCAATTCTCTGCGGATGCGTTGTTTGATCCGGCGCGCCACTTCAACGCCCAGCGAAAGTCCGGCCTTATTGTCCGTCACATCCAGAAACGCCTCATCCAAAGCCAACGGTTCGACGAGGTCTGTATATTCGTGAAAAATCCGGTGAATCTGGGCCGACACCGAGCGGTACAACTCCATATTGCCGGGAACAAAAATCACATCCGGACAGAGCCGGGCCGCTTTGACCGACGGCATAGCCGAACGAATACCGAATTTACGCGCCTCATAGCTCGCAGCCGACACCACGCTGCGCTCCCCGGGACGTCCCACGACCAACGGACGCCCCCGAAACTCAGGATGTTCCCGCTGTTCGACCGACGCATAGAAAGCGTCCATATCGACATGGATAATCTTGCGGTATTCCATTTCCCGGCCCTGTTGTTCTGTTTTTGTCAACAATTTTCTTGGTTGTACACCGATTTCTCCGATGGCTTGCGACCCGCACGCCCTGTTGTCACCGCCGATTCAGGTTTCGAAGTTGTTTTCGGATGCCGCGTCACGGCAAGCGCACGTCATAGAAGCAAAACGATGCGACCAAACCATAAGGAGAATAACGTTTGCGGTAATGTCCGAACCATTCTCGCATAAAGATATGGGGCCGGGACAGCGTCATCGGACACCGCCTCGGCTACAGAACCGAGTGTAGTCCGTTTGTCTGCGAAAGGCCGCATACATGGATTTTTTCGGGATCAAACGCAATCATTTCTCCCCGCATCACCGTACCCAACCCATTAACGCTTTCACCCGATTGAAAATTGTCTCGGCGGCATTAACGGACAATTACCGACTGGCGACACACTTCTTCTAAACCGTAACGGTTTTACGACTGTTTTCCAGACGAGCCGAAACGGCGCCATTCCGTTCAGTGATACAAAATCGGGTTTATGGAATCATCCGGATCGGGACAAAAATATGAAAAAACGTCGGAAGTCAAAATTTAGACCTTCGCAGGGAGCAGTAACCTGAACATTTTACTATTTTTGTTGATTGAAATATGTTCTTAAAATCCAACCGTCATGTTAAGCGAAAAAGTAGAAAAGGCGCTCAATGCGCAGATCAATGCCGAATTCTGGTCGGCTTATCTCTATCTGTCGATGTCGGCCGATGCCATGCAGAAGGGCTATAAAGGGATTGCAAACTGGTTTTCGATTCAATTCCAGGAAGAACAGGCGCACGCACAGATTTTCGTGAACTACGTGCTTTCGCGCGGCGGGAAAGTGACCCTCGCTCCGATCGCAGCCGTTAAAACTGAATGGGCTTCATCGCTGGAGATGTTCCAGGACACGTTGCAACACGAACAGAAAGTCACCTCACTGATCGACGAATTGTGCCACATAGCCATGGCCGAAAAAGATTTCGCCACCTCGAACATGCTCAACTGGTTCGTTACCGAACAGGTCGAGGAAGAGGACAATGCCCGCACGATCATCGACCAGCTCAAGATGGTCGAAGGCAACTCGGTAGGCCTTTATATGATCGATAAGGAGCTCGCCGCACGCACCTATACAGTACCCGCACCGCTGGCAAATTCAGCGCAGTAGCCGGCATCCGGCTGTTCGAAACAGGATATCCTGCCTCCGGAACGACTTTCGGCAAAGCAGGTTCGGCAAGCCGGTACGGCAAGTTATTTGTAATTGCCCTTTGTCTGCACACCTTCCCGGTCCAGCAGCAAAGGGTAATTCTTTTTATTTGTATCTTTGCCCGGAGAGACCAGAACAGGAAACTCATCAAACAAAGGCCTATGAAACCTCTTTTTATCCAATACGCCAAGTGCGGCACCTGTATCAAGGCCCGCAAATGGCTCCAGGCTTATATATTTCTTTTTCGCATTCGACACCCGCGACATCATCACGCAAAATCCGACCGAACCCGAGCTCGGCTCCTGGCTACGCGACAGCAGCCTGCCCGTGCAAAAATTTTTCAACACCAGCGGTCTGAAATACAAAGAGCTGAATCTTAAAGACAAAGTTAAAACGACACCCGAGGACCAACTGCTCGCATTGCTGGCCTCGGACGGCAAGTTGGTCAAACGCCCTGTATTGGTGTTCTCCGACCGGGTATTGGTAGGATTCAAGGAAGAAGAGTGGGCCAAAACCCTGCTGTAAAATTGTGCCGTACATGAACGGCCCATCTTTGTTTCAACATACCCCGCCAGTCACAAATGCCTTCCGAATCCTACCATACTGACAATTCCCAAACCCCGTCCGGCAACATATCTCCATCCCAAACCGGGACGGAGATTTCGCAGCACACATCGATATCTCCCCCGTCACCTTCCGTCCCCACGGGACAAACCCCCTTACAAATACAAGACGGGCTCCCGCTTCCCTCGCGTTACTGGGCCATTCTCTCTATCGCGCTGGGTCTGACGGTTTCGGTACTCGACGGCGCGATCGCCAACGTCGCCCTGCCGACGATTGCCAAAGACCTCGACACATCACCAGCCGCATCTATCTGGATCGTCAACGCCTACCAGTTGGCCATTACCATTTCGCTGCTTTCGCTCTCCTCACTGGGAGACATTCTGGGATACCGGCGCATCTACATCGCAGGGCTATTCCTTTTCAGCTGCACCTCACTGCTGTGCGCATTGTCCAACTCGCTGCCCACGCTGATCATTTCCCGGACGCTTCAAGGTTTCGGGGCCGCAGCAATCGCCAGTGTCAATACGGCGCTTATCCGTATCATTTACCCGTCCCGGTTCCTCGCCAGAGGAATGGGTATCAACGCATTGGTCGTCTCTGTTTCAGCAGCGGCCGGGCCAACCGTCGCTGCCGCCATCCTGTCGGTAGCGAACTGGCCCTGGCTTTTCGCAATCAATATCCCAATCGGCATCGCGGCACTGACGCTCAGTTATAAATTCCTGCCGGTGAACCCGGTACGCATCCGGGGACGCCGTTTCGACATTCCCGGCGGCATTCTCAATGCAATGACATTTTTCCTGATCATAGGCCTGATCGAAGGGGCTTCGCACGAATTGCCGGTACGGATGATCATCACCGGCGCGGTCTTGCTCGCCGTGATCGGATTCTTTTTCGTGCGCCGGGAATTGCGGCAGGAATACCCGTTATTACCCGTCGACCTGCTTCGCATCCCGGTCTTTTCGATGTCGATCTCCACGTCGATACTGTCGTTCACGGCCCAAATGCTCGCTATGGTTTCGTTGCCTTTTTTCCTGCAAGGCGAGTTGGGTAAGGATGCCGTCACCTGCGGGCTGTTGCTGACCCCGTGGCCTCTGGCCACGATGATCTTCGCCCCACTGGCGGGCGTACTCGCC
>OKRX01000827.1_pt1 | contig 24181 bp, 24 predicted proteins | sample 1601241 | NCBI WGS metagenome assembly OKRX01 (sample SAMEA3541500, study PRJEB24748) | human gut metagenome | biome: human gut; feature: human-associated habitat; material: faeces | place: China | collected 2012
CGGGGAGGTCCGGCAGTGGGGCCGTGGGCACGGCCTGGAGCGAGTATAGCAGCCCGGCGGCGCCCCGGGAGGACGGCCGCCCTCCCTCTCCGCCTGTCATCCTATGCAGCGGGTTCCTGTCCGGTCCCGCCAGTATTTGAAAGTGAGGAATCGTCATGATCAAGATCGCCCCCTCTATTCTCTCCGCCGATTTTGTCAACCTGGAACGGGACATTAAAAAGGTGTCCTCCGCCGATTACCTCCATGTGGACGTGATGGACGGCTGCTTTGTGCCCAACATCACCATCGGCGTCCCGGTGGTCAAGTCCATCCGCAAGTGCACCGACATGTTCCTGGACGTACATCTGATGATCGACAAGCCCCTGCGCTACATCGAGGACTTTGCCAAGGCGGGGGCCGACCTGCTGTCCATCCATCTGGAGGCCGACCACCCCACCCGCATCGCCGAGGCTCTCAAGGTCATGGGCCAGTGCGGCGTGAAGAAGGCGGTGGCCCTGCGGCCCATCACCTCGGCCAATGCCATCCTGCCCTATATTGAGGAGCTGGACATGGTGCTGGTGATGACGGTGGAGCCCGGCTTCGGCGGCCAGGCTTTTATGGAGTCCCAGCTGGACACCATCCGCCAGGTGCGCGCCATCATCGAAAAGTACAACCCGGCCTGTGAGCTGGAGGTAGACGGCGGCATCGCCCCCAAGACCGCTCCCCTGGTGGTGGAGGCGGGCGCCAACGTGCTGGTGGCCGGCTCCGCCGTGTACGGCAAGGAGGACATCCCCGCCGCCATTGCCGCCCTGCGGGAGGCCCAGTAACATGCCCCGCGCCCTCTCCCCCCAGGAGACGGAAGCCCTGGGGGTAACGACGCTCCATGAAGAGATGGACAACGGGGAGCTGCGTTTTCGCCTGCGGGCCTCCGACGGCAGCTCCTACATCCGTACCCAGTCCTCCCCCAACAGCGGCTGGCAGAACAGCCACCTCCACCGCCGGGTCCACGAACTGAATGTGATCCAGCAGGGGGCCATGGTGGTGGTGGAGGAGCGGGACGGGGCCCTGTCCATCCAGGTCCTGCGGGCAGGGGACTATTACCTCTGCCCCCTGAACGTGCCCCACAATTCCTATATGGCTCCCGGGACCGTGGCCCACACGGTGAAGTATGGGCAGGACCTGCCCCAAACGGACTGGGTGGCCTGTCCCCATCTGGACGAGCTGTGCCGCACCCTGGACCCGGAGGCCCTGCTTTCCAATTCCTAATTTCCCTGGAGGTCTTTTGACATGCAATACTTTCCCCCCGCTCTGGAAAATCTGGTGGAGCAGTTTGCCAAGCTGCCCGGTGTGGGCGTGAAATCGGCCCAGCGGCTGGCCTTCCACGTGCTGTCCATGCCTGAGGATGAGGCGGCTGCCTTTGCCCAGGCCATCCTGACGGCCAAATCCACCATCCACTGCTGCCCGGTGTGCCAGAACCTGACCCAGGGCGAGGGACCCTGCTCCATCTGCTCCAGTCCCCGGCGGGACGCCTCCACCATCTGCGTGGTGGCCGACCCCAAGGATGTGGTGGCCATGGAGCGCTCCCGGGAGTACCAGGGGCTCTACCACGTGCTCCACGGAGTCATCTCCCCCATGAACCACGTGGGACCCGACGACCTGCACATCAAATCCCTGGTGGAACGGGTGTCCGCCGGGGGTGTGGACGAGGTCATCATGGCCACCAACCCCGACACCGAGGGAGAGGCCACCGCCATGTACCTGTCCCGGCTGCTGCGTCCCTTTGGCGTGAAGGTGACGCGGCTGGCCTACGGCATCCCGGTGGGCAGCCACCTGGAGTATGCCGACGACGCCACCCTCATGAGGGCTCTGGAGGGGCGGCGGGAAATGTGAGAGAGAAGAAGGAATATTCGTGCGAGCACTCCCGAAACCGACTAAACTCACCGTCCGGTATCTGCGGTCGGTGACCTTTCGTCTGGCCGTCTTTCTGGTTGTGGCGGCCCTGTTCCTGTGGGCTCCGGATTGGCTGGATTTCACCGCCGGAAAGCCCTTGACCGTACCCCTTGTGCTGCTGTGGCTGGCGGTGGCGTGCTCCATGCTGGCCCAGCTCAACCCCAAAAGCGCCCTGACCGCCGGGTGCATGAAGCAGTACCCCAACCGCTTTGACCCCGTGGCCAACTACTCCCGCCAATCCCTCAAGGAGGCGGTGCGGCAGCAGAACCGGGGCGCGGTAAAGGTAGCCGCGGTGTGGCTGGCGGGCAACCTGGTGTTTGGAATCCTCTACTGGCGCAGGACCATCGGCGTGGCGGAGCTGGTGCTGCTGTGCGCTTTGTACTACCTGTGCGACCTCATCTGCGTGCTGTTCTTCTGCCCCTTCCAGACCTTTTTGATGGGCAACCGGTGCTGCGTCAACTGCCGCATCTTTGCCTGGGGGTCCTGGATGATGGCCACCCCTATGGCCTTTGTTCCCCACTGGTTCTCCTGGAGCCTGGTGGGATTGGGGCTGGTGGTGCTGGTGGTGTGGGAGGTGCGGTTTCGCCGCTACCCGGAGCGGTTCTGGTTCGGCTCCAACAAGCTGCTCCAGTGCGCCCACTGCCAGGAACAGCTGTGCCGGTATAAATTTCCACGTTCTCCCCGGTTTCGCGGGTAAAAAATAAGGTGGAACAGCGTTGGCTGCTCCACCTTATTTTTTTCACAATCGGATGGGTACCGGCTTTCCCATAGTCAGCGACTGGGGTGTGACAGCACAGTCCATGGCCAGGATCTCCACCCCTGCCTGGGCCGCCCGGCGCAGGGCCTGCCCGAACTCGGGATGGGTCTCATCGTTGGGGGCAAACCAGCGCACGTTTTCCATCTGGATAACAAAGCACACCGCCGCCTCGTAGCCCGCCTCCCGGGCCTTCACCAGCTCGTCCAGATGCTTTACCCCGCGCAGGGTGGGAGCGTCAGGGAAGCGGACCACGCCGTCCTCCTCCAAAGTGACCCCTTTGACCTCTGCAAAACCCCAACTTTTTGATGACTCCCAGTAAAAATCAAACCGGGAACTCCCATATGTAGTCTCCGGACGCAGCAACGTCAGCCCCTCCCGGAAGCCCCCTGCCGCTGCCCACTCCCCAAACACCTTGTTGGGGGCCTGGGCGTCCATGTTGATGAGCCGCTCCCCTTTCTCCACCGCAATGAGGTCAAATTTGGTCTTGCGGGACGGATTTGGGCTCTCCTCCAGCCAGACGGTGGCTCCGGGTACCAGCAGTTCCCGGCAGCGCCCGGTATTTTTTACGTGGCAAACAAGCTCCTCGCCCTCCGCTTCCACCCGGGCCACAAAGCGGTTGGGCCGGGAGAGAAAGCGGGCCGGGAGGATTTTACCATACTGCATCTTGTGTTCCTCCGCCGTTTTCTGGTATGATATAAGATAAGCGTCCGGTCAAAGCGAGGGCCGGACCCAAATTGAGTATAACCCAGGACCGCCGCCGGGGCAAGTCCCCGGGACCGGTCGGGATAGGAGGAAGCTGTATTATGCCTGAAGCAAAAAAGCCTGCCATCGATCTGCAGAAGATTTCCAACCCCCAGCTTGTGGAGGCTCTGGCCACCCTCCACAAAGAGAATACCCCCCTCAATCAGGGTAAGGTGCTGGACCTGGTGCTCCACCACGCGTCCTTCCTGGCCCCGGTGATTTTGGCTCCTGTGCCCAAGGGAAGCAATGTGCCTCCCCAGCTCCAGGGCAAGACCGCCATCCAGTTCCAGCTCATCACCACCAAGGACGGCCGCCCCTTCTTCCCCGCCTTTACTGACTGGGAGGAGCTGCGCAAGTTCAGCAAGCTCAAGGAGCAGCGGGTGGTCATGCTTCGCTTTGACAACTACGCCGAGATGGTCCTCAAGGACGACCGCACCGCCGGTATGGTGATCAATCCCCTGGGCCTGAGCCTCACCCTGGACCGCAAGAGCCTGGAGAACATGGCCCGGAAGAAGGCCGAGCTGGCCCGCGGCTATGCCGAGGAGCAGGTGGAGAAGGACACCCAGGTGATGGTGGGCGACCCGGAGGAGGAGCCTGAGGAGCTGCTGGACGCGGTGTGCGAGCTGGCCGAGAAGCGGGAAGAGATCCAGCGCCTGTGGCTGCGGGAGATGGTGCGCCAGGACGGCATGAAGCGCTATATCATCGTGGTGGACCACACCGGCGAGCAGGCTGAGGTCTTCCAGGCCATTGCCCAGGCCGCCGCGCCCCACTTCGGCAAGCTGCCGGTGGATATGATCCCCTACGGCACCGGCTTTGCCGACGCCGCCACCGAGGACGCCATGCCCTTCTACGTCCGGGGAGAATAAAAAAGGACCGCAAGTGCGGTCCAGAGAATGTTACAGGGCGCCCAGCTCCCGGATGGTGTCCTGAATGGTCTTTTGGGGCAGATAGACGGCCGCCATTTCGCTCAGCTGAGCCAGCGTGAGAGAGCCGGCCGCCTTGGCCATGGGGTGCTTAAGGTAGGGGCCGAACCGGCGCTGAAGCACTGCCTTGGCCTTGGGGTCGGCCATGAGCTGGGAGAGCGTGATCTGATTGCGCTTGAGATCCATATATGTTCACCTCTTCCCCATCTTATGCGCCCCGGGGAAAAAGGTTCGTCGCTTGTTAGCAAGGAGGTCCATCATGGGACGCAAGAAAAAATCCAACTTTTTGGTCTCCGCCCACCGCACCCTGCGAAAAAAGAGTGTGGTGGCCGCGGTGTACATCGTGCTGCGGCTGCTGGTGATTCTGGTAATGGTGGCACAGTTCTTCAACGGCAACTTTGAAAACGTCTTTCTGTGTATACTGACGCTGATTCTCTTTCTGCTGCCCACCATTTTTGAAAAGAGCCTGCAAATTGACCTGCCCAACGCGTTGGAGATCATCATTTTGCTGTTTATCTTCGCCGCGGAAATTTTGGGCGAGATCCGGGCCTTTTACACCACCTTTGCCTACTGGGACACCATGCTGCACACCATCAACGGCTTCCTGTGCGCCGCCATTGGCTTCTCCCTGGTGGACATGTGCAACCGCCACAAGCGGGTCTCCCTGTCTCTCTCCCCGGTGTATATGGCCATTGCGGCATTCTGCTTCTCCATGACCATCGGTGTGCTGTGGGAGTTTTTTGAGTGTACCATGGACCAGTTCTTCCTGCTGGACATGCAGAAGGACACGGTGGTGAACGTCATCTCCTCGGTGAACCTGGACCCCACCGGCGGCAACACCCCGATAGCCATCAAGGGCATCACCGATGTGATCGTGGTGTGCGGGGATGAGCAGATCCCTCTGGGTGTGGGAGGCTATCTGGATATCGGCATCCTGGACACCATGAAGGACCTGTGGGTCAACTTCATCGGTGCGGTGGTCTTTTCCATTGTGGGCTATTTTTACGTAAAAAGCCGGGGCAAGGGCTGGTTTGCCCGCAACTTTATTCCCCAGGTGCTGCCCGAGGACGAAACTTCCGACCCTCAGGAATAACCCGCGGAAAAGAGTGCATACTAACCTCATCCACTGTGAGGAGGTTTTATAACAATGGATCAGAACAACAATCACATTCACTGCACCGTGGACAGCTGTGTCCACCATTCCGCCCAGAACGCCTGCTCTCTCAACCAGATCCGCGTGGGCTGCTGTGAGGGCAACCCCACCAGCTGCAAGGGCACCGAGTGCGACTCCTTCCAGCTGAAGTAAAAACCCATAAAAAAGGGCCCGTCCAATCGGACGGGCCTTTTTTTCGCCAAAGTGGTAAAACCACTTTGGCGAGGAAAGCTACACGCAAGGCGGACCTCGATTCCTGCGGAAAAGTCGGTCCGCCTTGCGTGAGATGTGTCATTTCCGACGCGCATGTCGCCGGAAATGACGTGATTTCATTTTATTCCGTCGCCATCTCCGCGCTAAGCGCCGCCGCTCTGCGGCGGTTGCGCTCCGAAACGCGCCTGCGGGCGCAGTGCGGGCGGCGGAACTCCTTGCAGGAGGGCTTTTTTGCGTTTTATACGGAATTTACGCCAGATGCAGGCCGTAAAACCCCACCAGAGACAGGGCCATAAGCCCCGCGGTGATCAGCTCCAGCGGTGCGCCCCGGAAGCTCTTGGGGCAGCCGTCTACGTTCAGGTCCAGACGCAGTCCGGCAAAGCTGATCAGGGCGATGGTGGCGCCCAGACCGCCAAACAGGGCGAAGAGCAGAGCGGCGCCCAGGTTGTACCCCCGCTGGGAGATAATGAGGGCCGCGCCCATGGCGGCGCAGTTGGAGGTGATGGAGGACAGGCTCTCGTCCAGGCGGCGGGACAGCTCGGGCACGCAGGAGTGCAGGAAGCTGCGCAGAGCCCACACCACCAGCGGGCCTACCAGGGCAAACATCAGGGTCTGGTAGTAGTCCAAAGCAAAGTGGTACAGCAGCTGGTCGGCCACCCAGGTGACCAGGGCGGTGAGGGTCATCACCGCCGTCAGGGCCGCGCCGGTGCGGCCCGCCTCCAGGGGGTGGTCAAAGGCCTGGGTGCGGGTTCCAATGCCCAGACAGTTGACCAGAATAAAGTTTTCCGACAGCAGGGCGGCCAGAGCCACCCCTGCCAGGTATACAGCGGTCATAGGACTGCCTCCTTCCATTTCCGGGGGAATAAGGACTTACACTTCGCCGTCCACATATTCCACACCCTCCGTATCCAGATTGGCCACAATGGACAGGGCCTGGTTGACGCAGTCGGTGACCGCGTCGCAGGTGGCGGTGGCGCCGGAGATGGTATCCACGGCGTTGCTGCCCGAGGAGCGGATGGTGCCCGACTTGCCCTTGTACTGATCCAGATAGTCGCTCTCCAGGGCCTGAGTACCGGTGCTGAGGGTCTCGTTGTGGCTGGTGATGGCCACGCCGGTAACCTCGCCGTTGGTGTTCACGCCCACCACCGCGGTCATCAGACCGCCGAAGCCGTGGGCCTGGACCTCCACGCAGTAGCCCACCAGGCCGTCATTGTTGTAGCCGGCGGTGATGCTCAGGGCGCCGGAGGCGCGGAAGGGAGTTTCCGTGCGGGTGGTGGCCTGGGGCATCACCTGGGACAGCAGCTCCTGCTGGAGCTTGGTCTCGGTGCGCACGGTGGCAAAGTCGGTGAGCTGGTGTACCCCAAAGACCATGCCGGCCATCAGGGCCACGGCCACAGCCAGCACGCCCCACTGGCGTACCTTCAGGCGCAGCTCGTCAAGGTACCCTTCGCCGGGCATGGTGCCCTCTCCCGCCCGGGAGAGCAGCCGCAGCTGGGGCTTGACAAATTTGATCTCGGCCAGACTGGCACGCACCTGGGTGATCTGCTCCCGGGTGGCGGCAAACCGGCCCACGCCGAAGCGCCGGGGCATGCCGGTGCGGTCCAGCAGCCATACGCAGCAGTTCATGGTGAGAATGGCCCAGCCCACCCCGTCAGGATAGGAGCCAAAGTAGCGCAGCAGCACGGTGAGCAGGCCGCATCCTACGCCAAACAGGACCTGGCCGCGGGGGGTGACGGGGGTGGTGGTGTAGTCGGAGGCCATGAAGATGGCACCCAGCATCAGCCCGCCGCTGAAGAGCTGGGCCAGCATCCAGGCCACACGGCCGCCGTCTCCCTGGGGAAACAGGAAGATGAGCAGAGCCACGGTGGCCAGGAAGGCCAGAGGAGCCCGGGGCTGGATGACCCGGCGGGCCACTAAGTAAAGGCCGCCCAGAATCAGCATCATCACCGCCACGCTGCCCATGGCGCCTCCGTGCTGGCCCATCAGCAGCTGGCCCACGCTCTGGGGGGGAAGCTGGCCGTTGTGGAGGTAGGACATGGGAGTGGCGGAGGTCACCGCGTCGGCGGTGGACAGCAGGCCGGGGTGCTGGAAGGCGTCCACCCAGTTGGTCATGATGCCGGGGAAGGTGGTCAGCAGCATCCGCCCGGCCAGAGCGGGGTTCATAAAGTTGCGGCCCAAGCCGCCGTAGAGCTGCTTGACCACTACAATGGCAAACACGCCGCCCAGCACCGGCGCCCAGTAGGGGGCGGTGACGGGCAGAGTCATAGCCAGCAGCAGTCCGGTGACGCAGGCGGACAGGTCCTGGGTGGAGTCGGGGAGCTTCCGCAGGCGGCGGTAGACGTACTCAGATGCCACGCAGGTGATGACGCTCACCGCCGTCAGAGCCAGTACCCGGATGCCGAACAGGTATACCGCCATGCCCAGGGCGGGCAGCAGGGCCACGATCACGTCCAGCATGGTGCTGGAGATGCTGGACACCTGAGCGATCTGGGGAGGCTGGCGGCGGATGACAGGTCTCAGCTCAGTCATGGGATGCACCTTCTTTCTTGGCCTGGCGCATCAGGTCCATCAGGGGAATGTGGGAGGGGCAGATGTAGGAGCAGCACCCGCAGTCCATACAGTCCTCCAGGTGCAGGTTGTCCAGCAGCTCCTTCTCCCCCAGGCGCATGGCCCGGTAGACCAGAACGGGGTTTAAGTCCATGGGACAGGCGGAGACGCAGTGGCCGCACTTGACGCACACCATCTCCGGCTGGTTGACGTTGTGCTCCTGGGCCGTGAGGCACAGCAGGGCGTTGGTGTTCTTCACCACCGGGGCGTCCAGGTTTTCATGGATCATGCCGTTCATAGGGCCGCCGGTAAGGGTGATGGCCGCCTCCTCCCGCAGACCGCCCGCCGCCTGGAGCAGGCAGCGCAGCGGGGTGCCGATGGGCACCCACAGGTTTCGGGGCCGGGCTACCGCGCCGCCGCTGACGGTCACCGCCCGGTGGGTCAGAGGCTCACCGGTGAGCAGGGCGTGGCGGATGGCGTACACGGTGGCTACGTTAAAGACCGCGCAACCCACATCCAGGGCGGACTGTCCCGGAGACACCTCCCGGCCGGTGACGGCGCGGATGAGCTGCTTTTCCATCCCTAAGGGGTAGCGGGTCTGGATGGTGACCAGCTCCACCTCCCGCTTTTTCCGACGCAGGCGGCGCTCCAGAAATTCCACGGCGTTGAGCTTGTCGCCCGCCACCACCAGGATGGCCTTCTCGGCCCGCACCAGGCGGCTGAGCATCTGCACAGCCTGGAGGATCTGGTCGCCCTTCTCCAGCAGCAGGCGGTGGTCGGCGGTGAGGTAGGGCTCGCACTCGGCGGCGTTGACAATGAGGACCTCCGTCTTGCCCACCGCCTGGCGGATGCGCAGGTGGGTGGGGCTGGCGCCGCCGCCCAGGCTGGTGATGCCCGCCTGGCAGATGCGCTGGAGGGCCTCCTCCCGGTTCATCCGCTCCCAGTCCATGGGCAGGGGCAGGTCGGGATAGGGGGTGTTCTTGAAGTCATTTTCAATGACCACCGCGTCCCACTTGCCTCCCCAGGGGTGGGGACGGGGCTCAATGGCCTTCACCCGCCCGGACACGCTGGCGTGGACGTATACCCCGTCGCCGGTGGGCTTGGCGATGACCTGGCCCACGGTGACCAGATCGCCCTTCTTCACCACCGGCTCCGCGCCGCCCTCCGCGCACATCACCAGAGGGATGACCACCTCTTTGGGCGGCTCCTCCAGGGGCACGATGGGCTTGCGCCGGGTGCTTTCCTTATGGGAGGTGGGGTGTACCCCGCCTAAAAATCGAGTTCTCATAGCTTGCCTCCAAACCCCTGGTGACAGGGGGCAAAATGCCTGTGGATTACCCGGGGAACCACTGCTCCAGGATCTGGGCCACGCCGTCCTCCCGGTTGGAGGGAGCAACGAGGTCGGCGCACTGGAGCACGTCCGGAGCGGCGTTGGCCATAGCCACGCCCACCCCGGCCTTCTGGATCATGGTCAGGTCGTTGGTGCCGTCGCCAAAGGCCGCGGCCTCCAGCAGGTCCAGTCCCAGATGGCGACACAGGGCCTCCAGCGCGTCCCCCTTGGTGGCGCCCGGTGCGTTGAGCTCCAGATTGGTGGGCAGGGAGATGGACTGGATGAGCTGAGGAAACTGCTCCGAGAGGAGCTTCATGGCCTGGGGCCGCAGCTCCAGGTCGGGGAAAAAGGACTGCATCTTCTGCACCGTGTCGCCGCCCTGGGCCATGGCGGCGGGCAGATCGTCCACCGGCAGGCGGTTGGGACCGATGATCATGCGCACTACCGGGTCGGGGATATAGTGCTCCAGGTGGTCCAGGAACTTTCGGGGCATGATCCCCCGGTCGTTCTGGTAGCAGTCCACGGTGCAGCCCAGACCCTCCAGCAGGCGGTAGACCGCCTGGGCGGTGTCCAGGGGGATTTCAGCCCGGTAGAGGACCGTGTCGGTCTCCCGGTCATACACCTTGGCCCCGTTCATCAAAATGAAATAGCGCAGGAAGGGCAGTTCCTTCAAAAAGTCGGGCACGCCCCCGAAAAACCGGCCGGTGGCGATGACCACCTGGGCGCCGGACGCAGCGGAGCGCTCCAGAGCGGCCCGGCTGCGGGGGGTGAGATGCTTTTCCTCGTCGAGCAGGGTGCCGTCCAGGTCGGCGAGAATGAGCTTGGGCGCCATGGCTTAAAACCTCGCGCCGCCGAACTCGGCCAGCTTCAGGTTCTTGTTCCGGTCCTGCACCCACTGGATGGACCACTGGGAGGCGAACAGCAGCAGCTGGTTGCCCTTGTAGTCCTCCACCAGCTTGGCGTCGTTGGGGAGCAGCAGGTCCTCCTCCTTGAGGGGCTGGGCGTCCTCGTCCTCCTTCACGATCCAACGCAGGTACTCGTAGGGCAGGCCCTCCTTGTACAGCTCCACGTTGTACTCGCTGCGCAGGCGGTACTCCAGCACGTCAAACTGCAGGGTGCCCACCACGCCCACAATGACCTCCTCCATGCCGGTGTAGGGGGTCTTGAAGATCTGAATGGCGCCCTCCTGGGCGATCTGCTCCACACCCTTGAGGAACTGCTTGCGCTTCATGGTGTCGATGGAGCGGATGCGCTGGAAGTGCTCGGGAGCAAAGGTGGGGATGGGGTCGAACTTGAACTTCTTGCTGGGGGAGCACAGAGTGTCGCCGATGGAGAAGATGCCGGGATCGAACACGCCGATGATGTCGCCGGCGTAGGCCTCCTCGATGATCTCACGCTCGGCGGCCATCAGCTGCTGAGGCCGGGACAGGCGGATCTTCTTGCCGCCCTGGACGTGGTAGACCTCCTTGTCCGCCTGGAACTTGCCGGAGACCACCCGCATAAAGGCGATGCGGTCCCGGTGGGCCTTGTTCATGTTGGCCTGGATTTTAAAGACGAAGGCAGAGAAGTCCTCGTCAAAGGAGTCGATGATCTCGTCTCCTGCCTTCCGGGGCAGGGGCGCAGTGGTCATCCGCAAAAACTCCTCCAGGAAGGGCTCCACGCCGAAGTTGGTGAGGGCGGATCCGAAGAACACAGGGGACAGCTTGCCGTGGCGCACCCGGTCCAGATCAAAGTCGCAGGAGGCGCCGTCCAGCAGGTCAATTTCGTCCACCAGCTGGTCCCGCTTGGCAGCGCCAATGAGGTCGGCCAGGGCGGGGTCGTCGGGCTCAATGACGGTGGCGGTAGCCGCCTTGGCGTTGGTGTTGGAGGTGAAGTGGATGACCTTCCGGTTCTGGCGGTCGTACACACCCTTGAACTCCTTGCCGCAGCCGATGGGCCAGTTCATGGCGTAGGTGTCGATACCCAGCTCCTTCTCCAGCTCCTCACACAGCTCAAAGGGGTCCCGGGCCTCCCGGTCCATCTTGTTGATGAAGGTGAAGATGGGGATATCCCGCATGGCGCAAACCTTAAACAGCTTCCGGGTCTGGGCCTCCACGCCCTTGGCGGCGTCGATGACCATGACGGCGCTGTCGGCGGCCATGAGGGTGCGGTAGGTGTCCTCGGAGAAGTCCTGGTGGCCGGGGGTGTCCAGAATATTGATGCAGAAGCCCTCATACTGGAACTGCATCACGGAAGAGGTGACGGAAATACCGCGCTGCTTCTCGATCTCCATCCAGTCGGAGGTGGCGGCGCGGGTGTTCTTCTTGCCCTTGACCTGGCCGGCCTGGGCGATGGCTCCGCCGTAGAGGAGGAACTTCTCGGTGAGGGTGGTCTTACCGGCGTCAGGGTGAGAAATGATAGCAAAGGTTCTTCTGCGCTTGATTTCAGACTCGTATTGTGACATATCAAAACCTCCGATGGAAGGAATGGGGGAAAACCTGCATATAAACAAGTTATTTTACCATATTCCGCACCTTCACACAAGGGGGCGGAAATACAAAAAAGCCTGAAACAGCGGGGCTGTTCCAGGCATTTTTTCAAAAATCGTTATTTTTCCGCCCAGTTTCCGGTGGCCTCGGCGGTGAGATAGGCGTTGATGAAGCCGTCCAGCTCACCGTCCATCACGGCGCCGATGTTGCTGGTCTCGTAGGCGGTGCGGTTGTCCTTCACCAGCTGATAGGGCATGAAGACATAGGAGCGGATCTGGCTGCCCCACTCGATCTTCAGCTGCACGCCCTTCAGGTCGGAGATCTTCTCCGCCTTCTCCTGCATCTGCAGCTCCACCAGCTTAGCACGCAGCATCTTCATACAGTTGTCCTTGTTCTGGAACTGGGAGCGCTCCTGCTGGGAGGCGACCACGATGCCGGTGGGCTTGTGAATGAGACGCACAGCAGAGGAGGTCTTGTTAACGTGCTGGCCGCCGGCGCCGCTGGCCCGGTAGACCTGCATCTCGATGTCCTCGGGACGGATCTCCACCTCCACGTCCTCGGGCAGGTCGGGCATGACCTCCACGGAAGCGAAGGAGGTCTGGCGGCGGGCGTTGGCGTCAAAGGGAGACACGCGAACCAGACGGTGCACGCCGTGCTCACCCCGCAGGTAGCCGTAGGCGTTCTCGCCCTCGATCATAATGGTGGCCGACTTGATGCCCGCCTCGTCGCCGTCCTGGTAGTCCATGATCTGGTAGGTAAAGCCGTGGCGCTCGGTCCAGCGGGTGTACATACGGTAGAGCATCTGGGCCCAGTCCTGGGCCTCGGTGCCGCCGGCGCCGGGGTGGATGGTCAGGATGACGTTGGAGCTGTCGTACTCGCCGGTGAGCAGGGTCTGCAGCCGGGCCTCCTCCATCTCCTCTTCCAGGGCGGCATAGCCCTCCTCCAGCTCGGGGACCAGAGACTCGTCCTCAAACTCGTTGCCCATCTCGCACAGGGCCATCAGGTCGTCCCAGTGCTGCTTGCGCTTATGGTGCTTGTCCACCTTGGTCTGGAGGGTCTTGATGCGCTGCTGCACCTTCTGGGCCTTCTCCAGGTTGTTCCAGAATCCGTCGGCAGCCGACTCGGCCTGGAGCATATCCAGCTCCCGCTCGGCGCTCTCCAGGTCCAGGGCCTGGCCCAGCTTCTCCAAGGTGGGGGCCAGATTGTTCAGCTTGACTTTGTACTCGTCGAATTGAAGCATAGGGTCCTCACTCTCTTTAACAAAAATAAACTTCCCGGTGGGGAAACATGAAAATTCAGCTAAAATATTATATCTGACGCGGGAAGAAAAGTAAACCCCCGCAGGAAAAATCGGGGATTTTCATAATGGAGAGAATGGAAAAGGCCCTCCTGCAAGGAGTTCCGACGCCCGGTGGCGACGGAATAAATTGAAATTGGTTTTTTCCGGGGACCGGCGCCTCAGAAAAAACACTTCTCGCGCAAGTTTGGCCGACTTTTCCGTACGGAATCGAGGCCGAACTTGCGTGCAATCCTGATTCAAACAAGGCGCTTTGCGGCTTGTTTGAGGAAAAGGCGGTCTCCGTATAGGAGACCGCCCTCAGCGATCGCTGATGAGCCACACCTCGCCCTGGAAAATCAGGTCATCCAGATCCTTGGGCGCGGGGACCGGGATCTGAGGATAGGGATGAGTATTATACATGGCGGTTTCTTCCATTTTTGTTCGCCTCCTTGGGTAACGTTGTCCGGCGTTTGCCGGCATACAGACCAGTATATGTTGGGAGAGGTGAATTATGTGCCGGATTTTGTACACTCAAACCAATAAATTTTTCCAAACAAAAAAACCCGGAGGCCAGAGGCCTCCGGGTATGGTATAATTTTTAAAAGTGCTCTCAGGGCACAAAGCGGTAACCCAGTCCCCGGACCGTGCGGATGTGGACGGGATGCTGGCGGTCGGGCTCGATCTTGCCCCGCAGGCGGTTGATGTAGACCATGATGGCGTTGTCGTCCACCGCCACCGCCGTGCCCCACACCCGCTCGTAGAGCATGTCCTTGGTGAATACCTGGTTGGGGTGCTGGAGGAATAAAAGCAGCAGGGCGCCCTCCCGGGAGGACAGGTCCAATACCTCCTCCCCTTTGAAAAAGCGCATGGTGGCGCCGTCATAGCGGAAGGGGCCGCAGCGCAGCTGCTGGGAAGCAGCAGAGGAAAATTCCCGGCTGCGCCGCAGCAGAGCCTTCACCTTGGCTCCCAGTACCACCGGGCGGAAGGGCTTTGTGACATAGTCGTCTGCTCCCAGGGACAGTCCGTAGAGGGAGTCGTAGTCCTCGTTGCGGCCGCTGATGATAATGACCGGGGTCTTGATCCCCCGCTCCCGCAGCCGGCGCAGCACCTCAAAGCCCTCCATGTCCCCCAGATTTACATCCAGCAGAATGATGTCAAAGGTGCGCGTCTCCAGGGCCTGGAGAGCCTGTTCTCCGCTGCCCACCGCCTGGGAGTCCATGTCGTTGCTGCGCATCACCTTTTCCAGCAGTTTGCAGATGGCCGGGTCGTCGTCCACAATGAGCACCTGATCCGCCATGTCCTGTCCCCCTTCCAGGCACCTGAGCAAACTGCACAAACGCCCTGTGATTTTTTCTGGAATTATTATAATATCAGGGGGGAAACAAGTCAATTCCCTGGAGAAAGGAAGCCGCTATGAGAGAGAAGAAGCGCAGCCGCTCGGAGATGCGGCCGGTGATGCTGGGTACCGCGGTGGTGCTGGTGCTGTTTCTGGCCGGACTGCTGTACCTGGGCGTGGCCACCTGGCTGCAATACAAAAACAGCATCATCGACAAGCAGAAGGAGCAGATGCTGCTCACCACCCAGGCCATCAGTGAGAACCTGGAGCAGTATATCCAGGAGGCCCAGGCGGATTTGGAGAGCCTCTCCCTTGCGTCGGAGAAGCTGGATGACCCCGACCTGGCCGCGGGAGCCAGAGAGCAGCTGAAGACCTATGCGGACAGCCATGAGGGAGCAGTATATGATGTGGTAGTGCTGGGGAATGATGGCCAGATCACCTTCCGCATCCGGGACAGCCAGGTAGCCCAGGTGTTTGGTTCCACCACCCAGGAGGGCCAGCAGGTGGCCCAGGTGCAGATGGAGGATAAAACGTTGTGCCTGATGCTGGGAGGCCAGCTGTCCCAGGGCGGGCGGCTGTGCCTGCTGATCGACCTGGGGAACTACTATGAAAAGCAGATCGCCCAGCTCCATGTGGGCACCAACGGCTATGTGCTGGTGAAAAACTCCGACGGTGTGATCCTCATGCACCCGGAGGACAGCCAGCTGGGCATCAATGTCATCTCCGGCCGGGAGGAGCTCTACCCCGGTGTGGACCTCACCAGCCTCAACCAGCTGGTGGAGGCCCAGAACCAGGGGGGCGAGGGGGTCATGGAGTACGAGTCCTACTGGTGGATGGACCCCGACCTGCCCATGGTGCGCAAGGTGGCCGCCTGGTCGCCGGTGCATGTGGGGGACGACTTCCTGGTGGTCAGCGCGGTGATGGATTACAGCGACATGTACGCCCCGGTGGCCCAGGGCTTTATCCGCCTGGCCCTGGTATTTCTGGCTTTGACGGTGTGCGTCACCGCCATGGTCCTCTATTTGGGCAAGCTGATGCTGGACCGGCAGCGCAGCCAGGCGGAGATCTCCGACCTGCGGGAGATCAATCAGGCCCTGGAGGAGCTGCACCGCAGCGAACAGGCCATTGCTCACCAGCAGCGCCTTCAAATCATGGGCACCATGACCGGAGGAATCGCCCATGAGTTCAACAACCTGCTTACTCCCATTTTGGGCCACGCGGAGCTGATGCTATTGGACCTGCCCGAGGACTCCGAGCTTTACGACAGTGCCCAGGAGATCGCCCAGGCCGCCGGACACTGTAAGGAGATCATCCAGCAGCTGTCCGCCCTGAGCCGAAAGAATGTGGAGACCGTCTACAAGCGCCTGGACGCCGGGGAGGCCTTTGGCCGGGTGATGAAGATGGTGCGCTCCATCTGTCCGGACAACGTGGAGCTGGACATCGACCTGGACTTTGGCGGGGCGGCGTTCCTGGGCAATGAGACCCAGCTGAGCCAGGTGGTGCTCAATATGGCGGTCAACGCTGTCCATGCCATTGGACAAAAAGAGGGACATATCGCCATCACCGGACGGGCCTTGGGCAAGGAGGAACTGGAGGAGCGGGGCCTGACACCCCCCTCCCGGCTGTGGGAGCGGTATCTGTGCCTGGATATCCGGGACGACGGCTGCGGCATGAGCAGCGCCACCCTCGCCCAGATCTTCGACCCCTTCTTTACCACAAAAAAGGCGGGACAGGGCACCGGCCTGGGCCTGTCTCTGGCCGACCAGATCATCCGCTCCCACAAGGGCAGTATCACCGCTGAGAGCCAGGTGGGCCAGGGCAGCGTCTTCCACATCCTGCTGCCGGTGGCCCAGGCGGAGAGCGTCCCCTCCCCTGCTCTGGACGGGGAGCAGCCCACCATCCTGCTGGTGGGGAGCAGCGCCAAGGTGCTCCAAATGCTCTCCGACAGTTTTCGGGCCATGGATGTTCCGGTGGAAACTGCCCGGGACTGGGATGAGGCTGCCGCTGTGCTGGAGCGGGGCGCGGTAGACGTGCTGGCGGCGGACGGCGGCCTGGAGGAGGAGCGGGCTCTGGACTTCTGCCTGTCTTTCCAGGGTAAGTACCCCCGGCTGATGAAGCTTCTGCTGGTGGAGCGTCCCACCCGGGAGGTGCTGGAGGCCAAAACCCGGGGACTCATTCAGGGCTGGCTGGAAAAGCCGGTGTCGGCGCAGGCCATTCTGGAGGAGGCACACCGGCTCCTGGGGGAGCAGGCAGTCGGCTCAACCACACTTTAAAAGATGTTTTTATGGGCTGGGGGTCTCCCCAGCCCATTTTTTCACCCTTTCTTAATAAACTGTAAGGCCAGCCTTACAGCACTGTAAGCGGAATGCGTGGATGGTGTAAGCTTTCCTCCCTATAATAAAAATCACCAAAACCAAGCGGGAGAAGAAAGAAAAATGAGGAGGAAGTTACAATGAATGAAACCATGCTGGCGCTGTTGGGCTTTGCTACCGTCATCGCCATCATCGTCCTGCTGCTGCGGAATGTCACCGTACCGGCTCTGGCCTTTGTAGGCGTATCCACCGTGACTACCGCGATTCTGGTACTTACCGAAACCTTTACCATCAAAGAGATGGGCGACTTTATTGCCGCAGGCGTCGCTGACGTCCACTCCACGGCCGCCCTGTTCATCTTCTCGGTGCTGTTCTTCGGCATCATGAATGATGTGGGCCTGTTTGACCGGATCATCAATGCCCTGATGAAGAAGGTAGGCACCAATGTGGTAGGCGTGGCCGTGATGACCTGCATCATCGCCATGATCGGCCACCTGGACGGCGGCGGAGCCTCCACCTTCCTGATCACCATCCCCGCCATGCTTCCCGTGTACAAGCGGCTGAAGATGCGCCCCACCACCCTGCTGCTCATCTGCGTGACCGCCATGGGCGTGATGAACCTGCTGCCCTGGGGCGGCCCCACCATGCGCTCCGCCTCCGTGCTGGGCATTGAGGCCAATGACCTGTGGATCCAGCTGATGCCCATGCAGGCGGTTGGTATCGTCATCGCTCTTGTGACCGCTTTTGTCTGGGGCAACATTGAAAAGCGCCGGGGCGCCGGTGTCAACAGCACTCTGGTCATTGACTACGGCGACAGCGACGATACCGGCGTCAGCCAGGAGCAGAAAAACGAGCTGGCCCGGCCCCAGTTCTTCTGGGTCAACCTGATCCTGACCCTGGTGGTCATTCTGGCCCTGGTGTTTGTCAAGATTCCCTCCTACTGCACCTTTATGATCGGCTGCGTCATCGCCCTGTTTGTCAACTACCCCGGCGCCAAGATGCAGAATAAGATCATCAAGTCCCACTCTTCCGCCGGCCTGATGATGGCCTCCACCATTCTGGCCGCCGGTGTGTTCCTGGGCGTGCTGGAGCAGAGCGGCATCATGAACCACATGGCCAATGTCCTGGCCTCCTTCATCCCCACCTCTATGGGCCGCTTCCTGCCCATCATCATCGGCGTGCTGTCCGTGCCCCTCACCCTGCTGTTCTGCACCGACTCCTACTTCTACGGCCTGCTGCCCGTGCTCATCAGCGTGGGCGATGCCTTCGGTGTGGATCCCGCTCATACTGCCATCGCCATGGTGGTCTGCCGCAACTGCGCCACCTTCATCAGCCCCGTGGTGCCGGCCACCTTCCTGGGCGTTGGCCTGGCCGGTGTGGAGATCAAGGACCATATCAAAAACAGCTTCTTCTGGATCTGGGGCGTGAGCATCTGCTGCCTCATCTCCGGTCTCCTTTTGGGCGTTATCGTCCTGTAATCCCAGTCCCCCCTACATCGGAACACCGTCTCCGTCCGGAGGCGGTGTTCCCATATATCCATAGAAAGGAGCCTTTCCATGCTCAGTGAAATTTTAAACTTTAACCGGGAATTTGTGGCCCGAAAGGACTACCTCCCCTACCAGACCACCAAATATCCCGACCGGAAGCTGGCCATCCTCACCTGTATGGATACCCGGCTCACCCACCTGCTGCCTGCTGCCCTGGGGCTGAGAAACGGGGAGGTCAAGATGATCAAAAATGCCGGGGGCGTGGTGCTGGCGCCCTACGGCGGCGTGGTGCGCAGCCTGTTGGTGGCGGTGCTGGAGCTGGGCGTGGAGGAGATCCTGGTGATCGGCCACACCGACTGCGGCGTGTGCGGCATGCGTCCTGAGGTGATCCGGCAGCACCTGCTGGCCCGGGGTATTGCGCCGGAGATTCTCTCGGAGATCGATGAGGCGGGAGAGGTAGACCTGGACGCCTGGTTTACCGGTTTTTCCGGAGAGGAGCAGGCGGTACGGGACAGTGTGGCGATGCTCCGAGCCCATCCCCTCATGCCTCGGGATGTGGCCATCCACGGCCTGATCATCGATTCGTCCACGGGCGCGCTGCGGGTGCTGGAGCAGGACGGCCAGAAAACGTAAAAATCCCTCTTGACACCGGCCTGGAGATATGGTATTCTAATTGAGCACTTAAACGAGATCGGCGCCACGTCCCTTATGCCGGAGTGGCGGAATTGGCAGACGCCCGGGACTTAAAATCCCGTGGGAGCAATCCCGTGCCGGTTCGACCCCGGTCTCCGGCACCATATCGCGGGGTAGAGCAGTTGGTAGCTCGTCGGGCTCATAACCCGGAGGTCGGTGGTTCAAGTCCGCCCCCCGCAACCAGAAATCCGCTGAAATCGCATGATTTCAGCGGATTATCTTTGTTTTTCATCACTTTTTTGGATAGCTTATTTTTGCGGTTTATGTTTGACCCAAACCGTGACCCAAATGCGGAAAGGTCCGGAAAGGTCTATACCGCACCGGAGAGGACACTGCCCATGGTTTGTGCCGCATGTCGCTGAGCTGCGCTGGTCACGTGGGCGTAGGTGTCCAGGGTGAACCCGGCGGAGAAGTGGCCTAGCATTCCAGAGACGGTTTTCACGTCCACCCCATTTTGCAGAGCCAGGGTGGCGAAGGTGTGTCGGAGGTCATGGAACCGCACCTTGGGCAGCCCTGCCCGCTTCAGCACCCGATGGAGCTTATGCAGGACGCTGTCCGGGGAGATGGGCCCGCCAGTGGGCGACGGGAATACCCAGGGACTATTGCCCACTTTCTTTCTCTGTTCTTTCAAAACGCTTACTGTATCTTCTGCTAATGGCAGGGTGCGGTAGGCGTTTTTTGTTTTCAGCGGTGCTTCGGTAATTTCGCCGTTGATGCGGGAGATCTGCCGCCGAACCCGGAGGTCGCCTCGTTCCAAATCAATGTCCTCCCATTTGAGGCCGAGGAGTTCTCCCCGTCTCAATCCTGTGGCCAGCTCCAGGTAGTAGAGTTCAAACACCCCACTCTCTCTAGCTTCCCGCAGGAAGGACTGGAGCTGTTCTACTGGTAGGGTCTGCATCTCTTTGTGCTCCACCTTTGGAAGGGCGCAGCCCTCTGCCGGATTTGTGAGGATGATCCGCTGTTCCTGGGCCAGTTTTAGGGCAGAAGATAGGATTTGGTGGATGTTCCGTACTGTCTTGGCACTGAGACCCTTGGGTTGTCCCTTGGCCTCCAGCCGGTCTACCCGTCCTTTGGTCAGCAGCTTCTTGTAGAGCTTCTGTAAGTCCAGAGAGGTGAGTTTTTCCAGCGGGATATCCCCGATATTGGGGCCTATGTGGTTGTCAATGTAGCCCCGGTAGGTCTGGTGGGAAGAGGGCCGGACTTTGATCTTGGCGTAGTCCTCAAACCATACTTCCATCCACTCCCCTACTGTGTACTTTCCTGCTTTGGTAAAGTCCAGAGACTGCGTCTCCTTAATGGCAGCTTTCAGCTTCTCCTTGACCTCTGCCTGTGTCTTGCCCAGCACATTTTTGTAGATGGCCCTACCTGTCTCTGGATCATGCCCCGCTGTGTACCGCCCCTCCCAGCGGCCATCCTTTCGCTTTCGAATGCTGCCCTCGCCGTTGGCTCGCTTTTTAGCCATCCCTGTTCACCTCCTGTTCCACAGTCTCGCAGGCTCGCTGCTCTTCCTCCTTTTGGAAGGAGTACAGGCCATCCGCCTCCAGTTCCCTGGCAATCCCCCAGGCCAACTTGAATCCAGCGGTGAAGCTGGCCTGGGAGGTTTTCTCCCGCAGCAAGTTTTGGGTATCCACTAGGTGCATCAGTCTGCGCCGCTGCATCTTGTCCAGGCAATCCCGCACCTCTTGTCGGGCCTCCTCAATTTCCTCCTCCAGTTCTGAGAAGTCCGGTTCCCGGTAGAACCGCTGGTGCAGAGCGGTCATGTAGTCATTCATCGTGTGTCGCCTCCTTTTCAGCAACACACAATACTCCTACTCTCTGACAATAGCCAGGGCAAACGGGCAGAGTTATCAAAACCTTAACATTTTGCCCTGCGCTTTATCATTGTTAACACTGTACTATTTTCTGCGTCCCCTTTTCTTTTGTTTTGCGGCGCAATTTTTGAGGCGCGGCGAACAGAACCAGGGCTCCGCACTTGTGAGCGCAGTGCGGGGCCCAAATCATACTCATTTAGGGAAAAGCGTTTTGGGAAAGCCCTGGGACGCTAAGGAAAACCATACTTTCAGAAAGAAAAAGTGTCATATCTCTTTCGCTTAGGGTAAAAAAGCGTTATTTGAAATCCCCGCAAACTGCCCGCACTGCGGGCAGTTGTGATCGACCGGGCGCAATAAAGCGCCAGGTCTTTCTCCTGCTTTTTTTCACACCGGCCCTGCGCCCTCATCCAAGCCCAGCGGCGGGCCAAATTCGCCTCAAAACTCTTGTTGGAGCAGTTCTCTACCCAGCCCTCAAAGAGGTCACACAGCGGCCTACAGGGGGCAAACAGCGGGGATATTGTCGGCGGTCCCTTTTTCTTTGTATAGTGTGTTAGTTTTTAATCTGCCGGTTCAATGCTCTTCGTAATGATTCTGTAAAAGTGAATATGGATACTCAGATGAAGAAAGAGCCTGGAGATAAAATATATAGAAATAAAAAGTCACAATTCAAGTCGTTCCATTGTGTTTATAGCGGAAATGGTAAGGTTGCACATATAGACAACTGGAGTCTTCTAAAACAGAGGCTGATACCAACCGTTTTATGACAGAGAGAAGAACACGATGGAACGTAGAAAAAGACGTAAGGGGAAACGCTTATTTTTCCGGCAGGCCGTATCTTACGGCATCATTGGGGTATTGTCCTCTGGTCTGGATGCAGGGATTTTCTATCTTCTGAGCCACCAGGGCCATATTACACCTTATAGTGCCAACCTTATCAGCATACATTGCGGGATCCTCTGCAGTTTTCTCCTCAACCGGACAGTTACATTTCGCATGAGAGACCATACATGGCGGAGACTGGCCCTGTTTTACGCAACCGGTCTGCTGGGATTGCTGATTTCTCAACTCCTGCTCTTCGTGGGAACGATGCTTGAACAGGATCCCTTCCTGGTCAAGCTGTGCTCCATCGTTGTGGTGGCGGCGTTCCAGTTTCTTCTCAATCGCGTCATTGCCTTTGGTCAGCCAAAGGAATAACGCTCTGGTAGGAGGATTGTTTTGATGGACACGCTGTACCTTGTGATTCCGGCCTATAACGAGGAAGAGACCATATCCGCTGTTGCTTGTGCCTGGCACGGCATCGTGGAGAAAATCGGCGGCGAGAGCCGGATCGTCATCGTCAACGACGGAAGCCGGGACCATACCGGAAAAATTCTGGAGCAGCTGCGGGAAACATTGCCCCGGCTGGTTCCGTTGAGCAAGGAAAACGGAGGTCATGGGGCAGCGATTGCCTTTGGCTACCGCTATGCCGTGGAGCATGGGGCGGACTATATATTTCAAACGGATTCGGATGGACAGACGCTGCCGGAGGAATTTTGGCCATTCTGGGAAGCACGGAATACCTATGATTACCAGATTGGCCACCGGAAGCACCGGCAGGACGGATTTGCCCGGGTCGTGGTGACCAAGGTGCTGAGGCTGGTGTTGCTGGGTGTTTTTGGAGTCTGGATTCCGGATGCCAATACCCCCTTTCGCCTGATGAGCGGGAAGAGCCTGGAGAGACTGCTGCCTTTGCTTCCCAAGAACCACAATCTGACCAATGTCTTGCTCTCGGTTCTCTATCAGGCCAGCGGCTGCCCTGGCCGGTTTCTTCCCGTTACCTTTCTGCCCCGCCAGGGCGGGGTAAACAGTATCAACCTGAGGCGGATTGTCGGGATCGGATGGACAGCGGTGTGGGATTTCTGCCGTTTCCGGCCCGTGGTACATACCCTTCGTACGGAAAAAACGCAGAGCAGCCGCTGTGGCCAAGGAAGGTGAACCCAATGGAACGCAAAGACGCGGGCAAGAACACAAGCCACGTTCTTTTCTTACTTGTGTTTTCTCTGCTTGTCTTACTGGTTTGCAGCGCCACCTCCCCCCTGTACCAAAGCCACGACTGGACCGATGTCAACACCTATCTCACCATGGGCCGCGGGCTGATAAACGGCGCTGTGCCATATCGAGACCTGTTTGATCACAAAGGGCCTGTTCTGTATGCCATCTACGCCCTGGGAGCGCTCCTTGACCCAAAGGGATTTGGCGGTGTGTTTCTTCTTCAGTGGGCGGGGCTGCTGGGTACGCTGTGGTGCCTGTTTCAGATAGGAAGGCTGTTTGTCCAGGAAGGACGGGCGCTGGTGTGCGCATGTGCGGCTCCGGTGTTTCTGTTTACGGCCGGAATCTACTACCTGCCGCAAAACCTGGACTACGGAGGCGGGAGTGCGGAGGAATTCTGTCTGCCGCTGTTTGCCTTTGCCCTGTGGCTGGTAAGCCGTGGGGAGTGCCGGGGCTGGCAAAGTAAGGATTTTCTTCTGCTGGGCCTCTCCATGGGGCTGGTGCTCCAGATCAAGCTCAACCTGGCCCTGTTTTGGGTTGGAATCCTGCTGCCGGTGTTCCTGCACCTCTGGGCAGAAAAGAGATGGAACGACAGCTTGCGCAAGGCAATCCAAGTGTTGGGCGGCATCCTGATTTCGCTTGTCCCCTACGTACTTTATGCACTGGGCACCGAAAGTCTGGGAGATTGTGTTCGGGCCTATCTCGCGTTCAACCAGAGCTATGCCGCAGGGACGGGCGGTGGCTTGATTTGGCTGATCAAGCACACGGTTTTGCAGGCATATCAAACCCTGCTGGGTACGCCTGTGGTGGCAGTATCGGTTCTGGGCGGTTTTCTGGGCCTTTGCTGTTTGAAAGGCGGGAGCCTCTGGTGGAAAGGAAGCATGTGCGGGGCGATGGCTGCGTTGGGGGCGGCGATCTTTGTGGGGCGGGTCATGCTCTACAACCTTTTGCCCTTGATGCTGTTTGCCTTTTGGGGAGTGCTGACCCTGGTGTGCCGGGTCCCTGAGAGAATTTACTGGGGCAGGCAGGCGGCGTATCTGCTGTGTGCGGGACTTTTTGCAGCAGTCATTGCTCAAAATCAAACCATATTTTATAAACCCTTGTTCTGCGCCAAGACGTTGACCTGTCAGCAGCAAATTGCTCAACAGATCCGCTCCGGCCCAATTCAAAACCC
>OKRX01000831.1_pt1 | contig 24156 bp, 18 predicted proteins | sample 1601241 | NCBI WGS metagenome assembly OKRX01 (sample SAMEA3541500, study PRJEB24748) | human gut metagenome | biome: human gut; feature: human-associated habitat; material: faeces | place: China | collected 2012
GTAAAGCAAAGGTAAAGGGCAGAAGCTCATAGCCCAGGGCAATGGATACAAGCAGCACGCCCTGAAAGGGCAGAAGCTCTTAGCCCAGGGTATAATGGCAATCAACCAAACGCCCTGTAAGGGCAAAAGCTTTATGTATTGCCTGGGGGTTAAATAGCAGAAAGCAGAGTAACCGTGAACAATCCAACGTTATTAACGACAAAAAACATGTAGATTATGAATAAGTATTTTGCAGAATCTGAATTGATTATCAATGAGGACGGAAGTTGTTTCCACCTCCATCTGCGTCCTGAACAACTCGCCGACAAGGTGATTCTCGTTGGCGACCCTGGCCGTGTAAGCCTCGTGGCATCCCACTTCGAAGAGAAAGAGTGCGAGGTGGAAAGCCGTGAATTCCATGCAATTACCGGCACCTATAAGGGCAAACGCATCACCGTACAGAGCACAGGAATAGGATGCGACAATATTGACATCGTGGTGAACGAGCTCGACGCTCTGAAAAACATCGACTTCAAGACACGTACCGAGAAGCCCGAACACACCACACTCACCCTCGTGCGCATAGGCACCTGTGGAGGCTTGCAACTCAACTGCCCTGCCGGAACCTTCGTTGCCTCACAGAAAAGTATCGGCTTCGACGGACTCATCAACTTCTATGCACGCCGCCATGAAATCTGCGACCTTGACACCGAGAAGGAATTCAAACGACAGGTGAAATGGAACGACCAGATAGGCAATCCCTACTGCGTGAACAACAATCCGGAACTCCTCGACCGCATTGCCGCCGATGACATGGTGCGAGGAATCACCATCGCCTGTGGCGGATTCTATGGTCCACAGGGCAGAGAACTGCGTGCACCTTTGGCCGACCCTGAGCTGAATGCGAAGATTGAGGCGTTCGAATATAACGGTCTGCGTGTCAACAACTTCGAGATGGAGAGCTCGGCTCTTGCCGGACTGTCGCTGCTCCTCGGACACAAGGCGCTCACCTGCTGCATGGTCATCGCCAACCGACGTGCCCTCAGTGCCAATACTGGATACAAGAGTACCATCGACAACCTCATCAAAGTAGTGCTCGATAGAATATAGTTTAAAGGTAAAAAGGTAAAAAAGTAAAAAGGTAAAAAAGTAAAAAGGATAGATAAATGACAAACTCAGAAGAATGTATCTGTGCCCTGGCAACCCCAGCCGGCGGTGCCATCGGAATCATCCGACTCAGCGGTAACAACGCCATTTCCATCACCGACCAGGTTTTCACATCAGCCAGCGGCAAACCTCTGACCGGGGCGAAAGCCAATACCCTACATTATGGCGAAATTAAAGATAAGGACGGAAAAACCATCGACGACGTGCTCGTTAGCGTATTCAGGGCACCCCACAGTTACACGGGAGAAGACTCCACAGAGATTTCCTGTCACGGCAGCAGATACATTCTTCAACAGGTTTTACTACGGCTCACAGAAGTGGGCTGTCGACAGGCTGAGCCAGGCGAATACACCCGTCGTGCCTATATGAACGGCAAGATGGACCTGTCGCAAGCTGAAGCCGTGGCCGACCTGATAGCCTCAACCAACAAGGCCACCCACCACATGGCAATGAGCCAGTTGAAGGGACATTTCAGCAACGAGCTGACACGACTACGCGAAAAACTGTTGAAGATGACTTCGCTGCTTGAACTGGAACTCGACTTCAGCGACCACGAGGAACTGGAGTTTGCCGACCGCAGCGACCTGCGAGCTCTTGCCGAAGAGATAGAGCGCCGCATCAATACCCTTGCCCACTCTTTCGAGACGGGAAATGCCATCAAGCAGGGCGTCCCTGTAGCCATCGTGGGCAAGACCAATGTGGGAAAGAGCACCTTGCTCAACCGACTGCTCCACGAGGAAAAAGCCATCGTGAGCGACATCCACGGCACCACGCGTGACGTGATAGAAGACACCACCCTCATCGACGGAATCACCTTCCGCTTCATCGACACTGCAGGAATCCGCAAGACTAACGATGTGGTGGAGAACATCGGCATCGAGCGTACCTTCCAGAAGATGGAAGAGGCCCGCATCATCATCTGGCTCCTCGATGAACAGCCTGCAGAATCAGAAATTGATGAGATGGAGAAAAAGAACCAAGGCAAAAAACTGCTGATGGTATTCAATAAGATCGATGCTCTCTCGTTCGACCCAACCTCACTTCCTTTCCATTATTCTGCCCAGTCGGCAGATAAGAACAGCCTTGCCTCTTCACCCTCGTCTTCGCCAGCAAGCATTAGCATCCTGAGCATCAGCGCCCGTACAGGCGAGAACATCCCCCTCTTGGAGAAAGCTTTGGTAGAAGCAGCCGACATTCCAGAAATATCGGAAAACGATGTCATCGTGACCAGCGCCCGCCACTACGAAGCCCTCATCCGTGCCAACGAATCCCTCTCCCGTGTATTGGAATCGATGGATATGGGCATGAGTGGCGACATCATTGCAGAAGACCTGAAAATCGTATTGGAGGAACTTGGCGAAATCACTGGTGGACAGATCAGTAGTCAGGAAACCCTCAACAATATCTTCAAGCACTTCTGCATCGGAAAATAAGTCGTGATAAACAACGATTAATATCGACAACAAATGATAGTTAAGGTGCTCAAAATGAGCACCTTTCTTTTTAGCCTTACTATTGGTTATAATCAATGGTAAGGCTTTTTTAGCACCTTTTTGTACCGCTCTTGTACCTCCACTTTTCAAAAGTAATAATTTGAGACTCCATTTTTGGCAAATGAGTGCAAGATTGCCGAGAGTTTTGGACAATGATGGACGATGATATAAGACTATTGAAAATAAACGGAGTAATGACAGACGACTTTTTCTACAATAAATTAAGTAAAAAAGTATAAAAAGCGTACAAATGACAGCAAGCAAAGAAAGAATTCTAAAAATTTGCGAGTATTGTGGGAAGAGCTTCTATGCATCAAAATCCACAACTCGTTATTGCTCCAAGCAATGCAACAGTTATGCCTATAAGGCAGCAAGACGTGAGGAGAAAGTAAAGATGGCTGAGACAATGAGCCACCGAAAAGCTTCCGAGAAATCCATGTCTGAAATCCTCGTGAAAGAATACCTCACTATTCAAGAGGCCGCTATACTTTTGGGACTAAGCAGACAGACCATATATAATATGGTGTATAGTGGTAAGTTGCGAGCATCCAAGATTACTTCTCGTTTATCTTTAATCAGAAAGCGAGATAAAGATTATCTTGTTGATAGTTTGCCATACACCACAAGAAAAAGTGCTTCAAAAGAAGCAGTTCATGCAAACCGAGAGCTACCTGTTCCAGAATATTACTCTGCCAAGGAAATTGCAGAAGTCCACAACACTTACGAGACCGCCATCTATGAGATTGTCAAGAAAGTCAAGATTTCAAGAATATCCATACAAGGAAGAGTATATTGGAACAAGAAAGAGGTGGATGATTATTTTGCACACCTGTCTCCAGATCCAACCATCAGTGAATGGATGACTGTTATGGACATTCAACAGAAATATTGTATGACGAAAACAGCCGTATATAGTTTCGTTAGTCACAATGCTATTCCAAGAAAAATGGAAGGTAACAATGTTCTGTATTCCAAGCGTCATGTACAATTGGCAAAAGGTGAATCCGTAGAAGACCAACTTTATTATACAATACCGGAGGCCATGAAGTTGTATGGTTTAAGTCAGGACCAGATTTATAAGCGTATCAAGAAATACGCTATTGAAAAGGTGAAGATTGGCAAGTATATCAAGATTTCCAAGCGAGATTTAGAGAAAGCTATCGGCAAGCCTAAGGTTATTTAGCGGTTATCAAAAGGTTAAGTTGTACCCCATTACATAACTCTATTATTTTGCAATCGATTTCAAAGATCTCTTAATACGGGATCATATATGAAACATAAGTATCACATTATAAAAAGTAAACATCATGGTAAATACATGTACAAGAGTTTCTCTTCGCCAAAGAGCGATTAAAAACGACCGTATTTCTCTTTATTTGGATTTCTATCCACCAGTACGCAACCCTGAGACTATGCAAATGAGTCGCAGGGAATATTTAGGTATCTATATCTATGCTCATCCAAAGAATGAGATGGAACGTGAGTTTAATACAGATATGCTCAACAAAGCAGAGGCCATCCGTTGTATCAGAACCCAATCACTCATCAATGAAGAATTTGGTTTTTTGGACAAAACACGACAGAAAGCTAATTTTTTGGCATACTTTGAGAAGATGACACATAAGAAAGATGACAAGTGGACATGTGTCTACAAACATTTCTTCAAATTTGTTCAAGGTCATTGTACATTTGGGGATGTGACAGTGGAACTTTGCAAAAAGTTCAGAGAGTATCTTCTGAATGCAAATCAGTTGAATCGAACAAAACAAAAGGTATCTCTCAACTCTGCAGCAGGTTACTACTCTACTTTCCGTGGTCTCTTAAAAATCGCCTATCGTGACAAGTGGCTGCGTGAGAACATCAATGACTATCTGGACAAGATTGAGCCACAAGATGTAAAGAAGGAGTTTCTTACCCTCGATGAAGTAAAGCAGTTGGCAGCTACTCCTTGCGATATACCTGTACTGAAGTCTGCCTCCCTCTTTGCTTGCCTCACAGGATTGCGAATCAGCGACATCTTAAAATTGCGTTGGGAAGACTTCGAGATAGCTCCCGACCATGGCTATTGCTTGCGTATTCGTACCCAGAAGACTCAGACCGAGGCAACCTTGCCTATCAGCAACGAGGCATACGAACTATGTGGTGAACCAAGCACGGGTATCGTGTTCAAGGGATTGAAGCGCAGCATGATTAACCATCCCCTTAAAGCATGGTTGAAGAAGGCAGGAATCACTAAGCCATTTTCATTCCATTGCTTCCGGCACTCGTATGCAACAATCCAAATCGCCTTAGGCACAGACATTTACACGGTTTCGAAGATGCTTACCCATAAGAATGTAAGCACAACACAGATATATGCCGACCTCGTGAACGCAAAGAAAAGAGAGACAGCAAATAAGATTTCTCTTAAATAAATCCATTGCATTCATTTCATGGTGCCCGATATTGAAAAAATGTTCAATATCGGGCTTTTTAGTTAAAGGCTCCTAAAAGTTTTACGTGAGTCACGCGTGACTCACGTGTCTGTTTCTGCAGTTTTTCCTATTTTTGCGCCACAAATGATTAATAATACGCAATATGAAACAGTTTAAAAAAGAATTTTTGACACAGCATTTATTGGTTTTGTGTGCAATGTCTATCATTGGTGCACTTGTTCGCAACGAAGCTATGCAATATGGTGTAGACACCTTTAGCTGCAACTTGACGTTCGTTATCTCAACCACCATACTGATGGTTGTTTATCTCCATGCATTAGATAGTATCGTACGATTGCTTACCCCATGGTTTAAGCATATCTTTTGTAATACAGTAAACAATACAGAAAGAAAGCATCTGTCTTCTATTGCCATCAATGAAACAAATACATATGACGAGGGGGAAGAGCTAAACCTGGAAGATGTAACTTTCGTCTATGCAGATGAAGCCTCTTCTTGTATTACAAGCTATGAACAGTTGAGACAGGAAGCATTGGAAGACAAAGCCAAGAAGGAAAAGGTCTTGTTAAACTCAGCTATCGATTATACCAGAAGAACTTTTGCTGCCTACATGAAAGAGGAGCATTTGAACCAACTTTGTGACAACATCGCTATTTTCCAGTGTTGTGCCTCTACACACATGCGACATCATTCATTGATTGTTGATAAGGCTATTCGTACTATAGACTTAATGCATTATGCTTGGAATATAGGAAATCTTTTCAAGAAGAAAGGCATTGATACAGCAACCTTTATAAAACAAGTTTTTGCAGATGCATTGGTTGATGTGGAAATATCCACTATTATAAGGAAGTTAAGAATGGAAGGTACCTGCATCATTGAATTACTACCAAGCTTAGATGTTCAAGGCGGAATCAAGACACATTATTGTTGCTGATAAGCATTGAGCAGTTATTCAGAGGTTATATCTCAGTGATATTTATCTCCATTACATAACTCATTTACTTTGTACCCGAATAATAAAAAATGAACAGATATGATAAATGAAAGTATCACCTTTGATAAGTTACCACAAGCGGTATCTTATTTAACAGAACAAGTTATCGAGTTGAAGCAAATGGTATCAGCACTTCAACCTACATCATCAGCAAATAACCATATATTAGTTGAGATTGATGAGGCTGCTATTATTATAATGAAGTCGAAGCCAACCATTTATCGATTGGTTAACCAAGGCATTCTGCCATCCTATAAAAAAGGTAAGAAGCTATACTTCTATAAGGATGAGCTGCTTGCATGGATTGAGAATGGTCGAAAAGCTACCAAGGAGCAGAACCATTCTGAAATGCTAAAAGCCATGCAAGGAGGAATGAAGCGCAAACCCAAGTCAATGTATAATTTTTAACTCTATGCCAAATGACAGCTTTAAATAACAATAAGGAAACTTCCATCAATCCAATGATTATCATGGATAAGGCTATTGATATGAGTACTCGCCTATCAGGAAGCCAGTTTCCCGTAAGCATCTTTCCTGCCAAGATTCAGAGAATCATCAAGGAGGTACACGAATGCCACAGTTTTCCTACCGACTATATATCAGCAGCCATACTCACGGCATTGGCTGTTGGTATCGGCAACACGCACTTGGCACAGATGAAACAAGGTTGGCTTGAAAGTCCTATCTTATACATGGCTCTTATCGGAAGACCAGGAGCCAACAAGAGTCACCCACTTAGCTTCGCTATGAAGCCATTCCTCGATTACGACTATGAGCAAAACAAGTTGTTCGAGGAGCAATACAGTAAGTTTGAGGAAAAGATGTGCATGTCTCGCAAGGAACGCATTGAAAATGGAGAGGATGGATTTCCGCAAGAACCTGTACGCAAACGTTTCTTGGTCTCTGATGTCACACCAGAAGGCTTGAGCTATATTCATGCGCAGAACAAGAGGGGTTTATGCCTATGGACAGACGAGTTGTCTGCATGGTTCAAGAACTTCAACCGCTATAACAATGGTTCAGAGGAACAGTTCTGGCTATCTGTCTTTAGCGCCAAGACAACCATATCAGACAGAAGAAGTTCCAAGAGTTCCATTTTCATTAAACGCCCCTATATCTCAGTAATCGGAACCATCCAAAAGAAGATACTTAGTGAGTTGGCGAAAGGCGAACGCTCCAGCAACGGCTTCATCGATCGCATTTTGCTCGTCATGCCTAACCTTCAGCAGAAAGCGAGATGGAGTGACCGAGAGTTGCCCGATAATATAGAGCGAGATTGGCAAGCCATCATTCAACACCTTATTGATATGGAGTGTCCAATAAATGAGCAACAGGAAATCGAGCCCCATGTCTTATCATTCACAGAAGAAGCTAAGGCAAGGCTCTATGAATGGCAGCATCACTTCTCTGAGCAATGCGACAATGAAACAAATGATACCATTGTCAGCATCTATTGCAAGTTGGAGATATACATCATCCGTTTCAGTCTGATCATTCAATTGGCACGATGGACGTGTGGAGAATGTGATAAGGAAGCCATCGACCTGCTGAGTGTAGAGCGAGCCATCCGATTGACAGAGTATTTCAAGAACTCTGCCATATCAGTGCAAAATATCCTCAACGAGAATATGCTTACAGCTCAACAACAAGCAATCGTCAACCATCTTCCTGCAACATTCACCACGGCCCAAGCTCATGATGTCGCCAAAGAGAACGACATGAAGTCAAGGACATTGGAAAGATTTCTGAATGATAACATCGGAGTCCTATTTCGCAAAGAGAAGCATGGGGAATATTCAAAGATTAACTCGTGACGGTATTGTCGGAATTGTCGCTTTTGGCGGTTTTAATACCAAAAGCGACAAAACCGACAGAACCGCCACATAAAAAAGAAATGAAATGAGTACACATAGATTCATATTAGAGCCATACAAAGGCATCGCTACCCGACATACATGTCCAGAATGTCATAAGAAACGTAGCTTCGCCCGATATATTGACACAGAAGGGAAGATTGAGTTTCCTCCTTACGTGGGGCGCTGCAACCATGAGCAAAGTTGTGGTTATCACTTCACTCCCAAGGATTTTTTTGAGAAGAATCCCGAAAAGAATGAGACATTCACAAAGAATGAGACTATTTCATATAAGAAGAGAGAAATGCCAAAGCCATTACCCACTTCTTATATAGACGAGAACATCATGCGAAGTTCTCAGAAATGTTATGAGGCAAACAACCTTTTCTTGTTTTTATCTTCTCAATTCGGTGAAACAGCTACTCTTTCTTTGATGGAGAAATATCATGTCGGAACTTCCAAACACTGGACTGGTGCCACGGTATTTTGGCAAGTTGACAATCAAGGCAAGGTGAGAACTGGTAAGGTAATGCTCTATAATCCAGAGACAGGTAAGCGAGTAAAAGAACCATACAGCCATGTTTCATGGGTACACTCGCTTATCCCCCACAAGGATTTCAATCTCTGTCAATGCTTCTTTGGTGAGCATCTTATCAATGTAGCCAAGACCAAGCCTATAGCATTGGTTGAAAGTGAGAAGACAGCCTTGATTGCCTCCTACTATCTTCCTCAATTCTTATGGATAGCAAGTGGTGGTAAGAATGGTTGCTTTAACACGAAGTCGCTATCTGTTCTGAAAAACAGAGATGTGGTCTTATTCCCTGATTTGGGAGCGACAACAGTTTGGCAAGATAAGCTGCCAATGATGCAAGCTCTCGGCATCCGTGCAACGCTTTTCGACTTTTTAGAGCATCAAGCCTGCGAAGAGGATAAAGCTAAAGGCTTGGACATTGCTGATTATTTGCTCAAAATCAAGCCTGCAGAAGCAAAACTCCAAGCCCTCATCAAACAGAATCCTGCCATTCGGAAGTTGATAGATGTCTTCAAACTCGAAATTGTTGACGAGCCTCAACCACGTTTTCGCACTACTAAAAGGCAACGTGGTTTCAGACTCTGAGATGATTTGAAAAATCGAGGTATCTGACGATAGCAAGTTATGTTTTGAGTTACTCAAAACCTTTCGAGTTACTCTCGAAAGCACTTGCCTATCGGTAGATACCTCTCCAAAGTCGAGTATCTGAATCAACCTATCGGTAAGTATTGATTTGCAAATATGATGATTAAGTGACTTACTGACGTACTGATTCGTTGTCGTATTGATATACAGACAGAAAGCATTGTATATATGTTTATATGTATATCCTTCATTTGAACAAACGTTAGAACGTTCTAACGGTAACGCTACTTCATATATCTCATCATCTTGTCGATGCAACTTCGCTTCTGCTCTTCATTCGGATGAACATAAAGGTTAAGCGTAGTACTAATATCGGCATGTCCCAAAAGAACACTCACAGTCTTGTAATCGCAATGACTCTCAATACAGCGAGTAGCAAAACTATGGCGTAGCCCATGGAATTTTAATCGCGGAATATCCAACTGCTTCAATAGCTTGTTAAAATAGTTGCGATATGTTCTTGGCTCAGTCGGTTTTGTGTTGTTCGTGAGGACATAGTAGTCCTTGTTCACCACCTTCATCAAAGGCTTAAAAAATCTGACAAGTTCTTTGCTCAATGGAATCTCACGCAAAGAGTTTTTTGTCTTAGGAGTATTAATCACGATCTCCGTATGTGGCTTGTCAGAATCCACTATATAAATGCGCTCGATGGTGCGATTAACATGAAGTAATCCAGTGTCCATATTAATGTCAGACCATTTTAAGGCGCAAATTTCTCCAATGCGAAGTCCAGTAGAAAGACACACCAGTATCCCCAAATTAGGAAACGTGAAATTGTCTTTGAGATAGTCCATCAGCTTCTTTTGATGCGCCTTTGTCAAGATTGGCAATGTAGCCTTTGGCTGATTAGCAGGAAACTTAACTTTCCACTCTACATGATTGAGCCAACCTTGCTTCTCTCCGAAACGAACCACCATTTTTAAAACAATGAGCATGTCCTTGATACTTTTTGGACTCAATCCATGATTCAACTTGTCCATGGCAAAAGCCTGAACCTCTTCTTCTGTAACCTCCATCTTGCCTCCAAAAACCGGAAGCAAATGGTTCTCCAACGATAACAAATACACTGCCATCGTTGATTGCTTGACATACTGGCGTTTGTCTTCTTTCCAGATGTCTGTAATCTCCTTAATTGTCTTTTTATTATTAACCATGTTATTATTTTAAGGGAATAGACCCTTATATAAATAAGGCAAAAGATGATTAGGGAAAATTGCATCATAATGTACCCCATTTGAGATTCCCAGAATTTGAGGGTGAATGGGAGAAGCATAGACTATCAGAATATCTTGACTTCAAAAATGGACTTAACCCAGATTCAAAGAGATTTGGTAAGGGAATAAAGTTTATTTCTGTGATGGATATTTTGAATAATCCTGTAATAACATATGATTGCATAAGAGCATCAGTTCAAGCTACTGATGCAGAAATATCTTCGTTTTCAGTTGAAAATGGAGATATTCTTTTTCAGCGTAGCTCCGAGACCTTGGAAGATGTAGGACGTGCGAATGTTTACATTGATGATAAAGTTGCTGTTTTTGGTGGCTTTGTTATTAGAGGAAAGAAAAAGGCGAACTATGATCCTTTGTTTTTTAGATATTTGTTGTCAAGTCCTTATGCCCGCAAAAGAATTATACCTATGGGAGCAGGTGCACAACATTTTAATATTGGACAAGAGGGACTTAGTAAAGTTTCATTGAATTTCCCTTCCATAGAAGAGCAGACCAAGATAGCGTCATTGCTCCATCTGCTTGACGAGCGTATCGCCACCCAAAGCAAGCTGATTGAAGAGTTAGAGTCCCTAATCAAGGGACTAAGAGTACGTCTTGTGCAAATAGAAAAGGGTAATATCGTACATCTAAATGAGATTGCGTCAATATATCAGCCTCAAACTATATCTTCGACAGAATTAACGGAAGATGGTTTTTTAGTATATGGTGCTAATGGAATTATTGGCAAGTATAAGGATTACAACCATAAGACTGAACAAATCTGCATAACTTGTCGTGGCAATACTTGTGGTATGGTGAATTATACAAAGCCAATGTCTTGGATAACAGGAAATGCAATGGTGATAAATACGGACGAACATCTAAACGATGTGTGCAAGAGGTACTTGTTTCATTATCTTTCTGCATATAACTTCAATTGTATAATTTCTGGTTCAGGACAGCCACAAATAGTACGCACTCCATTGGAGAAGTTAGAAATAACATTGCCTTCCATCTTAGAACAAGAACAGAAGGCAATGATACTTGATATGATTCAAGCTAAAATTGAAATTAATAATCGTGTATTAAGTCTATATCAGGAACAGAAACAGTATTTACTTCGCCAGATGTTCATATAAACATCCGACGAAGCATATATTGCTTCTGCTTATTGTAAAGGTCATTTAATGCAAGTTGGTTTGATAGTTTTCTTTCAAATGACTGCATTAAGTTTGCTATATGATTTTGTTTGCTATTATTGGGTATAGGTATTTTCAAATCTGCAAGAGTGGACAATACGATATATGGGGTGTTACTTGAACTTTTTTCTATTGCAATTCTTTTGGGAAGCAAGACTTTTAATGCCCATTTCACATATTGGATATTCACAAAAAAATGATCTAAAACATAAGTTCTTTGATAGGCATTAAATTTGCCCTTGTAGTAATTTATATATCCCAAGTTTGCACCATTCCCAGATATTAATAGGGCTTCAGTATTAAAAGCGTATCTATCAATATTAAATGGTTGTTCTGCACATGTAAAGAATGGATATTGTCAATTTTTTCAACTTGTGCATTAGCGTCAAGTTTTCCGGTTGTTATTTTGCAAATATCGCTCAGTCTTACATATTCCCAACCATTGATAAGTTCTCTGATACAATGTTGTGCAATTCCCTTGATTAAGGATTTTGAAGTTTGTAGGTCTGCGATTATTGAAATGGAATATAGTCACATGACTAAAAACATTTCGCCCATAGGCGATTTCATAGAGCAGACCTCAAAACGAAATAAAGACAAAGCAATCCATAATGTTTTATCCGTAAGTAATCGTCAAGGTTTCATTCAACAGAGTGAACAATTTGAAAACAGAAACGTTGCAAGTGATGACACTTCAAACTATAAGATTGTAGAAAAAGATGATTTTGCTTTTAATCCTGCAAGAATAAATGTTGGTTCAATAGCTCGTCTTACTTTATTTGAAAGAGGAATAGTAAGTCCTATGTATATTTGTTTCCATACAGGAGACAGTCTACTCCCAGAATATCTTGATTACTATTTTGAATCTAAGCAATTCTTTACTGAAATACAAAAGAGATTAGAGGGCAGTGTTAGGCAGTGCTTATCCTTTGAAGGACTATGCAACATACCGCTATGTGTTCCAGCTATTGAAGGTCAGCAACAAATAGCAAAACGACTATCTGCTATAGCCCAAGAAATCATGTTGGAGACTGACTTCTTGGAACTATTGCAAAAGCAGAAAAAGTTTTTACTCTACCAAATGTTTACATGAACATATGCTGCAACAGATAGGACTTCTCATTCTGTATGGCATTCTGTATATGTTTTTCAATCTCGGCTTTTCTTTCAAGTGATGACAGAAAAGTTGAGATTGATTTTTGTTGTTCAACAGTTGGTATTTTTATCTTGAACATAGCCAAGTCTTTCTTCTGGATATTGGGTAAGCCAGAACCGATGCGTAATTTCATTATAGCATCTTCTTTCGATTTAAGATAATGGTACAAGTACAGATTATCTACATTGTCTGCTATTTTTTGGATGGTATAGCAATGACCACCGCTCCAAAAAGGAGAAGTGTTGAATTGTACATATCCACAAGAGTTGCCACCTTCGCTGATTGAAATGGTGTTGGCTTTTACATTATAATCACTATAATAGCCAGATGGTTCAGTGCCTCCATTCATCACATAATACTTTCCTTTCTCTGATAGAAATTCACCATTGACTTGTTTGCCTTTGATAATTTCACATATCTCAGACAGAATAACGACATCACCTTTAACAGCTTTGAAAAGGTTTTCTGAAATCGCAGACTTTAGCTCCTTCAAATCCTCAATCAGCTTGCTTTGGGTAGCGATGCGCTCGTCTATTAGACGCAATAATTTGGCAATTTTAGTTTGTTCTTCTTTTGAAGGAATACCAATATAACATTCTGCGAAGTTCTTTGCACTAATCGAGTATATTTTAGTACCTTGTGCAATACGGCGAATCTGATGATGAAATGCTGTTGAGGAAAAAGCATAGCCTTTGTATCCAACAACAGTTTTGTTGGATTTATCTCTTCCATGTATCGTATGCAAACCACATACAACCGCTTTGTCTTCTAAAGTGTAGAACTCTATCGCTTTTGCGACCTCATTTGTATCTTCTGAAGCATCAGCAAAAGCAATATCACCTTCTTTGCAAAGCTCGAAGTTCTTTGGCTCATTTTCTTTCTTTATTGCAGGCAAAATATCCTTTGACAAATCTACCATAGTTGGTAGCCCAACATGGATAAGCCCATAGTGTAAGTTTAGCATATTATCTGTTCCATATTCCAGTTGATCCCAGCTCAGAGAGTTTGTAGAATAGAAGTCCAAGAGGTCAGAAACCTTACACTTCTCCCATTCCCCATGAAATTCCGGGAATCTCAAATGGGGTACATTCAGTATATTTTGTTCTTTATTTATTGCCATAGTTATTTTAAATCCTTAATTGTTTGTTATACTTTCCTCTACTGGTATTTACTCTTCTTTTGGGTCGATGTCAAACGGAAGCAATGGTGTATCATCATCATTGCCATTATTGAATCGGTCAAAATCTGAGATATATGAACGGTCTTGAATAACCTTAAACTTCTCATACTCAGAATAAGCCTTATCTCTTGCTTCCTCTTGGGAAACCTTGCCTGCACTACTCTTTGCATCATAATCCATAGTTGCAAGGAATTGTTGTAAGCGTTGCTTCCAATCATCCATCGTTGTGATAATATGACGCCGTGCACGAGATTCGGCAAGATCAAGAAAACTTGTTGTTATTGTATTGAGCTGAGACAGTTCATCATCTGAAAGATAGTTCTTGGCGACAATCGTATCAGACTTTTGCACTCTGCCATTAGGCGCTTTTTTCCATGTGGTCAAGCCCATATGTGGCATTTCAGCATCGGCACGTTCATAAACAATCTCTGCTGCCGTATGATTGGTAACAGCCAAGTGCATCATATTCTGTACCATCTTATAAAAGAGTTTGGTACTCTCAGCTTTTGCATCATAGTCAGCACTACACTCAGCGTAAATGTCAGTTATCTTTTGATAGTATCTACGCTCTGATGTGCGAATTTCACGAATGCGTTCCAGCAAATCATCAAAGTAATCCTTGCCAAAGTGCTTACCTTGTTTCAAACGCTCATCATCTAACACATATCCCTTAATAACAAATTCCTTCAATACAGAGGTTGCCCATATACGGAACTGGGTTGCTTGATAGCTGTTAACTCGATACCCCACAGCTATGATAACATCAAGGTTGTAGAACAACGGAGCACGCTCTACATCACGTTCACCTTCAAGTTGAACTTGTTGAATTTTTCTACAAGTTGCCTCTCTTTGCAATTCTCCCGACTCATAAATCTGAGAAATATGATAGGCTATAGTTGCCCTATCAACTCCAAACAAAGAAGCCATTCTTTTCTGTGACATCCAAAAGGTTTCACTATTAAATATCACTTCAATGCGAGTCTCACCTTGTGCAGTCTTATACAGTAAGATATTGGATTCCAACGGGTTACACACAACATCCGTCGCAGATACAGACTGCGAGAAATATTCTCTTGCTTGCTTCACCAATGGTTTTCTTTTATCTGCATTCTCTGCTATTATCATACAAGCCATTCGTGAAAGATGGAACGTTTCTACCTTACGAAACGCACCATTGCCCACCTTGAACATATCAACCGCATGGTTGAAATGTTCATCTATAGTCATGCCTTTACTACCTGCAACATTGATGGCTTTATCTATCACATTTTGGAATTTCCAATATGCTGAATATCCCATGGCATTGCAAAGGTCACGAGAGTTCCAATATTCTTTGCCGTTATCATCCACCTTCCGAATTTCATCGAATGTAGGACGCATATCTGGTACATTATTCTCTTCCATATATTTTATTCATTAGATGGTTCCAAAATGAAAATGAGTTCAGATTCTGCAACATCGCACTTGTCGAACAGGTAGTGGAGGCAGGCTATCTTACCCTTATTACCCATAGATGTCCAAAGATACTTATCAGTACCTATTTGCGTGCAATAATTCAAATCTGCTTGTTTTGCAGTCCAAAGATATGCACCTCCATCATAGAGGGAATCGATAATATCAGGATAACGCTCAGACAATAATAATACAATTTTTATAAGCATATCTTTCCATATCGTTTCGTTATACTCATGTCCAAACACACGGAATCCTCTAAGTATTCTATTTGTTGGAGAGAATGATTCTTCGTCCAAAGATACTTCTTCAACAGGTTTTGGCAATGGCTTGAAATCTGTTTTTGGCAGAGGATACAAGCGCAAGAAAGTTTCACATATCTCTTTACTACGCTTTTGTAATTCTTCTTCCGTCCATTTTTGACAGTCAGTAACGCTTCTTGTTAAACGATATTTTGAATCCTTATAACCAGGATATACAATGTTATCTACCGTTCGACCATCACGTTTGATTTCAAAAGCCTTATTACTTAGTTCACTATTTATACCTGTCAATGTCAGATTGGCAAACGTATGCAAATATCTTTCTTGAATTTTCTCAAAATTATCACCAAGCATTTCACGCCACTCTGCATTTAAAGTTTGTGGCATAATGTGCTCAATCGTTGCATCCTTACTCTTCATGTCGGATGCCACATCATTATATTCACCATGCACAGAGTTTTCAAGTCTTTCAAAAAGGAAAATTTGGAAAGGTTTGAGCATGTGATAAGCATCACGATTCTCTATAGCTTCGACAAACTGTGTATCTCTTGGCAACTGATAGTTACCATCACGGCGCATAATATGATAAGTCAAAATATCAGAGTAAGTAAAGCTATTTTCCATTCCTGCTTTTTCATACTCTTCCATACTTTTTAGCACATCTTTATGCAAAGCGCAGAAAACCTGAGTTAAGGCATTTCCTGGCATATTGCATACAATACGTCGAGCCATATAATTCTCGACTAAGTCTATAGCCTTGAAGATTTCATCTTCTGTAAGGTGCTTTTCATCAGCATATTTCAAAAACTGAATAAAGAACACATTAGCCACATCAGTCTCTATATTGCAAATATGACGCATTTTATCTGACAGTTTCTTTGAGTTGAGTTTACCCTCAGTAACTTGCTGATAATATTGAGCATAAACAAGCATCTCTGTAAGTTCTTCCTTACGGTCATGCCCTAACATGTACTTCTTCCATGCACTATATAAGTTAGACAATCTCACAGGGCGTTGGAGTTGTTGCTTGATAGTTAAGTAGTCACGAAGAAACATTGTTGGTTCGTTCTCCGTAGCTATCTCTATCTTTTGCCAATATGTTTTGAAGTAATATTGCTGTTCTTCTGCTGTAAGAGACATCAACAAATAGTTTCTAATCTCATCAGCACCAGTCAAATCCAAGCCTGTAGAATTAAGACTTTCAAAAATAAGTTGAGGTTGGTCATTACCATCCAATTCTATTGATATAATTTGCAAACGTTCAATAGCATTCAATAAAGCATCAAACGAAAGCTGATGAGGTTCTTTGGTCAAACGCTCATAGAAATATTGATAATTACGGGTCATCTTAGAATCTTTCACATAATTATCTACATCATGCTCAAAGATTCTATCGTAAGCCTCCATATCATTTTCAATCGGTAAAAGTTTGATTTTTCTTTCTGTACCACTAAACTTTGCCATCAAGAATTCCTCTTTCGCCTCTTCTATACTTCCTTTATCACCTTCAAGTTTACCATCTTCTACGGCATGAATGCCTGCCAATAACAGCAACGAAACTGTTGTAAGGCGCTGCTGTCCATCAATGACAAGTCGATTGATGCCATAGCCATCTGCTGGAGATGTAACTATAGAACCAAAGAAATGAGTCGGTCTGCCAGAATGAACCAAATCCACCAAGTCGTTGAACAACTGATTGCAGTTCTCGGTTAACCAACTATAATTACGCTGATATACAGGAATGATAAATTGCACTCTACCTCCTGCTATAACTCTACTTAACAATAATGCATCGCCCTTCATATCAATATTCTTTTAATATTCTACTCAACCAGCCCCAATTCTTTCAGATATACATCAATCTGCTTGTCGAGGTCAGCACGCTTAGTTTCCAAATCCTTGATTTCCTTCATGACCGCATGAATGTCGATAGGCTCTTCTTCCTCGAACGTATCTACATAACGAGGAATGTTAAGGTTATAGTCATTGTCGGCAACCTCTTGTAAAGTTGCCAAATGACTATACTTCTCAATTTCCTTGCGCTCACGATAGGTATCAACAATCTTCTTGATGTGCTCTGGGCGAAGCTTATTTTGTGTCTTTATTTTTTCAAACTCTTTGCTGGCATCTATGAAGAGTATATTATCATCATCCTTGCGACACTTCTTTACCACAATGATGCAAGTTGGGATACTTGTACCATAGAAAATGTTGGCTGGCAAACCGATGATGGCATCAATATAGTTCTTTTTCTCAATGAGGAAACGGCGAATCTTACCTTCTGATGCACCACGGAAAAGAACACCATGAGGAGCAACACATGCCATCGTTCCACCTTCATTAAGATGATGGATCATGTGAAGTATGAATGCATAGTCAGCCTTAGACTTTGGAGCCAAGACTCCAGCCTTGCTAAATCTATCGTCATTATTAAATTTCTCCGCTGCACTCCAGGCAGCAGAGAATGGCGGATTAGCTACTACCGCATCAAACTGTTCCTCAGGGAAAGCATCATCTTCAAGAGTATCTCCATTTTCTATGTCAAAGTCACTAAACTTAACTCCATGAAGCAACATGTTCATTCGGGCAAGGTTGAATGTCGTAGGGTTCTTCTCTTGACCATAAATCAAATCAGCCTTACCATTGCGAGCAGTACGGAGAAGCAATGAACCTGAACCACAAGTTGGGTCATATACATTTTTCAAGCGTGTTTTGCCTGTAGTAACTATATCTGCAAGAATCTGACTAACTTCCTGTGGGGTGTAGAATTCTCCAGCCTTTTTGCCAGCTCCTGCGGCAAACTGACCTATCATATACTCATAGGCATCGCCGAGAATATCAATATCAGAAGCCTCGTTTAAGCCGAAGTCGATACCATCAAGAGCAATCAATACTTCACTAATCAAATTGTTCTTATCCTCTGCGGTCTTTCCCAATTTAGGAGAAGCGAGGTCTATATCAGAGAACAAACCACCAAAATCCTCTTCACTATCGTGTCCAATGGTACTGTCCTCTATTTTCTTCAATGAACGCTCCAGCTGTGGAAGGATGTTCTCCTTGCGATTGATAGCCTCTATTACAGAAGAATACAGGTATTCTGGCTCGATAAAATAACCGAGTTCATTCATGCAAAACTTCTTCAACTCCTCCTTCAGTTCTTCCTCATTACTTGCCCAGGCTTCCTTAAAGTTACTTCCATCCTCTTCAAGTTCAGCATCAATACACATTTCTATCTTTTCAGACAAGTACTTATAAAAGATAAAGCCCAAAGTGAAATACATGAAATCACTGGCAGACATATTGCCACGCAAAGTATTGGCTACTGTCCAAAGTTGCGTACGCAGTTTTTGTTGTAATTCTTCACTCATATTTTTTTCTTTTAATTTTCTTTTTTATTCCCAACTGAATGTTTCGATAATTTTACGCAGTTTTAAAATCAATGACTCTTTAAGATGAATACGCTGCAAGAAACGCAGTCCCTTTTTCTCCTTGATAGCCTTCTGCAAAATTTCTGGCTTTTCCCGATGTAAATAATCATATTCCTGCACATATTTAATAAGTGCATCTTGACTTACTCCCACTTCCGTAGCCAATGAAGTAACCGCATGGGCTCGTGCCTGAGTAACATAGGTTGTCAGACGACTCTCCAAATCCATCTTGCCATCAGCTTTCGACTTTACAAATCCTGCTTGGTCATTATCAACATTGTCACGGATGAAATGGTCGATAAGTTTAGCCTTATTGCGCATAGCTGGGTCTTTTATCATCGTGTCGATAATATTCTGTCGTTTCATCTGATAATCATCGCTTGCAGGATTGAGGTCTTCTATCAATTCCAGTATATATGCTACATTAATAACATCACTATGCAACAACTCCAGACAGAAATCAATATCGTCGATATCTGCTGTTGGGTCTTCATGCGCCATTCCTTCATCTTCTTTGCCATTGTCATCGTTCTTGTCATCCTCATCATCTTGTATGAATCCCATCGTCATATCAAGATATTTAGAGCGGTAATCATTGTATTCCTGCTCTGTCATTATCAAAGATGAATCATCGGCATTCCACTCTTCATACACCTGAATCTCAGAATGTTTTCTGATAATATCACGGAAAGCGAGGATAAAATTACGCTTATCGTACTCACTCTGAAGTTTGTCGATGGAAGCCATGTCCGGATAACGCGCTTTAAAGTTCTGACATAACTCATCCAAATCTTTCTTTACATCAGCAAATGGTTTACGAAGTACGAATCCCAGTGCCTCAGGAGCGTCAGTATTGCTGAACAACTTGATAGCTCTATCAACATTGTCCTTCAAATTACGGAAGCAGACAACTTTTCCGAATCGCTTTTTCTCATTGAGAACACGATTCGTACGACTGAAAGCCTGCAATAAACCATGATATTCAAGGTTCTTGTCAACATACAGCGTATTTAGTTTCTTGGCATCAAAACCAGTAAGGAACATACCGACGACAAGCAGCAAGTCCAACGGTTCCATGTCAGCACGTTTCTTCTTCATGCGAAGATTGATGTCATCATAATATGCACTGAAATTGTCTGTTGTAAAAGCAGTTCCGTACATATTATTATAATCATCCATGATGGTTTGCAGCTTGTCACTCGTAACCGTGTCATCAACAAAACCATTGTTCATGCCAGTGTTATCATCATCTTGGCTTTCGTTTGCAGCGTATGTGAACACAGCACCTATCCTTATCTTAGGATGTAATGACTTGAAGATGTCATAGTACTTCAAAAGCATAGGCACAGACTGGACGGCAAACAAAGCATTGAAATCACCATCGTATGTTGACTTGTTGAAGTTGTTGAGGATGAATTGAGCAATCTCCTTCATTCGCTGTTCTTCCATCAAGTCAACATCGCCTTGACCTTGATAATACTCCACAAGGAAACCGAGTACATTCTCATCAGCAATAGCATCCTTTATCAAATAACGATGAAGACACTCGCCAAAGACCTCTGCCGTGGTATGCTCGCCCTTGGCATTCTCTGAGAATATTGGAGTACCAGTAAAGCCAAATATCTGTAAGTTCTTGAAGAAACCAACAATATTCTTATGGCAATCACCAAAATGACTGCGGTGGCATTCATCGAATATCATCACTACCTTCTGGTTCTTGACATCTTGCAAATGCTTGTTGTAAGCATCACGAGTAACTGCACAGTTTAACTTTTGGATGGTGGTAATGATTATCTTTGACTTTCCACTCAATCGCTTTATTAGCTCATAGGTGTTATCTGTACCATCTACTGCCCCAGGTTCAAAAGCCTCATACTCTGATTGTGTTTGCGTATCAAGGTCGTGACGGTCAACGACAAACATCACCTTGTCTATACCATCAATCTCAGAAACAAGTTGAGCCGCTTTGAATGAAGTTAATGTCTTACCGGCACCAGTAGTATGCCATATATAACCATTCTTGTTAGAGTTCTGCACCCTATCCAGAATTTTCTCTACGGCATAATACTGATATGGACGTAATACCATCAAGCATTTGTCTCCCTCATGCAGAACGATATACTTACTTATCATCTTACCCAAGGTACATTTGTCGAAAAAGAACAATGCAAACTTGGAGAGATCATTAAACGGCACATTCTCAGCATCTGTCCAATTGAAAGTGAACTTGTAGCCACTGTTAGGATTGTTGGCAAAATAACGAGTGTTCACACCATTTGAAATCACAAACAACTGTATGTAGTCAAACAAGCCATGAAACGAAGTCTTGTGGTAGCGCTGTATCTGATTGTAAGCTTGCTTTAACTCCACGCCACGTTTCTTTAGCTCTATTTGAACCAAAGGCAAACCATTGATAAGTATTGTGACATCATATCGACACTTCTTTCTACCTTCCACTGTAATCTGGTTGGAAACCTGGAACTCATTCTGACACCACTGCTGGCGATTGAGAAATTCAACCCACACACGTTCGCCTGTTTCCAATTCTAATGGAAACAGGTCTCTCAGTTTCTTGGCTTTCTCAAAACGAGTACCGCCCTCTAAGTGAATTTTTATCTTTTCAAATTCACTATCCGTAAAACTTGTACGTCCATGACGGGCAAGTTCTTTCTTATTATGCTTTTCGAGTTGAGTCTTGAAGTTCTGGTCAAGATTTGTTTCTTCTTCAATCTTGACATATTCATAACTCATATCTTGAAGTGTCTTTATCAGTCCCTGTTCCAGGGCTGCTTCACTTTGTGTCACCATATCCGTTTCGTTTACTATTGTCGTTATAATACAATATTTAATAGCAAAAATACAAAAAAAAAGCCGAAAATCATCCCTAATCATTTACATTAAGGATGATTTTTAAAGTTATTTATGCAAAAAGAAATGAATATGTCAGAATATATTGATTTTTCCAGTTTTTGCCGATTTAATCACTTACTATAAGTCTTTCACGCATACATTTAATAAAACATCAGATTACCGGTAGGCATAATGGTAGCTTTATCTTTATTTTTTCTAAATTAGAACAAAGCCTTGCATAAACTATAGCTTTTATGCAGCATTGTCACTTAAAAACATTATCTTTGCGTCAATTAACATTATACTATATTGAGATGAGAAAGGTTCTTTTTATAATAGTTTTTGTTTGGGGGATGATGTCTTTATATGCGCAATCCCTAAAATTAAACAAGCATTTTGAAGATTCTGACAAGAAAACACTTATCAGAACCGCAAAAAATGTGGCTATGACCTTTGGTCCTACGTATGTTCCATATTTCAACGGAGCTATAATTTCCGATATTAAAATTTTCACAAAGGATATCTATGGAGATGGTCGTCCTCAAATAAGAAAACAGATAGGAAGAAAGTTCTATACTGTAACCTTTACATATGATAGTACTGCCGTTAAATTTGATTTTGGATTTGCAGCAAGAGTCAGAATATGGAAAGATACAGGAGAGCCATTAGATGTAATATTCGGTAATGGTATGGGAAGAAATTTTCTCTTTGAAACCTTTGTAGAGCAAACCAATCACTCACCAAATGACTTTGAGAAAATGGCTTCTGACTCTATTGTCAAAGTACCATTGCAAACTGTACATGAACCAGAGGTTATTTGGAACGACAATAGTGACAAACAAGATGAACGGCTACGATAATAAGCCTGTATTGATGAAATAACACAAGGAATAAAATAATTTTGAAATCTCATGCAAGTTTTTGATTCCTTTTGCGTTTATTGAATAGTTATAACCCTTTAATATCAAGTAGCGTATGAAAATTAGAATAATTTTTATGGCATTAGCAGCTTTGCTCTGTTTGGCAAGTTGTAGCGATGATGATTCTGGAATCCAGCTCACTGAAGACGAAGTAATCGGTGATATAATTACTGGTAAGCAGACTGTTATTAACACTCTTACAACCTATACCGATGGTGGCTGCAAGGTGAATGTTAATGGAGCCAAAGGTAAAGTATCAGCAACATCTTCTGATGATAGTGTTGCCAAAGTTTCGTGTTCGTCAAATGAGTCAGAGAAGGAGATATATGTAAGTGGCGTTTCTGAGGGAAATGCTACTATAACCGTAACCGACTCAGACGGAAACTCTACTATCTTAAAGGTAGAAGTTAAAAATTGGACTGCCCGTTGGAAGATATATAGAACGATGTATGTGGTAAATAGAAAATGTTTAGTTGAAGGCGTTTCTTCCGAGGATTCCGCAACTATCGCAGCCGATGCCATAGAGAACGACAAGTACTATAAATATTATACTTTCCGTAATCCTACATATTTTGGTGTTAAAACCAAAAGACTTACCATAGCTGACAGTGAAGGAAATATACGTATGGAGGGAGATCTTAACATCCAACAAAATGCTGATAATACAGAAGTTTGGTATTTGTTGCCTTTCAAAGATTATAGAGCAGTTGTCTTGGCTACATTCTATAGTGACGGTGAGAGTATCTTTAAAGATGTGACAGATAATTATAAGAAGACTTACCCTCACATTAAAAAGGTCGAGCTACAAGCCATTTGCGCTATAGAGGAATTAGAGCCGGACAAATAATTGATAGAAGTAAGTTACATTTATATCTGAATAAATTGCAACATGAAGATACATGAAGTGGTGCGATTAAAATTATCGAAAAAAGCAACTGTGGAATAATATTTTTTAAGATAATAGTTTGCTCTAATCCAATATAAATCTGTATCTTTGCAACCAGATAAGCGTTCTGTAACACAAGAAACGGAAGAGGCTGAGAAACAATGCATTGCATTTGTTTCCAGAATCTTACAAAAAAAGGCTAAAAGGAGCGGTACAACTTCATCGCTAACAGGCTGAGAATAAACATATTACATTTGTTGTTCATTTTCTCTGCACTTGTAAAAAGGGTAGTTGTACCGTTTAAAAGATAAAAGCTTAACTATCAGCAACATCCACATGTTGCATCGGAAAGTAATAGAAACGAAAATAGGGAACGCAGTGCGTTCCCTATCTTTTTATCACTTGTTGCGTCTGTTTTTTAAATCCATACCTTAAGAGAAAGTACGAAGTTGTTGCCTTCCGGCCACCATTTGGGTCAAAAGTATCGTCCTTTGGATAAGAGAAAGGTAT
>OKRX01000839.1_pt1 | contig 23921 bp, 19 predicted proteins | sample 1601241 | NCBI WGS metagenome assembly OKRX01 (sample SAMEA3541500, study PRJEB24748) | human gut metagenome | biome: human gut; feature: human-associated habitat; material: faeces | place: China | collected 2012
CTTCAAAGTGTGGTTACGCGATATTTATTTGTTCAAAAAGTTGTAAACTGCTGTAAATTATAAAAAAAATAGGGACTCGCATGATGGCAGAAACCGTCGTGCGAGTCCCTATTCATCATAGCGGAAAAAGGGCAAGCTGACAATGATTTTTTGTTTTTGTTATATTTATTTAATAAAGCGACAGGAGCTGCGGCAACAGGCCTGATTCCTGTATGGCTTCGATACATTCCAGGATGCCGACGGCCAGGACGAACCAGAGGACGTCGCCGGCAGCGTGGCGGAAAACTTTCGGTTTGACTGTATATTCCTTAGGTTCATGGTAGAGCGACCATTTCGGGAAAAACCGAGGCACTTCCCGGATGTAGGCGCTGTACGGTTCCCCGAAGAGGCGGTGCAGCCGGGCTTCTTCCGTATGGATGACCGGGATGTACATGACGGCGAAGAGGAGGACCAGCAGCACCGTCAGGGTCAGCGATTCCGTGCACAGACCGACGCCGATGCCGCCGAGGAAGCTGAAGAAATACAACGGATTCCGGCAGACCGAGTACGGCCCTTCGCGGACCAGGACGTCATTCTTATAGCCGGCAATATACTGGGCGCACCACATGCGGCCTGCCATGGCGGCGCCGACGCAGAGACAGCCCACGAGGAATAAGATGCCCGAGATATACGGGGCCGTGACATCCAATTCCTTTTGCGAGAACATGAATAAAAATAAAAACAGAAGCCCAATGACTTGGGAAATACGGGTGCGGTAATGGTCCAGGAAATACATGGTGACTCCTCCTCTTGTCCTAATTGATAAGGCCAGTATAACGGTCATTTCTAACGAAAGATTAGGCAAAAGTTAAAGGAATTATAAAGATTTGTGAACAGACTGCGTATTCTTTGTAACAACTTTTATGATACAATAAAAGAAACGTCATTCGTCCATTTTTAAGGAGGCATCTGCCATGTTCAAAAAATTACTCATATTTACCCTCAGCGCCCTGCTCTGCTGCGGCGCGGCTGTCGCGGCCGACACGACGACCATGACCGACAAGGCCCGCCAGGCTGAAACACAGTCCCTGCCGTCGACGATCAAACATCTCGACCTGGTCCTGGTCCTCGATAAGAGCGGCTCCATGTATGGCCTGGAAAGCGATACTATCGGCGGCTACAACGCCATGATTGCCAAAGAAAAAGACCTCGACGTCGACACCAAGGTCACGACGGTCCTGTTCAACAATAAAGTCGACATCCTGACGGACCGCAGCAACATTAACAGCCTGTCGGACATGACAACCAAGGATTACCGCGTCGGCGGCTCGACGGCTCTCCTCGATGCTGTAGGCAACACGATTGCCAAGATTTCCGACACGCCGGGTATTTCTGACAAAGATCATAAGGTCATCTTCGTCATCATCACGGACGGACAGGAAAATGCCAGCACGGAATATTCCAAGGCGACGATCCAGAAAATGATTTCCGATAAAAAAGCCCAGGGCTGGGACTTCATTTTCCTCGGAGCCAATATCGACGCCGCTTCGGAAGCCCAGAACCTGGGTATCGATGCCGACCATGCCGTCAAGTACCGCAATACATCGACGGGCGTCCAGAAGAACTTCGCCGCCATTGCCGCTTATACGCGCAGTGCCGTCCAGCAGCAAGACGACGACTCCTGGAAAGATAACATCGAAAAGGATAAGTAAGGCTTATTTCAAACCTGCCAATTTGGCCGGGTCCATGGCTTTGTCGAACTGCTCTGCCGTGACCCATCCCGTCTTCAGGGCTGACTCTTTCAGGGTCAGCCCTTCTTTGGCTGCCTGTTTGGCAATGGTGCAGGCCTTGTCATAGCCGACGAGGGGCACCAGGCCCGTGACCAGGATGAGCGAGTTGTAGAGGTTGGTCGCAATCCGTTCGCGGTTCGGTTCGATGCCGACGACGCAGTGCTTGCGGAAGGAATCCATGCAGTCCGTGAGCAGGCGGATAGACTGGATCAGGTTGTAGGCGATGACGGGCATGAAGACATTGAGCTCGAAGTTCCCCTGGCTGGCGGCGATGCCCAAGGTCGCGTCGTTGCCCATGACCTGGACGGCGACCATAGTGACGGCTTCGCACTGCGTCGGGTTGACTTTGCTGGGCATGATGGAGCTGCCCGGTTCATTTTCGGGGATACGGATTTCGCCGATGCCGCAGCGCGGTCCCGACGACAGCCAGCGGACGTCATTGGCGATCTTCATGAGGTCACAGGCCAGGGCCTTGAGCATGCCGTGGACGACGACGAGTTCATCCTTACTGGTCAGGGAATGGAACTTGTTCGGCGCCGTATGGAAGGTCGTGCCCGTCAGCTGGCTGACGATTTCGGCAAAGCGCACATCGTAGCCTTTCGGGCAGTTGATGCCCGTGCCGACGGCCGTGCCGCCCATGGCCAGGTCGCGGAGGAAATCGACGCCCTGGACCAGCATATCCCGGTCGCGCTGAACCATGCGGGCCCAGCCGCTGAATTCCTGGCCCAGCGTCAACGGTGTGGCATCCTGCAAGTGGGTCCGGCCGATCTTGACGATGTCCTTGAAGGCTTCCTGTTTGGCCCGGAGCGCCTGATAGAGGGCTTCCATGGCGGGGAACAATTTTTCTTCGATGAGCAGGACGCCGACCATATGCAGTCCCGTCGGGAAGGTATCGTTCGAGCTCTGGGAATGATTGACGTGGTCATTGGGATGGACGTTCAAGTCCTTGCCCTGGGCCTGTAAAATCTGCTTGGCCCGGTTGGCGACGACTTCGTTGACATTCATGTTGAACTGCGTGCCGCTGCCGGTCATCCAGACGGCCAGAGGGAAATTGCCGTCGAGCTTGCCGGCCAGGATGTCATCGCAGGCCTGGACGATGGCGTCGGCCCGGTCGCCGTCGACGACGCCCAATTCCTTGTTGGTCAAGGCAGCAGCCTTCTTCAAATAGGCAAAGACCGTGACCATTTCAGGCGGAATTTTTTCCGTGCCGATCTTAAAATTCTCGAAACTGCGCTGTGTCTGGGCACCCCAGAGTTTATCAGCCGGGACTTTGATTTCTCCCATCGAATCTCTTTCTATACGGTATTCCATGAAAACCTCCAATCAGATTATATAAAACATAGCGGACTCAGGCGGGCGCCCTTTGGGTCGCCCCTACGTTGGGTCCCCACAGGGGACCATTCGAGGAACGATGAACGACCTACGACAAGCCCATGGGATTGGGCTGGAAGATGCGGCCGTCCATGAGTTGCAGGTCATCGGCGATGAGCGGGCGGAATTCCATCTGGCTCAGGATGTCCCGTTCCAGGTCGACGCCCGGGGCGATTTCTGTCAGCATGAGTCCCTGCGGCGTCAGGCGGAAGACGGCCCGTTCTGTAACGACCAGGACGTGCTGGCCGTGGGCTGCGGCGTAGTCCCCGGAAAAGGTGACCTGTTCGATATCCGTCTTGAATTTCTGGTACTTCCCTTCCCGGTCGATGACCAGCCTCCCGCCTTCACAGTGTTCTCGCAGACCGCCGGCTGTAAAGGTCCCCATGAGGATGAGTTTCTTCGTGTGCTGGGCCAAGTCGATGAAGCCCCCGGGCCCGGTGACGCGGCCGTGGAATTTTGAGACATTGACATTGCCCATGGCGTCGATTTCCGCCAGGCCCAGGGCACAGAGGTCGAGGCCGCCGCCGTGGCAGATATCGAACATGTCGGCCATCTTCAGTTCCGCTTCGGCATTGACAGCGGCCCCCATATCGAGGCCCGACAAGGGGATGCCGCCGATGATGCCCGAATCGGCCGCCAGAGTCAGGCTCGGCCCGAAGCCCTCTTCAGCGGCGACAGAGCCGATGATTTCCGGGATGCCGATGCCCAGGTTCATGACGTCGCCTTTTTTCAGTTCCATCGCCGCCCGGCGGGCACAGATTTTGCGATTGTCCAGAGGATGCGGCGGCAGGGACTGGATGGACTTGCGCCCTTCGCCGCTCAGTTCCGGCCGGTAGCCGTGGGTCGAAAAGCTCTGGACGTGGTACTTCGGCCGCGGCACGACGACGTAATCGACGAGGAAATGGTGGATCTTCACGAGCCGCGAATCGAGGCTGCCCCGGGGCACGACGTCTTCGACCTGGACGACGACGATGCCGCCGGAATTATGCGTCGCTTCGGCCACTTCCAGCTGTTCACCGATCATGGCTTCGCGCTGGAGGGAAATGTTGCCGTCCTCATCGGCCAGGGAGCCGCGGATGAAGCAGACCTGGATGGGAAAGGTTGGATAATATAAGTAGTCGTCGCCGTCGAACGAGACCAGGCGGACGATATCCTTGCCTTCGCGGACGGTCTTTTCGTTGGCCTTGCTGCCGTCCAGGCGCGGATCAGCCAACGTGTGCAGGCCGATATCGGTCCAGACGCCCTTGTGACCGGCGGCGATGGCCCGATAGAGAGCCAGTATCGTCCCGGCCGGAACGACATAGGCCAGGCACTGATTGGCTGCCACTTTATCGGCCAACTTCTTTTCCATGCCGAAATGGCTGGTAATGATCGTCCCGATGAGGCCGTCAGCTGCCAGGCGGTCGCCGCCGCGCTGGCCGCCGTCGCCGGTCCCGGCAATCTTGACCAAGGTCACATTACGGGGATGGCCTTCCTCATCATAACGGTCGTGAAGGGCCTTGAACAGCCCGTCCGGCGTCCCGAAGCCGGCATGACCGCTGACAGCCAGGGTCATATCATCGCCGACGAGACGCGCCGCTTCCACAGGCGTAATAAACTGTGTCATAACGACCTTCCTTTCGTGTGGTAGTCAAAAGGGGCTATCGCACGTGCGACAACCCCTTTTGAGTTTTAAGTTTGCAGTTTGTAGTTTTTAGTGAAGCCCTTTTTAATTTCAAAGCCCTCATCTACAAACTACAAACTCCATACTACAAACTCTAAACTTTATTTCAAGTGTTTCAATCCTTTGGCGCCGATGTCGCTGCGGACTTGCTGGCCGTCGAAGTGGATGCGTTTGACGTTGGCATAGGCCTTTTCGATGGCGCTCTTGAGGTCCCCTGCTACGGCCGTAACGCCGAGGACGCGGCCGCCGTTGGTGACGTACTGGCCGTCTTTCTTGGCCGTGCCGGAATGGAAGACTATGACATCTTCTTTATCGACAGCATCGAGGCCGCTGATGACATCGCCTTTATGGGACGAAGCGGGATAGCCGGCAGAAGCCATGATGACGCAGCAGGATGCAGCGTCTTTCCAGTGGACCATATCGGCCGTCAGCGTGCCCTTGGCGCAGGCATACATGATCTGGGCCAGGTCGCCGTCGAGGAGCGGCAAGACGGCCTGCGTTTCGGGATCGCCGAAGCGGCAGTTGAATTCGACGACTTTCGGGCCATCGGCCGTGATCATCAGGCCGGCATAGAGGCAGCCCTGGTAGGTGATGCCTTCCTGTTTGAGGCCATCGACGACGGGTTTCAGAATCTTTTCTTCGACTTCCTTGCGGATTTCCGGCGTAACGACCGGTGCCGGCGCATAAGCCCCCATGCCGCCCGTGTTGGGGCCTTCATCGTTATCGAAGATACGCTTGTGGTCCTGGGCGGAAATCATGGGCACGATGGTCTTGCCATCGACGAAAGCCAGGAGGCTTGCTTCTTCGCCGACCATACATTCTTCAATGACGATGCGGCCGCCAGAAGCACCGAAGATGTGGTCTTCCATCATGGCGTTGACGGCTTCGATGGCTTCTGCTTCCGTCTGGGCGACGACGACGCCCTTGCCGGCAGCCAGGCCATCGGCCTTGACGACGATCGGTGCGCCCTGTTCCTTAATATAGGCCTTGGCGGCTTCGCCATCGGTAAAGGAGGCGTAAGCTGCCGTCGGGACGTGGTATTTCTTCATGAGGTTCTTGGCAAAGACTTTGGACCCTTCCATCTGGGCTGCGGCCTTGTTCGGGCCAAAGACAGCCAGGCCTTTGGACTGGGCCAGGTCGGCAATGCCTTCGGTCAAGGGGACTTCCGGGCCGACGACGAGCATGTCGATGCCTTCGTTTTTGGCATAGTCCGTGATGGCGTCCAAATCGGACAGGGCGATGTCGACGCACTGGGCGACTTCACTCATAGCGGCGCTGCCGGGAATGGCATAGAGCTTATCGACGCTCGGGCTCTGAGCCAATTTCCAGGCCAAAGTATGTTCGCGGCCGCCGCCGCCGATGACTGCTACTTTCATTATTTTGCGGCCCCCTTCTGAACCTGTTCTGCCAGGTATGCGGCAATGGCCGTATCATAGACAGCCGTGTGATGGAAGGCTTCCTGAGCCAGTTCCAGGCGGTACTGGTCGGAGAATTCGCCGTCCTTCTGGAGGATGGAAATGATTTCGCCGTATTTGGACGGGTTGGTGACGATGGCGACGTATTTGTTATTCTTTGCCGAAGCGCGGACCATGCAGGGACCGCCGATGTCGATGTTTTCAATGGCTTCAGCCAAGGTGACATCCGGTTTGGCAATGGTCTGCTGAAACGGATAGAGGTTGACGACGACCAGGTCGATCGGTTTGATGCCGTGTTCTTTCATGGCTTTGACGTGTTCCGGATTATCGCGGACAGCCAGGATAGCCCCGTGGATTTTCGGATTCAGCGTCTTGACGCGGCCGTCCATCATTTCCGGGAAGCCCGTGACGTCCTGAACGGCGATGACCGGTACGCCCGCTTCTTTCAGGGTCCGCATGGTGCCGCCCGTGGAAATGATTTCAATGCCGAGGTCAGCCAGGGCTTTGCCCAGTTCGACGACGCCCGTTTTATCAGATACACTAATGAGTGCGCGTTTTACTTTCATGAAAAATTCCTCCTATTCCTGAGTCCCTTTGACGACATTGCCGTCGATAGTCAATTTATCATCGCAAAAGAGCGCTGCCGCTCTGACATAAGTCGGATGTTCCTTGGTGAGGATCCGGGCTGCCAGCGTGTCTTCCGTATCGTCTTCGTAGACCGGTACGGCTGACTGCAAGATGATCGGGCCGGCATCCATGTCGGGAACGACGAAATGGACCGTGCAGCCAGCAATCTTGACACCGGCTTCGACGGCCTGGCGCTGGGCGTGGAGGCCACGGAACGACGGCAGCAGGGCCGGATGGATGTTGAGCATCTTGTGTTCATAATGGGAAATGAAGTCACCGCTCAAGAGACGCATGAAGCCGGCCAGGCAGATGATGTCGGCCTGATACGGTTCAATGGCGTCGAGGATATATTTTTCAAAGGCCGCTTTCGAGTCGAAGGATTTGCGGTCGGCCAAAATGACCGGTACGCCCCATTCCTTAGCGCGGTCCATGACCGGTGCGCCCGGGATATCGCAGACCAGGGCCTTGATTTCCGCATTGATCGTGCCGGCTTCGACGGCATCGTGGAGGGCGATGGCGTTGGAGCCACGGCCCGATGCGAAAATGACCATCTTCTTTTTAGTCATGGAATACGCCTCCCCGCAAGGTTACGGGTACGTCGGAATCGACGACTTTGCCGATGACATAGGCCTTTTCATCGCGGTCGGCCAGGTTCTTGAGGACGGCATCAGCGTCTTTTTCATCGACAATCATGATCATGCCGATGCCCATGTTGAAGGTACGGTACATTTCTTTGGCATCGACGTTGCCCCATTTCTGGAGGAGTCCGAAAATCGGCAGCTGCGGCCACGCCGTGACGTCGATATCGACGCCGACGCCTTTCGGCAGGACGCGGGGGATGTTTTCATAGAAACCACCGCCAGTGATGTGGACCATGCCCTTGACGGTAAAGTTCTTGATGATCGGCAGGCACGGACGCGGATAGAGGCGGGTCGGCGTGAGCAGGCATTCACCGATGGTCATTCCCAGTTCATCGACGTACTGGTCGAGCTTCATGTTCTGCCGTTCCAGGACGATCTTGCGGACCAGGGAGAAGCCGTTGGAGTGGACCCCTGTCGAAGGCAGGCCGATGAGGACGTCGCCGGCCTTGATGTTTTCGCCGGTAATGACCTTGTCGCGGTCGACGATGCCGACGCCGAAGCCAGCCAGGTCATAGTCGTCTTTGGCATAGAAGCCGGCCATTTCAGCCGTTTCGCCGCCGAGGAGAGCGCAGCCCGATTCCTGGCAGGCATGGGCGACACCTTTGACAATGGTCGCAACCTGGACCGGATCGAGCTTGCCGACGGCGATGTAGTCCAGGAAGAAGAGCGGTTCGGCGCCCTGGACGAGAACGTCATTGATGGACATGGCGACGCAGTCCTGACCGACTGTATCGTGTTTGCCCATCATGATGGCCAGGCGGAGTTTCGTGCCGACGCCGTCGGTACCGCTGACCAGGATCGGTTTCTTGATGTCGCTGTTCATCAGGGAAAAGAGGCCGCCAAAGCCGCCAAGGTCACCGAGGACTTCCGGACGGTACGTGGCTTTGACCGAATCTTTCATCAATTCTACGGCTTTGTTGCCAGCATCGATGTCGACGCCGGCATCAGCATAAGTCAATCCTTTATTTGTGTTCGAGAGCATATTTTTCTCCTTCCTCATTGGCCTGCGGAGTGTCCGTAGGATAGTCGTTATTGAAGCAAGCTAAGCACATATCTTCCTTGGGGATATGTTCGACAGCCCGGTTGAGACCGTCGATGGAAATGAAATGGAGTTTGTCCACGCCGATGTATTTCTGAATCTGTTCGACACTGAACGTCGAAGCGATGAGTTCCTTGCGGACCGACGTGTCGATGCCGTAGAAGCAGGGATACTTGATAGGCGGTGCCGATACGCACATGTAGACTTCCTTGGCGCCGGCTTCGTGCAGGAGCTTGCAGATGATGCCGCTCGTCGTGCCGCGGACGATGGAATCGTCGACCATGACGATGCGCTTGCCCTTGACGACGGACTTGACGACATTCAGCTTCATGCGGACAGCCAGTTCGCGCTGTTTCTGGTTCGGCTTGATAAAGGTACGGCCCATGTAACGGTTCTTGATGAGGCCGTGCTTGAAGGGGATGCCCGAAGCCTGGGCGTAGCCGATAGCTGCCGTGTTGCCGCTGTCCGGGACGGAAATGACGATGTCCGCATCATACTGCGTTTCGTTCCACATTTCCCGGCCCATGTTCAGGCGGGCCTGGTAGACGTCCTGGCCGTCGATGACGCTGTCCGGACGGGCGAAATAAATGTATTCAAAGGAACAGACCTGCTTGCGCGGTGCCTTGGCAAAGATCGTCGATTTGACGCCCTTTTCATTGATCTGGACAAATTCGCCGGGCTGTACGTCGCGGACGAACTTGGCGCCGATGGCGTCGAGGGCACACGTTTCCGAAGCCAGGACCCATCCGCCTTCATCGGTACGGCCGATGCACAGCGGGCGGAAGCCATAGGGGTCGCGGACGCCATAGAGCGTATCTTTCGTCATGAGTACCAGTGAGTACGCCCCCTGGATGCGGTTCATGCTTTCCATGATGCGTTCTTCGATGGTGTCTTTCTGGCTGCGGCTGATGAGGTTGACGATGATTTCACTGTCCATGGTCGTCTGGAAGGTCGCGCCGCCGCGGTCCAGTTCTTCCCGCAGGGTCCGGGTATTGGTCAGGTTGCCGTTATGAGCCAGTGCCAGCTGTCCCATAGGCGTGTATACGGCCAGGGGCTGGATATTGCGGGGATTATTGGAACCTGTCGTCGAATAGCGGACGTGGCCGATGCCGACGGGGCCGCCTTCTTCTTCAGGTACGCCGTTGGCGAAGACCGTGCTGATGAGGCCCATGCCGCGGAACGTATGGATATCCTGGCCGTCAGTCAGGGCGATGCCGCCGCTTTCCTGGCCACGATGCTGTAATGCGAACAACCCCCAATAAATATAGCGGGGAATATCGAGGTGTTTATCGTAAATACCTAAGACACCACATTCTTCATGCTGCTTATCCCAAATCGGATCGTAAAACATGAATTAAACCTCCTGTTATAACGAAAAATAGTCTGTATTGCCCTTAGAGGGACTTTATGGTTTCTTGCAACTTCTGGTTCTTTTCCATGACTTCGTTAGCCATGTTTTCGCGATAGGCCTTGTATTTCTTGGCTAAGGCCGCATCGCTGGCAGCGCCGATCTGTACGGCCAGGAGCGCTCCGTTCTTGGCACCGTTGATGGCGACGGTCGCAACGGGGATGCCCGACGGCATCTGGACGATGGCCAGCAGCGCATCCATGCCCTGGAGGCTGCCGCTTTCCAAGGGGACGCCGATGACAGGCAGCGTCGTATAGCTGGCAACGACACCGGGCAGATGAGCAGCCATACCGGCACCGACGACAAAGGCACTGATGCCCCGTTCTTCGGCTGTCGAAACGAATTCCCGGACAGCAGCCGGCGTGCGGTGGGCCGACGCTAACAAGACTTCATATTCAACACCAAATTCTTTAAAAATAGCAATCGCTTTTTTCATAACGGGAAAATCAGAATCGCTTCCCATGATCAAACCGACCTTCAACAGAGACCCCTCCTTAGGAAAAACAAAACCCAAAAGTGACACACGTCACCTTTGGGCTTTTTTCAGTTAGACACACGGAGACTGTTTACAAACGGCAAAGAACCTGTCCATAAACGTCTTGTCATAGTGCATCTCCTTATTGATTGAAAGATTATCAAATACACTTTGATTCTATCAAAAACCTCCGGGACTGTCAATGAAAATCACCCGTTCTATCGCAGTTTGTACACGGATAGCGCCGACTATGTTACAATGGAGGAAAATGACCGACACGGAGGGATAGATTATGGAATTAAATGACCAGCAGCAGCAAGTCGTCAGCGACCTGTCGCAGCCGATCCTGCTCAACGCGCCAGCCGGCACGGGCAAGACCCGCGTCCTGGCCTGCCGGGTCGCCCACATCCTGGAAACAGGCGCCGCCGAAGGTTCGCAGATACTCTGCCTGACCTTCACCAACCGGGCCTGCAAAGAACTGAAGAACCGCATCATCGCCACGGCCCGCGAAAAGGGCCTGGCTGTCGTCGTCAAGACGATCCACAGCTTCTGCTACAGCCTCATCAAAGAAGAAACGAAGCGTCAGAGCGACCGTTACAACGACTTCCTGCTCTACGACGACGAAGACTGCCGGCAGATCATCGACAGCCTGCCTGCGGCAGCGTCAGCCCCGGGCAACGACACCCAGGCCCTGCAGAACTTCATCGAATTTGTCAAGGAACAGCGCGTCATCCCGGACCTCCACGATTTCACGGCACCTAAAGAAGCCCTCCAGGCCTGGCTAAGCGACCACGGCGACGCCCTGGTCCAGCAATACGATGCCGTCCTGGCCGACAACCACGCCGTCGACTTCACGGACCTCATCACCGGCGCCTACGACTTCCTCACTGACGATGCCTGCTGCCAGCGCTGGCGGGACCGCTTCCGCTTCATCGCCGTCGACGAAATGCAGGACACGAGCGAAGTCGAATACGCCGTCATCAGCCGCCTCTTCCCGGGGCGCAACGTCCTCCTCTGCGGCGATTACTTCCAGACCATTTACGAATGGCGCGGTTCTTATCCGGAATATATTCTGGAACAATTCCGCAAGACCTACCATCCCCGGGAAATCACCTTTACGACCAACTACCGGGCTACGCAGCTCCTCCTGAAGGCCGCCGAAAGCTGCCTGAATCACCTCTTCGGCCAGGTGACGGTCCACCACATCTACCCCCAGCCGGGCCAGGCCGCAGCCGCCGTCCCAGGCGAGCCCATCGTCGTCCACCAGGCCGATACCTTTCTCGACGAAAGCCGCTGGATTTTCCAGGAACTGAGCCAGCTGCCGCCTGAAGAGCGCCTCAAGGCCTGCATCCTCGTCCGCGGCAACCGCCAGGCCCAGCAGCTGTGGACGGGCATTACGGCGCATAATCTCCACTATCCACCAGCATCCCGTCTGCCCGTCACCTGCATCGACCAATTCCACCTATTCAAGCGCCAGGAATGTAAGGATGTCCTGGCCTACCTGCGGCTGCTCCTGAACAAGCACGACAACCTCAGCCTGAAACGCATCCTCCTGCGCTTCGTCCCCCGCATCGGCCGGCGGACCATCGAAACCATCGAAAGCGAATCCTACCGCCGCCTGGGCCTCCGGCTCTGCGACTTCATCGATCCCATTTCCCAGGAAACGGGCGACCCTTACGGCCTCCTGCTGACGGCCCTGGAAGAAGGCCGCATCGTCGTCTTCGACGTCGAAAGCACGGGGACCGACACGACGACAGACGAAATCATCCAGATTGCCGCAGTCCGCCTCAATGCCGCCGGCCAGGTCACAGACACGTTCAACACCTACGTCCACGCCAGCCGTTCTGTCGGTACCTCATTCTACGTCCATCACATCAGCGACGACCAGTTAGCCGCCGAAGGCCGGGACCCAAAAGAAGCCCTGGCAACCTTCCTGGACTTTGCCAGAGACGCCGTCATCGTCGGCCACAACGTCACGTATGACCTGTCCATCCTGCACAGCGAGCTCCAGCGCCTGGGCATGACCGAAAGCGGTGACTTCCCCTATTACGACACGCTGGACATATACCGCCGCTTCTATCCCAATCTTATCAACCATAAACTGGCTACGCTGAGCGAAACCTTCCCCATCGACCATCAGCCGTCGCACGACGCCTTCGACGACATCCTGGCCACGGCCGGTCTCCTGTGCTACGCCGTAAAAGAAAAGATAGCTCCGGCCACGGCAGCCCGCCGCGCTTCCCTGGCCATGTACCTGCCCCTCTTCGCTCCCTTCAGCCGCGACATGGCCCGTTTCCGCCGCCAATCTTACCAGGACCGGCCCATAGCCATCATCGCCGCCGTCATGAACGAAGGCGGTGTCAAGGCCTGGTACGAGAGCCATCGTGATGCCAGCGATGCGGCCCATCACATCGACCGCCTGGAAAACGTCCGCAAACTCTACCGCATCGCCAAGGAAACGGACGACCCGGCCCAGGACCCCCGCGACGCCCTGGCGGAATTTCTCAAGCTGACAGCCCTGTCCAACAGCGAACTGGACAGCATGCTGGCCAGGGACCCGAAAATCCCGATCATCACCATCCATCAGGCCAAGGGACTGGAATTCGACTACGTCTTCCTGGCCAGCCTGGAAGATCGGGTCTTCCCGACCTTCTGGTCCGTAAAGAAAGGCAATATCGAAGAAGAAAAACGCCTCTTTTATGTCGCCATTACGCGGGCCAAAAAGAGGCTGTATCTGAGCTGGCACCAGGGAATCGGCAATCAGCGCTATGCGCCGAGCCGCTTCCTCCAGAGCCTGGACTCCCAATATATCGAAGTTAGATGAGGCCGGCTATGCCTAAGAGGAGGCCTAAGACGCCGGATCCGATGAGGACCTTGATGACGCCGATTTTGCGCCGCGTCGCTGCAATAGCCAAGAAGAGGATGACCAAGCCGCCAAGGCTGAAAGCCGACCAGTCATCAGGCCAGGTCTCCGTATTCCACAAGGCCAGGAGGATGAAACTCAGACTGGCGACGCAGATAAGGGCGACGACTGCCGGCCGCAGGCCGTTGAGGATGCCCCGGATAGGACCGATATCACCGTACTTGAGGAAGACGCGTGCTAACAGAATCCCCAAGAAAAACGACGGCGTGACGAAGCCCAGGGTGGCAGCCACAGCTCCGCCTAATCCGGCGATTTTGGTGCCGACGAAGGTCGCGGCATTGATGCCGATCGGCCCCGGAGTCATCTGAGAAATGGTGAATATATCGACAAATTCGCTCATCGAGAGCCAATGGAAGGTATCGACGACACTGGCCTGAATCAGCGGCATAGACGCATAGCCGCCGCCGACGCAGAAAGCCCCGACTTTACAGAATTCCCAAAAAAGCAATAAATATATCATGATAAGTCCCTCCCCTTAATCGTACTTCTTGTCGCGCATGAAGGCAAAGCCGATGATGCCGTCGATGACGATAAGCGCCATGATATTGACATCAAAGCATAAGTTAGCAATAAACGTCGCTACGATGATAGCCAGCGGCAGGAGGAGCTTCTTTTTTCCCTGTTTGATGAGGAGGTCGATGCCGACATTGACGATAAGCGCCGTCGCCCCGCACTGCATACCGCGGAGGATCATCTTGATATAGAGATTCTGGATGAAGAAATCATAGCAGTAAGAAATAATCGACAGCGTAATCAGGCAGGGCAGCACCGTCGCCACCAGGGCGACCAGCGTCCCCAGGACCCCGGCCATGCGGTAGCCCAGGATGACCGCACTGTTGACGGCGATGACGCCGGGCATGGACTGGGCGATGGCCACCATGTCGAGGGTATCCTTATCGCTGATCCAGTGGTATTCATCGACATATTTTCCTTTCAACAGGGGAATAATGACGAAGCCGCCGCCGACAGTGAAGGCGCTGATTAAAAAAGTCGATTTGAACAGGGTCCAAAAGAAATGGGCATCCCGTTTCGGGGTCACAATATCGTTCATCATCTATCATCCTTTCTTGACGATTCATCGTTTCTATGGTCTTAGTATAACACGGCTTTTACTATATTGAAAATATTTGTATAGTTGATATAATATACGTAAATCATATGTCAAGGAGGCATCGATATGGATATCCGTCAACTCACGTACTTCATGGTCATCGCCGAAGAAGGCCAGATTACGGCGGCTGCCCGTCGCCTGCACATGGCCCAGCCGCCGTTGAGCCAGCAAATGAAAGCCCTGGAAGAAGAACTGGGCGTACAGCTCCTGCAGCGGGAACCGCGCAGCGTGACCTTGACCGATGCCGGCGAAATCCTCTACCGCCGGGCCCGCCAGATCATCACTCTCACCGACTCGACGCGCCGGGAAATCGCCGACTTCAAGAACGGCCTGCGCGGCACCCTGTCCATCGGGACCGTGTCCTCGTCGGGCAGCGTCATCCTCCGGCCGGCGCTCCGCCAATTCCACGCCAGTCATCGGGGCATCCGCTTTGAAATCTATGACGGCAACACCTTCCGCGTCCTGGACATGCTGGGCAAAGGTCTCATCGAAATCGGCATCGTCCGCACGCCCTTCAAGCAGGACGCCTTCGACTGCACCTTGCTGCCTGAAGAACCGATGGTCCTGGCCTATGCCGATACCCTGGCCGACCCCAGCCCGGGCCAGCCGACCCTGACCATAGAACAACTGCAAGGCCTGCCGCTCATCCTCTACCGCCGCTTCGACCAGCTCTTCCACGACGTCTGCGAAGCCCACAACCTCACGCCGAACCTCCTCTGCCGCAATGACGACGCCCGGACGACCCTGCTCTGGGCCGAAACCGGCCTGGGCTACGCCGTCGTCCCGGCATCGGCCATCTCACCGGCCCGCCTGCCCCAGCTCCAGACCAAAGCCATCGACGAACCGCGCCTGCGCACCCAACTGGCCGTCATCACACCCAAACACCGCTACCTGTCCAGCATAGCCCGCCAGTTCATAGATGCTTTGACAAATCCTGAGGCCTGACGACGGGGCATAAAACCGTTCATCGTAGGTCGTTCGTCGTTCATCGCGGTTGGGGCCTGACGGCCCCGCAGGCCGCCGTTCGCAGGCCACCTCGGGCTCAGATGCCGCTGCGCGGCAACAGATTCAGCGTAACAACATCACCTCGAGTGACCCTCGGCTCGTGGAAAAGGCCGTCGTTCGTGATTCGTAAAAATATACCATCAAAACTGTATAGGCTGTGGTCAAATCTCTCTAGCGGGCTTCCCACGTGGAAGCCCCTACTACAGGTCGGCGGTCTGTACCTGAAAAAGGCCCGTCATCTGGCGACGGGCCTTTTTCAGTATCTATGAGGTAAATATTTAGGTTGGAGCCTAGCGGATGGAGACGTCTTCGCCGGCGAGGATGCGTTTCATCGTACGGGCCGGGCACATCTTACCACACATGGTGCAGGTGCCTTCACATTCCGGTTTACTCGATTCGTAATAGCTGCGGGCCTTTTCCGGGTCGATGGACAGGGAAATCATCTTGTCGAAGTCGACGTCGACGCGGGCTTTGCTCATGGCGTCATCCCATTCCTGAGCGCCCGGGATGCCCTTGACCAAGTCGGCAGCGTGGGCTGCGATGCGGGCAGCGATGATGCCTTCCTTGACGTCGTCGACGGTCGGCAGGCGCAGGTGTTCAGCCGGTGTGACATAGCAGAGGAAGTCGGCACCGCAGGAAGCGGCGATGGCACCACCGATGGCGCTGGTGATGTGGTCATAGCCCGGTGCGATGTCCGTGACCAAGGGCCCGAGGACGTAGAACGGAGCGCCGTGGCACAGGCGTTTTTCAATCTTCATGTTGGCTGCGATTTCGTTGAGGACCATGTGGCCCGGGCCTTCGATCATGACCTGGACGTTGTGGGCCCAGGCGCGTTTGGTCAATTCGCCCAAGGTGATGAGTTCTTCGATCTGAGCGGCGTCGGTAGCGTCATGGGTACAGCCTGGACGGCAGGCATCGCCGAGGCTGAGGGTGACGTCGTATTTTTCACAGATGTCGAGGAGACGGTCATAATATTCGTAGAACGGGTTTTCCTGGTTGTTCATTTCCATCCAGGCGAAGAGCAGCGAACCGCCGCGGGAAACGACGTTGGTCAGGCGCGGGTTGTCTTTGATGCGCTGTGCCGTCTTGCGGTTCATGCCGCAGTGGATGGTCATGAAGTCGACGCCATCTTCTGCGTGCTGTTCGACGACGGAGAAGAATTCATCGACGGTAATGTCTTTCAAGTCTTTTTCCAGCATGCCGACCGCATCGTACATGGGGACCGTGCCGATCATGGCCGTAGACATCTTGACCAGTTTGCGGCGGAAGTCACGGGTCTTGCCGAAATTGGACAAGTCCATGATAGCTTCTGCTTTCATGTCGATGGCATTCTGGACTTTCTGCAGTTCTTCTTCGTGGTTGTTGTGTTCCGGAGAAACGCCGAGGTTGACATTGATTTTCGTGCGGCAGTCCTGGCCGACACCTTCCGGCGACAGGCTGGTATGGACTTTGTTGGCCGGAATGGCGACTTTCCCGCTGGCGACGAGGGCCATGAGTTTTTCAACGGGCATGTGTTCCTTTTCAGCGACAATCTTCATCTGCGGCGTGACGATGCCTTTGCGGGCAGCGTCCATCTGTGTTGTGTAATCCATTACAAACATCCTTCCTATATAAAAATAATCCTTAATGCAATAAAAAAAGCTCGCCTGGCGGTCCTCCGCAGGTGAGCTTTATAATCCCGTAAAGCTTCCCTACGGCGGCATTACCCGCATCAGGTAAAGGGTCAAGTGTAATCCGTCACTTTTCTCAGCCCGAAGGCTCCCCTAGCTTTTTCTATGTATCTGTGGCTATTATAGTACGCCGCGAAAAAAAATGCAACACTTTCGTAACATTTATCATAGACAATTTCGCCATTTTATCCCACATAGACGTACATCCCCCTGCCGTGGTATAATAGGAATATCTTAAAAAGGAGGTCTTAACTTATGAAATATAAACCCTTGAAAGGCCTTGTCGTCGCTGCTATGCTGGCATCGTCCCTGGTCCTGGCTGCGCCCCAGGCCCTGGCAGCTGGTCCGGAACCGTCTGTCGTTACCGTCACGGGCTATGCCCAGCAAGAAGTCGCCCCGGATACGGCTTATGTCACTATCGGCACAACCAGTACCGACGCCGATGCCCAGCAGGCCCGGACCAAGAATAATCTGGCCATGAACCAGGTCACGAATGCCTTGAAGGCCATGGGTATCCCAGCGGAAAACATGAAGACCACGGGCTTCTATATGTCGCCGAACTATGACATGAAGGGCCAGAAAGTCACGTCGTATACGGTGACCAACAGCCTGGAAGTCAAACTGACCGACCTCACTATGGTATCGCAGGTCATCAACAAGGCCGGCAGCCTCGGTGCCAACCAGATCAACAACGTCCGTTTTACCAATGAACACGCCGACCAGATCAAGGAAAACCTGATCAAAGAAGCCGTCCACAACGGTCAGCGCGCTGCCCAGGCCGCAGCTGAAGCCGCTGGCAGCCAGCTCGGTGCCGTCAAGGAAATCAACATTTCCGGTACGAGCCCGTCGTACAGCCGCGTCTACGGCGCTGCCATGAGCCTGCGGGCCGTCAACAAGATGGAAGCCGACTCGACACCGGTTGAAGCCGGTACCAACACCCTCAGCCAAAGCGTCAGCCTGACTTATTATCTGCAGTAAGCCGGACCGCGACCGTATCGTAAGCACGACCACGTGCCCTCACAAACCGCATTGTAGGGGCGACCACGTGGGGCGCCCGTCCAGAAGAGTTATTATTACACATCACACATGATTTGCGGGACGCCCTCTGGGCGTCCCCTACGAGCCACGAAAAAAAGGTTTTGTCCTTTGATGACAAAACCTTTTTTCTTTCCCCAAAATATGCTATGATAATACTGTTCTACCATAATAAAATAAGTTCTGAATCATGGAGGCCAGACAAGATGAAAGAATACACCCCTTTTAAATCCGGTAAAGTACGCGAAGTCTATGACGCAGGTGACAGCATTATCATGGTCGCAACGGACCGCATCTCCGCTTTCGACCACATTCTCAAGAACAAGATCACCAAAAAGGGCGCCATCCTCACGCAGATGTCCAAGTTTTGGTTCGATATGACGTCGGATATCATCCCGAACCACATGATTTCCGTCGACAACGCTGATATGCCGGAATTCTTCCAGCAGGAACAGTTCATCGGCAACAGCATGAAATGCCAGAAACTGACTATGATTCCCATGGAATGTATCGTCCGTGGCTACATCACTGGCAGCGGCTGGGAAAGCTATCAGAAGAATGGCACCGTTTGCGGCATCAAACTGCCGGCAGGTCTCAAAGAATCAGAAAAACTCCCGGAACCGATCTTCACACCGAGCACGAAAGCCGAACTCGGCGACCATGATGAAAACGTCTCTCTCGAAGAAGGCGCTGCTTTCATCGACAAGACCTTCCCGGGAAAAGGCAAGGAATACGCTGAAAAAATCCGCGATTACACCTTGGCCCTGTATAAAAAATGTGCTGAATACGCCCTCTCCAAAGGCATCATCATTGCCGATACGAAGTTTGAATTCGGCCTCGATGACAAAGGCAATATCGTCTTGGGCGACGAAATGCTCACGCCGGACAGCTCCCGCTTCTGGCCCCTCGAAGGCTACAAAGCCGGCCAGAGCCAGCCGTCGTATGACAAACAGTTCGTCCGTGACTGGCTCAAAGCCAACCCGGACAGCGACTACCTCCTGCCCCAGGACGTCATCGACAAGACCATTGCCAAATACAAAGAAGCCTACGAAATGCTCACTGGGAAAGCCTTCGACAAGTAGTTCGTGGCTCGTGGCTCTAAGGCCCGCCGCGAATCTTGTGAACTCGCTTTTGGCACTGTAGGGGTCGCCACGTGCGAGCCCCTACAATGAAAAAAATTTACAACAATTTAAAACAAAAAAAAGAAACCGTGCATGATGGCAGAAACCATTATGCACGGTCTTTTTTACGCCCCAAAGCTCTGTTCAGTGCGGTTGATGATTTCGTCCTGCAGGGCTTTGTCCAGGTTGTTGAAGTAATCGCTGTAGCCGGCGACGCGGACGATGAGGTTTTCGTATTGTTCCGGGTGGCGCTGGGCATCGAGGAGGGTTTCCCTGTCGACGACGTTGAACTGGATGTGATGGCCGTCCATGGTGAAGTACGACCGGACCAGGGCAGCCAGGCAAGCCAGGCCTTTCGGGCCGGCGACGACGGACGGCGTGAATTTCTGATTGAGCAGAGCGCCGCCAGTCTTGAGCTGTTCCAGTTTGGCACAGGACTTGATGACCGCCGTCGGTCCGTGGGTATCAGCGCCCTTTTCCGGCGAAATACCATCGGGCAGGGGCACATGGGCCCGGCGGCCGTTAGGGCTGGCGCCCATGACCTGGCCAAAGTAGACGTGACACGTCGTCGGCAGGAATTCGACGACCGTCTTGACATCGACGACGTATTTCAGTTCTTTCAGGAAAGCCTGCCATACATCGTCATATGACGCAAACTGCAACGGGTCGCCGACGTCGATACCTGCCTTTTCCCCGGTATAGGCATCATAGCCGCGATGCAGGGCCAGTTCCAGGACCTTGGGGATATTGAGATAGCCCGTCAGGACATAGGCTTCTTTCCCGGCCGTCCCGGCTTCGACGCAGCCGCTGGCAATGCCGCAGGCCCGGGCATCATCGAGGGATTTGCCCAGATACATCAGTTCCTGGACGATGGCTTCGCTGTTATAGAACGCCGGCTGGCCCCAGCCCTTGCGGGAGATTTCCAGAGCCTTCCGCAGGAAGCGTTCCGGCGTCTTCTGGGAAATCTGAACGTTGGAGCTCGGCTGGAGGAGGCGCATGTCGTCCATGACTTCCAGGATGAGATAGCTTACATCGCTGACGCCACAGGTCCCGTCGGACCGCAGGGCGCCGGTATTGATGTTGCAGAAATCGGTATACGTCGCGCTTTCCTTGAGGGTAATACCCACTTTCGGCGGTGCCGGCTGGTTATTGAACTGGATCCACAGCGCTTCCAGGAGCTCCTTGGCATCGTCCCGGGTCAGGCGCCCTTCGGCCAGGTCCCGGTCATAGAAAGGTTCCAGATACTGGTCGAACTTGCCTGGCGAATAGGCATCCCAGTTGTTCATTTCCGTCGTCACGCCGATATGGGTGAACCAGTACATCTGGATGGCCTGGCGGAACGTCTGTGGCCGGTGTTCCGGGACGACGTCGCAGACGGCGGCGATATCCAGCAGACCCAGGCCATGCCTTCCCATTCGTCCCGTTTTTCCAGGGCATCCATATCGTTATTGAAATCGAGGCTGGCCAGGCGTTCCTGGATGTCCCGCAGGAAATCGCCATAGCCCTTCCAGTATATCTTGCCATCGGCCACGGTATGGCCCGGACCGCGCTGCTGCAGGAATTCCGTGAACATACCGGCAGCAAATAATTTCTGCCATGCCCGGGGCAGCAGGCCGTTCATCTTGGTCAGCATGGCCCGGTCCTTCCAGTATGGGATGATGACGTCCCGCTGGATGCGCTTATCTTCGTCGGTCACTCTGAAGAAGACCCGTTCGCGGCTGTTCAGGGTGTCGAAGTCTTCCAGGGTATGGCAGCACAGTTCCGGAAAGGTCGGTGCCGCCCAGGGTTTCGGCCCCTTTTCGCCGACGATGAGCGAGCCCCGTCCCAGATAGAGGGTCCGATGGGCCATGAGATAGTAAAAGGCTTTGCCCCGCAGGACGGGAATGGAACAAGTCCCTTCGTACTGCTGGTACGCTTCGGTCAGCAGCACGGCCCGTTCCATGGAAATCGTCGGGACGGCGCCGTGAACGCTTTCTTCCCGCAGCTGGCGGATACGGTCCGTACATCCCCGGATACCTTCCACGAATTTCTGTTCTTTCAAAGCTGTTGCCATGTGAATTCCCTCCTATCTAACCGCCGATGACGGTATCATAACCGAGTACAGCAAAAGATTGCCGGATGGCTTCCAAGGCCTGCCCTGACGGGGCATGGAACGGCTGGAACGTCCGATGCAGGGCCTCATATTTATGGCGTCCCAGCTCATGGTACGGCAGGAGATGGATTCTTTCCACGCGTATCTGCTGCGCCTGGAGCCAGTCCTGGAAGGGCCGGATATCCCGGTCCCCGTCGGTATTGACGCCGTCGACCATGATGAGCCGCAGATAGAGGCCGGCGCCGGCGTCGCTGAGGCGCTTCATGTTCTCCAGTATCTGCCTATTGCCCTGGCCCATATATTGTCGGTGGCGTTCGGCGTCAAAGAGCTTCATGTCGTAAAGGAAGAAGTCCGTATAAGGCAGGACCGGTTCAAAAGCCGTAAAGGGAACAGCGCCGCTGGTGTCGATGCCGACGGAAATGCCTTTTTCAGCCAGGGCCCGGACGAGCTCGGCGATATACCCCATGGGCTGGGCCAGGACTTCACCGCCCGACAAGGTGACGCCGCCGCCAGAACGTTCATAGAAAATCTGGTCCTGCACGGCCTGGCGGACGAGTTCTGCTACGGAATAATAGGTCCCGACCTCATCCTGTCCCCCATCGCTACGCTCCATTCTCTCAACCTCGAAGCGCTGACTCTCCGGATTATGGCACCATGGGCAGGCCAAGGGACAGCCTTTGAAGAAAATCGTCGTTCGTATCCCCGGCCCGTCGTGGACGGAAAATTTCTGCACATTGAAAACCAAAGGCCTTTTCTCAGCCATATCCCCGCCTCCCAATCTCATACAACAGAAGTTCGAAGTTTGTAGTTTGTAGTTTTTAGTGGGTGTTTTTAAATTTGAAGCCATTTTCTACAAACTCCATACTACAAACTATAAAGCAAAAGGAACCGTGCATGATGGCAAAAGCCTTCGTGCAACGGTTCCTTCTTTGGTCTCATTCTGAACTTGTACTCATTATACTACACATTTGTATTCTTGAAAAGCATTTATCCTAAAAAATCACCAGACCTTGACCTGGATCCATTCGTCGTTATAGCGCTTGTCCCCTTCTTCGCCCAGGTATTTGTACGTTTCCTGGCCGGCATAAGCTTCTTCCGGCGGGAAGACGACGGGGTTATCTTTATAGTCTTCGTCTTCTTCCATGGCCGGGACGGCCGTATTCGGCGTCGAATAGGTCAGGTACTCGAAGTTCTTCAGGGCGATGTCGGGACGGCTCATGAAGTCGATGAATTTATGGGCATTTTCGACGTGTTCGGCATTCTTGGGGATGACCCACGAGTCAATCCAGAGGTTGGTCCCTTCTTTGGGGATGACGTATTCCAGGTTCCTGTTTTCCAGGATCATGCGCAGGGCTTCACCGGAAAAGACGACGCCCATGGCCGCTTCGCCGGAGACGAGCTTGTCCTTGACGTCATCGATGCCATAGGCCTGGACCAGGGGTTTCTGGGCGATGAGCATATCCCGCGCTTCTTTGATCTGCTGAGGATCCGTCGTGTTCAGGGAATAGCCCAGACGCTTCAAGGCGACCATGAAGGAATCGCGCGGCGAGTCCTGCATGATGATTTCATTCTTATATTTCTCGTTCCAAAGGATGGACCAGCTGTCGACAGGTTCATCGACCATGGTCCGATTGTAGACGATGCCGACGGTGCCCCAGCAATAAGGGACGGCATAGCGGTTGCCCGGGTCAAAGGACTCGGACTGGGTCCAGAACTGTTTGCCTACGTACTGGCGGGCGTTGGGCAGCTGGGAATAATCGAGAGGCTGCAAAAGATCATTGTGGATCATCTTCTGGATCATGTAGTCCGACGGGCAGATGACGTCATAGCGTTCGGCGCCGGCCGCGACCAGGGGATACATGCTCTCGTTGGTATCGAATTCATCCATGACGACGCGGATGCCCGTTTCTTCTTCGAACTGCTTGAGCGTATCCGGGTCGACGTAATCGCCCCAGTTATAGACATAGACCACGTTGTCCCCGTCTTCTTCGCTGTCAAAGAAGCCACAGCCGCTCAGGGCCAGGATACAGCAGAGACCGAGGAGAATCATGCGGATATATTTCATAGCGTTTCCCCTTTCCTACCAGTTCCGACCCAAGGCCAGGCGCCGGCGGTTGACGATGAGCAGGACGGCGAAGACCAGGACAAAGACGAATACGAGCGTCGAAAGGGCATACATTTCCGGATGGATGCCCAATTTCAATTCGGCATAGATTTCCGTCGGCAGCGTATCGATGCCGGCCCCTTTGGTGAAGTGCGTAATGATGAAGTCGTCGGCCGACATGGTGAAGGCCAGCATGAAGCCTGCCAGGAGACTGGGCCGCAGTTCCGGCAGGACGACGCGGCGGAATGCGACGAACGGCGTCGCGCCCAGGTCGCGGGCGGCATCATAACAGCTGCGGTCCAGCGACAGGAACTGGGGCATGATGCACAAGATGACGTACGGCAGGTTGAAGACGACGTGGGCCATGAGAATCGAACCGTAGCCCAGGCGCAGGCCCATGCCTAAAAAGAGGAGCATCAGGGAAATCCCGGTGACGATGTCCGCATTGAGCA
>OKRX01000840.1_pt1 | contig 23896 bp, 15 predicted proteins | sample 1601241 | NCBI WGS metagenome assembly OKRX01 (sample SAMEA3541500, study PRJEB24748) | human gut metagenome | biome: human gut; feature: human-associated habitat; material: faeces | place: China | collected 2012
TGGAGCTCCGCTACAATTATAAGTTTAGTCCTAAGCTACAATTGGCAAGCCGCGCCTATGCAGGAGCAGTATATAGCTATGGAAATATGATGGTGGCCCCCTACTCCGAGCAGTTTTATGCGGGTGGAGCTAATAGCATCAGAGGTTTTAATGTGCGTACACTAGGACCTGGAGGATATAATCCGGAGATAGAGGATCCTCTAAGTTTTATGGATCGGACAGGGGATATTCGCTTTGAAACGAATGTAGAGATACGCTACAAGGTATTTGGGGCGATTGAATTGGCCACTTTTATTGATGCGGGAAATATCTGGCTGATAAGAGAGGATGTCAATAGACCCAATGCCCAGCTTACTAAAGAGCACTTTCTAAATGATATTGCTCTGGGAACAGGGCTCGGAGTGAGGTATGACCTTGAATTCTTGGTGCTACGTCTTGATATTGGACTCGGTCTGCATAAGCCTACGAGAAAGGCAGAGAAGTATTTTAATACCTTTGAAAATGGCTTCCCTACAGTCTTTCACTTGGCTATCGGATATCCTTTCTAATCGAAGCGAAGTGTGCGGGAGGGGTTGATACTACCAATGATGCGAGTGGGTAGAAGCACGAAAAGAAATACTACGATAAAGACTGCTAGATTGGTAGCAATAAGTATCCACCAATCAATACTTATAGGGACATAGCTCATATAGTACTGACTGGAATCAAGGGTAATCACTCTAAAGTATTTCTGAATGAAGGCTAGTGCCAAGGCAATCGCATTGGCATACAAGATACCCCTAAGGAGAATCTGGCTTGCCATGATCCAGAATATCCGCTGTAGGGATCGATTACGCTGGCCTAGTGCTTTAAGAGTAGCAATAGCTCTTATCTTTTCAAGGATGAGGACTACTACGCCAGTAATGATGGTCATAGCAGCTACAGCAATCATTAGGATAAGGATGAGTAGCACATTGGCATCCAAGAGATTGAGCCAACCAAAGTAGTTGTAATTTAACTCCTCGACGGTAAACATGGCATACCGCTCTCCATATTTCTCGCTCCGGTCGGCAAGGAGGTCAAAAAGGAGGTCGTAAAGTTGGCTGGCTCCGCTCCTTGATTTTAAGGTGACAGTAAGGCCTCCCACCTGCTTATCACTCCAATCATTAACACTCTGTAGGTCGGCGATAGAGATGAGAGCGAGAGAGCGATCAAAGGTATCAAAACCAGTCTCTATCAAACCTACGATATGGTATTTTCGCACTTTTGTACGTGCTCCATTGTTGTAATAGGCAAGGAAGTCATCGCCCACACTAAGGCCTAAAAACTGTGCTACTTTATTGGAGAGTAGTATTTCTCCTTGCTTGTGCAAGTCTGGAAGCTTCCCTGCCACAAGATACTCCTTGTAAAACTCTTGATCATATTCTTCACTAAGCCCATGCATCATCACAGCGCTGAAAGATGAGTCTACTTTTACCAAAGCCATCTGGTCAATAAAAGCCTCTATTCTTGCTTCTGGAAAGGTGCTCCGACTGGTTGATTTTATCTCAGAAAGTAGGTCGTCACTAATGGTGAGCGGCAAGGCATAGGTATCATAATTATTATCAGGATTAGAAATCCTAACTGTGCCGACAAAGTTATTAAGCTTCTTCTCTATCTCTTGCTTGAAACCTCGCACTACGAAAAGAGATAGCAGTATCAACGAAACACCCAAGGAGATACCTATAGATGATATCCGAACTGCTGGACGGTATTTCCCATTCTCAGAATAAAGAAACTTCTCGGCAAGAGTACGCTCTAGCTCCATACGAATTTAATATTCAAACTTAATATGTCCGCTCTCGATCAATGCTTGATGCGTTATGCGGTGCGACTTGAGTTTCCGCCCACCTAGCTGAATTGACTTGATATACTGACCTTTGTGGGAAGGAGCACCCTCAATCACAAGTTCGCTTTTTCCAAAATACTTAGGATCTAGTGTAATCACTACCCTATCAAATACTGGGGCAGTGAGGGTGTATTCGGGCACGCCAGGGCAATCAGGGTACAATCCCATCATACTCATCAGTGCCCAACAGCTCATCGTACCCGTATCATCATTACCAGGAAGACCATCTGGCTGAGTAGTAAAGTACTTCTCAAGTAGCTCTGTCACTAGCTTCTGAGTTCGCCACTCCTCGCCTATAAAGTAGCTAAAGAGGTAAGGGTAGGCGATATTGGGCTCGTTAGTTGGGTCGTAGTGTCCTTCATCAAATATCGCCTGTAGGTTATTGATAAAGGCACGCTTTCCACCCATCAACTTGGCTAGACCTTTGACGTCATGAGGGACAAAGAAGGTATAATTATAGGCACTACCTTCATGGAATCCTGGATTTGGCTCAAAGTTTTCTCCTAGTTTAGGATTGAATGGAGTAAGGAAGGTACCATTAGGGAGTTTAGGTCGGAAGGTTTTGAAATCAGAGCTGTAGTAATGCTTGTACCCCAGACTTTGCTGTCTAAATCTACGAGCATCTGCCTTGTACCCTAGTTCCTGAGCCAAAAGAGAGAGGGCATTATCTGCGACGTAATACTCCAATGCGTGGGATACAGAATTATCAAACTCTCCTCTGAGTGGCACATATCCTAGCGATAAATAGTCGTCGTTATCTGGTCTGAGTAAGTTCTCACCACCTTTCGTGGTAGCAGACTTAAACATTGCTTCATAGGCTTTATGGATATCAAAGTCCCTAAGCCCTTTGAGATAACTATCTACAAATACAGGAATGGCAGGATCTCCCTCCATGGTAAGGGTCTCACGTCCATAAAGCTCCCACTTAGGGAACCAACCGTGCTCTTGATACATTCCTAGCATGCTCTTCAGCATATCCATCTGCCGCTCGGGGTAAACCAAAGTAAGAAATTGATGAACGTTGCGATAGGTATCCCATAAAGAGAATACAGTGTATCTATTCCCACCTCCAGTATTGAGGATCTCTCTACCCTCCATCTGAGGGTATTCTCCATTGACATCCTGTAGAATATTGGGGTGAAGAAGTATATGGTAGAGTGCTGTGTAGAATATCTGCTTTTGCTCTAAGGTTCCACCCTCCACTTTAATGCGACTTAGGTCTTTTTCCCAAAGATTCTCTGCCTCTGTACGCACATCATCAAAACTCTTCCCCGCCACCTCTTGTCGTAGATTTTCCCTGGCGTTCTCAATACTCACAAATGACACACCCATCTGGACTTCTATCGTCTCATTGGCTTCGGTATCAAAAGTAAAGTATGCGCCCACATCATCGCCCGCCAACTCCTTAGTATACTTGGTATAGAGCTTATATTTACCTTGATCTGGATCCCACTCTGCCTCTACTCCTGTCATGGGGCGTTGTAGCTTCCAATACCCTTGTTGGCTAGGGGATTTACTTAATCTCATCACAAAGTAAATCGGGAAGACTGCCTGAGGATTGTAGCAGAAAGTGCCTAGTAACTTTACGCCTTCAATCTCTACATCACTCACGCGCCTAAGCATCGCTCCAGATTCATTAGTAAGCCCTTCACCTAAGTTAAGTAGAATATGACTTTGGCCTTTAGGAAAGGTAAAGCGAGTCACGCCACCTCTTACCGTAGCTGTTGCTTCAGTCTTGATATCGTATTTTGTGAGATGATTGCTATAATATCCTGGAGAGGCCACTTCATCTTTGTAGCCACTTCCATATTCTCTATAATCTACAGATAGCTCTCCCGTTGTAGGCATCACCAATAGAGAACCAAGCTCTGGGCACCCGACTCCACTAAGATTAACATGGCTGAAACCTGTGAAATAAGAATTGGTATACTCATAGGGAGTGCTCCACCACCTAGAGTCTTTATCATATCTATTTTGGTCGCTTCCCATCACATTGAAAGGCACCACACTCATCATACCATGAGGTACAACGGCACCTGGATTGGTCGTCCCAAAGTTGGTCGTCCCCACAAATGGACGTACATAATCAATTAATCGCTCCTGAGCAGTTGCTCCTAAAGAAAATAGGAGTATTACGCTCACTACGTTCCAAGAAATCCTTCGCATACTTTTTGTTTTAATAACAGCTATACAAAACTACCTAAATTATTCCACTTGAGTTGGAAGGCTTTTGGGCGATTGTATATGGTATTAAGATATAATCACACAAAGAAAGAAGGTAGAATGTATTTGGAAGTGGATACTCCCGAATTAAAGGACAATGAAGAAAACCTTTTACTTTACCCTCATTCCGTAGCCCTGCGGAATAGATTCCGCATACTAGCGGAATGCATTCCGCATACCTGCGGAACAGATTCCGTATACTAGCGGAATATAGCAAGCACACTTGGAGGGCAAATTAGTCTTTTATTCATCTAATCTGATGTGGTACTTTTTCTCCATATGCTCAATGAGCTTTCTGTAGGCTAGAGCATTCAACTGTGCTTCCCAAGCCTCCTTCTTTGCCTTTTTAAGCTCTTGCTCCAATTCTTTTTGCTCTTTAAGTAGCTCTTCACGACTCTTGCTCATACGTCTAAATATATTAATGATTCGTAACATGCGTTCACTCTGCATGCCAAAGCTACTCAATTAAAAAAACATCGTAAAAACTAATTCCTAAAATTTGGCGAGCAGGTCAAAAAAAAGATGGCTACCCAAGTATTGGATAGCCACCATAATAGAATACTGTATATTGGGGAGGTTTACTCTATGAAGGTAACCCAACCGTGCTTATCCTCAATGTCGCCATACTGGATAGCCCTTAGAGTGTGATACAACTTGGTGCTCTTAGGACCAGCCTCACCATTGGTAGAATAGGTGTATACCTTACCTGTATCAAGGTCATCGATGTGAGAGATAGGAGAGATGACGGCTGCGGTACCACAAGCACCGGCTTCATCAAACTCTGCTAGCTCCTCCTCTGGGACATGACGACGTTCAACAGTCATACCTAGATCTTTAGCGATCTCTATCAAACTCATATTGGTGATAGATGGCAGGATGGATGTACTCTCAGGTGTAACATAGGTATTGCCCTTGATGCCAAAGAAGTTGGCAGGACCGCACTCGTCAATATATTTCTTCTCCTTGGCATCTAAGTAAATCACTGCAGAGTAGCCTTTCTCGTGTGCAATCATACCGCTCTTAAGACTAGCTGCGTAGTTACCACCTACCTTGAATGTACCTGTACCAAGAGGTGCGGCACGGTCATATCCACGCATAATGGCCATAGCTGTAGGCTTAAACCCTTCTTTGAAATATGGACCTACTGGAGATACAAATACTAGGAATAGATACTCATTAGCTGGCTTCACACCCACCTGCTCACCAAGACCGATAATGATCGGACGAATATAGAGGCTAGCACCGCTCTCGTAAGGAGGTACATAGTCTATATTCTTCTTTACAACTAGATCAATAGCCTGAAGGAAAAGCTCCTCTGGCATAGGTGCCATCATGATTCCCTCACAAGAACGACGCATACGCTTGGCATTTTCGTCTGCACGGAATAGGCGCACCTTACCGTCTTTGCCTCTGAAGGCTTTCATTCCCTCAAAAGCCTCTTGCCCATAGTGAAGGCAAGTAGCCGCCATGTGAATGTTAATGGTGCTTTCGGATGAAACCTCTAGCTCACCCCACTTGCCATTTCTGTAGTAGCAACGAACGTTGTAATCGGTTGGAAAATATCCAAACCCTAGATTTGACCAGTCAATTTGTTTCATGTTGATAGTGTTTTGTATGGTTATTTATTGTATTTGATATAGGTAACCAATATTCGAAAGGACTTGAATTACCCTCTATTACTTTTTCTTCTTTTGCTCCTTTAGCTCCTTAATCTCTTCATGCAACTTTAGGATCTCATCCCCTTGATTTTGGATGGTTGTAAGAAGTGCATTTAGCTCCTCATTCTCTATGCTACTAGGATACTCGGCTTCGACACGCAGTAAGAAGTCGCTCAGAACATTCATATAATTACTAAATGCGCTGTAGGCGCTCTCATAAGGAGTATACCTCCAAGCATCGTTATTTTGAGTAGACATATAAAGGAAGTGATCCGAACTTTGGAGATAGTGCCAATCTTGGATCAAGCGGCGGTCACGTGAGAGGCGAGTTCGCTCAGCCCACTTCTCTAGTTTTTCAAAAGCCTCCTTTTGTAGGTCATTGCCCAGCCAACTAAGTGTATTCTTCTCCTCTTCAGACCACGAAATAGGCTCGGGGATATCAAGAAGATCCTTTGAATCGAGCTGTGCCATAGCTGCTGATGGTGTAGTAAACTCTAGTCCGGCCTTGATGATATACCTAGGAAGGGCTCTAAAGAAATCGAAAATGCCTGTCTGAGCTGGTTGCCCAATACCAAGCACATCCAAGCTCATATCAATAGTGATTAGCTGGTCATCTTCTGGAGTCTCAGCAAGCCACTTAGCATACTTATCTGCCGTGAGGGGGAACTCATTCCAATCGTATCGATTGAAGTTTTTAGCAATATCATCGGTAAAACGAGCATTGCGAAGCTGTAGTTTCAAATGTGGCTCGAGGCTACTAGCATAGAGATGATTGGGACTCTTCCAACCCAATACATGCTTTGCACCCTCAGTAATTACTCCCTTAAAGCCAAGTTCCTTGAGAGAAATAGCAATGCTATCATCATATATCAAGTCACTATTTCTGAATACTTTTGGCTTTACGCCAAACATACTCTTCAGCTTATTAGTATGGGCCTTTACCTGTGCCTTAAACTCTGCCTTTTCTTCGTAAAGTGAAGCGATACTGTGTGCGTAGGTTTCGCCCAAAAGCTCCACACTACCAGTGTTAACTAGCTCTACAAGCACATCGATCAATTCTGGAGCATAGAGCTCTATCTGTTCGAGTGCCACTCCCGAAAGTGCTAGAGCAAAGCGATACTCTCCATGTGTCTCCTGCACAAGATTCAGAAACAACTTCAAGGCAGGAAGATATGATTCCTTGGCACACTTCGTGAAGATCTCCTCATTCTGGAAATCATCAAAGTAGTAATGATCATTGCCAATGTCAAAGAAACGATAGCGCTTTAGCCGAAATGGCTGATGCAATTGAAAGACAAAACAAACCTTTTTCTTCATAATTAGTCTCTTTTTTTCTTATAACTTCGTCACTCTACTATGACAATAGCTGATCATAGATCGCACGAATCTTTAATCCTACATCTTCCCACTTAATACTATTTACCTCTTTCAGCCCCTCCTCGGATAGAAAACGATGCATTGCTGGGTATGAAACCAACGCATACATAGCATCTGCCAAGGCATCCACATCCCAGTAGTCTACCTTCACTGCATAATCAAGAATCTCAGCACATCCCGATTGCTTACTTATAATGCTAGGCACACCGCATTGCATTGCCTCTAGTGGAGAAATCCCAAAGGGTTCAGATACCGAAGGCATTACATACACATCACTCGCCTTATAGATTTCATAAACCTCCTTACCCTTCATAAATCCGGTGAAGTGAAAGCGATCACTGATGCCACGCTTAGCCACCAAACGTATCATCTGATCCATCATATCCCCACTTCCAGCCATTATAAAGCGGACATTCTTGGTATGTTGGAGCACCTTACATGCAGCTTCCACAAAGAACTCTGGGCCTTTTTGCATCGTGATACGGCCTAAGAATGTAATCACTTTATCCTTCACACCCCTCTTATCCGGAATAGCTAATATCTCAGAGTCAAGTGGTGTCACCGCATTATGCACAGCAGTCACCTTACTAGGATCTTGATGGTACTTCTCAATGACAGTGCGTCGAGTTGCTTCACTCACGCACATAATATGATCAGCATGGTCAAAGCCATTCTTCTCCGTACTATAAACCTGAGGATTTACATTGCCCCTACTCCTATCAAAATCAGTCGCGTGCACGTGAACCACCAGTGGCTTCCCAGAAACCTGCTTGGCATGAATACCGGCAGAGTAAGTGAGCCAGTCATGGGCATGGATGATATCATAGCTCTCAGTCCGTGCAATCACCCCTGCCACGATAGAGTAATTATTAATCTCCTCAAAAAGATTATCTGGATACTTTCCAGAAAACTCAATACATCCCAAGTCATTGGTAAGCATATAGGAGAAGTCGGCATATATATGATCTCTCAGCTGATAATACAGCTCCGGATCCATCACATTTCCGATGCGGTCCCTAACGTAGTCATAATTCACATCACGATAAACTATAGGCACTTGAGAAGCACCTATAATCTTCATAAAAGACTTATCCTCATCACCCCAAGGCTTAGGGATAACAAAAGTTACCTCCATATCCTTTTGTTTACAAAGTCCCTTGGTAAGACCGTAGCTCGCGGTACCAAGTCCGCCTAAGATATGAGGTGGAAACTCCCACCCAAACATCAATGCTTTCATAACATTCACATCAATTTTGGTCGTGATTATTCTCAATCGGCTCATTGCCCTCCTCAGGCGAACCCTTGTGGTGCGAAGTCAAACTCAGACGTAAGTCAAATATATCGTCCGACTTGTATTCCTCAAACTCCTTTAATCTATTTTGGATCCTCAGAATAGCCGTAGCACTTAGCATAAAAGAGATGCCACTCCTAGCGGTATAAGGTGGCGTACCATCGTATACCTCAGAGATGCAACCTATTCCGTGTTGCTTCATTTCATCTTCAAATGGGATCAATAGGCGGTCTACAAAGGATACTCCTACCCGTCTAAATAGCTTTAGATAACCACTTAGATAATAATAGATCAGCCAGCTCCAAACTCCACCCTGAAGGTATGAGTAGGCACGCTCAGCGAGATTACCTGCGCAATATCCTCTGTAAAAGCCACTGATTGGCGACAAAGTACGAAGTCCCTTAGAAGTCAGTAGCTCCTTAGTCACAATATCCAATATGCTCCTTTGTAGCTTCCGGGAAAGTGGCGAATAACTCAGTCCCACAGCCAATATCTGGTTAGGACGGACACTCCAGTCCTTTTCACGACCCTCTACAACATAATCAAATAGATAGTCGTGCTCATTGACAAAGACACGGATAAAGCTTTCTGCCACCCTATCTATATAATCATCCTCCTTATAATCGTCAATACCAAATAATGCTCTATTGAAGCAAAGCGCATTATACCAAAGGGCATTAAACTCTACTATATAACCTTGCCGATCCACTACTGGATAACCATCAATAGTAGCATCCATCCAGGTGATTGGTTTATCTCCACTCTCGGGCAAAGCATAGAGTAGTCCATTATCCATTACCTGTGTCAGGGGATGGTTATTCGCCCGTATAAAGCTAAGTGCTTTCTTCACCACCGCCCCATACTCTTCACGCGTCTTTTCCATTCCCACCCAGCGAGAATAGTCCTGCACGCAATTGATAAGCCACAGCAAAGCATCAGGTTGATCCAGTCCCTTAATTATCTGGCTCTCCTCCCCCTTCTGATAATAGTCATCAAGTGCGGAAAGCGTATTATCCATTACCGCCTTATATCTTTCTGGCTTCCCGATACCAAAACTCGCCGCCGTAAGCCCTATCATCTGATCCCTATGCCGCACATCAAACCAAGGCAACCCAGCAAGTAGATAGCACTTTTCCTCCTCCGGCTCATAATAGTATTGGTCTACGGTCTTCTTGAGGCAATTAAGGAAGCTATCTCTAGGAATAAGAGCCGCTTCGCACTGCGCAAACTCATCCTCAAACCTCTTTGGCTCACAAAGCTGATCCGAAATCGAAAGGTAAATCTCCTCACCTTTCTCTATCTCACACTCAAAGAGCCCTGGCACTGGTAAGTCCTCAATACAATTGTGTGCTCGCTCCGCCTCCTTATCGTAATAATGATGCTTATTCCAGTGCGGAGTATGATTATATTGAGTGGGCTTCGAAAATTGGATATAAAGCCTTGGACATCCCTCATATAGGGAGAATGAAACGCCGTTGGGCTCCTCACTATATTCCCAATTAATATGATTATTCTCGTAAGTTAACTCTTTAACCTTACGGAAGGCCAATAGAGGCTTAAATCGCAGTGTAGTCTTAGAGTGAGCATCTAGCAACTTATACCTTACGATCAATTGGTTCTTCTCCTCAGAGAGTAGAAAGGTCTTAGACAGAATCACCCCTCCAACTCTGTAGACCGTAGTGACACCTCTCTCTACATCAAACTCTCTGATATACTTATGACCGTTAGGACTAAATACCCCTCCAGCATACTTATGGACGGCAAGATTGAATTCAGCACCGTGCTGAATCACGGTTTCATCTAGGGACGACAATAAGACCCATCGGTTGGCCACAGAATCATCTTTTGAAGGCACCACTAGCATACCGTGATACTTGCGTGTATTGCAACCCAAAATAGAAGAGCAGTAGTAAGCTCCTCCCTTATTGGCGCACAGGATCTCCCTCTGCAATGACTCGTCTAGATTAGTAAGACTGGACCGGTCAAACTTTAGGTAACTCATTATTATTACATCGCTTCTATGTAGTTATACTTAAGCTTTCGAACTATTCCCAAATTTACGCTTTTATTTTGATAACAACAAACCAAAGTTTAGGAGACAGATTCAACTTCCAAGGCAAGGCTGGTTACTACCAAGCAACTACGGAACACGAACTTGAATTACATACTAATTTACTAACGACTAATTATTAGCTACCTAGTGAGGAACTAGAAATTGAGGTAGCAAGATAGTTGTAATGATTGATAGCGATTGTGTTGCTCTGGATTGGGGTGGATAATGGACTCTTTTGCCCGGACTTCCGCCTCCGTTATTTCGTTTTTCCGAAGAGGTGTTTCGTAGTCGGGATAAAGTACAGGTGGTTCATAACCATAGATAACATCGCTTACTCTTTTGCCCCACTGCAGACGATACTCAGCAAGCAGACCTATTGAGAGTGAATTCTTAAAAGCGATCTCCCCTTGGTAACGTAATGAGAACCCTCTTTCAAACCGACTCCTAAATGCGTATGGACTGAAGGCAAACTGATAGTCATAAATCGTATGTGGCACATTGTAGATATTTTCTACTGGTCCTCGGTCGTGGTAAGTGAGGTTACACTGACTTCGCCACTTACCTAGACACCCTCTATACTCAACTCCTGCATGATATATAAGGTTGTCGTTAAAAACTATCATACGGCTACTACGTATCATCTCCTCACTTAACGGGACTCTCTCCATATCTGGGTAGCGTGTCACAACTCCCTTAGGTGGATGAATATGAAAAAGCTCCTCATAGTAATCGTTTTCAACTCCAGCATAGAGGGCGACAAAGTGATGTGACGCTATAGGGTATCCTATTTTGAGGGAACCTACAAGCTTCTGTCTCATATCAGAGTATCTATTTCGCCTATTAACCTCATAGTAATGCTGTGCTGGTTGATCATTTACTACCTCAGGGAAAGCATAGACAACCTCTTGACCGTACCGCTTCTCTAGGTCTGCGATAAAAGCAAAGGAGAACTGTATCTTCTGCCACAAGCTACCTTGTACCTCAGCCACCACTTGTCCCGTATGGGTATAGAGGTGAAAGTATTCTGCAAGGTTATCCATTGCTACCATCAACCCCTCCTTATCCTCCTCCGTGTACATATGCCGGTAGCTATGAGAGAGACCGAAGTAATAGGTCCAATCTCCGAGAGAGTGATTGAGTCGCTTGAGGTGGAAGGCACTAGAGAGTGTATTAGCGATATACCTACGACTGTACTTAAGCTGTGAAGTCCTGAGCGTCCATTGCCCCAGACCATAGTGGGTACCACTAGAGAATCCTCCAAGCTGATCATAGTCCAGCTGTTTGACAAATTGTGTCGTACGCCCTACTCCAATGCTCACGCCCCACAAGTGCTGAAGAGCTAGACCGATCAGTCCGAGAGAGGCGTTGATATCTCCTTCGTTTGCCTTGAGACGCGGATCAGTTTTCTCAAAGACGTTGGTGCCATCAAAGTCTACTGCCACACCCAGATTAACCTTTCCAATTGGGCGCGAATAGGCTCCATGAAAGGAGTAATTATCACTATGACGAGTGTCTGCCTTAGGCATATTGGCAAAGAGATAAGGGTAGTAGTCCTCTGTATTGATAAGACTGGTCCAGCGAATACCATTACGCTGTGAGCGTAAGTACCGAAAACCAAGAGCTAAAGTTCCCGACTCGCCGAGTGCAATCTGCTGATGGACAGAGCCACACCAAGTCTTATCATTTGTCCCCTCGTAAAATAAAAAGTCACCTTCCCTGTCAGCCATAGAATAACTGACACGTGCCATCCCTCTGGGCAGTGTGATGGTCTCGCCAGCGTAGGCAAATGGGTGAAAGAGTGATACAGAGTCGCCATACACTGTGCCGAATGACGGATTGGTGGCTAGGAGGTGGTAAAGGGAGGTATACTCAATGTCGCTACTCATATAAGTGGAGCTCAGCCCTCTCTCTCTCATAGCAAAGCGATTGAGCCGAAAGGAGAGATTCTCTTGTGCTACGCCTTCAGTCATAAAAGCGAACACGAGACATATATATAAGGTACCAGTATAAAGCAGTCTCATATTTTATTATTGTAGTAGTAAAACAAGTTTTAGAATTTCACCCTTACCTCTGCACCAAATACGGGTGCTTCCGTACGACGGTGCCAAAACTTATGCTCATCCAGAAATCTTTGTGTAAGACTGACCATCGCATTGGCATAAAAAGAGATGGTAAGGTGCTGGTCAAAAAGTTCTTTGGACACCTTGGTGTTAAACATAAATGCCAGTGGCTCCTTGGTCGTGAGGACGTACTTGGTCCAGACCTTCTCTGCCATCAGCATCTTAAGAAGGGGTTCAGTCTCCTCTTTTTGCTTTACAATCTCCTCACTATAAGGGTGGATGTCTCCATTGATATCCATATACTGGCTTGGGATATGTGAAAAGGTGTTGTCGTACCACTGGTTTTGTAGCCACACAATCTGCAGCATGTTGGTCATCAAGAAGCCATGCTTAGGTATCCGAGTGTGTATGTAGATATTGGTATTAAGGCGGTCGTATATCTGCCACTGGACACCCTTGTCATAAAGCCCGACATAAGGAATCATACTACCTCCTATCATCATTTTAGGACGCAACCACACGGGAGCCCCATATCCGTAGTGGGTGCGGTAATAGGCTCCATTGATCTCTATATCACTTTTGAGCCAAGTGACATTGGGAAAACGCAACTGATACTCTATGCCATACTTTCGAAACCCAGCCGCATTGACGGGGATACTCTTTGAGGTAAAGGCTCGCACCGTCTTGGTGGTCTCGGGACTCTGAGGTGTGGCTACTTTCCCTATATCATAGCTGATAGGTGCGTAGTGCTCAAAGACCTGCACCGCATCTAGCATCCGCTCAGTAAATAGCGACAGCGTAAGGGTGAAGGCATTTTCACTATGATTCCAGCCAGCCTCAAACTTATTGTTACGGTCGGGACGCAACTCGGGATTACGGTTATTAACGATGATGGTATGATACATAGGGGGCGAGCCCTTACCTATAGGGTATTCACGATAAATCGGTGCGGGGTAGAGGTAGTCTATCGTAGGCAGTTTAGACTGACGGCCATAGCTTACCCAGAAAACATCTTGGATAAAGCCCCGGTGGCTATGCTCTGACGAAAGCGAAAAAGAAAGATTTACCCTAGGATCCACCAAAAAGAGCTTATCAAGGAGGTAAGAGCGAGGGATATTGAGAGGCTTTGTACCCCGTATACCAGCCGTAAGGGTCACTTCAGCCTTGGGAGTCAGTGTATAACTAATGCGATCCTCTATATAGCAACCAAGGCTTGAGAGATAGGGTATAAGGTTATTGGGGAATGGGCGAATCGTATTTTGCGAATCGGGGAATGGAGGGCGGTAGGGGGCCTTCAGCACTAAACCACGCCCCTTATTCTTGTTGTACTCATAGTCTAGTCCATAACTGAGATTGTGCGTTCCACGGAGTAGGCTAATGTCTGACGTTTCACCATCTAGTCGGAAAAATAATCGGTGCGGTAAGTTTTCATTGATATACTCCGACATATAAATCCTATCCTTTAGGATTACTGCTGGGTGAGGACCAGGCGCATAGTGTGGCTGAATCATACCAGTCCTCATAGCTATAGCACGCTTATAGTGCCAGAACGAGTCTTCTATACGCTCCAAAGAGAGAGCCAGCGTAAGCTTCGTGATAAAGGGATTGCTCCCAAATACTATCCCCGTCCGTCCCATGAGAGCGTGTCGGTCGTAAGTACTCTTGTACTGCTCGATTACTGACTCATCGTTATGCCCTATTCGCTCCTCCTTATTCCCGTTAAGACTATGGGTATAATCGTACTTTGCAAATAAGTCCATATCTGCCCCTAGAAGCTTAAACTTATTACTGTACGTAAGCATACCCGTCACGCGGTCATAAGCACTAAAGAAGGTATAGACGGGATCTGCTTGGTAGCGGGTAAAGTCCATACCAGCGTAGAGAGTACCCCCTTTCTTTCCTAGCGAAAAGCCCTTACCGACATAAATCATCTTAGTGGAGAGATTAATAAGCCCTCGAGCCGTTATCGGAGAGCGGCCACGCTTGGAGGTTACCTCAATAACGCCACTACTTAGATTACCATACTTTGCCGAAGCTATGCCTCTTATTATCTTGACTGACTCTATATGGTCTGTAGAGAAGTTACGCAGGTCCACGCCTACATTAGCGGGTAAAAAAGCATACTTGCCATTGACATACTCGTCCTTAATGTGAGCGACTTGAAAGCGACTGGCATCATTGGAGAGCGTAATACCATCTGATACGATGACAGTCCCTAGTGAAGTTGCCTTATCTCCTCCTCCCACCTGTCGGTTTTGTTTAAGACTTACTCTTTGCATATTTACATTTGCTACGGTCAGCTCACCTGGGAGGAGGGTCATAACGTTTTGTAGCGAGATGGGTTGAAGGTACTCGATCGCCTTCTGATCTATCACTATGTTACTTGTCCCCTTTGCCACCCTTCCGTAAATCGTTACTTCTGGCAACTCGTGGGAGCTTCTATAAATGGTGACCTTGCTAGGATGTCCTGCTGCGACAGACACCGTGGTACTTCTTGTCTCATAACCCATATAACGGGCGGTTAGGGTATATTTACCCTTATGCAAATGAGGCGTACAGAAGTAACCATCGGCATCTGTCATCATTGAGAGCCCAAGCTCCTCAATGCGAATAACACTAAATGGCAAAGTAGCGTGGTCAGCAGCATCAACTACCGTCCCGCACACTTGCACCCTCTCAGACTTTCCCTGAGCAAAGATAAAAGTAGACAGGAATAGGTTGAAGACTAATCCTAAAACTATATTGAAGAGGATTCTATGATAAGTCATACCAGCAGCTTTATTTGAGATTCACAATCAGTTCATATTTATAAACTCCTTGAGAGATGGTCCAAGATGAAATTCTTGCATAATCGCTAGAAAAATCGCTGCCGAAACTGAATGTTACAAGTCCTAAGCCATCAATATATTTCGTGAGATCTTGCATCATTGGAGAATACATACGGGCTATGGGGAGTCTGAAGTGAGCATCAAGATTTTCATCTACCTGAGCAGTATAGATTTCAGATGTCTCATATTCTTGGATAATTATCTCCATTCCCACAAAGTTGCTTTTGTTGATATACTCCAAACTTTCATGAAGCTTGAGAGATACAGTGACATCGGCATATAAATCAAACTGTTTACTTGTACAGGCTATCGTGAAAGTAGAGAGTAGGTATATACCTATTATGCTTAATAAATATTTATATGACATTTGATTATCCCAAGTCTTATATTAGACATACAAAATATAGTATTCTATCGGTGGTTCCTCATTATGATTAGAGCAAACCACCGATGGTAATCATCTAGATATAGTCATAGGTGAATTATAGTTCGCCGTATCAGTATACAGCCTTAAAATCATCTTTAGGGCTTTGAGTATTCTTTAAGTTCACTCCAGATCCTATCCTCTTTACCTTTATTCCCTTACAGAGTTTAGCGTCATTAAACTCATCGTACTTTAATGGCATAACAAAATAAGCATTATTAGGGACGACCGTAGTTGGGAATAGGTTATGTACTTGTGGAGCACCTGTCTTGGGGCGTGCTTGGAAAGCATCAATGATCCATTTGGCTGGTATCTTCACACCAGACAGGTTAAGACGAGGCTCGTTGGGGGCTTTGGGGTGAGGTAGTCCGTACTCAACACGCCGACTAATATATTCTTTAATGTTGCTCTCACTTGCACTTCCGTCACGATTGTACTGAATAAGGAAGATACCTGCAGAGCCATCAAGCTGAGTATGCCATGCTTGGAAGTGGCTGAAGTAATCCATATCAGGTTTCCCTGTATCTTCTGTGACAGAAGGAGAGCCATCATTAGGCTGGATAAACACCTCAAAGCGTGCATCTCTATTGTCATAACGCCCACGTCTATTCCTGAAATCCTCCGCCCAGCGAGCCACCTTGAGACTCTCACCTGGCTTTATCTTAGTGTTTCCCCTTCCACTAGGGAATGTATAAACTTGAGAGGCATACACATACTCAAAATTTTGATACTTATAATAGCGACGTGCAGTAGTGAAGTCGGTTGTGATACCAATAGATAACCCAGCGACATCAATGGTTTGATCGGAGACGTTAGTTATCGTGATGTACTCCTCTGGTGCCATTGGATGAGAGATGTTGAATAACAACTCGTCCAAGAGAATCAGACCCTTAAGATCTCCTGAAAGGCTACGCAACTCAGCCAAGTCAGTTTGGCTTGTTTGGTCAGACACGTTGTCTGGCATTAAGTTGCTTTGGCAAGAAGTTGCCAGTGTCAAGGCTCCTATGAGCCACATTGCGAGTTTAAAAATACTCTTCATGTTGAAGAAAATTAAATTAAACATTAGTTAATGAAGATGGGGACCTCCCATCATATAGTTCTGTATTTTGAAACGCATCGGGAGCTATAGTCACGCCATACTCCTTTTTTGTTTCTTCAATTGATTGTATATTCCATTTTCTTAACTGTCCACCTATGTATAGGGCACCAGTTATATCAGCAAATGCTTTTGATGCGATTGTCTTCAAACTGAAGCGTTCCCTATAACCGTAACCCGTTGGGTCAGTTTCATCAGCTTTTGAGTCAACAGAAAAAAATAGTGAATACAAGAGGTACATGTTTACTGACGTGTTATGTGAAATAAAGGTTGCATTCTGGAAAGCACCCTCATCTATTATTTTAAGAGAGGGGGGAAAATCCAGAGAAGAGGGGTCATGGCCTCTCTCGTCTATCACTGGTTCAAACACCACTCTGCTAAATGCATACTTTCCTATCCTTTGGAGTTGTAGCGGAGAAAACCAAAAATTATAAAACTGCCCTTTACTAAGCTTATTTTCTGCCGTGATTGAATAGCACCCATAATTTAGTACCAAACCACGGAGTCCCGATTTATAGAAGGCATAGTCCGAAATCTCCAGCACTCCGTGAGGAATACTATCTAAGAGAGCAAGAGATGAAGTCTCAGCAAAACCACCTAAGTACTTAAGTTTCTGCCCTTCCTTAAAGTCTATTTTCGTCAACTTCTGACAGCGACGAAATGCGTGTAACCCTATACGCTCATTATCTCGTGCTAAGCGTACCTTGGTAACATCGTTATCAGCAAATGCATAAGTATCTATAAGGGTGACACTTTGGGGCAAAAAGAGTTCTCCCGAGAAAAGTGCAGGCTCGGCAAGTGCGGAGCGACAAAACATATAAGGCCCTATGACCTTGTCCTCAACATTGTACTCATAACTCTTTCCTTCATAACTCCCCTTAATAGGGCTACCTCCCGATACAATATTGGCACCACGTAGATTCAATCCCTTAGGCAGAGCTACCTTTAGCTGGCGTAGTGTATTGATATCATCACCATTAAGGTTACCCAGTAACTCAAGCCCTTCATACGGTTTGTCTGCCTTAGCTAGATATTCAGCAAGCATACCAGCCTTCGGCACACCCACTTTGAGGATACCCTCATCTGTTAGGGTGACTCCCTCAAAAGGACGCACCTCTATCTCTACTGTATCAGAGAGCTTAGAGGCCCTGTCCGTAACCGTTACTGTGACCTTGCCAGCTCCCTCAGCAACAACCTCCCCCGTATACTTATCTATAGGTAGTACTTCGGGATTGCTACTTGTCCACTCAAGTAGGTAGTACATATCTCTATCTGGGGTTACCGTCACTTCTAGCTTGTGCCTTTCACCTACTATTATCGTATGTGGTGGCTCAGAAAGACTAAGCTGAGTAATATTTGTTCCCACTTCATACAGCTCTGCATCACGTGAGCATGCCACTAGCACCAAGGCTAATATGAGAGATAATCTAGATAGGGATTTCAAAGGTAAATATGAGCACATATTATTGAACTAATACTTTCTTTTATAGTAATTCTTCACTTCTTATTCTTGACCACAAAGTTAATCAGATAAATTACTTAATAAATACCCATTATTTGGTATTTTTTATTCAAAAAAAAGTAACGATAATTGTCCAATCATAAATACATATAATTTAAAAGTAATCATAAGTATGAAGATGACATCATTCAAGACGCACTTATTAGTGCTTGTAATGCTACTAGTCATAGTAGCTGGCTGTCGCAAAAACCATGACAATCGCACCCCTGAGGTGGCGGTTACCTCTATTAAGATAACTAAGCCTCAAAGCGAAGCTATCAAAATAGGTCAGACTCTCCAGCTCACAGCCGAGATACTACCTACTACCGCTACCAACAAAGAAATAACTTGGAGCAGTAGCAAGCCTGATGTAGCTACTGTAACATCTGCTGGGGTAGTGAAAGGAATTAAAGTCGGAGCAACTGAAATCATCGCTACTGCAGGGAGCAAGAGCGACAAAGTCACGTTACAGATTCTCTACCCTAATAAAGTTGAGAATGGAGTTGTGGATTTCTTTAATGCTAACCCTGGGGCACTCGGCTCAGACCTCAAAGCTCTTGTAGGGGACAAGACATTTAACACCATAAGAGTACACGGTGATATTACAGGTAGAGATGTGGCTGCCATATCCTGCCTTGAAGGTCTTATAGAGGTAGACCTCGGAGATACCAATGTGGTTCCAGATATGGGGATAGATAATACAAAACTTCAAACTGAGCATCGGATTAGGGGGTGGGACAAAGATGTATTCGGAGAAATTCACAACGGAGATAAGAAAGGAGCTTGGTATAACGAGAGTGCCGATCCAACAACTTTTCCATCTGCATTTATTCGTGACAAGATACAAGAGAAGGGGATGGGCGGTGAGAAAGACAAGTCCTCCCTCAAGCGATTTGTATTTCCTCGTACCGTTAAGGAGATTAAGAGTCACTCCTTATTCTCATTTAGAAGTTCGGAGCTTAGCAATCTTGAGGAGGTCGTCCTGCCAGATAATCTTGAGCGACTTTCTGGAGAGTACATATTTAAGAATTGTGGCAAACTCTCCAAGATTACGTTTCCGAAAACACTTACCATCATCGGGTCTGGTCCATATACAACAGAACTATTTATGAATCAAGAGACGTGGCAGATGGAGCCAAGACCCGTTCCTGAATATTATAGGTCAGAAGCATTTTATGGTTGTGAGCAATTGTCAGACATCCTCACAAGGCTACCTGCAGACATAAAGGTTATTGGTAGGGGAGCCTTTCTTGATATAGTGCCAAGCACTTTGGACTTCAGCCGCTTTAACAACCTGAAAGTCATCTCCGAATCCTTATTCTTGAGTACTGAGGATTATGACATAGACATAAAGACCCCTATAGTACTTACACTTCCTAAAGGAGTTAAAGAAATTAGACATACAGCTTTTAAGGGGCATCATATAAAGAAGGTTGTTTTACCTGAAACAGTAACATATATCAGCGGTGGAGCATTTACTGCCCCAGAAACGACTGGCATGACTATCGAATTCACCAGCAAACAACCACCTAAATTTGCTGTATTAAACTTCATTGACGAACCTGTATGGGATTACTATTTCGGGAGTATTTCCAATAAAGATAACGTAACGTTGATTGTGCCTAAAGGTCAGAAGAGCTTGTACGAAGCAATACAGATAGGCATAGCTCAGGACTGGGATCACGAGAAAAACAAAGAGGTTACTGTCAAGAAGTACCTCCCTGATGTAGTTGGTAAGATAGTGGAGAAAGGCTCAGAAGGGGAATAATAATGTTGTGATTGAATAACACCCTATTTCTCCAAAAACATCTCATATTTAAGTTTAGGATTTAGATTTTAGGACAATTACCTGAAATCTAAATCCTATTTTTTTCAGCTTTTCCCTCCCCTACTTATAGCACGAGTTAGACAAACTCTAAAAGAAATACCCCGACATAGTCTTCTCAATTCTGTTTTTCTTCTGGATTATATAAAGAAAAGAGGATCTAATCCGTTAAATTATCCTAATAATCTACTCCTCAAAAAAGGGTCTACAAACTAGCTTTTGGAAATATGCATATTAGCCGCTAGAAATATGCATATTAGCGATCGGAAATATGCATATTTCCGGCGGCTAATATGCATATTTACTTTTTAACATTTTATACCTCTGTTAATCAATAAGTTACCAACGGCACTTCCAGAGTATCAGGAAATTTACCCCCGAAAATGCATTAACATATATTCACCATACTGTACAGAATTTATAAAACCGAAACTTGAGTAAAGAAAGATACTAGAAACTTTTTTTTTTCTTACTAGAAAACGTTTTTTTCTTACTAGAAAATATCCCCCCTACTTATGTTTCGGACTTAGAGATTCAGAGACAGAGCTATCCAGCACATTAGGCAAAATCACCTAAAATAGGTATTTTTGTAGCATCTATAATTAAGCACCAAACTGCACTGAACAGAGATAGACAACATGGGAAAAATCGCTCCAAAGCCATACGTCCAGCAACGATGGCACGCAAGATTGCAAAAGAGTAAGCCACTCACTGATGCACTTTACATCTTAATTGGCTCGCTACTCCAAGCAATCGCTTACTCCGTATTTATTGCCCCTGCCAATATTATTCCAGGCGGGGTTTATGGCATCACCATTGCCCTCAATCATCTTACCAAAGGACTATTTTCATTTGCCCCTGATGGATTACCTATTGGTACCACAGCACTTTTCTTCAATGTGCCCTTACTCCTCCTTGCTCTTAAAAAACTTGGGCTCTCATCTGCTGGCAAAACAGTTGCCACCTTTCTCCTCATCTCCTTCTTCACTGACCTGATTGGCCAAATGGTCAAAAATGTTGGATTGATAGGTGATGATCGAATACTCTCTGCCTTTTATGGCGGAGCCATCTTGGGTGTGGGGGTTTTTCTGATATTTAAAGCAGAAAGCACCAGTGCCGGCACAGATGTTTTGAGTAGAGTAATTGCGAAAGGGAGCAATTACAAACTCAGCGATACCATCATCGTAATAGATTCAATAGTAGTGATATTTGGACTTATCGCATTTGGTGACCTCACAGTACCTCTCTACTCTTGGTTAACCATTATCATATATGGTCAGATCGTTAACTTCCTTCAGCCTGAAAACCCCAAGAAAGCAGTGTTTATCGTCTCCTCTAAAACCGAAGAGATTAGAGATCTATTACTCAACGATCTAGAGATTAGAGGCACTATCATTCAGGGCAAAGGAATGTACAAAGGCGAGGCTCGAGAAATGATATTCACAATTGTGGAGCGTAAGAAGCTACCTAAGCTCAAAGATAGCGTCAAGGGCATTGATATCTCAGCTTTCATCTCCACAATGGATGCCAGTCACGACACCGTTAACGCTCCCTCCAAACCTTAATCAACAGACCATTTGAGAAAGCCCGAAAAGCACGTGAGCTATCTAGCGGAAAAGAGACAGCAACGGAATAGTAATCATCGGCGGGACACACCGCGAGCAGACTAAATAAAAATAGTTTCGGATCCAGGCAAAACCATATCCGAAACTATTTTATCTCTTCCAAAAGTATTTCAAATGTTGTTACTTTGCAAGCTCAAAATCCAGAGTTGAATTATTGGAATCCTGATAAACTTTTTCATCTTTTACGCCCTGTCGCATCTTTCGTTTTAGGATAGTTCCCGCCTTAGGCATCTCATCTATAGCAGAAGACCAACCTGTATAACCCTTGTCAAGGTCAGAACTAATAGCATTCTTAACATCGCCGTCACCATCCTGAGGAAGACTTAATACAACAGCATCAAAAATGCAGTTATTGGGCAACGTAAAGAAAGTCTTAGGTGTCTTATCTGTCGGAGATGGATTGGTGTGGGTAAACTTCTTACCAAATGCCTCTTTAGTCAATTTGGTGCGTGCTAGAGCCAATACTCTCGTACCATTATCTGAGAAAAAACCACGCTCATTAGCAACCTCCTCACTATCCACAAACTTTACCAGCTTGTCCGTATTCAAAACCATAACACTCCCTGGCTCGATTGGGTATTGCTTTCCACTACCCGGAAGTAAGTATGCTCTATGAATAGGGAGCGAAGACCTTACAACGCTAGAAAAAGAAGGGGCATAGCCTTTGAGCGTTTGGTAAGCTCCCTCTACCACAAGCAAACTATCAGCATAGAGAGTTTCATGTGAATTGTTGGCAACGATCAAGTATTGTCCCACCCCATTATTTTCAGTGGCCTTAAATCCAATCTCTGCAATCACAAAAGAGGAGGTACTGCGGGTATTCTTGATGCTCGGTTCATAACTTAGAGAGCATTGATTCTTAAACTTACTCTCTTTGTAGTATCTAACTGCCACCCCACGCTGCTCATACAGTCTGGTGGAAATGCGTCTAAGCCCTTGCTCTCCCTTATCCTTAAATGAAAATGAGGCTTTGCACGAAATATCATAAATTCCCTCTTGCACATTGGGTACAACTATAGGCTCTGACCCGTCATACTGCTCTACAGTAACCTCATATGAAAGGTGCGGAAGCATTACATGCTGCAGCTTTACAGTAACAGCAACCGGCATAAATTCAGCTTCTTCAACCTCATATTTTGCAGGTAATTTCAAGCTGACCTCTACAGATGTCTCCTTGATTTCCTTCACTCCCAACTCCTTCTTGCAACCGGATGCAAGGCAGAGAAGCATGATGAAAAAAGGAAGAAGCATCGCTTTATAATCTTGTTTTAACTTCATGGCATTAAATAATTATAGCGTTCAAAAAGACAACCCAAAAGACACAACTGCCGTATGGGCTTTATACCTTACTTGATTCGTCGTATAAAGATAGTTGGCGCTAATGGTAAAGACAAGTGGGGAAGTATCATCCTGCCCAAACTCAACAGCATAGGTTGGCGTTACGTTCAATTTAAGTTTATTGGATTGGAGGAATGCAAAGGTATGATCAAGATACTCACTAATGTATTCATCAGGATTTGGTTTTTGCAAATCTTTTCGTTTGGTGTACCGATCTCTATCGTAGTCAAATGAACCGTCAATATTGGCATTATAGTCAGCACCCACATTAATGGTCAGTAGAGACTTGTCCCAACGCTTACTGATAGTGCCGGATACAATGCCACCAATGCGTGCCAAGTGGACCTTATCATCCGGGTAAATATTAGCAATATACTCCTCTGAAGCATAGGCGGATAGGTCGGTCTGAAACTTAATGCCATGGTTCCAATACTGCTCTTGGCTCACCGTCACCTTATCCTCCCACTTCTGTTGATAAAAAATGGGCTGTGTCTCGAGGACTAAGAGCTCTCCGGAGCCATCATCGCCAATGATATTATCAAATCCCTTCTTATGTGAGTAAGCGTAGTGGTTGGCCACTCCCCATGAGAATTGCCGGCTACGCTCCTGAAGGTATCCGATGGAAGCGGTAATTGTTTTTTGAATATAGCTATTCGTTGGAGCATGGTTATTCTCAGTGATTACCCGCTCTAACTGATGCTTCATATACCCAAGTGAGCCATAAATACCT
>OKRX01000845.1_pt1 | contig 23853 bp, 20 predicted proteins | sample 1601241 | NCBI WGS metagenome assembly OKRX01 (sample SAMEA3541500, study PRJEB24748) | human gut metagenome | biome: human gut; feature: human-associated habitat; material: faeces | place: China | collected 2012
AATGGCATTTAAGGCTGCTCTGGCATCACCGTTGGCTGTATCTGCCAGAAAATCTGCAGCATCCTCATCCAGCTTTACATAAGGTTCACTGTTGTTCAAAACCCCGTAATTTTTTCCGTTGTCCTTTGCCAGACCCGCATCGTTTTCCGAAATATTCAGCGCCTGGAAATTTTCAAAACAGTAATCAAATAATTTTCTGGTATCCGTATAATGATCCGGTGTTGCCGCATCCATCACCACACACACCAGAGTAATTCCGTCTTTCTCCGCAAAAGACACCAGAGTATTATTCGCCACTGTCGTGTAGCCGGTTTTTCCGCCAGTACAGTATTTGTACAAATGAGAGCTGTCCCCGCGAAACGGGTAGATCATTTTATGGTGATTGTGACACGGATATTCCGCCTTGCATTTATTGGTCTTCGGAAGTGTATAGCTTGGACTGCCTGCAATCATCCGGAACGTCTCGTTTTTGTATGCCTCTGCGGAAATCAGTGCCATATCATACGCGCTGACCCAGTGATCTTCATCCGGCAGACCATTACAGTTATTGAAATGCGTATCCGTACATCCCAATTCCTTTGCACGCTTATTCATCAGGTCAATAAACGTCCGGTAATCACCACCCAGTTTCTGCCCCACATGCTCCGCAACCGCATAAGCACATTCATTGGCAGACTCCAGCATAACCGCATACAGACACTGCTCCATCGTCAGTTTTTCTCCAAGATTCCGGGCAATATGGGAAGTATCTCCCTCATTTTTAAATACCGCATCCGCAGAAAACGTAACGACCTCATCCATATCACAGTTTTCGATTGCCAGAAGAACCGTCATGATCTTTGTGATACTCGCCGGATAATGTTTCTTGTGACTCTTCTTTTCATATAAAACGGTACCGGTATTGACTTCCATCACAATGGCACTTTTGGACTGCGTTTTTACCCCGTCCGGCCAGTACTCATCTGCACGCACAGACAACGGTAACATGAGTAAAACCGTGCATACGGCAAGAAAAAATGCTGTTACACGGGTGTATTTTTTTATTTTCATAAGGCTCCCCAATTCTTGATTTTCTTATATTTATAATACCATTATTTCCATAATCGTTCAATTTTTATTTGCCGAACGGACGAAATTTGTATATAGTAATAGTATTCTTACAGTTAGCAAAACTGAATTTATCTTTTCCAAGGAGAAATTACCATGAGACTAAGAAATATACCGGGTGCCAATGAAGCTGTGGCAGCCAGCCCATATTGTATACAGAATGCGGCAGAACACCGCGGACAATGGCATGCCTTTTTTGAAAATGACCATCCGATTCATATCGAAATCGGCATGGGAAAAGGCAGATTTCTGATGGATCTTGCTGCGTTACATCCCGAAATCAATTATATCGGCATCGAACGTTACACCAGTGTACTGCTGCGCGCAGTCCAGAAAATGGATACCCTGCAGCTTCCAAATGTTCATTTTCTGTGTGAAGACGCCGCAAAACTTCCGGAAATTTTTGCACCGGAAGAAGTTGACCGGATCTATCTGAATTTTTCCGACCCGTGGCCAAAGGACCGCCATGCCAGACGCCGACTGACTTCCCATGAATTTTTAGACCGCTATGACCAGTTTCTTGCAGCCGACGGACGGCTGGAATTTAAAACAGACAATCAGGACCTGTTTACGTTTTCTCTCGAGGAAATCGAAACTTCCGACCGCTGGCATCTTAATGCCTCCACCCGTGACCTGCACCATGATCCATCCATGAATGAAGGAAATATCATGACCGAATACGAAGAAAAATTTTCTTCTAAGGGCAACCCGATATGTAAACTGATCGCCTCCCGCTAAGGAGGCGGTTTTTCCGTTATCCTATTTTCCCAAAATCCGCCGGTTTCTGTACTTCCGGTACAGCCGGTAACAAAACCGTGCTTCTTCCTGTGAAATCTCTTCTTCGGAAAAGACCGCTTTCTGCACAATGCACAGATACTTCTTCCAATCCTCCGCCGGAACGGACGGATAGGTTGTCATCAGCTTTTCCAGATAGTCCGCATCGGTCTTCATGCCAAAACTTCGCTGATGTAATCCCCGGTAAATCCGCCGGTTGATCCGGTATACCGCATGACGATTCTGCCGGTTGCGCAACTCCATAAGCAATTGTTCCCGGTAAATGCGCATCCATTTTGCCACAAGTACCAGCACCAGAACCGCGGCAGCCAATGTCAGACACACCGCAAAAAACACTTGCAGATCTCGCGTGTGGTTCTTTTTCCCATTATTTTTTACCGGCCGCTTTGTCTCCTTCTCCGTCATCTGACTTTCTGTCTGCTGCTGTGTTTCCATCTGTGTTTCTGACGGCGATTCGTTTTTCGTCTGCATTTGCGTCTGCGGATTCTGCTCCGCCGCATCTTTGTGCTCTTCATGCCGCTGTTTCCACGTATCGCGCAATTCCGGAGTCGTCGGCAGCTTTGCACTGTCATTCGTATAGCCCGGAGTCATTTCCACCGGCACCCATCCGATATTTTCCAGATAAATTTCCACCCATGCATGCGCATTGTAGTCCGGCACATCTGCCTGATAGCCTTTCTTTTCTTTATGAAATGCCGATGGTTCCACCACATATCCCGATGCATAACGCGCCGGAACTCCCAGACTTTGTAAAATCAGCGCACCCGCGCTGGCAAAATGCATACAATATCCCTCATGTCCGGTTTCCAGAAAATAAGCAATGGTATCTTTCCCCTGTGGGATGTGATTCAGATATAAGTTATAGGTATTTTCGTTCCCCAGCCAGTTGGCAACCTGTGTGGCAAGATTCTGCCGGATGTTGTTGGTAGTTATCTGTCTTTCTGCCCGTCCGGAATTGTTTCCATCCGTATCCGCCAGCCAATCCTCATCGTATAACCCGCCTGTTTCCATCTGATCCGCCACATAGGTGCCGTTTTCCTCATACACGCCATATCCGATACTTTCCAGAGCCAGCCTTCGTGTAATAAAATCTCCCACTGCCGGAACATCCGTGGCAAATTTACGGTATCTGCTGTCCGCATAGGCATCATACCATTGCTGCAGATCCGTATCTGTTTCTTCGTGGACCATACAAAACCTGTCAAAAACATCGCGCAGATCCGTATTTTCATCCAGTCCCTCAAAAGAAACCTTTCCCGTTGCCCTCTTTTTACGTACCACCGTATCATCCCTGAGCCAGACCTTCCCACCGGCTGTCTGCAAATCTGAAAAATAAGGCATATACGCGTTTTTTAACCCCAGTGCCCGATAGGAAATCTGATACGAAACTGTCTGTGTTTCATCCTCTGCCAGCTCACTCGAACGGATGTATTTTACAAGTTCACCGGCATTCTGCTGCATTAACATTGCAACATCACTGCGATGGTATCCCGCCTTATCCACTTCGTGCGCAAACGTTTTCCCTTCATTTACCCATGTACCGTTCTGATATGTGCCACTGGCAAATGATTTCAGATACAGTTTGCCCGCCGGGGCTTTCGATGCTTCTATCGAAAATACGGTTTTTCCGGTATAATCCGGTGTTGTATTATCCACATGTTCCCGCGATCCCTGCAAAGTTATCCCCGAAAACGTCAGGTTTTTCACACGTTCTTCCACCTGTCTCTGAAACGCATAAAACTTCGGTGACTTTTTCGGAATCTGCTTTGCCACACCGGAAAACGCATAGCTGCTCACCGAGACAAGAATCACGGCAAACACACCGGCTACAGCATAGGACAGTAGCTGCATCCATACATGGGTACGACCGTCAGCCACCCTTACATCCATGTGCATCCATGGTGCCGCAGACACCAGCACGGTTCCCACGAAAAAAAGTGCAATTCCACTCCAGCCCAGTCTGGCATTGACCAGAAGAACAACCGACAACGCTGTTATATCCGGAAGCAGCAAAACCAGCCGCACACCGGTCACATATCGAAACATCAGACTTAACAGCACAACAACTGCCAATAAAAACGCCAGCATATAAGTATACCGCATCTCCGTCCCGGTCCCGGTCATATAATTTGTTCCATACTGTTTATTCCAATATGACAGATATGCCTGAAACAGCATTTTTCCGCTCTCTGTCAGTTTTCTCCGATGAAAAATTCCAAACAGTACGAGTGCCGCCGGATATCCGATTTCAAGCACAACCTTGCAGACCCTCTGATATTTTCCGGTCGCAGGAACTCCCACGATAAACAGCACAAGACTTACCAGCATGGCCACCTGCAGTTTACCAAGCGCACGGATCGGCAGCTGCCATCCGAATGCACTCCGGAAAATCGCAAGCATTGCATAAAACAGCAGTTCCACAGCAACCGCCTCACAGATCAGCCGGATACCGGTATTGCCAGACAAATATGTGGTTTTATTCCCTCTCCTGTCCTTCCTGTTCACAATACCAGCTCCATTTCTTCCAGCTTCTGTCTCCAGTTATCTCCACCAAAATCCGCAAGTGTCTGTCCATCCAGCACAAGAAAAAGCTCCGGTGTCAGTTCCAGCCTGTGTACTGGATGCTCGCAGCGATACTGCTGCTCATATCTCTGTCGCAGTGAACCGGCCGTTTCCTTCTGACATTCCATAAACTGCATCAAAAACAGATACACGCTTTCCTCATCCTCGACGCGCAACCGTTTGATTTCTGTTTCCTCCTGCCATGCCACATAATGCGGGCAGCCGGCATCCATCATCGAATACACCAGATCTGCCGCAATTGTGAGAAAGGTTTCCGCATAGGCTTCCCTGCTGCGCCTCATATGCCGGCCTTTTCCTGCCATCTGTGGCAGCATGTCCAGCAAAAATACCACCGCACAGGCAAGCGGCTGACTGTCCTCCCGCACCAGAAGCCCGTCCGATTTGGCGGAGAGTTTCCAGTGTATGCGCTGCAGGCGATCCCCCGGACGATATTCCCGCACATCAAAGATCTGGCTGACATCTGTTCCCGGCTGAAAATCATCGTAGCTTTCCGCTTCTCCGAAATATCTGCGTACCCGCTCCGACACCTGTACTGCCACAGCATCCAGTTCCGGCAGCACCTGTATATCTGCAAATCTCTTTATTTTTTTATGCACATAAAACAGACCGGTCAGATCATAAATCCGTACTTTTACAAGCTCATACTCATAACTTCCCACATGAGAAAGCACGACACGCTTTTCCATGCACTGCATTCCGCGCATCAGTCCGGCACCGTTCCACCAGAAATTTCTGGCATACCCGGCAAATGTATTTCTACAGCGCACACGGTAACGCACTTTTGCTGCCGGAAACAACATGGTCTGATCCACGGTAAGCTGTACCGTAACTTTTTTCCCTTTTTCCGCCACGGTAAGCGGAATCCTGATATCTGTCGTGATATGTCTGCAATAAATCAGCAGATACAAACATGCAAGCAGCATCAGTACCAGTTCCGCAAACCCAATCAGCCCAATCGCAATGCTTCCATAGATCAGCGCAATATAAAATGTGACAATCGTCACCCCTGTTCCAATCAGAAAACTGCCCACATTTATCCCCTAAGTCTTTTGTATGTTGTTGGTTTGTCCACATCCGACAGAATTTCCTGCAGGGTGGCATCGACAGTTACATGTCCGATCCGTGCCTTTGTGTTGAGCACAATACGGTGTTTTGCCACATCCGCAAAAATGTCCGTCACATCATCCGGAATCACATAATTTCTTCCCTGCAAAAATGCCCATGCTTTTGCCAGCCGCACGCATGCGATCGTGCCACGGGGACTTACCCCCAGCTCAATGTAAGCATTTTTTCTGGTAGCCTCCATCAGCTGTACGATATATTTTGCAACATGATCATGCACATAAATCTGTTCCACATACTGCTGCATCTCCCACAGCTGCTCCGGAAGAAGAACCGGCTGCAGATCCTCCGCTTTCGTCATCGTTTTTCCCTGGGCAATTTCCATCTCACTCTGCAGATCCGGGTACCCCATGCTCATGCAGGTCATGAACCGGTCCAGCTGTGATTCCGGAAGGAGCTGCGTTCCCGCACTGCCTTTGGGATTCTGCGTTGCAATGACAACAAACGGCTGCGGCACTTTTCGGCTCACACCATCCACCGTTACTTTGCCTTCCTCCATCACCTCAAGAAGCGCGGACTGTGTCTTTGGCGAAGTCCGGTTGATCTCATCCGCAAGAAACAGATTACACATGATCGTTCCCGGATGGTACACAAACTGTCCCGTCTCTTTCTGGTACATGTTAAATCCTACAATATCTGCCGGAAGCACGTCCGGTGTAAACTGTACACGGTGATCCAAAAGTCCCATGACGCGCGAAAAGGCGATGGCAAGTGTTGTCTTTCCCACCCCCGGCACATCCTCAATCAGAATATGCCCTCCCGCAAGAATTGTAGCAAAAGCTTTGGTAATACAGGCATCCTTCCCCGCAATCGCGCGTTTGACCTCTGCCAGAACCGCGGCTGCATACTCATATACTTTCTCCATATTTCCCCCCTATGGTTTCTTTCTATAATTATTTGCATTTTATATAATAAAAAAACCCCCAACGAATCACATTGTTCGTCAAGAGTTCTTTTGCCATTTGATTCAATCAAAATAAGCTTTGCGAGTGCGCGATCAGGGGTTCGAACCCTGGACACCCTGATTAAGAGTCAGGTGCTCTGCCAGCTGAGCTAATCGCGCATTTTTAAGTTGTTTGTTTTGTGTCTTTCCTTAAGACAAGAGTTATTATATAATAGGAGTATTAAAAAAGCAAGCACTTTTTTTATTTTTTTTAAATTTTTTTAAAAGCATATTTGAAAGGAACAATTTAACATGAAAGTAGAAGAAAGATTACTAAAATATGTCAGCTATTGGACAACCTCCGATGAATCCTGCAGTGACATTCCAAGCAGTGAGCGTGAGTTCACGCTTGCAAAAGCCTTAAAGCAGGAACTGGAAACTCTCGGTCTTACCAATATACTTCTCACCGATCACTGCTATGTATATGCCAAGCTTCCTGCCACACCGGGCATGGAAAACTGTAAATCCATCGGCTTTATCGCTCATATGGATACCGCCCCGGATTTTTCCGGAAAAGATGTCAAACCACAGATCATTCCCAATTATGACGGTGGCGATGTCCTGTTAAAAGGCAGTCAGAATGTTTTAAAGGTAAGCGATTTTCCATCCCTTACTTCTTTAAAAGGAAGAACACTGATCACTACAGACGGCACCACACTTCTAGGTGCGGATGACAAGGCTGGCGTTGCTGAAATCATGACTGCCATCGAAGAACTGATAGCAGAAGGCACCCCTCACGGAGAACTGTGGATCGGCTTTACGCCGGATGAAGAAGTCGGTGCCGGTGCAGATCTGTTTGACCTTTCGATCTTTCAGGCTGATTACGCGTATACGGTAGATGGCGATTACGAGGGCGAAGTGGCTTATGAAAATTTCAATGCTGCAAGTGCCGTCTTTCATATAAAGGGTGTGAATGTCCATCCGGGCGAAGCGAAAGATATTATGGTCAATGCCGCACTCGTGGGATGTGAAATCGTTTCCCGGCTTCCGGAAGCGGAAACGCCGGCACACACCAGCGGCCGGGAAGGATTCTATCATCTGACCGATATGTCCGGAGATGTGGCTTCCGCCACCCTTTCCTTTATCATTCGTGACCATGACAAAACTACATTTGAGAAACGGCTGCAGAATCTGCGTGACGTTGCACAATCCATGAATCAGAAATATGGACCGGAAACCGTCACGCTCGACATCGAACATTCGTATGAGAATATGATCTCTGTCATTGAGGATAAAATGGAGATCGTGGATCTGGCAAAACAGGCAATTGCCTCCGAAGGTCTGACACCGCTCTCCCGTCCGATCCGTGGCGGTACAGACGGCGCAAGACTGTCCTTTATGGGATTGCCGTGTCCAAATCTCGGTACCGGCGGTTATGGTTTCCACGGCCCATATGAACACATCTCTGTGGAAGGTATGCAGACCGCTGTTCGTATTTTAAAAAATATTGCCACCCATCCGATCCGTAAATAAATTTATAAAAAACCGTCCGCAGTTTTCTTTCTGTGGACGGCTTTTGTTCTATAACTTATTAAATTTTTTAATTCCCCTGCATATTTGCAGAATTTGCAAGTACAGGCTTCTGGAACATGCGAAAGAGTCCAATCTGTTCTAAGGCCTTTGTGATTGCGAAAAAGATCACCGAATCAATTGGCCACATAATCAGGTTCTTCAGTGCACGCGCCGGAAGAAGCACCATAAATGCCTGTCCATATAACACATTCAGACAAAGTGTTGTCAGAATCACGTTACAGACCAGCATAACTACAAATTTAGCTGCCAGCACACGCCAGATCGTAAGCTTTTTCTTATAAAAAAAGCATCCATACAGGATTCCGGCCAGTATAACAACCAGCGTCAGCTGTGGACAAAATGGTCCGGTTGGCTTCATCATATACTTGATAATATCCAACGCACCATGGAAAATTCCTCCAACCACCGGTCCAAACAGATAATCAATGATACCATTTGGAATACTGGAAAAACCAATCCGAATAAACTGCCCATATTCAATGGAGAAAAATCCTAGAATTACAGCAACTGCAGCAAGCATTGCCATGGTAGTGATGGTTCTTACCGCTTTTAATTCACGGAAAGAATCGGTGAACAAAGTAACGAATTTTTTCATAAAAAAATTACCTCCTTTGCAGACCTCACCGTACTACAACTGGAGATAATATTATCTTCGGATGCAGCGGGATGCGACTCATGTACCGCAAGATTCTCTTTTCGTCCGGGTGACAACTCCCTGTTCATCCGGCACTTAACGCACATGTGTCTACTCTGCTTTAAACTATTAAATTGCAACGACCTAAGTATAACACAATGAAAAAGAAATGCAACTATTTTTTTTATGGCATTTTTATAGCAAAACGCCATCTGTCAAACGTTTTTACGTGGAACAGATGGCATCCGTTGCCTGTTATTTTATTCTTTTCAGGTTCCCATACTTGCAAACAGGGCAGCTATCTCATCCGGGCTTAATGCCTTATTGGGATCTGCCGGTTCTTCCGGCTGAAGCGGTGCTTCTTTTACGGCTTCCGGCTCTTCAATCGGCTCCGGAATATCCTCCGGTTCCACAGTTTCCTCGGCAGGTTCCTCAACTTTATCCGCATTGTTATCGTTGCCCATATTCGCAAACAGCGCAGCTATCTCATCCGGGCTCATGGAACGGTTTGGATCTGACAGATCCGGCATCGGTGGAAGTTCTTCCTCCGGCAGGTTCTCATCATCCGCTTCATCAACAATCGCTTCCTCCGGAATCGGGTCCGGTTCTACCAGTTCCTCTGCTTCCTCAATGGCTTCTTCCGGATCTGGAGGAATAATCTCATCCGCTGCCATGATCGGAGGCTCTTCCTCCGGCTTTAAATCCTCCTCTTCCGGTATATCCGGCAGAATCTCCGGTTCCATATCTTCTTCCGGCTCCAGCGAAATCTCCGGTTCCAGGCTCTCCTCCAGATCCGGCAAAATTTCCGGTTCCGGGTTTTCTTCCAGATCCGGCGAAATCTCCGGTTCCGGCTCCATACTTTCTTCCGGCTCTGGTGAGATCTCCGGCTCTACCGGTGTTTCTTCCACATGATTCTGCGGTGCCGGCTGTGGCTCTACAGGTGTTGCCACAGGTACAGAAACCTGCGGCTGGGAAACAACCACTTTCTGACTGTTCATAATGGTCTGATTCAGGCGCAGTTCCATATCTTTCATTGCAATAATGATTTCCTGCAGCTTTGCGGCTATCTCTTTATCCTGTGAATGTTCCTGTTCTTTTCCACCCTTCTGCACCGAAGAAATTTCATCCTTACAGGCTGAAAGAATCTCGTCCTTATAAGCACCCGCAACTGTACCGAACCCATCCATTCCTTTCTGGAACGTATCAAACCGGTCCATCAGCTGTTCATATGAATTCATCAATGCATCGGTATTCTCATGGGACCGCTTGATAATTACTTTCGCTATTCCCTTCTGTGCATTAACAATTTCCTCTGTCGGAATCTTAGATGCCTCTTCCATATATGCAAGCTTGACCGATATTTCCTCAAAATATTTTTTCAGCATAAGATACGATGCCTTTTCGGATTTGAAAATGCTCTCATACTGTTCTTCTCTCCGGGTATATTTTGTCTCATATACTGAGATAATCCCGTTTATTGCCACATAAAGGCATATCAGATCTGCTACAGCCAAAACAGCCAGAACAATAAACATTTTCGGGAAATTGACCATGGCATACAACTCTGCCATAAAAATAAACGCAAACAAAAGTATCCCGAAAATCATCTGCATCCTTGCTTTCGAATCTTTATTCTTCATATGATACCGCTCCTTCCATGAGCCTGCTATTCTAACCACTATGCAAAATAAGCTCTAGTATGTTATATTTTACCATATTGTGTCGATTCTCACAAGGTTTGTTGTATATTTCTGCCTTCTATAATACGTCATTTACAATCTGCTCTGCTGTCAGATGATTCTCTTTTAATACCTCATTTACATCATACCGGTCAAGGAATTCTTTTTTCAATCCGTAATTATAGACTTTCATATCACTGCTTCCATAAAATCTTGCGATTTTTTCTCCGAAACCACCATTCAGGATGCCATCTTCCAATGTAACTACCGTGTCATGGTCTGCCTTCAGCTTCTCCAGCAGTCCTTCATCCAGTCCGGTAATATAATACGGGTTGATTACCGTTGCATGAATACCTTTTTTCTCCAGCATTTCTGCGGTCTGCAGTGCCAGGAAATAAAATGTTCCGAGTCCGATCAGTGCAATTTTGCTTCCCTTCTCCGTTACCTCATAGGTGTTGAGCTGACTCCAGTCTTTTGTGACTTCTCTGCCATCCGAAATCATGTCTCCGCCCGGAAGTTTGATCGCAACCGGCATTTCTTTCTGCTCCACGCTCCAGTCAAGCATTGACAGATATTCTTCCTTTGTTGTCGGTGCCAGATAAACCAGTCCCGGGATATTGGAAAGCATCGGAATATCCTGCAGTCCCAGATGGGTAACATCCGTCATGCCAAATACCGATCCCGTATACACAACAATCGTTGCCGGATTCCTGTCAATACACAGATCCTGTGAAATCTGGTCATACGTCCTCTGGATAAAGCTGGAATACACACCGTATACCGGCTTTCCGCCACCTTTGGCAATTCCGGAAGCAAGTGCTACCGCTGTCTCCTCCGCGATTCCCACATCTACAAACTGCCGGCCGGCCTGTTTCCTTTTCTCCTGCGTAAATCCGAGAATCGTCGGGGTTCCGGATGTAATTGCAACAACTGTCGGATCCTGTTTCATCTTTTCGATCAGATATTCACAGGTCACCGAAGAATAATCTTCCACTTCCGGAAAATGGGATTTTCCAGTCTCAATATCAAACGGAAGATGCCAGTGCCATTCTTCCTTATGCTCTTCTGCCGGTTTATAACCTTTTCCCTTTAATGTATTAATGTGGACAACAACCGGTTTCTTACTGTCTTTTACCTGTTTGAAAGCCCCGATCAGCTCCCTTAAGTCATTTCCATGATCCACATAGACATAATCTAGTCCCATGGCTTTAAATAAATTGCACTCTGCCTGTCCGTTTGTCTCGCGGAGTAATTTCAGATTTGAATAAAGTCCTCCATGGTTTTCTGCAATTGACATATCATTGTCATTTACTACAATGATCATGTTGCTGTCTAATTCTGCTGCAAAATCCATTCCTTCTAAGGCTTCTCCTCCGCTTAAAGAACCGTCTCCGATAATTGCGATCACATTTGCACTTTCCCCACGAAGATCCCTTGCCTTTGCCAGACCGCATGCCAGACTGACGGATGTAGAGGTATGTCCGACCGTAAAATGGTCATGTTCACTTTCCTGCGGACAGCTGTATCCCGTCACGTCATCGTAATGTTCTTCATATAAATAGGCATCTTTTCGACCGGTCAGCATCTTGTGCGGATAGGTCTGATGGGAAACATCAAATACCATTTTGTCCTTTGGGGACTCAAAAACATAATGCAGTGCAATGATTGCCTCTACCATGCCAAAATTCGGGCCAAAATGCCCGCCGTGAATACTTGCCCTCTTTAATAATGCATGACGCATTTCTTCTGCGAGAGCTGTCATCTCTTCTATATTCAATTTCTTCACATCTTCCGGTCCGTTAATCTTTTCGATATACATATAATAAATTCTCCTTCCGATTTTATCTATCATAATATACCACTTAAAGTTAACTTTAAGTCAAGTATTTTTTATTTAATTTTCAACTTTTTGCTTCAAACCCTCAATTGCCTGAGCCACTATACCTTCGCTCTTAAAAAGATGTAAATAATGTAATGATAAAATGGGCAAAAGGTATCATTTCCCACTGAAATGCAATTTTTATGTCATTCGCATTTCTTGCGATCCGCTTGTTGTTCCGATATAATTATGCTATGATTGTGCTTTGATTGGAGGAAACCATTTTGAGCGAATATTATAAGTTTTTTCAAAATAAAAAATGTGAATATTTTCCATGCCATAAAGGAATTCCGGAGGAGGACTTTAACTGTCTGTTTTGTTATTGTCCCCTCTATACACTCGGGAAATCCTGTGGTGGAAACTGTGAATATTTAAAAAATGGTATCAAATCCTGCATAAACTGTGGCTTTCCCCATCACCGAAAGAACTATGATAAGGTCACGGGCCGCTTTCAGGAAATTGCAGCCGTTATGGCTGCTTCCGATAAGGAGGATGCATCCCATGAAATGTAAACTTACTCCCGGATTATCCTCCGGTGACTGGAACGAATTTTGCAGCCGTTTCCATTTCCCTCCGGATGACCTGCCTCATATTCAGGCAATTTATACGGCACTTCTTCCCCTGGTTGAATCCTATGCGTATTACTCTCTGGCTCAGGATTTAGACGGGGTTTCTCTGCCTCACTATGCCTATGGGTTTGTGACGCTTGGAAACGGAGTGGATGAACTGTCGGAATTATATCTGAACCATGAACAGATCCAGGAGGCTTACATTGTGGACTGCATCAGCCTGATGCTTTTGTCAAAGGCTTATGAAGAGTTTGCACATGTGGTAGAACGTCAGAGCCGCCTGTATCTTGCAGAATTATCTTTTCTGGGAGATACCTATTCCCTTGACCTGCTCCCACAGATTTATGGGCGGCTTGCCCCGGATGGCATCCGGCTTACCGAGGGGCAGATGCTCCGGCCGCTTAAGACAGCAACGCTGATCCTGCATCTGGATACAACAACACACGCCAATCTCAAGCAATTGTGTAATACGTGCGCAACCTGCCGGAATTTTTCCTGCCCGTCGAGAAAGGTCACGGCTCCGCATTTGCCGCATACTTATGGGGCCATGCAGATATTCCATACAAAATAATTATTTTTCAATTGATAAGTCAGCATTTTACCGTGCTTTTTTCAAAAGTTCTTCCGCTGTAATACCAAACAATTTCTTAGTTGCTCCACCCACCCGACACGGACAATCTCTGCTCTACACCTTGTGCTTCCAATATAAATGAAACCGATATGGTGAACTGATTAAAATGCTTCTGTTTTTTATAACTGATGATTGAAGAAATATAAACAAAAGCAAGGGGGTTGAGAGTAACCTCGAATCTGAAAACCTTATCTTTACAAGTTTGAGGTTTCGAATGATTATTAAGATAAAAAGATGTAAATAACATAATATTAGCAGTTGACTTTAACATTATTAAATGATAATATTAACAATATTAAAGAAAGGGGTTGGTAATGAGACGAAAAGCGCAAGAATGGATATACAATTTAAGTGATGAAGATATCACATTTATAAAAAATTTTGTTATGTCATCTGGCTCTTTAAAAGAGGTTGCAAAATTGTATCATATAACATATCCTACCGTGCGATTGAGACTTGATCGACTTATACAAAAAATGCAAATGAATGATCAAATAGAAAATGACGCTTATATTTCATTAATTAAAAAAATGGTAATAGATGATCAACTTGATTTTGACACAGCAAAAATATTGATAAAAAAATACAGAGAGCAAAAAGGAGAATAAATGAAATTTTCTACAATTTTATTCATCGTAATAATAATGGCATTAACCATTATTTGTGTACGTTTTTTAGAATCATATTTAAATAAAAAAAGAAGAACAACTACCGTTTCATTAACACCAATTATTTTTCTTGTTCTTTCAATCGTATTAATTATAGTGTATCTTAATTTTGAACCAGAAAGTTTTGAACGCGTTGAGAAGCAGGGGTTATTGACACTCTCATATAGTTTCGTTTCCGAAAATCAGATGTCTATAAAGGATAAGATACATAATTGTATCATTATCTTTATACTTACAAATATTCCTGCTGTTATATCAATTTATAATCGGATAAAAAGAAATAGAACGATTACGCGCAAAAAGAAAATAAATGAAATGAAATTGCGGGAATTATAATGTTCATCTCTATATATTATATATAGTTGTGATGCCGTTGGATATTATAGTGGAAAGCACTGGACAAATGCAAGTGCTTCTAATGCAAGCGTAGATTCTGACTTTGTTATATATACATATAAACTTTCTGGACAAAGTAACAAAACCACATGTACTTCCTCCTGTATTACCTTAAAATGTTCTGGAAATCTTGATACTTATGTTGGAGTTGGAAATGTAGGAATTGTAAAGATTACATCGCAAACTTATTCGAGTAAAACCAATTTCTACGCTTCAAGTTATTTATAATAATGAAAAAAAGATATATAGTGATACTCGTTTTGCTTATACTGATCTTACTCTATAATAGATATGGATCTGGTGTCTAAAATCATTTAAGTGCACAGGTAGACAGTATTTCAATTGAGACAGTATGAAAAACTTATCCAGCGCGAACGATTAGAAATTGTTCGCAGATAATAAAACAATTTAATGGTATCCAGCAAAGATCTTTAAATCATTGACAAAAAAATTACGCAATGGTATTATGAAAATACAAAAAGCAATACCGTGTAGGCGGTTTGCCAAAGTTAGTTTTAAAAAATAACCGGTCTTTGGTAGGGGCGGTTATTTTTTATGGTTAAAAAAGATCATTACGATCAGATTGATAATAGCAACAATCAGTATGCAAAACTGAAAAAGTTCAGAATATGTAACCATGCTATCGCCCTCCTTTCAACCAGAGGGCACCATAGCCCTCGTAATAAGGGCAAACCGCCTACCGCACTATGCTTTGATACTGCTTTCTGTATGTATTTATTTTACCATTTTTCGATCAAAAAGCAATCAAATGTTCGATATATTTTCGCGCAAAAAAATAGCATCCTCTACCGTCCAAAGTTTAGGATACTATTTCTTTAACATGTTTAACCTTATCACGGTATGGGGCCATGCAGATATTCCATACAAAATAATTAGTGCCTGCTGAGTAAGCAGACACTAATTATAAACTTTATTATCTATTTGTTTTTTTCTTTTTCATTACAACAATAACAACTCCTGCCGCAACAACTACCGCTGCTGCAATCAGAACAATAACAATCGTCATGGCCGCACCATCCTGTTTTACAAGTACAAGTGCACTGATACCATCCATTGTATACTCGCCACCCTTGATTGTCTCGATTGTCTCAACGCCAGCTTTCTGTCCGTTTATGCAGACTTTCTATTTTCCTTCCGGAATTGTAACTTTTGCGTTGTCAGTGTTTGCATTAAAAAGAAGATACATCTCTTTTGCACTTTCATCTTTCTGACCGCCCTTTATATTAATTCCTACAATATTATCCCCAAGTCCTTCTATGGATTTTACATATTTTTTCACATCCTCTGATGTAGATAATCGAAGTGCCGGATGTGCCTTTCTGAACTTAATAAGTACCTTATAGTATTCAAATACATCTGCCCAGTAGCATACGGAATCCACAATATATTTCCGTACCATGTTTCTCTCGGATGCTGTATCATTTCCACATCCTGAGCCGTTTGAATACGAACCGTCTTCATTGATACGGGAAAAATATCCCGGAACAAATTTATTGATACAGAAATCATCTGCACTCATAACATGATTGTATACCACATTACCATAACACGGTTATTTATTGTCTTGAAATCCGGAGCATCCTTGCCTATAACCATAAATATAAAAACGAGCAGCAAAACCGGATTTACACCAGTCTGCTACTCGTTTGATGATTATAATATTTTCTTTTCTTGTGCCATTGCAACCAGTTATCGGACAAATGGCAGGAACGTAATGCTATACTTTATTTTCCAAACCGGCTGATTTCTTTCGCATATGATATTTCCGTTTTTCCTCATACATTTTCTCATCCATATGCATTAAAAAAGTTTCTGCATCATCTTCTGTCCCAAATTCCGTGTATCCCATAGAAACACTTAAATGAAACGATTCTATTCCGGATTCATTAAACCGGGACAGATTATGGTTAATTTCCTCCATTGTCGCTAAGACACGCTCCGTATCAACACCTGACAGCAGCACAATAAACTCATCTCCCGCATACCGGATTGCCATACCATCATCCGGTATGGATCTGATGAGTATATTTCCCAACGTACAAATAGCCTTATCGCCCGTACTATGACCTAAATTGTCATTAATACACTTGAAATCGTTTACATCCATCATGATTCCATATAAGGATTTATGGCTTGCAATTTTCTTTTCCGCAAGCACCGCATTAAAATATCTCCGGTTGTATAATCCGGAAAGCTCATCCATATACAAACTCTCTGCGTATGACTGCATCTGCACAAATATCAATGCGACCGCAACCAGCACCCATGATGATGTAATTCCATAAAAAAGGAACTGGATAACCACACCTGCAAAACAAGGACCAACGAAATAGATCACCGGGAAAAAATTCAGGTTAACCCCTTGTTTTTTGGAATGATATACCAGATAGATACTGTAACGATGATTTTTTATGTTTCATCACTTTTCACAACCTACTGCAACTGTGAAAAACCCACGGCTTACAAAGTTAACAGTCTTTGTATCGGAATCATAATAAGATCCCGGTATCTTAACTGCTGCACCGTATTTATCAATTTTATATGCAAAAATCTTTTTGTCTTTTTCCTTTTTCGAAGCATTATAGGAAACAGCGACCCTGATCCGTCCCTTTTTCAGGACAGACGACTGCTTTTTCTTTATTCCTGTGACGGAAAAATCATAAACCGGACGTTTTCCAATAATTTTCCCTGCCCTGGCAGAAAGATTTTTCTTGTCAGCCTGTTTCATTTTGATAACCACAGCTGTATTCATTTCTTTCTTTAATTCTTTTAATGCCTTCGAATCAAAGGTAAGATTTACATTACCACCATTGACCTTCCATTCTTTTACATTCTTTTTGACAAGTAAATTTACCGCCTGCTTATCCATTTCAAGATGCAGATTCTTCCAATTTTTGGCTTTTCCCGTATCAAAAGTTATTTCAACAGACAGATCTTTTATCCTGCCACCCTGTTCTTTTTCTGCCTTTGTAATTTCTTTTTTCAAAACTGCTGCAATATTCTTCACTTTGACAGTATTATTTTTAACTGCAGATTTTACTTTGACATTAAGATTCTTAACAGAAACGGGCGTGTCTTCTGCGGATGGCGGTGTCACATTCCCTGGTTCTTCTTTTGCATGATCCGGTGCCGGTAATGTGCCGGAATCCGGTGAAACATTGCCTGATGATCCGTCCGTGCTTCCACCGGCATTTTCTCCGGAACCTCCGCTGGAACTCCCACCCGAACTTCCGCCAGAACCTCCACTTGAACCGCCTCCGGATATTCCGCCGGAACCTCCACTTGAACTGCCTCCGGAACTTCCACCAGAACCGCCCCCTGTCTGGGAATGATCCGCCGTTACACGGACCTGACAATCTGCCTTACTTCCTGTATAGTTGCCATTTCCATCATAGCATGCGGTGAACGTATATGTTTTCGTTTCATTCGGAAGCGTTGCCATCCAGTGATCCGTTCCCTTTTCTTCTAATGTGATCCCGGAAACATCACAGGTTACTTTTATCCCGGCATCTTCCGGAATCTCCTGTCTGCAAAGCTGTAATTCTACTGTCCCCGCACCTTTGACCGTATCGGTTTTTGCGGTCAGCTGCATGTTGGTGGAAGCCTTTTCGATTTCCAGGACAGCCTCCCCGTATGTTGGAATAAAAGATGCCTTTTCCGCTTTAAAATAAATCTTATACTGGCCTGCTTCTGTGTAAAATGGCATCTCCGTTTGTGTATACGATCCGTTTTCTGTCAAACTGTAACGGATTTGTACACCATCTTCCTGTTTGATATCAAATGTATGGGGTTTTCCATCATAAGTTACACGGACAGGTACGGTTTGTATTTCCGGCATCCCACTGTTTTTCCGGTAATAATAAGTGATCTCCTGATGATCCTCTGTGATGTTTATTTCTCCCTGATTTGCACTGTTTCCTACACATGTATATCCATATAAATCCGGACTTCTTAACGTATACGCAGAATTCTTTGGTACATATACTGTCGCAGGTGCCGTATCAGGCACTGTTGTTTCGGTTCCGTCTTCGCTTTGCAGCATATAACGAATCGTTACGGTACTCCACTCCTGCCCTGCCGTCCGATTGTCAGCCAGAATTTTCCCGGTATCCTCATCTATGATCTTTCCTTCCAATCTGTCCCCGGAAACCAGACCAGTTACCGCAGGAAGCGTGACAGAAAGGGACTCTCTGGCAGCATCCGGATCATACCAGTTACTGTGTGGAGGAACGGTATATGTTTCTTCTTTTTCATATTTGACCGTATTGCCTGCTCCAATAATACGGAAAGTAATCTTCAAATGCTGTTTGGCATCCACTATATTTTGTACGATTGTACGGAATTCCAGATCCTTTCCATTTGCTTTTGTGATATTTTTCTCGTCGATCCGGTATTGGTCACTATCCCTGTCAAGTGTTCCTGTCCTGGTATGTGGAATTGTAATTTCAGGATCGCACACATAAACAGATGCCTGCCTGCTGACATAATCACGGTTATTTAATCTCCGCGCCAGTTCCATCTTACACACTTCACAGAACGGATTCCCAAGATCCCTCATCATGCAGACGCGGCTCGGTGCAAATACCGTTTCTGTTCCTGCTGCCGTTATTCCGATTCCACGGAATCCAAGCATCTTATGCCATTTAATTTTATCCGGGTCCGAGGTATCGGAAATATTTTCTCCCTGCATCTTTTTATCGTATTCATCGCCTAATCTTCCGATGCTGTGGGAAATTTCATGGGTCATGACATCCCCCTGCGCATTCTCATTCGAATTTGCGGAAAAAGAAAAGAGTGCATTGGAAGAAGATCCAATATTCGCAGTCGTATTACAAATGATATGGATGGTTCCAACGGCTGCACCGGTATCCAGGTATCTGCTCTCCAGTTCTGCTCTCAGTGCCCTTGCTTTGTCTTCCCCGTCCTTTGCAAAATAGCAGGATTTTCCGAATGCCTGCACATGAAAATATGTGTCCGGGTTCGACTCCCCATACATCACCCCCACACCGGTTTCATTGGATACCGTCTGTACTGCATAAATATTGATCCTGTCGGAATACTCTTTATAAGGGGACCACTTTAGCAGCCCCTGTGCTTTTGCCGTTGCATCCTTCAAAAATTGTTCCTGTTGTTCCCGGGTATAGCCCTCACCCATGATAACAATCACAAAATTTTCCTTATCATCACCTGTCTTGTGAATGGCATAAACGGAAGCTGCAGTTGTCTGGTCTGCCGCTGTCTGGTCTGCCATCACAGGATATGGAAACACCAGGGAGAGCAATAATATCAGGCTAAGTACGATTGCCCCAAACCGTTTTCCATCCTTCTTTTTTACATTCGTCATATCATCCTCCGTACTTTACATTACCAGAAATACTGGTGCTTTCCCTCTTCTTCCCACAGACAAACTCCCGGGAAACCATCTGCCGTAAGGCTTCTTAAAGCACGATTACCGCAGCATCAAACCCCTCTACATTTCCATCAAAGGTGTTTTCGGTAAGCAGATTGTACTTCTCGGTGTACTCATTAAATTTTTTTGCACTGCTGCTGCAGTTAAAAATCATGGCAATGGTCTCCTCGCCATTTTTTCTGATCAGGACAACTGTCCCTTCCTCATCTTCTGTGACGCTCCCAGCCAGTTCGCCTTCTACAATGCATGCATGGCTTTTCCGGACCTGAATCAGCCGCTTGTACCATTCATACATCTCTTTGTCCTGGTATTCTTCATCCCAGTACATACCCCGTCTGCAGTCCGGATCGTTTGCTCCCGGCATCGCATACTCATCTCCATAATAAATCATAGGCATTCCTGGCAATAACAACTGAAAAGCGGCTGCCAGATGCTGCTTTTTCTTATTGTCGTTACACAGATGTAAAAATCTTGCGGTATCATGGCTGTCGATCAGATTCCACATAAGGGGATAGCAGTTTTTGTGTAAGCGTCCCTTCAAATATCCAAGATTTTGTACGAACTGGCTGACCGTAATCTTTTCGTCTGCAAGCAGATCGATCAGGTTCAGGTAAAATGGATAATTCATGACTGTATCCCATTCATCCCCCTCAAGGAAATCTCCTGCATAATGCCAGATTTCCCCAATGATCAACATATCTTTCTTTACTGCCTTTACTGCCTTTCTGAAATTCTTCCAGAAGAAATGGCTGATTTCGTCTCCTACATCCAGTCTCCATCCGTCAATATCGCATTCCTTAATCCAGTAGCATGCAACATCCGTAATGTATTTTTCAACTTCAGGATTTTTCAGGTTTAACTTTGGCATTCCGCCATAATAACCAAAACATTTGAAGTTTGGGATCTCTCCCCATTCGCTTTTAAGCGGGAATCCATCAATAAAATACCAGTCCCGGTATTTGGATTTTTCACCATTTTCCAGGATATCCGCAAACGCAAAAAATTCTCTTCCCGTATGATTGTATACCGCATCCAGGACTACCTTCATACCACGCTCATGCGCTTTTTGTACCAGCTCTTTGAGATCCTCTGTTGTTCCAAAGGACGGGTCTATCTGGTAGTAATCCGTGGTATCATACTTATGGCACGAATTTGATTGAAAGATAGGTGTCATATACAGCACATCGATTCCCAGATTCTGAATATCATCCATATGTTCGATGATTCCCCTGAGATTTCCATGCAGATCATCCATAGGCGTAATCGGTGCTTTATACCACAGTTCTTTGTCTACCGGCTCCGTTGCTGCAAAACGGGATGGGAAAATCTGATACACGACCTTGTTTGCTGCCCACTCCGGCACCTCAAACATCTCTTCCTCCCGGAGGTTCTGCGGACAGTCAAACATTCTGTCCCTGTTTGTAATGCATTCCTTATCAAACTCATAATTTCCATAATATACCTTTTCTCCCTGCGTGTCCGTAAATTCGAAAAAGTAACGCAGACAGATCAAATGCATCTTTATCTGTGCTTCATAATAATCATGAAACTGTGAGACAGCAACCTTCTTCATCGGAACTGTCTTTCTGGTATCCTTACGCTCCATAGGTATATACTTGTCCTCATAGTGAAGGATTACCTCCTTCATATCATCCTTTTTTACCTGCACGCGTATCACGAATAAATCCTTATCAACCGCATAGCTAAACCTTTTATCCATATCATGAAAAATTGCTGAATATTCCATAAAATTTCCCCTTTACACTTGTTGTTTTCCTGTATTTTAACTTACTTTTTTCAACAATTCTAGCACTATATCCACGATATTTTTAACTTTTTCTACTTTTATGCTTTTTGCGATGATATTACTATTCATATAATTTAAAATGTGCGTTATCAGTTTAAAACCAATAACGCACATTTTCTCATTGCATCCTTTTCCCGCATTTATATATGTCACAAGTCAAATTATAGTTCCTACCTGCGACAACTTTATATGTAAATTCAACATCAATAATTTTTTGCACCGTTTTTAATTTTTATTTTCTGCAACTTTAAATTTCCGGATCATTTCACGCAGATTTTCTGCTTCACTGCTCATCTCCTGACCGGCTGCTGCACATTCTTCAGATGTTGCCGAATTCGTCTGTACGACATCATTGATCTGTTCAATTCCATCATTAATCTGTTGGATTTCTGTTGTCTGTGTCTCTAACGTATCTGCAATATTTGTGACTTCTTTTGTAATGATCTGGGAATTCTCAGCGACCTCCTGCAATTGTGATGCCGTCTGCCCTGCAATCACCATACCTTTTTCCACGGCTTTCACAGAGGTTTCAATCAATGTTGCGGATTCCTTTGCTGCCTGGGCACTCTGGTCTGCCAGCACATTGACCTGATTCGCTACCACTGCAAATCCCTTTCCTGCCTCCCCTGCTCTTGCAGCCTCAATGGAAGCATTCAATGCAAGCAGATTCGTCTGGGACGCAATTTCATTGATTGTTGCAATGATCTTGTCAATCTCTTTTGATGCCCCATTGATCTCATTCATGGAATCAACCATATCCCTCATTTTACCATTGCTTTCCAGAATGGCATTTCCAAGTTCGTCTACTCTTCCACTGATTTCTTTTGCGGATTGTGAATTTTTTCCTACCTGTTCAGAAACACCTGCGACTGTTGCGGTCAGTTCTTCTACAACTGCTGCCTGATTTGTTGCTCCATCCGCAAGGTCATTGGAACTTGATGCTACCTGATCTGCGGCACCCGAAACTTCATCTGAAACATGTTGGATTCCCTTTATTGTCTCTGCCATGCTTTCTTCAAACAACATAAAGGAGTTTAGAATTCCAACGAAATCCCCTTTCCACTCTACTTCCGGCTGCACATCAAAATTTCCTTCTGCAAACATCTTCATTGAACGTCCAATATCATCTACATAGCTTCCCAGAATGCGGATGGATTTGCGCATATTGTGTGCCAGTATTCCAATCTCATCATCTGAATGGTAGTCCAGCGTGCTGTGCAGGTTTCCATCTGTTAATTCCTGTGCAACGGCTTCCACTTCACGTAATGGTACTAAAATTGACTCAAGTACTTTTTTGCCTGTTTTTATTGCCAGTTTCCATGCCAAAACCAGACAAATAATAATACACACAATTCCTGCCACTGCAAAAATAACCGTAATTCTGACTGCCTGGCTGCTTACCTCATCGGTCATTTCATCTAATCTTATTGCAATTTTTACGGCTTTATTTAATGCCGGGGTACAATCATTCAGAATGGAATCAACTGCCTTATCCTTGTCACCGCTTTTGATTTCTTTCATGATGGAATAACCAATGTTTCCCCAGTCTGTAAGGGCAGATGCGTATTCTTCATAATCCGCATCCGGAACAACTCCGGATTTCTTTAAATTTTTCAGTTGGGTATTAACTTCTGCAAGCAGTCTTTCTACCGTCTGCTCATAACCGTCATAAGAGGATGCATCATTTTCTAGTGCCATTTCCCTGATATTTCTCGCTGCTGAGTTAACATTTATCCTGCAGGTTTTCACCGCCCGGTCTGCAACAGTAACATTTTGTACATAATGCATCGTATTGGAAAATAGCATACCTATAACCACAATAGAAAACAGACCTGAGACCAACATCATAATAATGACTTTTCTGTAGCCATAGTTTATCCTTTCCTTCAGATGCAAATTTTCCAAGTTCTTTTTCATCATATTTTTCTTTGACGGCATAGTTTGCTATTTCCTTTCTCCATTATTCAACTCTTATATATCAAATTTTTTTCTCAAAGTCAATAAATTTCAATTCGCCTAACGTACAAATTTCCGCGCCGGATACTACAATTTGATCTTGGACAATGGGGGGCAATG
>OKRX01000863.1_pt1 | contig 23655 bp, 20 predicted proteins | sample 1601241 | NCBI WGS metagenome assembly OKRX01 (sample SAMEA3541500, study PRJEB24748) | human gut metagenome | biome: human gut; feature: human-associated habitat; material: faeces | place: China | collected 2012
CGGGCTATATCTGTATGCTCATGGCGGGTACATGGATGTCCCGGCTGTTGAAGAATAACCTAATGGATGATGTCTTTAATACAGAGAACGAGAGTTTCCAGCAGGAAACAAGGCTTATCGAGAACGAGTATTCGGTAAATCTGCCTACCCGGTTCTACTATAAGAAGAAATGGAATAATGGCTGGATAAATGTCGTGAACCCGTTCCGTGCCAGCCTTGTGTTGGGTACGCCGGGTAGTGGCAAATCGTATGCAGTGGTAAACAGTTACATAAAACAGCAAATCGAGAAAGGTTTTGCGCTTTACTGTTATGATTACAAATTCCCTGACCTTTCGGAAATTGCTTACAATCACCTACTTAATCACTTGGACGGCTACAAGGTAAAGCCCAAATTCTATATTATCAATTTTGACGACCCCCGCAAGAGCCACCGATGCAACCCGATAAACGCCAGCTTCATGTCGGACATTGCGGATGCCTACGAAGCCAGCTACACGATTATGCTTAACCTCAATCGAAGTTGGATAAGCAAGCAGGGCGACTTCTTCGTGGAAAGCCCGATTATCCTACTTGCAGCCATTATTTGGTATCTCCGTATCTATCAAGGCGGTAAGTATTGCACGTTCCCGCACGCCATTGAACTGTTGAACAAGAAATACGCCGATGTGTTCACTATTTTGCGCAGCTATCCCGAACTGGAAAATTACCTTTCCCCGTTCGTAGATGCTTGGGAATCAGATGCCCAAGAGCAGTTGCAGGGTCAAATAGCAAGTGCGAAAATCCCGCTTTCAAGAATGATTTCACCCGCCCTTTACTGGGTAATGACGGGTGATGATTTCTCGCTTGACATCAACAACCCGAAAGAGCCTAAAATCTTGGTTGTCGGCAACAATCCCGACCGTCAGAACATCTATTCGGCGGCACTGGGATTATATAATAGTAGGATAGTGAAGCTGATAAACAAGAAAGGGCAGCTTAAAAGTTCGGTGATAATAGATGAATTGCCGACTATCTATTTTCGTGGACTTGACAATCTGATTGCCACGGCACGAAGCAACAAGGTAGCGGTTCTGCTGGGCTTTCAGGATTACAGCCAGCTTACAAGGGACTATGGGGATAAGGAAAGCAAAGTAATCCAAAATACGGTAGGTAACGTGTTTAGCGGTCAGGTAGTCGGCGAAACGGCAAAAATCCTGTCGGAGCGTTTCGGTAAGGTATTGCAGAAGCGGCAGAGCATGACAATCAACCAGCGGGAGAAGTCCACCTCGATAAGCACCCAAATGGATAGCCTGATACCTGCCAGTAAAATATCCAACCTCACGCAAGGTATGTTCGTGGGGGCGGTGGCGGACAATTTCGATGAACGGATAGAGCAGAAGATTTTCCACTGCGAAATCGTGGTGGATAATGAAAAGGTAAAACGGGAAACCGCCCGTTACGTGAAATTGCCACAGATAATCGACTTCACCGACAAGGACGGTAACGACCGTATGCAGGAGGAGATACAAGCCAACTACGACCGCATCCGTCAGGAAGTCCGGCAGATTGTCGAGGACGAGATAACCCGGATTAAGAACGACCCGGAGCTATGCCACTTGATTAAGGAGGAAGAATAGCTATATATAATAATGTATAGGAACGTCAAAGCCGTAGCATAAAAACTACGGCTTTGGTTGTTTATTATCGTTCTATCAATAATTCTATCTTCTTGGCTATTTCTTCCGATGTCGGTAATAGTTTTTTGTAGGCTTCGGGTAATTCGGAAGAAAGGCTGTATGTTGCCACCCCGATAGGCATATTGGAACTTTTCAAGGCATACTCCACTATCATGCGGCTTTTGGACTTGCAGATGATAATACCGATAGCCGGATTTTCATGCGGTAATTTCACCGTATCATTCAATATGTTCAGATAGAACTCCATTTTACCTTTATACTCCGGTTGGAACTCTCCGATTTTCAGTTCTATGGCAATCATGGCTTGCAAACGTCTGTTGTACAGTAGTAAATCTATGAAGTATTCTTTCCCGTCCACTTCCAGCCGATACTGGTTGCCTATAAATGAAAAATCCGTACCGAACTCCATAAGGAACGCACGGATATTCTTAATAATAGCCTGTTCCAATTCATATTCCGAATGTTCCTCTGCAAGCCCTACAAGGTCAAATGTATATTCATCCTTTAATGCAAGTATGGCTTGATTTTTTATGTTATCAGGCAAGGTTATATCGAAATTACTTTGTCCGAGCAGATAGTTTTCGTAAGTTTTGGCTTCTATCTTATTGATAAGGACATCTTTCGTCCAACCGTATTTCTTGGTAGCCAATATATAAAATTGCCGTTGTTGGGTTTCCTTGCACTTTGTAAGAATGACGATATGTTTCGACCAGCTAATTTCTGCAACTAATGGTTGCAGAAATTCATTTGATTGATATTCAGCATAAAAACGTGCCATATCCCACATATTGCGGACACCAAACCCTTGTATTCCCGGAAACTCTTTCTGTATGTCCCGTGATAGGTTTTCCACAACGGATTTTCCCCAACCTAATGCCGTCTGTTGTTCGGTAATCCGTTTACCGACTTCCCAATATAAGGTTATCATTTCTTTGTTTACTGCCTTTAATGCTTCATACTGGGCAGACCTGATACGGGCAGTTATCTCATTTTTGAAGTTGAGATATTCGGGGGATAATATAGAGCTATTTTTCTCTGTCATATTCTGTATGTATAATAACTGATTACAAAGTTATGTTTTTCTTCGGATTAAGTAATGGATTGCTCCTACTTTATCATCTCTTTTTTCATCCCACCCGGACAAATCGGGACACCGCAAGACAAATGCGGACACCTCTTGCCACCAATCAAAATATAGCATATTTAGTCGCTACCTTTGGACGGGACTATTCCCATAACCACTAAAATTCCAATTATTTATGGCAAACAGAATGACCCCGCCCGCAGAGGGGCAGGAAAAAGACGTGCTGCTGGTCTTGGATAAACAGCAGGGAAAAGTGAGTGCCGTTAAGGGCAAAGACAGTGAGGGCAACTTGCAGACCGTACCACCCACCACCGCATACGGCAGTGAAATCTTGCAGGTGGATAAGAACAGCGATATTCTCAGCAACCTTATCTACAACTTCTACCGCAAGTTTCAGGACACCGAGGGATTGGCGTTGTTCCGCAGCCCGGCATCCGAAATGGAGCAGACCGCAAAGGCTATCGAGGAGAACCACCGCAACCCCACGCCGGAGGGCGACAAGCAAACGGAAATGTTACGAATACCGAAGCCTGATTTATACGAGTTCAAGCAGGGCTACCGCTTCGACCCGGCAAAAATCAACTGGGAGAACTTGAAGAAAGTAGGCATCACCGCCGAAACGCTGCAAAATACAAAGGATTTCGACCGGGTGATGCGTGGCTATAAATCACGCAACACCTACACCGTTTCGGGAACGGTGGGCGGCTTCTACCTCAAACCGACCGATGTCAAGCTCTCTTTCTATCAGGCAAAGGACGGCACGATAGTACCCAAGTTGCACGGCGTACAGCAGGACGAGAAACTGTTACAATGCCCGTATAACGGACACGAGTTCACCAAGCAGGAGCAAGGCAACTTGCAATCTATCGGCAATTTGGGTAACATCGCCCAAATCAAAGACCCGAAAAGCGGCGAGCAAATCCCCGTATTCGTCAGCCGGGACAGGTACACGCACGAACTGGAATATATGCGGGCAGACAAGTGGAAATGCCCCGACACCATTTGCAACGTGAAAGTCAGCCCGGAGCAGAAAGCCGCCTTTGAAGCCGGGCAAGCGGTCAAAATGGAGAACCTGCAATTCAAGGACGGGACAAAGCGCAGTGCCTATCTTCAAGTCAGCGCAGTAGAGCGAGGTTTGGAGTTCCTGCCGAGGTCAGCCGTACAAGCCTTGCAGCAGGAACAGCAACCCACCCAACAACAAGTAGCCGGAGTAAAGGATAAAAAGGGCATGGAGTTCAACGCCCATGTGCAGCCCGACGCACAAGGTAAATCCCCCGACAAGATACAGCCGAAAGACGTTATCCCCGCTGCCGAGAGCCGGACACAGGTAGCGGTCAATTCGGAGGGCAAGACCAACGAAGCCACCAAGCAGAGCAAAGAGCCGCTGAAACAGGGTCAGCAGAAACCCACCGCCAAGCAGAAAGAGAAGCAGGATAAGGCGCAGGACAAGACCCTGAAAGCGGACAAGCCCAAGAAATCCAAAGGAATGAAAATGTAATATCCACCATTAAAAAGTAAAGAATTATGATTGCATTGATAGCAGAGAAACCCAGTGTGGCAAAAGACATCGCTCGCATCATCGGGGCTACCGGGCGCAATGACGGTTATCTGTCCGGCAACGGATATATGGTGACATGGGCGTTCGGTCACTTAATTCAGCTTGCCATGCCCGAAGCCTACGGCGTGGCGAACTTCCGCAGGGAAAGTTTGCCCATATTGCCGACTGACTTCCAACTAATCCCCCGACAGGTGAAAGCCGAGAAAGGTTACAAGGCAGACCCCGGCGTGTTGAAGCAGTTGAAAGTGATTAAGGAAGTGTTCGACCGATGCGACAAGATTATAGTCGCCACCGATGCCGGGCGTGAGGGTGAGTTAATCTTCCGCTATATCTTCCACTACCTGAACTGCCGCAAACCCTTTGTCCGTTTGTGGATAAGCAGCCTGACCGACAAGGCAATCCGTGAGGGATTGGAGAACTTGCAGCCGGGCGAGCGTTACGATAACCTCTACCTCTCCGCCAAATCCCGCAGTGAAGCCGACTGGCTGATAGGGATAAACGCCACCCAAGCATTGAGCGTAGCCGCCGGGCAGGGTGTGTTCTCGTTGGGCAGGGTGCAGACACCTACGCTTGTAATGATATGCAGCCGCTATTTGGAGAACAAGAACTTCATACCTACCAAGTTTTGGCAACTCAAAGCCCATACCGCCAGCGGAGGAATAAGTTTCACCGCCCAATCGACTGCCAAGTGGGAACAGCAGCCCGAAGCCATAGCCGCCTTGCAGCAAGTAAAGGATGCCGGGCAACTTGTGGTAAAATCCGTTGAGAGGAAAGAAGCCAGCCAAGAACCGCCGCTTCTGTATGATTTGACTACACTACAAAAGGAAGCCAATACGAAACTAAACTTCTCGGCAGACAAGACCCTATCCATTGCGCAAAGTTTGTATGAAAAGAAAGTGATGTCCTATCCGAGAACCGGGAGCCGCTATATCTCAGAGGATGTTTTCGATGAAATGCCGGAGCGCATCGCACTGTTAGGGCAATACCCCCGCTTTGGCGGGTATGCCGCCGGACTGGACGGCGCAACACCGAACCGCCGCAGCGTAAACAATGGCAAAGTGACCGACCACCACGCCTTAATCATTACCGAGAACCTGCCCGGCGAACTCTCCAAAGACGAACGGGCGATTTATGAACTGGTAGCCGGGCGTATGCTGGAAGCCTTTTCGGGCAAATGCGTGAAAGACGTTACCACCTCCGTTTTGTCGGCTGGAGATACCGACTTCACGGTGAAAGGCGCAGTGATGAAAATAGCAGGTTGGCGTGCCGTGTTCAGCGAGCAGGATGTCGAAGATGAAGATACCACCACCTTGCCGCCACTTCAGGAGGGAGATTGTTTGCCACTCTCCGGCGTGGATCTGCTCGAAAAGCAGACCAAGCCGAAACCGTTGCACACGGAAAGCAGTTTATTGTCGGCAATGGAGAACGCCGGAAAAGAACTTGAAGATGCCGAGTTGAAAGCCAGCCTGAAAGATGCCGGGATAGGCACACCCGCCACCCGTGCGGCGATTATTGAAACACTGTTTGCCCGCCAGTACATCATGCGTGAGAAGAAAAATCTTGTACCCACCGACAAGGGGCTTGCTGTTTACAAGATTGTCAAGGACAAGAAGATTGCCGATGTCGAAATGACGGGTATGTGGGAAACAGCCCTTGCCAAGATTGAAGCGGGCGGCATGGATGCCGCCACGTTCCGCAAGGGTATCGAGGTGTACGCAACGCAAATCACCGCAGAATTGCTATCGGTGCAGTTGTCTATCGCCAATGGCGAAACCTGTTCCTGCCCCAAGTGCAAGAACGGGCGTATCTTGTTCTATCCGAAAGTGGCGAAGTGTTCCAACGTGGACTGCACGCTTACTCTGTTCCGCAACAAGTGCGACAAGCAACTGACCGACAGGCAGATTGTCGAACTGGTGACGAAACGCAAGACCGGGCTAATCAAGGGCTTCAAGGGTAAGAACGGCAAGGCTTTCGATGCTTCGCTGGTGCTGGACGAGCAGTTCAATGTCGCTTTTTCATTCCCCGAAAAGAGAGCCAAACCGAATAAATAGCCTATCTTTACCGCTGAAATTTCATTAGGATAGGTTTTCGGACTTATAATAACTGGAATTTTAGTGGTTGCGCCCGGAGGGAAACCGGGCGCATTTTTTATGTTTCCTCAATTATCACAAATTCCTATCGAATTGATAAGTCGAGCAGACCACCCCGTTATCCAGCACCTTGCTTTCCGACAACTTCCATTCCGAGCCGAATGTTTCCCCAATAAATCCGATGCCTTTGCCCACCATGACCGGGACGGTGTAGATAGTCAGGCTATCCAGCAGCCCGGCTTTGACCAGCGAGGTAAGCAGCTTGCCACCGCCCACCACCAATATATCGGTATCTTGCTTCAATTCATAGACCTTGCGCAACGGTTCTTCGGTCAGGAACTCCACGCCGCAATCCGGCGTTACATTGGTATCGTAGTGTGACACCACAAAAGACCGCTTGCTTTTGTATGGCCACCCGCCCCAATGTTCAAAGATGTAGGTATAGGTATTTGCCCCCATAAGCAGGCAACCCGCAGCCTTACAATGCTTGCCTACGATAGTTTTTACTTCATCGGGCAGCCAGTCCAGTTCCTTGTCTAAGGTGGCTGTATGTCCGTCAAGAGATACGGCGATATGCGCTTTAATTTGTTTCATCTTGTTAGGTATTTAACAGTTTATCTTATTCATTCATAAACTGTTCGCCAATATCCAAAAAAGAAGCGTGGCTCTTACACTGCTTCAATACGTGGTACTGGCAATACCTTTGAGGAAACAGGCAAGACCACGCTATGCATTTGCATAGCGAATCCTGCACTGAATATCCCCTCAATTTGAAAATTTGCCAGTTTTCGTATTAGGACGTTCAGCGGAACGCTTATGTATGTTATATATAGAACGAAATCATAGCCTAAGCCATTCAATCGCCGCTATTCTCTTATGTTACTTTTGCAAAAGTAGCGAAAATCACCGGAATAACCTTGCAAATAACAGAAATCCTACCGTATTATCGCAACAGGGCAGGACGAAGAAGAAAAAAACTATGGAAATGATAACCATTCAATCCGTGCGTTCACGGATTAACTTGTGTATGTCGCTTGCACGGTAGAAATACTTACCGTCCAACGTCAGGTAAGGCAGTATGCCTTTCTTCCGGTAACGCTGCAAGGTCTTTGCACTTACCTTTAACATAAAGCATAAATCCTGATTGTCAAGTATTTTTTCGCCATTCAGGTAGTTGTGACCGCTTAACAGGCGGTCTATCTTTTTGTCCTGCATATCGAGCCTATCCATGATACGCTCCATCCATGCCACGAAGTTGTCTTTATCTATATACATAAGCTATCGGATTAAATCAGACCTATCATAAAATAGCTTTGGTTCACAGGGTCTTTGATGATAATATCCCGTTCACGCATAAAGCGGATATAACTTTTGGCGGTACGTTCCTTAACGTCCAAGACTTGCTGCAACTGCTCGCAAAGGTCTATGTAGGTGATATGTGTCTGCCGTCCGAAGATGTCACGGGCAACACCCACCAGTTCCCTTTCCTTGCGCTTTTCCTTTTCCTCACGGGGCTTCTCACCTCTGTAAATGTGCATCCCGGCTTCCTTATTCCAAGCAAAAAGCATCAGAGGAACGTCCAGCGGGCTACCGTCACGCACTTTCAGAGCTTTCACGACCGACTGCGTAGGTTCTTCGTCTTTCTCAATCGAAAGGATAGTAGCCGCCTTGCGTTGCAGTTCACTACCCAAATGCCCACGCAGTTTCAATCCGTTCGGGACAAAGTGCAGCACACACAGAATACAGGTGTTATAGATACCCGCCAGCCGATAGAGTTCATCTATCACCGCCACGCTTTCCGCTTCATCGTTGGCACTCTTAACGAGGTCTGCGATGCCGTCAATGACAACCAACTGAATACCGCCATACTGGTAGTAGAACTTATCCATGCTCTGCACAATGGCGTGTAAGCGTTCCTTGCGTGACATACCCGTCAGGCAAAAGGCTTTCAGTTCATCGGGTTTGTCCGGCTGTTTGGCTCGTGCCAACAGGTTGCTTACGTTCTTGAACAGTTGTACTTCCGATTGCTCGGTGTCATAGAGCAAGACCGCCTTGTGCTTGCCGTTGGCGGTTATCTGTATGCCCAGCGTATCTATTTCCGCTTCGGACGTGCAGATGCAGCCCGCCACGATTGCGGCTACATAATTGCTCTTTCCCGTTCCCTCGCCCCCGGTGATGCCGAACAGGTTGCCTTGTGTTCCTAACGGAACGTCACCCGCCGAAATAATCTCTTGCGCTTTGGCGGGCGGGTTGTTGAAATCTATCTCGCACGATTTAAGCATAATCAATGTGTCGCTATATAGGTTGTCTAAAAATTCGATGAACAGCTTTAGAAAATCTTCACGGGTATTCCCCGCTTTGAAGTAATCGGAAATATCCTTTTCCTCTTTCGTACCCGGCAGTGGAAGCAGCAGACGTTTCACGCCAAATTCTTCCAGTAGCTTTTCTTGCTTGCGTGAGCTTTCCTTGCCCGTCTTATCCATATCGAAAAGCAGGATGATGTGTTTGAAGCGGAACGTCAGCCGATAAACCAGCGTGGGCGGTATAGTCACCGTTTCGCTGTTGAAACAGATAGCGTGGAAACCATGCGCCGCTAATGAAAGCACGTCTTTCTCACCGCCCGTGATAAATAATGTATCACCTTTGGCGGGTAGCTGTTCCAGCCCGAAACAATAGTTTTCACCGAAGCTGCCACCATACAGAAATCGGGGTGTGGAGAATGGGCGGTATAGTTTGATGTACCGCTTACCCTTGTAGCCAAATATCGGTTCTGCTACCGATGAAGTATAGGTGTATGGCTTTCCCTCTGCCGTTTCGCTGTGGTATTCCCGAAGCGAACAGACCTTGTAATGTTCCAATATTTCGGGCGTGATACCGTATTGTTGCCAATACACTAATTCGGCAAGCGGAAACTTCTGTTCCCGGAACTGATAGGGCTTGACGGGCTTTTCGGCTGTTTCTTCGGTTGGGGCTGCAACCATTCGATGATTGCTTGTTGGGGGAATAGTTGTCGGAGAGCCAGCCGCCAGTCCCAAACCTAAATCACGGTCGATAATCTCCAATATCTCCACAAAGTCAGCCGCCCGGTTACAGTCCAATCCTTTCAGTTGTCCCACGAAGAAAAAGCAATCACCGCTATAATTGTCGTTACCGAAGTCTTTCATCTTGTACATACCGCTATGTCGGTCGAAGTAGATGTTGCAGGATGCTTTTTTGTCCTGATAGAGTGGATTAAGAAAGTGTCTGCCAATACGCCAGTTACCGGGTAGGTAATGTTTGAAAACAAGCAGACCGTTATTTGTTCTGCTTAGAATTTCTTCTTTCCTTAACATATTGCTGATGATTGGTTATCAGTTCGTTTATACACTCCTTATCACGCTTAATCAGGCGTTCTTCCAACATTCGCTTTACTTCCTTAATTTTGTAGAAGTAATGCCCCTTGATGTCGGAGTAAGAAATCATTCCTGCTGCCCGTAGGCGTTGCAGGGTACGGTCACTGATTTTCAGAAATGTACATACCTCGTAACTATCCACCCAAATCTCATCTTCATCAGTCTTGTTTTCGTCCAAATGGTTGAAGATGAAGTTGGCTATGGCAGTAATCTTATTGTCAAGCTCCTTATAGGCTTTTGACTCAAATGTTATTATCTCCATATTGCTAACTTATTGATTTGGCGCAAAATTGCATCATTATTGCGGATAAAAAATACAAGTATCTACCAACTTGGTTGAAATTTTTTTAGGGCTTTTCAAGGTGATTTTTAGGGGTAAAAAGTAGTTTTCACTCCTATTTAGGTGCTTGATTTGTATAAAAAGAAAAACTACCAAGTTGGTAGAAACTTGGTAGTTTTTCAATCAGCTAAAAACCTTATTTACAAATCATCGTCCTCCATACGTTTTTGTAGTTGCTCCACTACGAATGTGAAAAAAGCCGTCCGGTCTTTCTTTCGATTTTTAAGACTAAGATATGTTCGGTAATAATCGCCCAGCTCTATGTCAAAAGCGGCTTCGACAAACGCCATAACCTCTTTGATTGTAGCGTTGCCATAATTCAACGTTTTGGCAGCAAACAATCCATATCCCCATTCTATCGCTTCCGATTTTGTGCCAGTCCATTTTAGTCTAAAGTCTGACAACTTCATTCTGATTGTGTCAGATTGTTGTTTCTTATCCAATAGCAAAAGTTGCTGGTTCAGATAGATATTCAACATATCGTTACACAAAATTTTTGCGACTTTATAATCAAAGCCTGTCGAAAATGCAGGGTCTTTATCGAGAAAGGAACTATCGGTGCATAGTTGGAAATTTATATATCCCCTTACAAAATAGTAGTTATCTAAGTGGGTCGCTTTTGAACGGTAATATTGGTAGAAGTCTAAATTCCGGTCAAAGAAATATTTCAAGTTACCTAATTCGCTTATGAAGTATTCCCTTTGTGTTTCCTTGCTACCAATAGGACATTTGGTTATGATGTTGCTTATCTTGTTGTAATAAAGGTATCTACTTAATATTTCAGGTTTTAATTTCTTGAAGAAATCTATTTCGTCTTGTTCATTCTCAAACTTAAAAGATGATACATTTGCACGAAGTTCCAAGAAAAGAGGTTTGATAAAATTTACCATATACGAGGTTTGTTCCAATGAAACCACATCATCGGAGCAAATTTGTGCTATCTCATTTTCAATCTTTTGCAGTATCTCTTGTACAAACTGTATCATTATTTTAAATAATATACTTTTTATGTATTGAAATATGTTTTATCCAGCTTATAGTAAAGCAACATAAAGCCAATATAATACAGATAAGAGCTACAATCATACCTGTATGAAAGCGGTCTGATATATTATCCATACCATTACTGGCTGCAACCATTGTCGATAAACCCAATGCACCACCTATCTGATGCGAAATATTGACTAATCCGGATGCTGCACCAGCATCTTTGTGTTCTACGTTTATCAATCCAAGATTAGTAAGTGGACTCATGGCTAATCCTTGCCCGAAACCGATGAATATCATGGGAATACCTATCCCATAAAGGTAAGTACTATTCTTATCGGATAGAAGTAAACAGCAAAAGCCTAAGACCAATAATATAAATCCAAAAGTAAGTACACGCTTATTTCCATATCGGCAAATCAGTGCAGGAACTTTTATTGCTCCTATAAAAGTCGTTATTGTCATTGGGAAAAATGCACATCCAGTTAGAAGTGGTGTATAATGAAATTCAACTTGCATCCATTCTGAAATGAAAAAATTGTAGCCCATCAATGCAGCTATAAGTAAAGCACGGGCGATGTAAGCATTACGTCTGTCACTTTCGGCGAACAGGCGTAGCGGCATAATAGGCATAGGACTTTTGCTCTCATTAATCACGAATATAACTAATAGTACAATTCCTCCGACAAGCCATTTAATTATCTGTGTAGCTCCGTCAATGGCATACAAGATACAGAAAACACCTGTGACTGAAAACAATGTTCCCGATAAATCAAACTTAAACTTCTTGATGTTTTCATTCTCCAAATATTTTAAGGATAGGAAAAACATTCCGGCTATGATAGGTATATTTATCAGAAAACCGTCACGCCAAGATGAATAGCTGGTAATTGCTCCTCCGACAATTAGCCCTATACATAAACCTAACCCAGAAATAGAGCCATACCAAGCTACGACTTTTACTCGTTCCTTATCCTCGAAATAATCCATTATGAGTGCCAACGAAGTAGGGGCTAAAATGGCAGCACCAATGCCTTGAAGAAAACGGGACGCAATCATATAATTTGCATTTTGTGCCACTCCTGCGCCTAAAGAACCTATGCCGAATAGAAGCAGGGAAAGATTAAACATTCGTTTTCTTCCAAATGTATCACCTAAACTTCCTCCCATAAGCATAAAACCACCAAAAGCAAGTATGTACGCATTTTGTACCCACGAAAGGGTTGTGTGAGTTAATTTCAAATCTTCTGCAATCTTCGTCAGCCCAGTGATTACAATAGAACCGTCTATAGCTGTAATAAAATAACTTAATAGGATAAGGATTAGAATGATTTGTTTTTTAACATTCATATATTAATCTAAATTTTTCTTATGCAACCATTGCGATATAACATTGGCAATATCTATATTATTCAAATCAGACATTGGGAAATGTGTATTGCCAAAAATTCCAATCTTAGGTAAGTGAATAACTGTAACATCTCCTCCTTGTTTATTTACGGCATCCGCCCATTGGTAAGCCAAATCTAAACGAATTCTCCACACGTCTAATTCGGGAATATCTGAATGTTCTGTCGGGATATTATCTCCATAAATTAGCAACATGGGAATTTGGGTAAAAGTCTTAAATATGTCGGGGGACACCATAATATACTCAAGACCTTCTGACGCTTCTGTTACAGGTCGTGGCTCATTTGTAGGAAATGAAAAATATCCTCCACCTTCTAGAGCAATTACAGCTTTAATGTTTTTTGTCTTGGGAATGGTTTTCCATGTGTGCATAACACCTTGCGAATGAGCCATCATAATAGCACCACCTAATTTATCAAATAACTCTGCTATAACATTGGTATTCAATTCAAAATCTGTCGGTCCGGTGTTAGGTGTCATTTGGCGCATAAATTGGTTCAAACTTTCTTTGTCACGAGGAAACTGAACATTCTCAAAATAATCAGGATATACGCCTATACGCCATTTTGTGTACCATGTTTGTTCATCATATATAGGTTGCATATCTATCCCAATTTGGCTACGTCCTGCGTTACCTCTGCGTGGATGTGTCATGTTATAGATTGAGAAGTTTCTCTTAAGAAAAATATTCTGAAATCCTTCACGCCCGTCAGGGGTACTTTCCCATGTTTTGGAAAATTGATGAATACCATGTAAGAGGACTAATGGGTATTGACGAGGATTTACAGGCTTCTGATAGAAGACATATCCATGGTCACCATGGAATAAATTTCCGTTTTTATCGGCTGTAACACTACCACCGATAGCAAAACTCCCTTGTTCTTGTATAATCATAAGGGACTTTTCTTTTTCACTTTGCGCATATACGCTAAAAGTAGTCATAATGCAAACTAATAAACTGGTAAATTTCATATTCATTTTTATTTTTGTGGCAAAATTACAGATATAAAAGTGGTTGTTTGGTATTCAAAACACAGATAAAAGTATTCAAAGCACACATCCTTTTATTTCTATGTCTTTGAATGGTAATAACATATTAAGTATCTTTGCAGATAAATTGGATTTATAGATATGGCAGATATAAAAATAGTAAATCACATACAGGAATATGATAATATGATAGGTGCGGAAACTCTGCATCCATTGGTTAATGTTGTTGATTTCTCTAAATTACCACCAATTCGTAATTTCAAGATGCACCGTTTGTTTGGATACTATGCAATTTATCTGAAAGGTGCGCAATCAGCGAAAATCCATTATGGACGCAGCATATACCAGTATAAAGAGGGGGCATTAGTTTTTTTTGCACCAGGACAGGTTGCTGGTGCAGAAGATGACGGTAAATATCATAAAATAACAGGATATGTATTAATGTTTCACCCTGATTTATTGAAAGGTACAGCATTGTCGCAACTGATGAAACAATACTCTTATTTTTCTTATGACATTAACGAAGCATTACTTCCGACAGAAGATGAAAAAGCTATTCTTATTGATTGTTTTGAACGTATAGAAAAAGAATTGAGATATAAGGACAGATGTAGTATTTCGATAGTAATAGATTATATAAAATTAATTCTTGATTATTGTGTTCGTTTTTATGACAGGCAATTTTCTTCTCAACAGGTTCAGAATAAGGATATTTTAGTTCGCTTCGAGCATTTTTTAAACAATTATTTCAGTTCAGGATATGTCGCTGAAAAGGGATTACCAACAGTACAAGGTTGCGCAGACGAATTGTGCTTATCCACAAACTATTTTAATGACCTTGTCCGTAAAGCTACAGGAACATCTGCACTAAAACTTATCCATAGAAAGATGTTAGAGATAGCTCAAGAGCAACTTTTGGGTACTAATAAACGGGTTAATGAGATTGCTAATGAACTGGGATTTCAGCAATCCCAAAATTTTACGAATTGGTTTAAAAAACAAGTAGGTTGTACACCTCTTAATTATCGTAATACTTATTGCAAATTGTAAGTATTGAAGTTTAGTGCAAGGTGCAAGTATATATTTATATATATAGCTTGCACCTTGCACTAACCCAAAAATATTTATTATCAGACACTTGCAAAAATCAAAAGAAAGCCGTATCTTTGAACCCGAAAGTTAGGCAGACAAACAGCGGTCAAAGTTGGACAGGCTTAATGGTTGAAAATCGTTACTGTTTCGTTACCTATTTGAAATTTTGAAAGCAAAGTAGCTGAAATATAAGCGGTTAGAGTTGCGAGTTCAAAACCCTCTCTCTCCGCAAAGAGTGCATTTTTAATGCACTCTTTTTTTTATATTATGCCATAAAATCCAAACCCACTAATCATATTGCAATAGTGCCTTGCTAATATAATTTCTATCTGTCATTCGAATTTTCATAAACTTTTCGCTTTATTATATAATGGTTATGCTTTGTTCTTTTGCCTCTGGAAAATCCAATACGAGTTACATCACCCGATAGACAAGCACAGCAAAGGTTTGATTGTTGATAGTATCAAAATGTTCTTGGACTATTGTACACGTTTCTGCGACCGTCAGTTTATTACTCGTGACAATGTGAACAAAGATATTCTTGTTCGTTTTGAAACATTGTTGGAGGATTATTTTATGAATGGGAGAGCTGAGAAGATAGGACTGCCAACTATTCAATATCTGGCAAACGAGCTGAATATGTCGGCGAATTATTTAAGTGACCTATTGAAGAAAGATATAGGTCATACCGCTTTGAACTATATCCATAATAAGGTAATAGATGTAGCCAAAACACAAATTGTTTCGACCAGTAAATCAATCAGTGAAATAGCCTATTTTGTTAGGTTTCCAATATCCGCAGCATTTCACACGGCTTTTCAAGCGGGAAGTAGGGTGTTCGCCAAATGAGTATCGGTTACAAGTTGGATAAAAATTAAGATAGATATTCATTAGATGCCTTTGAATATCTATCTTATTGTTTTTTACTTGTTTTGAGGATTGAATTGCTTGTCGTAATTCAAGAGAAAGCGTACAAGTTCGGGATTACGATGCGACCAACGAAAATCCGGTTGCTCGTCAAGTGGACGAATGGCTTCCATTTCCGTATCGCTAAGGGTAAAGTTGAAAATGTCTAAGTTTTGCTCCATACGTTCTTTGCGGCTTGACTTCGGTATGGCGATAATGCCCCGTTGGGTGAGGTAACGCAAGGCAACTTGTGTAGCAGTCTTACCATGATGCTCTGCTATGTTCTTAATGACCGGATTGTCAAACAACGCCTCGTTTGCTTGTGTCAGTGGAGCCCACGCCATAATGTGTGTTCCATATTTTTTCATTTCCACCTCAGCATCCCATTGTTGGCTGAACACGTTTGTCTGTAATTGGTTTACGGCTGGTTTAATATTCACATTCTCCGCTAAATCCACAAAGCGGTCAGGATAGAAGTTACTCAGACCAATGGCACGTACTTTTCCTGCTTGTAGTGCTTTTTCCATTGCCCGGTATGTCCCGTAATAATCTCCAAAAGGTTGATGAATAAGCAACAAGTCAATGTAATCCGTATGCAATTTGCGTAAAGATTCATCAATGCTTGCAGCGGCTTTCTTTTCTCCTGCATTGGTTATCCATACTTTCGTTGTAAGGAATAGTTCCGTGCGTGGCACATCGCTTTTAGAAATGGCTGCGCCTACACCTTCTTCGTTATAATAGGCTTGTGCTGTGTCAATCAGTCTGTAACCTACGCTGATAGCATCAGACACACAGCGTTCACATTCTTCCGGGCTTATTTGAAATACTCCATAACCTATAATGGGCATTTCAATACCGTTGTTCAATTTTACTGTATTCATTTTTGTTGTTTATTTATATAAGATTTCGTTTCAATCCACTATGTTGGATTGCTTTTTATTTATTAGTCATGTATCTTATGCAATCCAATCTCTTTTACTGTTGGTAAATCCATGTCATCATAAATGGGGCTTTTGCCTGTTTCAAGCCCAGCAATAGCATCCATATCCTTGTCAGAAAGTGTAAAATCATAAATCGACAGGTTTTCTATCATGCGTTCCTTATGTACTGTTTTGGGAATAACTACCACATTGCGTTGGTTGAGCCAACGAAGTACAACTTGTCCGATTGTCCGTCCATGCTTCTCGGCTATATTTTTTAATACGGGATTATTCCAAATATCATTTTGACCTTCTGCAAATGGTGCCCATGCTTCATGCTGGATGCTTGAGCATTGTAAAAACTTGTTAGCGGATTGTTGCTGAAAAAACGGATGAGTTTCCAGTTGGTTTACCGCAGGTCTTATTTCATTATGTAAGAAAAGGTCTTGTAGGCGTTCATTAGAGAAGCTGGTTACTCCAATGGCACGGATTCTCCCCTCTTTGTAGAGCCGCTCCATAGCACGCCAAGCCGCATAATAATTACCATAGGGTTTGTGTATCAAATAGAGGTCAAGATAATCAAGTCCTAATAGCTCCATAGATTTATCAAATGCCCGTAGTGCATTGTCATATTCGTAATCTTGTACCCAAAGTTTGGTGGTGACAAATATTTCTTCTCGTTTCAATCCACTATGTCGGATTGCATTACCCACTTGCTCCTCATTGAAATAAGAAGCTGCTGTATCAAACATACGATAGCCTACTTCAAGCGCATCGTTTACTATCCTTTCTGTTTCATTCACTGGTATTTGATAAACACCAAATCCGACAGCCGGCATTATTACGCCATTGTTTAATCTAACTTTCTTCATACCTAATGCATCTTTAATTTATAGTGGCAAAGTTACAGGCTTTCATCCAATAGTCTGTTATGAAATTCGTGGATGTGTTTTCACTTTTCGTGGTTATTCCTTATTTTTGCTCTGTATTTAAATGTAGTAGGGAATATGGAACAAACAGTTTGGAAAGAGATTTACTTTGTTGATTCTATTACGGATTACACCGCAATGGAATTTCCGGGTCATGTAGTACACATTCTTTGTTTGAATGGTAGCATGAGTTTCATTTTTCAGAATGTTAGGTATAATATTGTGGCTGGAGACTATGTTATTTTGGTAACAGTTGCACTTGCTTCTGAATTTTCCGAATCAGATGATTTCAAGGCAATTGTTATGAGTATTTCCGAAACATTTATTACTTCAATTGCAACACGTAGCAGTTATGGTATTATTGGGCACATGGCATTATTACAGAATCCAATAATGCAACTTTCTTCAGATGATTTGGCGAAATGTCAATGTGATATGGAACGTTTGCAGAATCGTCTAAATGACAAGCATCTTTTCAGAGAAGAAATGTTAGGACATCTTCTAATGGCGCATATTTTTGATTTGTACGATATTCATGCAAGAGGAAAAGTTATACCGCAAGTGCCGGAACGGACAAGGGAATTGTTGCGAAAGTTTATTGAATTATTATGTAATGGTGAATATATGCAAAATCGGGATTTATCTCATTATGCTTCAATACTTTGTGTTACTCCCCATTATCTTACCGAAATATGTAAAAAGGTAAGTGGAAAACCTGCTAGTTATTGGATTGACAATTTTACATTTCACAAAATAATGTGCTTACTTCAACAAAAAGAACTTCCATTGTCAGAAATTACCTCTCGGTTAAATTTCTCATCGCTTTCTTATTTTAGTCGTTATGTTCAAAAACATTTGGGGATTTCCCCGTCAAAATATAGAAATAACATTTCCTGATTGATTCTCAGGCAAGGCAAAAATTTAGTGCAAGGTGCAAGTATATATCTATATATAGCTTGCACCTTGCACTAATCGCAGGATATTTATTTTCAATGATTTGTGTATTTCAAAAGAAAGCCGTATCTTTGAACCGTAGTTTTAGGCAGACAACGAACAGCCAAAAGGTGACAGAAAAGCGTTATTCTTGTAACCTAAGTTGTACCCCCTAAGGCTTTGACATATTGATAACGCATTGAATTTGAAAGATATTGGGGAGTAGGTTCATAACCCTGTCTCTCCGCAATAAAGGGTGTAAATCAAGCATTTGCGAGATTTACACCCTTTTTTACACCCAAGAATGTAAAATTGGGTGTTTTTGTATTTTTTAAGATTCTTCAAAAGAATGTCAATTACAAAGCGATTGGTATTTCTATGGACTGGCAGAATGAACCTTTATGACGAAAAATATAGTTATTCAAAAAAATAAATATCTTAAATATGGAATTCATTTGCCAAATATGAAATTTCTATTCATATATTCCTCTTTTGTAATTCATTAGATATTGGGTAAAAGTCTTGCCTGTTTCTTTTTTGAAAAAACGCATGAGGTGACTGGGGTCGGAAAAGTGGAACTCGTCTGCCAGTTGGCTCACATTCAGATTGGAGAACAGTAGCTCATTTTTCAGCTCTTCCAAAAGACGTTGCTTGAGTAAGTGAATGGCTGATACACCAAATTGCGCCATGACAGAATTATTCAAGGTGATACGACTTACCCGAAGCATATCAGCATATTCTTGAACGCGCTGTGTCGTTCGGATATGTTTTTCGAGTAAGTCCTTGAATTTGAATGCGTAATTGTTTTTTGGCACTTCGACAGGTAGACGATAAGTTTGAGCGTATGCCCGGTTGATAATTACCAGTAGATAATAAAGCACTGACACAATGAGGTTGTAAGTGTCTACCACAGGATGTTGTAGTTCTTGTTTTATCTTTTTTAAGAGGCGCATATATTCCGTCAGCTCCTCCGGCTCGGCAAACAAGTAGGGCGGTGTATCAGTCTGATAATAATACAACAGCCGATATACGAAGAACTTGTCAGCAATGAACGTGCGCATAAAGTCTTCGCGGAAAATAAGAAAAGTGTAATCTAGTTCTACCTCGTTCACGTGCCATTCCTGTTGCTGGTGCGGCGACAAAAGCAGCACCATACCATCCCGTAACTCCACTTTTCGGAAGTTCAGCAACAAATATCCATTGGCACGACGAAAGAAATAGAAGCTGAAAAAATCTGTCTTAAACGCCTTATGCTCGGTCAAGACACCACAGATGTCCTTGCTTTCGCCTGTGTTAATGTAGAAGTCTACGCCACATTGCGTTTTATTGAACGGAACGCTTACAAGTCTTTCGGGATTGATTATAGCTTTCATCACTCTTGTTTTTTGCTTTTTGCAAATATACATCATTCTTTTATCAAAATGGCATATATTCCTGTTTTTAAGGCATAGAGACATTGGGATATCCTTTCGAACTTTGTACCCGAAAAATAATACAAAACATAACATCATGAACGAAAAAGCAATTATTCGGTTGGTACGCAGTGCCACCTTGAAAATCAACTATGCAGGACATACCATTCTTATTGACCCCGTATTTGCCGACAAAGGAACCCTGCAATCAGCTCTCGGTGTATATAAGAATCCGAGGGTACATCTCGTAATGCCTATTAGCGACATTACTGAAGGTGTTGATATGGTACTGCTCACCCACAACCACATCGACCATTACGAACCAAGTGTAAAGCAGCATTTGCCGAAAGACATTCCTTTCTACACCCAGCCACAAGATAAGGCCGCCATCCTGAAAGATGGTTTCTCAAATGTAGAAGCGATTGAAGAGAGCATAACCTTAGGTCATCTGACCATCCACCGTGCTATTGGCCATCACGGTTTCGGTCAGATAGGCCAGATGATGGGACCTGTTTCGGGCTATGTGCTGATGTCCGAAGGGCTTCCGACTATTTATATCATGGGCGATTGCAAATGGGAAGAATGTACTCTTGCTACCGTGGAAAAGTATCGTCCTAATTATATTGTGGTGAACAGTGGCGGTGCGGTATTCCCCGAATTCTCTAAGACGGACGGTTGTATCATCCCCAATGAACAGGAAGTAATGGCGATGCTTGACACACTCCCCCCACACATCAAGCTGATTACCGTACACATGGATGCCATCGATCATTGCCAGACCACCCGTGCCATCCTTCGCAACGAAGCTCGCCATCACGGGACGGATATGAGCCGACTGATTATACCGGAAGACGGAGAAAGCATAACACTTAAATAACTGTATAAACAATCATTTCAAAATATTAGAAAGATGAAAAAGATTAGGAAAATCGCGGTAGAACAGAATTTCGCCGCGATCAGTGTCGGTAAGTTGAATGAACTGAATGAATACGAACTTCAGCTTGGCCCGGATGTGAAAATTCCCGGAAAAGTATTCTGCAGCACCGCTCTCGGAACTACGGGAAGCGAGTTTTCTTTCCAGTCATTCGCCCCGGGTACAGAAACCGGATTTCTGCATAGTCACAAGAGTCATGAGGAACTTTATTTTTTCCTCTCCGGTAAAGGTGAATTTCAAGTAGACGGAACAGTGTTCCCAGTGGAAGAAGGTAGCGTTGTCAGGGTATCTCCTGCAGGAAAACGAAGTGTCCGTAACAACGGAACGACTCCGCTCCTCATGCTCTGCATACAATATTGCAGCAATACATTCTCACAGGAGGATGCCACTGACGGAATCATACTGAAAGAACCGGTAAAATGGAAAGTCTCTCCGAAATGATTCTAAAAAGGAACTCTAAGCAGATGACTATCTGTATAAAATCCCTGATAAAGAATATGAACATAGTGGTAGGCTGCTCCATCGGGTGCAGCTACTGCTATGCCCGTAACAACTGCCGCCGTTTCCATATTACGGACGACTTCTCCGTACCGGAATATATGGTGCGAAAGCTGCGTATCATCGACACGCCCAAGCCTCACGTATGGCTGATGACCGGAATGAGCGATTTCTCCGATTGGAAGCCTGAATGGAATGCGGAAATATTCAGACGAATGAAAAGCAATCCGCAACACGCTTATATATTCCTTACGAAATGTCCGGACAAGATCAGTTTCTCTACAGATGACGAGAATGTATGGATGGGCGTGACCGTCACGCGCAATTCCGAAAAAAAGCGGCTAGACGATTTGAAAAGAAATATCAAGGCCAAGCACTACCATGTCACTTTCGAACCTATTTTCGATGAAATCGGCGATATAGATTTCGAGGGTATCGACTGGATTGTCATAGGTACGGAGACCGGACATCGGAAAGGCAAAGTGGATTCCCGTCCCGAATGGGTGCTTCACATTGCCGACCAAGCCCAAACACAGGGCGTCCCCGTGTTTATGAAAGAGGATTTGCTGCCTATAATGGGCGAAGAAAGGATGATTCAGGAACTGCCGGAACAATTTACAAAACGCTTACAATGAATACCGAAATAATCAAAGAAATAGACGTACAGAGCGTTATGACCAAATCCTCACTGCCGGTCGGAGGATATTCGGTCAACCCTTACGTGGGCTGTCCCCACGCCTGTAAGTATTGCTACGCATCGTTTATGAAACGATTCACCGGGCATACAGAACCGTGGGGTGCATTTCTGGACGTGAAGAACTGGAAACCGATAGCCAATCCGCACAAATATGACGGAGAGCGCATTGTGATAGGTTCCGTGACGGATGGTTACAACCCGTATGAGGAGCAATTTTGCCGTACCCACAGGCTGCTCGAAGAGCTGCGTGGGAGCAACGCCGAGATTATGATATGCACTAAGTCCGACCTTGTCCTGCGCGACCTCGACCTGTTGAAGCGTTTTCCCAAAGTAACGGTGTCATGGTCGGTCAATACGCTTGACGAGCGTTTTCGTACGGATATGGACAATGCCGTGAGCATAGAACGTCGTCTGAACGCAATGCGTCAGGTCTATGAGGCGGGCATCCGTACCGTGTGTTTTGTATCGCCCATATTCCCCGGAATAACCGATATGAAGGCGATTATCGAGAAAGTGAAAGGATATGCCGATTTGATATGGCTCGAAAACCTGAATCTGCGCGGGCAGTTCAAGGGAGGGATAATGACGTATATCCGTGAGAAGCATCCCGACCTCTTTCCGTTATACGAAGAAATATACAACAAAAAGAGGCTTGATTACTGGCAGGCATTGGAACAGGACATTTCCCAATACGCCAAGGCACAGGGGTTTCCATATAGAATAAATGATTTGCCTTACGGGCGCTCGGAAAAAGGCAAGCCGGTTATCGTAAATTATTTCTACCACGAAAAGATACGATTGACTAAATGAGGGAAAGATATTGACAATATGGTATATTAATAGTGAATAAGATATTCTTTTATTGCTTATTTTACTTTAGAATAGTTAGACAACTTAGATTTTGTACTATATATTACGATAGAAGTACAATCCATGATGAATTGTACTTCTCTATATTACATCCTGAATCCTCTGGATTTTTGTTCTTTCTGCACTGAGTTACGCAGATGCTGCTGTAACTTCTCCCATTGTTCTTTGAACCATTCGCTGATTGGCTGTTGGTTTATAGTCAGCATCAATTTATTCTTATCGATCGGGCTTCGTTCAATTTTGAAAATTACATTTTTTGTTTCAAATCTCTGTCTATATTCTTCGGAATAGATTTTTCCACTACATCTGAGAGCTTCCTTTTTGTATAAAAGAGAATCAACCATCCCCTTGGTAAAACCAGTGACATAGCATAATTTTTCCATTCTCAGCATTTCTTTGAGTAATGGGAACCAGCATAATGCCTTTTCAAGCAGGGTGTTTAGCCGTGATATTTCTTTGTCTTTAGCTTCAATCTCTTTATTATGTATTCCTTGAAGATTGCGTATTTGTCTGCCGTGCTGTTCCTGCATTTGTTGCATCTGAATTTTTAATTCATCAGTAGCTTTGTCCCGGTTGGCAATCTCCTGATGTAGCTGCTCGATGTTATGTTCCAGTTCTTTCAACTTACCGCTTCCGAAAAGAGAACCTACGCTGCTGGTTATGGCAGTGGCTACATCGGTAGCTGCACTTTTGAGTTTGTCTGTACGTATCTCAGCTTTTACCTGTTTGAGTTCCTGTTCGGCAAGGCTTACCTGTTGCTCCTTGTGTCGCTTGGTTTCTTCTATACGTTGCAGTTCGGCTTTCTGCTTCTCAATGATGAAATCGTTTCGTTCCAGATGCTCTTTACCTGTGACAGCTTTTGTCTGCCCACGTTCCATTAGCAGAATATCGGAAGCAAGGGTCTGCATGGTTGCCATATCCTCGTCATTGAGCTTTC